>Ga0208435_100195_pt1 | contig 19404 bp, 13 predicted proteins | sample 24_taG_FD_184097 | JGI IMG/M metagenome (GOLD analysis project Ga0208435, IMG submission 184097) | Marine viral communities from Cariaco Basin, Caribbean Sea - 24_WHOI_OMZ (SPAdes) (version 2) | ecosystem: Environmental > Aquatic > Marine > Oceanic | place: Caribbean Sea: Cariaco Basin...
AGTCTGGCCAGCTCAACCTGGACCAGACTTCCGCGCCTCCAAGCCTGAACCCGGACGGCCGGCTGATCAGCGATTACGTGCTCACCGAGGTGCTGCGCCAGTTGCCCCGGGAACTGATGGACTTCCTGCTGGATACCGCCTGCTGCCCTCGCCTGTCTGGCGCCCTGTGCGACGCCATCCGGGAACGCAGCGACAGCCAGGATGCTTTGACCCGGCTACTGGCCCAGAACCTGTTCCTGATTCCGCTGGACACCCGTAACGAGTGGTTCCGCTACCATGACCTGTTCCGGGAAGCCCTGTTGCAACGCATTCAAAGCAAAGATCCCGCCCGGGCAGAGCTGATGCAATCCCGCACCATCGACTGGCTGCTCAGCCATGGCCAGGTGCAGGAAGCCATCGGCCAGATTGTCCGGCGCAAAGACACCGAGCGGCTGGCCCGGGTGCTCTCGGAGCACGGCAACAACCTCATCCACGGCGGTTTCCATTTGCCGGTACTGGAATGGCTGGAGAAAATCCCTGCGGATGTCATCAACGACAGCCCGCAGCTGCAGATGCTCAAGGTCTGGGGTCTGTTCTTCGCCAACCGGGTAGAAGGGCTGGAGCCCTTGCTGACCCGGGTGGAAGACCTGCTGGACCGCCGGGTGGCGGACTCGCACCCCGATGCCGAAGGCGCCCTGGCCATTCACAGTGAAGTATCGCTGGTGCGTTCGTACCTGGCCCGCAGCCGAAACGACGAGAAGAACGCCTCGGACCTGACCCGGCAGGTGCTCAAGGACATCGACAAAATCAGCATTCCCCTGAAATCCGTCACCTACTACGGCCTGGGCATGGATTATTTCGGTAAGGGCGAGCTGAACGAGGCCGAAGAAGCCCTGGAAAGCGCCGTGTATTACGGCCAGGTGGAACGCAAACCCAGTACCGTGCTGTCTTCCGGCGGGTTGCTGGCGTGGATCCAGTACAACAGGGGCGACACCGACCTTGCCCTGGAAACCACCAGCCGGGTGCGGCAATGGGTAGACGAACACTACGCCGACCCCAGCCAGCCGCGGCTGATCTCCTGCTGGCAGAACAGCGCCCTGATTGAGATCTACCGGGAACAGAACCAGCCCCAGACCGCAGCCGGCTACCTGTCGCCATTGCTCGAACATGTCGAAAAAGGCACCGAGCCCGGCCAGCATGTGGTTATCCAGTTTGTTCGGGGCCACCTGGCGTTCAGTGAAGGCAAACTGGATATTGCCATCGACGCCCTGAAAGATGCCGTTGCCGTTGGCCGAAAACGCCGGGATCACATCCTGTTTGATCCGCCCGCTGCTGCTGCCCTGCTGGCGCGCTGTTACCTGGCCACAGGCCAGGCTGACAAGGCCATGGAATGCCTGCAACCCGCCCTGGAAGAGCCGGCCACCAACCCCCTGAACCGGGAGCAGAACCAGATCGCCCTGGCCCGGGTGCTGATTGCCCGGAATGACAGCCAGAAGGCCCAGGAGATTTTGTCTGCACTGATTCCAGCTGCCGAGCGCAACGCCCATACCCGGCACCTGGTAGAGATTCTGCTGGTTTACGCCGAGGCCCTGTTCGGTCAGGGCCACGAGGAAGAAGCCAACCGCATGCTGGAACGTGCCATGGACAGGGCGGAACATGCCGGCTTCCTGCGCCTGTTTGCTGAAGAAAGCCCGGCACTGCGGGAGAAGATGCTGGAGCTGCCGCGGCTGAGAACACCGGGGCGCTGGAACCGGGAATTGCTGACCATGCTGAAGGATCAACTGCTGGAGCCACCCATAGCTGCCGGTTCAGAACCGGCGGAGCCGGAAGCGGCCGCCGCAACCCCGGCACCGAGATCCGCTGCCAGCGAACTGGCCGAACCTTTAAGCCAACGGGAACAGGAAGTGCTGGAGCTGATCAACCAGGGCCTGGCCAACAAGGACATTGCCGGCAAGATGTCGGTGGCACCGGCGACGGTGAAAGCCCACATCCGTAACCTCTACGGCAAGCTGGGCGTGGGCCGGCGCACCGAGGCACTGGCCCGGGCCCGGGAGCTTGAGCTGTTGGGAGACTAGGTCGGAACGTGACGCAGTTCACACTTTGCCCGAATTAAGCCCCCTCACTACGCCCTTTGGACGATCCGTTTACGCCCCCTTACGCCCTATCATTTAACCATGGTGAGGTTAGCGCCTTACCGCGAATTCTGAAATTCAGGCCTTCAGATTTCTTGTTCCGCGTTATTTCGACGCCCGGGTTCGTCAGAACCCCTTGATAAGAGCCACCCGATTGGGATGGCTCTTTTTTTATGGGCAAAGGGAAAGGTTCAGTATTCGATTACGCGCCGGAACGGCGGCAGGGCATCCAGCAGCAGCTGGCCATAGCGACGGGCAACGATACGCCGGTCCAGGATGGTCACCCGGCCGGTATCCTGTTCGGTACGCAACAAACGGCCCACGGCCTGAACCAGCTTCACCGAGGCATCCGGCACGGTAATTTCCATGAACGGGTTACCACCACGCTGGGTAACCCACTCCGCCAGGCTGGCGTCGATGGGATCATCCGGCACGGAGAACGGCAGGCGCGTAATCACTACGTGGTGCAGGTACTTGCCCGGCAAATCGATACCTTCGGCAAAGCTGGCAACGCCGAACAGCACGCTGGGCTTACCTTCATCAATGCGGGCGCAATGCTGCTTGAGCACCTCATTCTTGGCCATGTCGTCCTGGGTACGGATCAGTTCCGGGTATTCCGGAGCCAGGGCATCCCTCACCTGCTGCATCTGTCGGCGGGAGGTGAACAACACCAGTGTGGCCTTTTCGCCGGCCCAGAGTTCCGGCAGGCGCTTGATCAGGGCATCGCCAAAACCGTCATCGGTCGGCATGGCATTCATGGCCGGCACTTCCACCGTGGCCATTTCGCCATAACGGAACGAGCTGGGCACCACCAGGTAACGGCTGGCTTCCGGCAGGCCGGCCCGGGACCGCAGGCGATCGAACTTACCCAGCGCCGTCAGGGTGGCACTGGTTAGTACCGCGCCATAGGCCCGGGACCAGAGCCGCGAATACAACAGGTTGTCGGCCAGTACCGGCGAGCTGTACAGGGTAATGTCTTCAGCGTGGTCCCAGCGCTGGCGAACCGCCCATCGGGCCGCCGGAGGGCCTTTGCGGATAACCGGGGCCGCGTCTGTACTTTCAGTTTGAGTGGTGGCATCGGAACCGGTCGCCCCTTCACACCAGGCCGCCCACAGGCGCAACTGCTCTTCTGCCCGGCTGTGGAAGGCGCCGATCACCGGATACCAGGAATCGGCGGTGTCCCGGTCCAGTTCCGGATCTTTGCGTTCGTCGAAGGCATTCTGCAGCTCTTCAACCAGGGTGCCCAGTTGCCGGCACAGGCCAGCGGTCACAATGCGCGTTTCGGCCGCCAGTTCCGCCAGGGTATCCGGCAGCTCGCCGTCCGGATAGCGCCACTGGGCGCTGCGGCGCTCGTCGTTGAACTCCCAGGCGGTATTTAGCTCCACCTCGTCGTACACCTTGGCAAGGGCAAGGTCGAGATCCCGACCAGACAGGCTGATCTTGTCCACTGCCTTGGCTGCCTGCGAACCACCGGGCAACCAGGGCTGCATTTTCACCAGGGCCTGGGAAAGCTGCTTCAGCCACTGGCGGGTGGAATTCAGGGGAACCGAGGCGGCAAAGTGGTTCAGGGCCTTGTCTGGCAGGTGGTGGGCTTCGTCGAAGATAAACAGGGCATTTTCCGGCTCCGGCAGGATCGCACCGCCGCCCAGGGCCAGGTCTGCCAATACGAGGTCATGGTTGGCCACCACCACGTCGGCGTCGTCCAGGTCTTTGCGGGCGTCGAAAAAGGCACAGCTGTCGAAATAGGCGCAGTGGCGATTGGTGCACTGGCGGTGGTCGGTGGTCACCTGGCGCCAGATTTCATCGGGGATCTGCTCCGGCCAATGGTCCCGGTCGCCATCCCATTCCCGGGAGCCGTAGCTGGCCAGCATTTTTTCAAAGGTAATCCGGCTGGCCGCTTCATCGTCGGCCGGCTGGTCCAGCAGGAACAGCGGCATGGTGTCGCTGTCGCCATGGCCTTCGTCGTGCAGCCGGGATTCCAGCCGGGACATACACAGGTAACGGCCACGGCCCTTGGCCAGGGTCCAGCTGAAATCCAGCTTGCTGTGCTTGCGCAGGTCCGGCAGGTCTTTCAGGACAATCTGGTCCTGCAGGGCAACGGTGGCGGTGGAAATCACCAGGGTTTTGCCCAGCGCCCTGGCCACAGGGATGGCGGCAATCAGGTACGCCAGGGTTTTACCGGTACCGGTACCGGCCTCCACCACGCAGGTGGCCGGCGGCGAGGTGCGCTGGCCATCGTTGTCGGTGATATCGCCCATATAGCGGGCGATTTCGGCAATCATCAGGCGCTGGCCATAACGGGCACGGATGTCCTTGCCGGCCAGCAAGTCACGGTAGGCCTGCTGGATTTGCTGTTTTACGTCTTCTGTCAGGGCCATTATCTCGGGCTCACCCAGTCCCTCACGGTACCAACACGGAAGTACTGGCCGTTCTTGCTGAGCACCACGCCGTCTTCGGTAATGCGTTCAATGGTGAGCTGCTCGAACCGGTCGCCGGTGCGCAGATAACGATTATTGATCATCACGCGGCTGGCGGACGGGTCCGAGGAATAGATATGGCTGTTGAAGGTCAAGTCGGGCACGCTCTTCTGAAAGGACAGGGGCAATTCTACCAGATGCGGCACCCTGCCCTCTGGCTGGGGCTGGGTCAAGCCCGGATTGGATTTTGACTGGCTGGGCACGATCACCACCGGTTCTGCCCAGAGCTCTTCGGTGCCGGAATGGGCTTCCGGGACATCCGGAATCGGTACCGCCGGCGCCGGCGCTGGCGCCGGTTGCACAGTTGCAACCGGTTCCGGTGCGGGCTTCACGTTCGGAGTTTCTGCAACAGGCTGTTCTGTGGGTGCCGCTTGTGCCGGGGCCGGTTCGGACTGCATGGCGGTGGCAGCCGGGCCGGTTTCCGGCCAGAACACATAGGCCATCACCCCGGCATTTACCAGCAAGGCCAGCACCACAATCCACACCACCGCGGGTACCCGCTTTTTCTTCGGCCGGTACACCATCTGTACCTGGTGGCCGAGATCCGGAGCCTTGCCTTGCCGGCGCTCCGCTTCGGACTTTCTGAGGGCATCAAGAATGTACGACATAACCTACCGGGTGCCTCCCGCCGGGGCTGTTACCAGGCGCGGCACCCGCACTTTCAAGTCGTTGTTCATCTGAATGATGGTCATGGCACCGGGAATACCGTCTACCGTCAAACCTTTCTGCTCCTGGTACCAGCGCACCTGCTGCTCCATGGCCAGGCGTTTGACCCGGGTACTTTCAGGCCCGGTACCGGCCAACCGGTCTGCGATTTCCATCATGCGGGCACCAATCCAAAGCTCCTGGCCGGATTCATCGCCGTAGAAGCCGTCACCGGTCATGAATTCCGGTACCCGCCAGAGTACCTGGAAATCACCAAACCAATAGCGCTCCAGTTCCCGGAACGGAACCGTTTCGGTGCCCCCCGGAACCGCCAGTGTGGCGGTGTCGCCATCCAGTGAACGCAGCACCGCATAGCGGGCCTCGCCATTTTCCGGCTTGAGCACCAACAGTGCCGGGCGATCAATAAATTCCAGGCTGCGGCGGCTGCCCTGGCGCTCCAGGCAACGCAGGCCTGAATTCTGGGCGTGGTCACAGGCGTTGGGGAAAGCGGTAGGGTTGTAGTCCTTGCCCCAGATACCAAACAGCTCCACAAAAGCCTGGGCGCGAGGCATGGCGTGGCTGTCGAGGACAAACGAAGCCGGCTGGCTGGCAGCGGGTTCGGCCGGCTCGGGGCTTTGTTCGGCAGGGACAGGATCTGTAGTCTCGTCCCGCTCGATGATGCCACCGGTCTGAACTTCCGGGTCGCTATCGGCCAGGGCCTTGTTCACCGAATCCGGGCTGTCCAGCAGCCACAGGATGGCAATAATGGCCAGCAGAATACTCGCCGCCACCAGGGCCAGCTGGCTTTTTGCCGGCCCGCCTGAGCCGGTCCGCAGGCTGCGATTACGGATACCACCGGTCACTTCTTTCGCAGCCCGCTTGATATGGGCGCGGGTTATCTGGTGTTCGCCCTCGGCGTAGGCGCCCAGCAGTGCACGGTCGCTGATCAGGTTGATCAACCGGGGTACACCCTCGCTGGCCCGATACAGGTTTTTGACCGCACCGGCGGAAAACAGGTCACCGCGCAGGCCTGCCACGCTCAGCCGGTACTGCAGGTAGGCGGGCAGTTCCGCCTGGTCGATGGCATTCAGGTGGTAACGGGCGGTTACTCGCTGGTTCAGCTGGCGCAACTCCGGCAGGGCCAGGATGTCCTGCAGTTCCGGCTGGCCCAGCAGCACAATCTGCAACAGCTTTTTCTCGGCGGTTTCCAGGTTGGTCAGCAGGCGCAGCTGCTCCAGCACTTCTGCGGAGAGGTTCTGGGCCTCATCGATAATCAGCACCTTGTGCCGGCCGGCGGCGTGGGCCTTGAGCAGATCCTGGTTGATGGCATCCACCAGGATCTTGATGGTCGCGTTGGCGGCGTGGGCAATGCCCAGCTCGTCGCAGATAGCCGACAGCAACTCCCGGGCCGAGAGCCGGGGATTCAGGATAAGCGCAATGTCGACGTGTTCCGGCGCGTTCTCGATAAAGCAGCGGCAGACCGTGGTTTTGCCGGTTCCTACCTCACCGGTAATCACGATAAAACCGCCCTGCCCCTGCACGCCATACATCAGGTGCGCCAGGGCTTCTTTGTGGCGGTCACTCAGGTACAGGTAGCGGGGGTCCGGCGCAATGGAGAAAGGCGGTTCCCGAAAGCCAAAAAAATCGTAGTACATGTTTCCTCAGGACCTGGCCGGCGCAGTACCGCTGACCAGTTTCAATTCTACCGCCCGCCGGTTCTGCTGCTTAAGGCGGCGCACACAACGTTCGAGGGTCTTGGAAATCCGGGCATGGGTCCGGATCATCGAAATCTTCGGCCAGGTGGCCCGTTCACCAGCCAGGATCATCTCGCGAACATACTCCGGGCTCGGGTTCGACAACATGCCGCGATAGTGCCGCAAGGAATACTCCGGGGCAATGGTTACGTCGCCGGAGTAACGCTGGGCCATGATGGTATACAGCTGCCCGGAGGCCTGCCTGAGCAGTTCCGGGCGCACCCGCTTGCGCAGGTAGTCGAACACGCCACGGCCATGGAACTGCACTTCCGACTTCAGGAAATGCATTGGCAGGCGCGGCAGCGAGAGTTTTTCGTCTGTCTGTTCCGCCAGGAACGGCACCACATGGGGGTTGGTCTGGCTGACGATGCTGAAATTGGCATCGTACAAATGCATCAGGCGCTCGATGGGCAGGTCACTGACCACGGAACCGTCCACAAACTGGATTCTGGGCATGTACGGCAGTGCATTACCGTAAAGGTCTTTCTTCATCAGGGTAACCGGCGGGAACACCCCGGGTACCGCAGCACTGGCCAGGGCGGCGCTCCACACCATCAGGTACGGCGAGGTATAACCGCACAGTAATCGGGCTTTCTGATTGGACTGCACCGGCGACACGCTGATGTTAATGCTGCGGCCAGTGCGCTGATAGGCTTCTTCGAAGGTGTATTCGCCAATATTCGCGCGCAGGCATTGCTGCAGGGTTTGCTGGTCCATCAGGCCTTCGCCGCGCATGGCGCTGATCAGCCCGCGCCATTTCCAGGCCTTGAGGTTGTGGTTCTCCGGCACCAGCATTTCCGGTATCTCGGCATCGGTGTGTACCCCGAGAATACCCGCGATAATGGCGCCGATACTGGAGCCGGCGATCACCTGGGGCAGCAGCCCCTTTTCCCACAGTGCCTTGATGACTCCGAAATGGAACATGCCCAGCGATGCACCACCGCTGAGCAACAGCGTGGGCCGGCCGAAGCTGGTCAGGGTATCGCGGAAGAACTGCAGCTTGTCGTAAACCGGAAAGCCCGGCACCGGGTGATCGCACAGGTAATCCAGGGCTTCACACACCTGGCTGATGTATTCTTCGATCAGGTGCTTGGTGCCCACCCGGGAGCGGGTGTACAGGGCCGGGTTCCCCATATTGCCCAGATCGTGGTGCAGCCCTTCGCGCAGCGCCCGCTTGAGGCGCTCGAAGTCGTTCTGCTGGCGATACTGTTTGAGGTTGCTCAGGCGATCGTAGATCAGCTCGTAGTGGTAAAGGTCAGAAACGAACTCTTCCTTCCACTCGGCATTGCCTTCCAGAAAATCCAGCTCCAGCCCGGCTTCCATCCACTGCTCATAGGTCGTGGCGCCAGCCAGGGCTTTGCGAAAACGGGAAATTCTGGGGTCCTTGATCACCTGTTGCCTCCCGGCTTTACTGCTCAGAAGTCCTCGAGCATGAAATCATCGTCGTCCGCGAAGGGATCTTCCGTGATTTTACCATCGTTAATCAGGAATTCACGACGCTGCAGGAAGGCATTGCGCACAAACGTGTACTGGTCCCCGGAAATAAAGCTTTCTGCCGGAATCAGGTCTGCCCGCTTATCAACAATCTGCAGGGTGCGCAGGTAATACCATTCCGGGCTGTCGACCGCATCCCAGGCTGACGGCAGCATAAAGCTGTCTGAGGCCAGGCCGCTAAAATGCCGTGGCGTGGACGGGCCCAGCAGCGGAAGCATCAGGTAAGGGCCGGAACCTACGCCCCAGTGGCCGAGGGTCTGGCCGAAATCTTCCGGCCGCTCGGGCAGTTCCCACGCGGTGGCTACATCAAAGATACCGCCCAGGCCGAACACGGTATTGAAGGTAAACCGGCCAAAGGCCACCACTGCCGATTCCCCTTTCAGCTGAAACAGGCTGTTGGTGAAGTTGCGGATTTCGGTGAGGTTGTTGAAGAAATTGGTTACCCCGCGGTCTACGACGTCCGGGGTCACGGTCCGGTAACCACTGGCTACCGGGCGCAGGAACCAGCGGTCGATGGCATCGTTGAAGGCGTAAACCTTGCGGTTCCAGTTCTCGTAGGGGTCGTCGGTATTGGCAGGCATCGCCTCGCCTTCCATGGGCGGCTCTTGCAGATTCTGGGCCTGCACGGCTGTTGCACCAAGGGCCAGTGCCATAAACAACAGCATGCCGGGCGCCCAACGCCGGATATCAAACTCTCTCATTTTGCACTCTCGGGTTGTTTAACCTGTTTCAGTTCGTCGACAATACCGGCGTTTTATTATTCTTGTGTCACTGTTCCGGAGGAAACTCAGATGTCTGTACCGGGTAATCCCGTCAGTTCCCTGTCCATGGCCCTGCGCTGGGGCGATATGGATGCATACGGCCACGCCAATAATACAGTTTACTTCCGTTTTTACGAGGAAGCCCGCATTGTCTGGCTGGCGGAACTGGGTCTGGGTAAAGCAGAAGACCCGACCGGACCGGTTATTATAAAGACCAGCGCCACCTTTCTGAAGGAACTGACGCACCCTGCCAGTGTGGTTGTTGAAACTTATGCAGACAAAGCGGGAACGACCAGCCTCGACACCTACCATCTGCTGAAAGATGCCGACACCGGCGATGTTTACGCGGAAGGCTATGCAAAGATCGTGTGGGTAGACCGGACAACCCGCAAATCCACCCCGCTGCCAGACACCCTGAAGGCCCTGGCAGCGAGGTAAACCGGATTAGCGGTGGCGAACCACCACGCTGCCGATGGAATAGCCGGCACCGAAGGAGCAGATCACTCCCAGGTCGCCGGCTTTCAGGTCATCCTTGTGCTTGTGGAAGGCAATGATGGAGCCGGCTGAACTGGTGTTGGCGTATTCGTCCAGAATCACCGGTGCTTCCTGCTCGGTGGCATCCCGGCCCAGAACCTTGCGGGCAATCAGCTGGTTCATGTTCAGGTTGGCCTGGTGCAGCCACATGCGATCCAGGTTGTCCGGTTCCAGATTCAGGGAAGCCAGGTGATCCTGGATAGTGGAAGCCACCAGCGGTGACACTTCCTTGAATACTTTCCGGCCCTGCTGGATAAACAGCTTGTCCGGCTTGCCCACACCGCTGTCATCGGCCCGGTTCAGGAATCCGAAGTTGTTGCGGATGTTATTGGAAAACTGGGTCTTGAGCTTGGTGCCCAGAATCTCGAAGCCCTGCCCCGGCTGGGTGTTTTCTTCCCGCTCCACCAGGATGGCGGTGCAGGCGTCACCAAAGATAAAGTGGCTGTCGCGGTCACGGAAGTTCAGGTGGCCGGAGCAGATTTCCGGGCTGACCACCAGCACGGCGCGGGCAGCACCGTTTTCCACCGAGTTCACCGCTGCCTGCAAGCCGAAGGTGGCAGAACTGCAGGCCACGTTCATGTCGTAGGCGAAGCCGTTAATACCCAGGGCTTCCTGCACCTCAATAGCTACGGCGGGATAGGCGCGCTGCATGTTGGAGCAAGCCACAATCACCGCGTCTACATCGGCGGCGGTTTTACCTGCCTGCTCAAGGGCTTCTTTACAGGCTGCAACTGCCATGTCGCACTGCACCGATTGCTCATCGTTGCTGCGCTCGGGAATGTACGGTTTCATCCGCTTCGGGTCCAGGATCCCTTCCCGGTCGATCACGTGCCGGCGCTTGATGCCAGACGCCTTTTCGATAAAAGCAGATGACGAGGGTTGCAGGGCTGTCAGCTCGCCGCGGGCTATCTCTTCCGCATGCTCATTGTTGTACAGCTCTACGTACTGGTTGAAGGCTTCGACCAGTTCGTCGTTCTCGATGATGGCGGGCGGCGTAAACAGGCCGGTTCCGCTGATGACGGCTTTAATCACAATAACCCCACGTCATGGTTATAAAACAGTTTTTGACAATTAACTGTAAGAAATACTAACACAGTCCGCCGGATTTGCCCGCTGGACTCTCATCCACGGGCACCAGGCTGGTGCAATTTATATCCGGGTGTTTTCCCACTGTTTATCCAGCCGCTTGACCGACACCGTCATGGCGGTGCCCAGTTGCTGGGCGAAGAAGGAGACCCGGTACTCTTCCAGCATCCACCGGTACAGTTCCAGTTCCGGGTCACGAACGCCCTGGCGTTTCTGCTGTTCCTGCCTGGTGGCATAACGGGCCCAGAGCGGCTCGATAGTGTGCAGGAACTCCCGCTCCCGACCCATTTCCCGGGGCATTTTCTCCAGCCGTATCAAAGCCGCTTCGAAATACACCCCGAATCGATCCAGCCACTTTGCCGGCGTGGCCACCAGAAAACCGGGATACACCAGATGCTGCAACTGGAATTTCAGGTCTGCCATGCTGTTGGCGAGGGCCAGGTTGATCTTGCCTTTGAGTTGCTTTGCCACCTTCTGGTAGCCGCTCATAGCCTGGAACAGTCGCTCATCCGCCGCTTCCAGGGCAGGAATGAAATCGCCCCGGTGCTGCTCGTAAACCCGGTTGAAGGCGTCTTCATCCCTGGGCAGGTCGCCGGCCAGGAAGTGCTGCATCACCGCAGACAACAACAGGTCATCCAGCAGTGCCTTCGCCTGCCCGACCGGGGCAAACATCAGTGCAGACTGCTTGAACCGGGGCAGCTTGCGCTCCAGGTCTGACAGGGTGTTTCCGAAACGGTTGATGATCAGGCGGGCAATACCACGGCGGGTGGTATCCCCGGCGGTCAGCCGGTCCAGGCAGCGGATTTCCCGAACCTGTTTGCCCAGGTCTTCCAGGGCCGGGTACACGGTTACTTGCATACCGCCCTTTTCGGTCTGGACCTGCTCCGGTAGGCTGCCGAACTGCCAGTCCGGGTATTCCTTTACTTTATGCTCGCCAGTGTTTTCGCTGGTCGCCGAGGCCAGGGCTTCAGTTGCCCTGCCCTCAAGCCTGGCCTGAAGCTCGTCGGTGTCCCGGCTTTCGGCAATGGTTTTATCCTTGTTGCCGGTTACCCGAAGGTTCATCCGCAAGTGCCGGGGCAACTCGTCTTCCGGCCAGGCCTGGGGGTCAATCTGCACACCGGTCATCCGGCGCAGCTGCTCGCCCAGCTTCAGGGCCAGCGGCTCGTTACCCGGCTGCATATTGGCGAGCGCGGCATCGACAAAATCAGGCACCGGCACAAAGTTCCGGCGCAGGGATTTGGGCAAGCCTTTAACCAGTGCGATGCATTTCTCTCGCAAAAGCCCTGGCACCAGCCACTCCAGCCGGCGGGAAGGAATCTGCTTCAGGGCCATCAGGGGCACTTTCAGGGTCACCCCGTCACGCTCGCTGGTGGGCTCGAATTCATAGCTCAGGGGGTATTTCACCCCTTCCCACTCCAGGTAGTCGGGATACTGCTCCGCCGCGCCCTGGTCCAGCGGGCGTTGCAGCACATCCGCCTCGGTCAGTTCCAGCTTTTTCAGTTCTTCTGCCGACAGGCCTTTCCACCAGCTTTCAAAATGCCGGCCACTGACGATTTCCGGAGGCAGGCGCTCGTCGTAGAAGGCCACCAGCACTTCGTCGTCGACCAGCAGGTCCCGGCGGCGGGTTTTCTTTTCCAGGTTTTCGACGGTGTCGAGCATTTCCCGGTTGCGGGCAATGAAGGGGGCTCTGGACTGATAATCGCCTTCCACCAGAGCCCGCCGGATAAACAGGTTTCGGCATTCTGCCGGATCAACCTTGGCGTAGGGAATGCGGCGTTTGGGCACCACATCCAGGCCGTAGAGGGTGACCTTTTCATAGCCCATGACCTGGGCCCGCTTCTGTTCCCAGTGCGGCTCGAAATAATGATGCTTCACAATATGCCCGGCCAGCGGCTCCACCCACTCCGGCTGGATACCCGCCACCATGCGGGCGAACACCTTGCTGGTTTCGACAATTTCCGCCGCCACAATCCACTTGGGGCCGGACTTGGCCACTTTCGAGCCGGGAAAGATCATCACCTTGCGGTTTCGGGTGGCCAGGTATTCCCGCTTCTCGACTTTCACGGCGATCTGGCCCAGCAACCCGGCCAGAATGGCCTTGTGGATCTGATCGTAGTTGGCGGGGTCCCGATTCATGCTGAGCTTTTGCTCACGGCAAATCAGGGTCAGCTGGCGATGAATATCGCGCCACTCCCGCATGCGCATCCAGCTCAGGAAAGTTTTCTGGCACAGCTTTTTCAGCTGGTTCTGGGACAACTCCTGGCGCTGCTCCTCGAACCAGTTCCAGATATTCAACAAGGTCGCAAAGTCGGATTCCTTGTCGTTGAACGGGGCGTGCGCCTGGTCTGCCGCCTGCTGCTTGTCCTGGGGCCGCTCTCTCGGGTCCTGGATACTCAGGCCGGCGATCACAATTAGCACTTCGGCAAGGCTGCCGTGGTCGGCAGCGGTGACCAGCATCCGGGCCAGGCGCGGGTCCAGCGGCAGGCGGGCCATGGTACGGCCGAGTTTGGTAACACGGCGCTTGTCGTCAACCGCGCTCAGCTCTTCCAGCAGTTTGTAGCCATCGTTCACCTGCCGGCGGTCCGGTGCTTCCAGAAACGGGAAATGGCGAATCTCGCCCAGCCCGGAGGTGGCCATCTGCAGGATAACGGACGCCAGGTTGGTACGCAGAATCTCCGGATCGGTGAACTCCGGACGATTCAGGAAATCGGTTTCATCGTACAGGCGAAAACAGATACCCGGTGCCACCCGGCCACAGCGCCCTGCCCGCTGGTTGGCACTGGCCTGGGAGATGGGCTCGATAGGCAGGCGCTGGATCTTTGAGCGCACACTGTAACGGCTGATGCGGGCAACACCAGTGTCGATCACATAGCGGATGCCAGGCACCGTCAGGGAGGTTTCCGCCACGTTGGTGGAGAGCACAATGCGCCGGCCCTTGTGGGCCTGGAAAACGCGGTTCTGTTCCTGGTTACTGAGCCGGGAATACAGCGGCAGCACTTCGGTGTGCCGCAGTTCGGCATGGCGCAGCACCTTGCTCAGGGCACGGATTTCCCGTTCGCCGGGCAGGAACACCAGCACATCCCCCGGAGGCTGTTTTTCCCTACGCTCGTGCTGTTCGATTTCTTCGAGGGCCGAAAGCACCCCATCGGTCCAGCCCTGATCCCGGTCATCTTCGTCTCCCGCCAGTGGGCGGTAGCGAACATCCACCGGATAGGTACGGCCGCTGACTTCAATCACCGGAGCCTTGTCAAAGAACTCGCTGAAGCGCTCTACCTCAATGGTGGCGGAGGTGATGATGATTTTCAGGTCCGGCCGCTTGGGCAGCAACTGGCGCAGGTAGCCCAGCAGGAAGTCGATATTCAGGCTGCGCTCGTGGGCTTCATCGATAATCAGGGTGTCGTACTTGTCGAGAAAGCGGTCGTGCTGGATTTCCGCCAGCAGGATACCGTCTGTCATCACCTTGATCCGGGACGACTCGGAGGTGTTATCGGTGAAGCGCACCTGATAACCCACCTGCTGCCCGACCTGCTCGCCCAGCTCCTCCGCAATCCGGGCCGACACACTGCGTGCCGCAATCCGCCGGGGCTGGGTATGGCCCACCAGCCCGCGGATGCCCCGGCCCAGGTTCAGGCAGATTTTGGGAATCTGGGTGGTTTTACCGGAGCCGGTTTCACCGGCAATGATGACCACCTGGTTTTGCTCGATGGCCCGGCTGATGTCCTCTACCCGGGCACTGACCGGCAGGCTGTCCGGAAAACTGGCAGGCTTGTGCAGGGCTTGTCGCTTCTGCACCTTGTCCAGCCCCTGATCCAGCCAGCGTGCCATTTTCTCCAGATCCTTCTGCCCGGGCCTGCCCTTGCTCCGGCTGACCTGACGAATAATGCGCGCCGCCTCCTGCTGGTTACAGGCGTCCAGCTGGCTCATAAAAGCCTCCACGGCTGCTTGCGGGTCAGCGGTGATGGTATCGGGTGCGTTACTACGGGTCGGTTCTGTCATTGCTCGGTTTACGGGCTCTTGCTGGGGGCTGGATCTGTTCAGGCGCCACAGTCTAACGGGAAATCGCCCCTGCAGAAACACAAAGACCCCGCCGAAGCAGGGTCTCTGGGCTCTCCCGGGAGAGCAGGCAACACCAGGAATCAGGCGTTGGCTTCATCCCGCAGTTCGCGGCGCAGGATCTTGCCCACGTTACTCTTGGGCAGTTCGTCGCGGAATTCAAAGTGCTTGGGCACCTTGTACGCGGTCAGGCGCTCGCGGCAGAATTCCTTGATCTCGTTGGCGGTAACGCCTTCCTTGGTGGGCACCACGTAAACCTTCACGGCTTCGCCGCTCTTGGCATCCGGGATACCAACCGCAGCACACTCCACCACTTTCGGATGGCTGGTTACCACGTCTTCGATTTCGTTCGGGAACACGTTGAAGCCAGACACGATAATCATGTCTTTTTTACGGTCGACGATACGGATGTAGCCGTCTTCCTGGATCAGCGCGATGTCGCCGGTTTTCAGGTAACCGTCTTCAGTGAAGGACTTCTGGGTGTCGTCCGGGCGCTGCCAGTAACCACGCATTACCTGCGGGCCTTTCACGCACAGCTCACCAGGTTCGCCAACCGGGGTTTCATTGCCGTCGTCATCAATGGTCTTGATCACGGTAGACGGAATCGGCAGGCCGATGGTGCCAATCTGGATGGCGCTGCGGGGGTTGAAGGTAACCACCGGGGAGGTTTCGGTCATGCCGTAACCTTCGCTGATTTCACAACCGGTCACACGCTCCCACATCTTGGCCGTGTCGCTGGTCAGGGCCATACCACCGGAGGCGGTCAGCTTCAGGCCGGAGAAGTCCAGGTCCTGGAATTCTTCGTTGTTGCACAGGGCGACAAACAGGGTGTTCAGGCCGATAAAGGCGGAGAACTTCTGCTTCTGCAGCTCCTTCACAAAGCCCGGGATATCACGGGGGTTCGGGATCAGGATGTTGTGGGCACCGGCTTCCATCATGATGCCGCAGTTCAGGGTGAAGGAATAAATGTGGTACAGGGGCAGCGGTGCGATCACCACTTCCTTGCCTTCTTCAATCTGATCTTCCAGCATCGGGCGAACCTGGGTCAGGTTAGCCACCAGGTTGGCGTGGGTCAGCATGGCGCCCTTGGCTACGCCTGTGGTACCGCCGGTATACTGCAGTGCAGCCAGGTCATCCAGCTTGATGTCGACCGGGGTGAACTTCTCGCGGGCACCGGCGTTAAGCACGGCTGGCAGCTTGTGGGCACCGGGGATGTTGAACGGCGGTACCATTTTCTTCAGGTACTTAACCGCACCGTTCATCAGGGTACGCTTGATCGGGGAATGCATGTCGGCCACTTCGGTAATGATGACATGCTCGATACCGGTATGAGGCAGCACCTTCTCCGCGTTTTCCGCCATGTTAGCCAGTACCACCAGGGCCTTGGCGCCGGAGTCGTTGAACTGGTGCTCCATTTCACGGGTGGTATACAGCGGGTTGGTGTTCACCACGATCATGCCCGCACGCATGGCACCGAAAACTACTACCGGATACTGGGAAACGTTGGGCATCTGTACCGCGATGCGGTCGCCGGGTTTCAGGTCGGTTTTGTTCTGAAGCCATGCTGCAAAGTTGCGGCTCTGGGTATCAAGATCCTTGTAGGTCAGCCTAGCGCCGACTGCGGAGAATGCCGGGCGGTCACCGTATTTCTTAACGGCCTGCTCGAAGACATCCACCATGTTCTTGTATTTCTTAAGGTCTACCTCCCGGGGAATGCCGGCGGGGTATTTGTCTTGATAGAACTGCTCGAAATCCATCACCATCTCCTGTCTGAACGGCGCGAATTGATTAAAAAATCAACCCTACAAAAGTATCAGCCTCAAAAAGTGGTGGAGAGAATAGCAGTTTTGTTAATGATGAGGTAGGTTTCAGGACAACGAAAGCACCCCTTGCTGGAAACACCAATCACCGGAGCCTGTGATGAGCGACACCCTCGATACCCTGGAAAATATCACCTACAGCGAGCTGAACGAAGGCGATTCTGCCACCTTCACCCGGACCCTGACCGAAGACGAACTGGTGCTGTTTGCGGCCGTGTCCGGAGACGTTAACCCGGTGCACCTGGACTCCGAATTTGCCGCCGAATCCATGTTCAAGGAACGCATTGCCCATGGCATGTGGAGTGGCTCACTGATTTCTGCCGCACTGGCAACCGTAATGCCGGGCCCGGGCACGATCTATCTGGAACAAAGCCTGGCATTCAAACGGCCGGTGAAGCTGGACGATACCCTGACCGTCACCCTCACGGTGCTGGCCAAGGAACCGAAGAACCGGGTGGTGTTCGGTTGCGATGTGCGCAACCAGAACGACCAGAAAGTGGTAAGCGGCGAAGCCAAGGTGATCGCCCCTACCGAGAAAATCTCCCTGCAGAAACCCCGCCTTCCGAAGATTACCATCGAAGGCTGAACCGGCGCTGATCAGCCCGGAAGGAATTCAATCGGGAATTGAACCTTCCGGGTTTCCACCTGTGCCGCTCCGAAGTTGAACATCCGAACCCGCATGGCGATGCGCTGCTCAAGGCCCGGGTTACCAAGCTCTGAGCCCACCACCTGGCAGGCCGAGACGCTACCATCCGGCTCGATAACCAGTTCCAGGGTAACCTTGCCTTCCAGGGTCGGATCTTGCCGCAACTCGCGCTGGTACAGCGAATACAGCACGCTCTTCTGGGCATCGAATACCTGCCGGATATTGCTCATGGCGCGCTGGCCAACCGAAGGCCTGGCAGCAGGTTTCGCCCGGGCCACCTGCACCTCTTCTTTCGGTGCCTGCACCTGAGTCACCTGGTGTTCGGCAACCTCTACCTCCCTGACTGGCGCGTCACTGTCCTGCACGCCACCACTGCCGGCTAACGCTTGCTCCCGGTTCACCTCGGGTTCCGCCACATCAGATTCATCACCGGTGATATTGGCCTGCCGTGCCACCGGTACCGGCGTTTGTTCTGTTCGGGTCAAGGCGGCCAGCCGGTCTTTCATGGCAAAAAGGCCCGAGCGTGCGGCGGTTTCCCTCGCTTGCTCGGTAGTCTGGGCAGGCTTATCCGCGACGGTTGCAGCCGGTTTTGCAGGTTCGGGCTGAGGCTCCGGAGTCGGTTCCGGCGGCGTCACTTCCTCGACGTTTGCGACCGGTTCTGGCTCCGGCTCCGGCTCCGGCTCAGGTTCGGGTTCAGGTTCGGGTTTGACCGGCTCAGGCGGTTCTACCGGCGCCGGGGTTTCGACCAGCCGGGCCAATCTGGGCGGCACCTTTTCGGCCTCGGACCGCTCCGGCTCGGGTACGGTCAGCCCCGGAATGATCACCGCAGGCACCAGGAATGCCGCCAGCATCACGATCACAATTACGCCAAAGCGAATGCTTTCGGCCCGGTCACGACTCCAGGGTAAACGGGTGCTTCCGACCTGCTGACGCTCAGCCATTGCGAACCTCCGCTTCCACGGCCAGCCGTACCTGGCGGAACTGCTCGTCTACGCAGGTTTTCATGATCTTTCGCAGCAACCGGTAGTCGGTCTCCCGGCCTGCCATAATGGTGACTTCCAGCCCCTGTTCCGGCACCTCGCTCCAGCGGTTTCGACGATAGGCCAGCTCTTCCGACAAGCCGGCCACGTGCAGGTCATCGGCACCGATGCTATCCACCCGGGCGACTTCCCGGCCCTGCACCAGAATGGACTGGCCGCTGACCTGAATGGTCAGGTTTTCAACGGCATCCTTCTCCGAGGTGGAAACCGGTAAAGGCACATCGGCGGTGTTCTGCATCACTTTTACATCAGAGGAATTCACCATCAGGAAGAACACGAGGATGGTGAAGATATCCATCAGCGACACCAGGTTCAGGCCTCCGGCCCGGTGCATCCTGCGGTAATGACGCTGGCGCAGCCTTGCTCTGCGGGAGGTTTTCATGCGCCCTCCCCATTTGCCGCATCTGCCCGTGCGGCCAGTGTCCGGCCCTCTTCAGCATCCATCAGGGAAACGTCCGGAAACAGCTCCGCTTCCACCACGCTGGCGGCCACCACCGCCGAATAGGAACGCACCGTATCCATGACGGTCACCAGGGTCTGGTAATCCACCTCCGGCCCCACTTCCAGGATCACATCGGTTTTATCCGGCACCCGGGACTTGATCTGCTGCAGCACCGTGCGCAAGCCCTCGTAGTCCTGATTCTGCTCTTTGGCCGGCAGCACCTCGATCAGTCCGCGATCGCTGTCGGCCACTTCCAGCCCATCAGGAATCACGGTAACCACCAGCCGGAACTGGTCTGCCGGTGGAGCCTCTCCCGCTTCCATGCCCGGGAAGTTGAGCTCGATCATGCGGATCTGGGTGAACACCATGCCCAGCAGCAATACCGGAACCAGGACGATCATCAGGTTCAGAAACGCGGTAATGTCCAGGTCCGCCGAGGCCTCAAGCCTGCGATGTCGACGTCTCATATCGCCATACTCCTGTTTGTCCTGGCTTTATGATGCGGGCTCACGCAGCGACCGGTGCATCCGGGTCGGACACG
>Ga0208435_100196_pt1 | contig 19360 bp, 15 predicted proteins | sample 24_taG_FD_184097 | JGI IMG/M metagenome (GOLD analysis project Ga0208435, IMG submission 184097) | Marine viral communities from Cariaco Basin, Caribbean Sea - 24_WHOI_OMZ (SPAdes) (version 2) | ecosystem: Environmental > Aquatic > Marine > Oceanic | place: Caribbean Sea: Cariaco Basin...
GCCACACCTGAAGGCAGGCGTACTTCATAACCCCATGGTTGATTACTTTGATAGCCACTATTTTTTAGAAAGTTAGCGGTTGAGGCTAATGCATCTGCCTGACTGTTCACTAGATCTTTACGATTATCGCCATCAAAATCTTGAGCTAATTGCAAAAAGGTAGAAGGCATAAACTGGGTTTGTCCAAAAGCACCTGCCCATGATCCTTTAAAATCAGATTTAGCAATATCACCTTGCTTTAATATTTTTAAAGCACTCACATATTCCCCGCGGAAGTAACTTTGACGGCGTCCAAAGCAAGATAAGGTTGCTAGGGAATTAACCACATCCTTTTTGCCTAATTTAGTCCCAAAGTCTGACTCAACTCCCCACACACCCAGCACATCATAACGATTGACACCGTAGTGAGATTCTATTTTTGCTAATACGTTAGTGTGTTTTTCATTAGCATTAATACCATCAATAACCCTTTCTTCATCGACTAAGCTTGCTAAATAATCCCATGGCTCCTTATCGAACTCTGGCTGATAGTTTAATGATTCTAATACACTAGGATCTATCTCAGTAGGACGATACTGTACAAAAACGTCTTTAACACTTGCAAAGGGAGCCGTTTGAACCAAGTTGTTCAAGCAAGCTTTAAGCTTCTGATTATCAACTGACTGTTCATCAATATTTGAGGTCTCTGTATTAACTGCATATGTCGTACTAGCCATTGATAGTAGACAGATAGGTATTAATAAAGACAATATAGTGGGTGATACAAATGAAGGCATTATTGATTACCAGTGGTTGTAAAATCGAAAGCCATATATTAGCAGAAAATAAATAATTTTATACCTTATACTAGGGCGTGTCGGTAATCCTCCCAACCACAAGACTGAGCCGCTCCGGGATTGTCGGAGACTAATTTATTTAAGTCTTACTACAAGTATCTAATTTTTCTGACTATTTAAGCTCTAATAAGCACTCTTTACATTTCAGTTAGCAAAAAATTGATAAGTGATTTACTACTTTTCAATATTTCATACTTTATATGTTTTTGACTAAAATTGTGGCTAGATTACAAAGTATCCTAAGTAGTACCAACGACAGTTTAGTTATTTATAGAGAAGTCAGGTAGAATATAACCGCTCAATCGTCAATGAACCACCCCGGAATTGTTAGAGACTCAATATTCTGAGACAATACGACAATGAAAAGACAGACTTATACTCCTGAGATTAAAGAACGCGCCGTTCGCATTTTGATATAAGCAGAAAACGACTATCCCACCACATGGTCAGTCAGCCATTCAAGCCATGGCGTCAAAGATTGGTTGTATGCCTGAGACCCTGCGATCATGGCATAAAAAGCATGTCGAGCAAACTATTCCTGCATCGGTACGAAGCCAAGAGCAATGCATAAAGAGTTTAAACGCGAATTACATCATATAGAAGGCTGATGGTATTGAAGCCTAGTTTCAAAGAGTTTACCAATTACCGTATTAATCATTCAAAATGAGTTTGCACAATACAGAAAATATATCTATGGAATAGATAGTTCTAGGACTTCATTTATGTATGCTAGGCTTGCCACATGAAAGCTTTAGGGCGTGTCCCTAATTGGCAAACAAGTATATATCTTCTAAAATAAAGCATACACTTTATAAAATAAGAGGTATATAAGAAGGATGGCCAGACAAGCATTGACCGATAATCTCTGGGAACAGCTACAAGTGACTATGAAGAACCATGGTTGCTATGAAAAAGAGAAGAATCGCGAAGTGATGGAAGCCATTCTTTGGAAGCTGCGTACAGGCGCACCATGGCGTGACATACCCAAAGAATTATGCCCATGGAAAACCGCTTATAACCGTTTTAATCGCTGGTCAAAGACTGGTTTGTGGGAGAAATTTTTTTTAGCCTTTGAGCAGAAGTTGATACGGAATGGGTATTCATCGACGGAAGTTATATACGGTGTCACCAGCATGCAAGTGGAGCTCGGCGTGGTGAGGATCGAGCAATTGGACAAAGTCGTGGCGGCGCAACTACAAAGATACACCTATCCTGTGATGCCGGTGGATATCCGCTCGATTTTAAAATCACTGGGGGTGAAGTCCATGACAGTCAAATTGTAGGTGAATTGATTGAAATGATTGAAATGATTGGACAAGCTGATTACTTTATTGCTGATAAAGGCTATGACTCAGAGTCTATCAGAGACAAAGCTCGAAGCCATAATATGATCCCCGTCGTTCCTAAAACGAAGAATGCCAAACAGCCTAATCCAGAGTTTGATAGCTATTTGTACAAGCTGCGTCATCTTGTTGAAAATATGTTTGCAAGGCTCAAGCATTTTCGTAGCATCGCTACTCGCTACGAGAAGTTGGCGCGTAATTTCAAGTCTATGCTTTACCTAGCGCGCACCATCATCCATTGTAAGATGAATTGAGGACACGCCCTAGAAACTTATTGTTCAGTAATGTTTTGAATACATTTTATTTTTCACAACTAAGTAGGAATATTTCAATGGGTTTGGGTAACTTGAGCACTGAAACTTTATTGTTTATCGGTATTATTTTAATTCTGACAGTAATATTCCATGTTAGATATAACCAAAAAATATCGGAACAAGCTCCCACGATTTTAACAACTTTAGGTATTTTTGCGACATTTTTTGCAATCGCTCTAGGGTTACTTAGATTTGACTCTGTTAATATTCAAGATAGCGTGCCGGCATTACTTGATAGCATGAAAACCGCGTTTTGGGCTTCGGTATTCGGTGTTGGTGGTGCTTTAACTTTTAACTTCAGAAGATTGCTTGAAGCAACTGAATATATCGATGAGTCTGATGTTAATCGAGAGTTATTAAAAGAGCTGACAGCTTTAAGAATTGAAAATGATAAAAGTATGAAAGAGCTCACAGAATCTAAAAAAAGAGATCTTGAAGTTGGTCTAGGGTTATTGGAAGAAATAAAAGAATTAAGATTTGAAAGCACCCGAAACCTGAGAGATCTTACAGATTCTAAAAACAAAGATCTTATAAATAATGAAGAGTCCTTAAAAGAAATAAAAGAACTAAGACTTGAAAATAATAACAATCTCAAAGAGCTTACAAGGGCTCAAAACGAGGCACTTGATAAAATTTCGAAATCATCATCAGAGGAGTTAATTAAGGCTTTACAAGAGGTTATTAAAGACTTTAATGAGAAAATAAGTGAGCAGTTTGGAGAAAACTTTAAACATTTGAATGACGCGGTATCAAAGCTTTTAATATGGCAAGAGCAGTATAAAGATTATATTGATACCTCTACAAGCTCACTAACGACTATTACAAATACTGTTCAGTCGTTTATTAGTCAGTTCACTTCGATAGTTGAAAACTCAGAAGTTATAACTAGTAATTCAGAAAAATTTGTAGATAATGCAGGAGTTTTCAAAGATGTTGCTGAAAACTTAGAAGTTACTTTAGGTAACTTAGATACCCAACGACAAGCTATTCACAATCAGTTAGGAAGTTTATCAAAGCTAGTTAGCCAGGCGTCAAATGATTTGCCACAAATTAATAACCAAATCTTAGACATAGCAGAGACTATGCAAAACTCAGCAAAAGATTTCAATAATCAAGTATTAGGTATAGCGAACACGATGCAGACTTCGACAACAGGGTTCAATAACCACGTTTCGGGTATAGCAACTGCCATGCAAAGCTCAGCAAAAGATTTCAACAGTACTGTCTCTGAGCTATCAAATGACACTAAGAGCCAAACAAATGCGTTAACTGAAGGGATTGAACGAGCTTTGCTTGAGTCTTTGAATACACTAGGGGGCCAGTTATCTGCAATGACAGAAAAATTTGCTAACGATTATAATCAACTTTCGGATGCTCTTGCTAGAATATCTAGAATTACACAAGATAGTGGGCGTTAATTATGGCAAAAAATTCAGATGGGCATTGGATACCATTAGCGGACTTAATGACAGGCCTTATGATGATGTTCATGCTTATCGCTGTTTTGTATATGCTTAAAGTTAACAGTGCTGTGTCTGATTACTCAACATCAAAAAATGAATTGGGTAAAGAGCTGTGTGAAGAATTTGCGGGCGATTTAGAGAAATGGGACGCAGAGTGCGATGATGCTAACCTAGTTGTCAGGTTTAAATCTCCAGACGTATTATTTGATACTGGACAATCCGTTATAAAACCTCAATTCCAAAGTATTTTAAGTGATTTTTTCCCTAGATATATCGATTTACTTAATCAAGAAAAATATAAATATAGCATTGAAGAGATACGTATTGAAGGGCACACTTCAAGTAAGTGGCGAGTTGGAGCATCGGAAAATGAAGCCTATTTTTCAAATATGCAACTATCTCAAGCTCGTACTTTAAGTGTGTTAAGGCATGTTCTTTCTGAGAAAAACACCCCTACTCAGGCATGGAGTAAAGATCTGTTAACAGCTAATGGACTATCTTCTTCCAAACTAATACATAATATTGATGGAACAGAAAACCAGCAAGGTTCGCAAAGGGTTGAGTTTAGAGTTAGAACCAATGCTGATGAGTATATAAATAATATTATTGGTGATTTAGGTCAGCAACAATGATGATAACTATCAAATTACCCAATTTTTTTAAAAGTAGCTCTTTCATCGCTTTGAAAAGTCGCATGGGTATAGATAAAAACACCTATGGAAGTTTTAGAAATAGTCAGAGCGGGGGAACTCAGTTTCAAATTGAAACTATCGGGATTGAAGTTGAGAATGTATCAGATATTATCCCTTTAAATGATCATACGTTAACCTATAATGGTGAGAGGGTAATCGTATATATACGTGACGTGAATGAATATAACAATGAAGTAAGGCTACCTAAATTTCATGTTGCGAACTGTAAGACGCTACAGCAAATGATTAAAGATGGTAGAAAAAGAAGATATGTTGTCTCAAAAAATACGGAGAATAGTTTTCATTTAAACTTTATTAGTGGTAATTCCGTTAGAAAAGAAGATCATGCTCTAAGTGTTTGCAAAAATTGTCTAGAGATTTTACGTTGGGATGGCTATTTCCAAGGCTGGAACTCTGAAAAGAAGGATAAATGTGTTAGCTATTTCCAGATTAAGAATTTCTTTTCCAAGTATCCAATATCTTTAATAGATAAGAAAGGATTTTCTAATAATAATTCGTCGATTAATACATACAGTGATGATTGGAATACTATCAGCCAAAGCTATAAAAATTCTAAAAAATGGGTATGTGAGCAATGTGGTGTTAACTTAATACATAGCAAAACCCTACTACATACCCATCATATAAATAGCCAAAAAAATGAAAATGACGATTCAAACTTAATGGCTCTTTGTGTTTGCTGCCATGTAAGTCAGCCAATGCACGATCACATGCTCAATATTCCAGATATAGATAGCAGCATTAAAGAGGTTTTAAAGATTCGTAAAAGACAAAATATAATTTGTAATTAATCTTGTTTAGGATCTATGAAAGCTATGGAGTTAGTATTCCATAATTAACTTATCGCCTGGAGACCATCCCAGATTCTGTGTAACTGCCATTTAGATTAAATGCTTACTGATACGGTCATCAAACATAATCATAAAACGATTCAGAGCAGACGTCCAGTTACGGATTGGCATCGACCACTTTTTGGATGCCTGCTGGGTGGCTAAGTACACCACCTTGAATGCTGCCTGATCAGATGGGAACACCTTACGCTTATTCACCGCTGTCCGAATCACGCTGTTTAAAGACTCAATAGCATTGGTGGTATAAATCACTTTTCTGATGTCTTTAGGGTACTCAAAGAACACCGTTAAGCCCTCCCAGTTATTACGCCAAGACTTGATGACATGCGGATACTCCTTACCCCAAGTCTCATCAAAGCGCTCAAGATTAGCCTCTGCCATCTCAAGCGTATCCGCACCGTAGATGGCCTTTAAATCAGCTGCTACGGCCTTCTTATCTGTCCATGGCACAAACTTCATTGAATAGCGCAGCATATGCACGATACACAGCTGAACCCGAGCGTTTGGATAAACGGTGTTGATAGCATCAGGGAAGCCCTTTAAACCATCGACACAGGCAATGAGGATATCTTGCACCCCGCGGTTTTGTAGTTCAGTGAGAACGCCTAGCCAGAACTTAGCGCCTTCATTCTCTGATAACCACATACCAAGCAGCTCTTTTTTACCATCAAGTCCCACGCCTAAGGCCAGATAGATCGCCTTGTTGATGATCTGCTTGTCTTGACGTACCTTGACCACAATGCAGTCTAAATAGACGATAGGATAAACACTGCTCAGCGGCCGGTTCTGCCAAGCGGTGATGTCCTCTAATATGTTATCGGTGACTCTTGAGACAAGAGAGCTTGAGATGTCGACATCGTAGAGCTCTTTAATGCTCTCTACGATCTCAGTGGTGGTTTGACCCTTGGCGTAAAGGAATATGATTTTATCATCGAGACCTGAGATACGGGTTTGATGCTTACTAACGAGTACAGGCTCAAAGCTGCCACCGCGGTCTCTTGGGGTGGATATCTCAAGATCGCCTGTGTCACTGCGGACGGTCTTTTTAGTGTGCCCATTGCGCTTATTAGGTTTATCTGCTTTCTCATGCTTGGGGTAGCCGAGATGGTCTTCCATCTCAGCCTCTAAGGCAGTATCGATAAAGGATTGCATGAGCTGCTTTTGGAAGTCTTTGATGTCATCAAAGCTTTTCATGCTACCAGCCATTTGCTCGGCCAGTTTTTTAATGTCAGATTGAGTAGTCATTGCTTATAATCCACTATCAATCAAATAAGCCACCTTAGCGTATGGCAAGGTGGCTTGGTTTTTTTACTGGAACTATTATTCATCTACTATTATTCATTAAGTACAGTTGTTCATATACTGCGCTTCGGTTAAGTCTGGGTTACGACAGTCTTTCAACCCATCATACCCATCGTCATAACCTGAACGTTCAATAATAAATTTACGTAAATCAGCCTCTGTGCCGCCACCAAGTGTAAAATCGTTTAATAAATCTATCATATCTTGTGATATCTCAATATCATTGTCAACGAGATAATCAATGTGTGCTGCTTGCGCTGGTGTCAGTGGTCCGGTTATTTCTACAGTGTTAGCACCTGTTCCGTTATTGTAGTTGTCGTCACTCAAAGAATCATAAGCACTCTCACTTACATCTGATGTAGTATCAGTATCCTGCTGTTCACCTAGATTTTGGAATACATCGTCATAGGCTTCACTTGCATTATCTTCATTAGCCCAGTCTAAGTCAGCGACAGATGATTCTTCAATCTTCTTATCTTTTGAGTCTAAAGAAAAATTAATCCTTGTGACTTTCCAGCTTAGCCAATCTCTATGCATGATCACATCTAATGATTCATCCGGATCATTAGCATCAATAATCTGAACTTTGAATCCATTAAAGGACAGGTAGCCGGCTTTATAATCGATATCCTCGTTTTTGGCTTTAGGCTTATCTTCAGGCTTGTCATTATTCAAGTCGAAATCTAGTTTTTGCCCTTGGAGCATGAGTGCTACACCATCTGGCGTTACTAAAACATCAATAAGTGGATCTATCATAGCTGCGGCCAACATGGTGCCTAATGCCTCAAACCCATCTTGCTCATCACTTGCAGCAAGCTCCTCAACCATAGCCGCTTTAACTTGATCCTTCATACTTTGCTTAACGCTAGGGAAATCAATATAGCCTGAAAGTTTATCGGCATCTCCTTGTTGAGCAGCATTTTTAATACTATTTAGAACAAGATAGGGGGATGCATAAAGGTAGATTGCAAATATAACGAATAACCCAACTAGCCAAGGTAAAAACTTTTTCAAAATATCTCTCCTGAATCCCTAGTAATATTAGGGCTTGATAAAGCAGCATTGGATTATTAATTGGCTTAGATTCTTATAATTGCCGGTATTACTTACGTCAAATTTTGTACTGATCAATACTTACATAGCAGTAATAATCAGTAATGAATATTAACATTACTAAACATCTAAAACAATTTGATAAACTTTTATTTGCAGATCGGCTCGACTCCATAAATATGATTGTTATCTTCGATGAATTGAATCATGGTTTAGTCAGTGGTCGAGCTCCGTCTGGGCGAAAAAAGCGGTAGCCTTGCGTATAATACTCGTTGGTTTGCTTGAGCTGTTTGTTCTCACGTTCAAGCATCTTTGATACGCTCTTTGTTACTTTGCGCTTATACCGATGCAGGAATGATTTGATCGATGTGCTTTTTATGCCACGATCGTAGGGTTTCAGGTGTGCAGCCAATCTTAGGGCGATGGCTTTAATAGCTGACCAGTTGGATGGATAGTCGCATGCCGCTTCAATCAACATGCGAACGGCGCCTTCTTTAATTTCGGGAATGTAGTTTCGTGTTTTCATTGTCGTATTCTCTCAGTTCAAGCTAGTTACCACCCACACTACCCAAAAATCGACTGACAGCTTCTGATACATCCGAGAGAGAGTTTTCCGTGACATCGAGCTGCTCCAATGCTGTTAGATTGGTAACACTATCAGGCAAACTTTGTAGGCCATTGTGATAGAGTCCAAGACTTTTTAATTGCTTTAGATTGCCTATCGAGCTTGGCAGGGTTTTGAGATCAGAAGCACGTATCTCTAGTTTTTCAAGGTTTGTTAAATTTCCGATACTCTCAGGCAAAACCTTCAAATATTCATTGGCATATAGCTCAATAATTGTGAGTTTGCTTAGATTGCCAATAGCATCTGGTAACTCATGAACTTTCGATCCTCTCATATCAAAATGGGTAAGCGATGATAAATTACCGAGCTCATCAGGAAATCTCTCTAAGCTCTTTGAAAAAAACTTAAGCGTTTTAAGATTCTTTAGTTGACACAGTACCTTTGGGAACTCAGCAAAATCACAGTTCATATACACCAGCGTCTCTAAGTTCTCTAATTGAGCAATCTCGTCCGGCAGCTCATTAAAACCTCTGAGTCTAAGATACTTTAGATTTTTTAAATTACCGATAGCGCCAGGTAATGGCTTAGTGGACTCACTTTCGCTTTGTAATACTGATTTATTATCAATATAGCTATAACTTGTAGATTTTCCATATCCCAAATCCAGTCGCTCTAACTGCCGTAATGCTTCAGGATCACGAGGTACAGTGCTGTCAGAGCTGCCTGCTATATTATGGTTATCAATCCAATCCCATATCTGTGTCATCCAGTCTTCAACGCCCGTATCTTGCTTGCTATTAGTGTTGTCATCTTGGTTGGTTTTACCGCTATATGCTGTCATAAGGTTGCCTTTTAATAATCGTTAAATGAGGTGAATGCATTCAAATTCTTAGCTAGTCTTATTGCTATGTGTCAAACTGCAGAATAGTTGGGCACAGTAATAAAACCAAGGTAAGCTATATTTTTAACAAAGCTTGATATACCAGTGCCTGAAACTGATAAAGGTTTATGAAGCGGTTTTATGGGTTTGCTTAAAAAAGCGGAATAGCAGAAAGCGCTCATAAGGCTCAGTCGCTGAGTATGAGGAAAATGTTTGAGAGGTTTAAAGTTTGGATGTAATTGACTAGAAGTAGTCATAAAGAAATCTCCTGTTGCTCTGTCTGTGTCAAATTGAAACGACACAGTCACCTTACAGAGCAAAAAGGAGTTGTGCGTTTTACCAGTCTTTGTTTTTCATCGCGCTGGAAGTAGCCGTAAACCCACGATGTTTTTTTATCATAGCAAGCTGTTTATTATTTGTCAAAAGTGACATTGAGCTATGCTGAAGAAATTCTAGAGAACAATGGCCATATCTTAGTGACTGCAAAGCAGTTAGGCATAGCCATGCAAACCTTATCTAACTGGAAAAATAAAGCGAATGAAGGCTATCGTATTGTCTCAGCATACTGAGTCTTTGATAGTGCTGGGGCAGTCTGTTATAAGTGTTTCCATTAGAGCAGTCTGTTTTAAGTGGTCTGTTAATAGGTTTAAGAGGCTTTTTAGGCGGTTCCCTTGGGCTATAGATCGCCAAGACAGGTGTGGTTTGATTTTTATCGTCATGCTGCGTAATCAAAATCTCCCAAGTTAATGTCTACGGGATCGACAGCGGAGGTCACTAATGAGAATACCAATGGTTTAATTCGTCAGTTTCTACCTAAGTCGATGCGTCTAGATAACCTATGCAGGCACTTAGTTCAGTCGATTGGAGACAGTTTAAATAATCGACCAAGAAAGGTGCTAGGGTTTAGAACACCGCTTGAGGTAAAATCTAGATTCGGGTGCGTTGCACTTCGATGTTGAATCCAAGAGAAATAAAACTAATATCGATTTTTAGTAGAAATAACTTTTTAACTAAAGTAAAATAACGTAAATGAATTGTTTCAATAGAGTTGTTTTAAGTTACAAAATTATTTCTTGTTATTAATTTTTTTGCTCAGGAAAAATTTATAAATATTACAGCTTTAACAAAATTATAATTAGCCATCTAAAGCTAATTAGTTATTAAAGTAAAACTATAATAGACCTCTTGTATAAGTCATCGTTAGGCCTTGTCATTCCATAAATGGAAGTCATTAAGCTGGTACTTTTGCAAGAGGTCTTATAGTTGAGAATTTTATCGTATTAACTACATATAAATCTGATTATGAATTTCTAAATTTATTATGTGGTTTCTTTACCATTGCCTAATTTTTGTATCACCCTATCTATAACAATGAGAGCGTCATGAATAATTCGATAATAAAAGCAGGAGCAATAGCCGCTATAATTGCAGCGCTTATCAGTGGTTTAATGGTTTTGGAAATGAATGAATTAGCCCCTGCTTATAAACAAACGGGGCAGTTGGTATTTTATGTCGTTATTACTTTTATGTCGATATTTACAGGGGCTGTCGTTGCCGCTATCTTCTTTCATCGTAATCGTAAAAACCCACGCATCATGGTTAAACGTGCCAAAATTATCTATGCAGGGTATGCCGCAGCAATCTCTGGGTTAATATTTATTTTGCCAAACCTCCTGCTGAAACAATCTGCTGCCTCTTGTATCAAACCCAACATATATGCGGTAATATCAGACCCTTTAAATATTCAGGTCTGTATGAATATCAAATCGGTTTTGCTCACTAAAATCCTACCTTTTACGACTCCTTTATTCTTAGGAGGCTTAATCGTCAGCGCCATCGTTATTATGATGGTCAGCGTACTCACTTATTTACTGGTTACCGCTAAATTCCTATATAGCAATAATAGATAGTCTGGCAACCATTAATTTAATCTAGCAAAACTATCTAAGCCAAAAATGATTTAACCCAAAATATCATAACTATATCTCGTTATATTTCGTTGTCCGAATTCTGCAGGAGCGTGTCGTGTCAAATGTTTTAATTGGAGTTGGTGGTTCAGGTCAGCATATTATTCATGCCCATTTACGTTTACTGGCACTGGGTAATGCCGGCTCGACAGATATCCCGCATGTTTATATTATTGATGCCGATGCTCAGTCTCAGCAGATTGCCAATAGAAGAAGTCAGTTAGTACCCGACATTCAAAGCCTGCATGAATATCTACGCCATAGAGGTATAGGACGCAAAACCAAAGAAGCGAACTTTGATATTATTCGACCTTATAGCCAAAACTTATCTACCAACAGTGATTTGACCGTTAAGAACGTGTTACTGGCGCAAAAAAGCAATACCACAGAGGAGATTAACGCCTTCTTTTATGAGCAAGACCTTAATATTAAAGTCTCTGAAGGTATGCATGCCAATCCAAAAGTAGGCTCAACTATCTTTGGTGAAAAGCTTGGACGGGTGCTTGATGGTAGTGGCAAGATTGATACCAATAATAGACAGTTGCTGCAAAAAGAGTTTTTCTCATTATTCGATGATGATGTCACAGGGATTAATACTACGGATTGCAACATTGTCATCGTCGGCTCGGTATTTGGGGGTACCGGCAGCGGTATCATCCCTACTTTAGCGCGCACGTTTAATGAAGTTATCAATAACTCAAGCTCTGGACGCACGATAAATCTAGCAACGGTGGCGACCCTGCCATGGTTTCAGCTTAAACCGGGTGAAGATGGCTCGACTGGAAGTGCCTTCGATGTGGGGAAGTTAAAACGTAATACCGCCTTTGCCTTAAGAAACTTCCAATATGAATTGCAGTCTAATAGTAACAATGCCGTAAGCTCTATTTTTATACAGTCGGGCAGTCTGTGGCAAGATATCCAAAGACCAAGTGCGGGTGATTTTGATCAGCCTGAACATACTCATGTGGTCAATCTACTCGCCGCGAATGCGGTTCAGCATAGCTTTGCAAGGCACTTTGATGCAAATGAGCTTTTTATGCCCATGAGTCAGTTGTCTCATGAGATTAAACAAGGTCATTTTCATCCTCATACCTCAAAAGCGCTGCATTTCCAAGACTTTACTAAAGGTAAGGATTTCGTCAGTCTGTGGATGCTATTGGTCAAAAATACCTTAACCGTATTGGTTATCCAAGCATTTATCGAGGTTTTGAATGATTACTCTGAAGGGGTGATTAATCATGCAGTATTAGGTGACTCAGCCCCCGAGTACAATGCTGTCAGACAATTATTAGACGCCGTTCGTGAGAAATTTGGTATCGACTTAGAGAGTAAAAAAGCGTGGCTGGGATTTAAGTCGGTGCACTTTGTGCCAAAAGTAGTGTACACCAACCTAAAAGACGCGTTAACCTTTGAACAAAAGCAATATCAAGATACCGTGAACTGGATAAGCAAACATGATTATGATAATCAAAATGCTTCAGGTATCATCCCAGAATTTAGGGCGTATCAAAATATCAAAAGCGCCGCCAATGCCAATACGTTATGGTCGCAATTGGTCGGTACTAATGAGCAAACAGGGTTTCAGAAAGACGAATTATGGCAATCTTGTGCCCTTAAAATAGTCGCCAATACACTCCTTAGTGAAGATGGTGGTATCGACACCACCCTACAGGCAAAAATCAATACTATTTTAGAGCAAGGTGGTAGCGATGAGAAGAAATATGCAGGTTTAGCCAGTAACCTTGCCAGCTCAATCTTCAGAAATCTCAATCAGTATGTCAAACCTAGTGAAGAATTCGGAGAAAAGTTCTCTGAATATAGAACTATGTCTGATAACGCGCAATCGATTAGCCAAGTACAGTTGCAAATGCAGCAACAAAAAGGCGATATCGCGCACTATGGCGCGATGGACTGGAACTTACAGTTGGCAGGTGATGTTGCTACGCTTGATATTATGGACATCGAGCACCCTAAAACCTTACGTTGGTTAGATGCGCTGCATCCGACTTCTACTACCGCCAACCTTATCAACGTTATTCAGCTGGACGAGCGTATTTCTCAAGGCGTACCCAATATTTTGGCGTCTTTTCTATTACAAAAGTGGCGCTTACAGATTCAAAATGAGGTCACAGTTTCACAGTTATTAGAAAACGATAATAGCGCTTATTATAAAATCAGCGCCAATAAATTCCAAAGTACCGAGGTGGGTTTATATCTATATGCCCAACGCGTTATCGAAGCGGCGTTTTGGCTGTTAATCAGTGGGTCGACAGAGGTCATTTATACCGCTATCCCATTAGATGGCACTAATGCTTATCATCGTTGGCTCAAGCGCGAGCTGCTGACCCAAAGCTGGTCTGATACTCAGCTCGGTATGATCGTGACCAATGATGCCGAACGCACGCCATTGTTTTTATGGAATGGCTATTATTGGTGTTTAGCGGCAAATAATACCGCTCAAGCTTTCTTTGCTGACTTATTACAAAATATGCAACTGCCAAGCTTGCGTTATAGATACGTCGATTTATTCTCAAGAAAATCAAGTGGTGATAATCAAAAAACCACCTCATTAGATAAATTCTTTGCCTCACAGCTCAATGCCTTGCGAGCCCGCCTCAAGAACCGTAAAAACAGTAGCGAAAATGCCAACGAAAATATACTGTTGACGGCATTAACAGGTATCTTGACTGATCTACCTCAACCAACAGAAAACAGTGTGGTCGCTGCTCTGCGTACACCACTTGAATTAGGCTGCCGCAATGTGGTCACGCTTGATGAAATTGGCACCTCAAAATCGATTGTTAATATCAGTAGTTATTTGATTCAAAATCCACAAGTAGTCATGCTAGATAAGTTGCCTGATAATAATGGCAATATCGTCAATATTGAACAATTCTTACCCGTTAAAAAAGAATATTGGCTAGAGCCTGCCGTAATAGAGCATTTGTCTAAAGATGATAGCGAATCGGTGCATACGAGAGTGAAGTTCAACGGCGAGAGCAATAATGAATGCTCAATACAATATACTAAATTGTACGTACCAGAGCTTGGATGGATGGACTTTAAACAAGGTGCTGATGCGACTACACCTATTATTGCCATTACCCCTTATGACTTAGCATTTGGGGTGGGCGTATGGCCAAACTTCAAAGCAGAGGGCTGGAATTACTACTTTATCTCAGTAGATATCGAAAAGCGTAACGTTTATCAAGACCTTGCCAATAAGCTACAGACGGCTTTAGGCTCAGAGAAGATGACTATTACGATATATTCTCAGGACTTAAAACACGCTGAAGCTTTTGGCTTTGACGCTATTCCGATAAAGATTAATTTTGTCCCTGCGGTTATCGAGCTCTCTTGTGGCGACACCATCATTGCCACGCAGCCGATTATACTGACCGAAGATATCAAGTCTGGTAATAGCAATATAAAATGTATTGGTCTGGATTTTGGTACCTCAAATACCTGTATGGCGATGGCGTATAACGATCAAGGTCAAGTCAAACGAGAAAACCTGAATCTTGCTAACACAGCAGATAGCCCAAGAATGGAGTGGCTGGTTTATTCAGAAACAGATGATGATACAGGTAAGGATAACTGGCTAAAAAATCGCAGTGCCTACTACTTACAGCGTCAGGATAATGTGAGTCAAGCAAATAGCTATACGATTCCTAGTGAGATTTTACTGGGCCTTAGTATACGTGAAAACCCAGATGGCACTACTCAGACCGCCGTTCAGTTAAAGACAATGAAAGAGAACGCCGATAAATCGCAAGTGCTGATTAATGGTCTGAATTTAGAAGCGCCTATTTTCACCCCTTTATGTAGCGACTTTTATGGATTTTCAAGCTCAGACAGAGCGCGGCTGGATTTCTTTAATAGGTTACTCCAAATAGATGATATTCAGCGTATTTATGGCAATATAAAGTGGCCACAAGAGACGGGTGGCACGAATTATCAGTTGTCTAATAAGCTGCGGGCGCTATATATAGAGCAGATGATGGTAGGGGTACTGGCACGCCTCAGATATTCTGGCGTGACCGATATCGACTATGTCTATGCGACGCGTCCTGATGCCTTTACCTTCCAAAATACGACCTTTGCCAATACCTATGCTCGAGAAGTGGGCACTATATTGAATAAGCTTGCCGAACAAACCGGTGTCAGCGTTCGTAAGCCTGACATGATAGAGGTGTCAGAGACCGATGCCGCCTTACAGATGTCTATGATTAATCCTAATGAATCTTATGTCATTATTGATATGGGCGGTGGCACTACCGATATCGATATCGAGCTGTCCTATATCGATAAAGGCGATGAATTAAAACGCTTAAAATACTCGAGCAGTATTAAATGGGCAGGTAATGATTTATTGACGGCATTACTCAAACCTATACACAGTCCGATTCGTAAGTATCTAGAGGAACAAGTCGGTATCAAATCAGATGAAGCCTATGCTAAATATTATGACACCTTATCGGCATCGGCATTGAAATTACAAATTCGTAATGGCAACCGCATTATTGATGATCTTCGTGACCCAGAATCAGTAGCAAAAGTAGCGGAGATGTTCTTTGAGAGTATTTATGAGTATATCTTTGTAAAAATTAAACTATTGTTACAGCAAGCAGGGTTTGAGTCGGTAAGTGGACTAAAAAATCAGAAACTTAATATTGTCCTGCAAGGTAATGGCTTTAAGCTTAGCGATTATTTCAGTCACGATACCTATAAGCATCCAGCGCTTAATGGTGATCATTATGCTCCTGAAGTCTGGCAGGCAGTATTTGCTGATTATACGGGCAGTGACGACATCACACTGAAAGTGACTTATGGTGAGAACAGTAAAGAGCACATGATTCGTGATGGTGCGGGTAGGATTGCGGATGATATGTATGATAATAAAATCAGCAGTGTGCTTGATAATCCAAAAATACTTTATCCCCCAAATATGTTCGATAAAAACCTAACCGCAAGCGCGGTGCTAGTCGAATATAATAAAGATGACTCAAGCCCACGTTTGATTGAGCCGTTGCAGGATAAAGAAAACTTGCTGCCTATATTAGAAGAGCTGTTCCCTTATACCAAAAAATACTGGAACAATACCGAAGAAGTGGCGTATTTATTTACCAATAATAAGTACGGTAGCGCTCATTTTTATGATATCAATGCCATGTATTTGACAGGTACAGGTAGCGGCACAGACCATTGGAACTTCTACTTAGCCATGACCCAAAAACTACAAGATAATTAAGGAATAGAATAATGCAAAAGATTATCTGTAGTCCGCAGGTGCGACTACCTCAGAAAATGCTTAAAGCCATGCTGGTATCCTCTATGGTTGTGGGGTTATTGCTGCCATTATCAGCGGTGGCGGCTGATGACGACCTAGATAGCTTAACAAACCCAGTACGAGCAGAGAACCTTGATAACAACATTAACTTATCAACGAATGATACGGTAAACTCAAATGTAAATGGCGATTTACCTGACAACGAAAATAATGAAAACAAAGAAAGTAGCGCTGTAACAAAAAATATAGACGTTAAAAAAGAGAGTTCTACTATTGAAAATTCCAATACAACTGATTTATCTATCTCGGAAGAAGGTAAATCAGTTACCAGTGCTTTTGATGAGGTAGAAAAGCGAGCTTCTAGTGATCCGACACCTAAAGCGACTACTGTAAATAACGAGGTCGCTGATAAAGAACCCTCATGGATGAGCATGGAGTATTTATTAGGTGGTGGCTTACTATTACTACTGCTTGGTGGCGGCTTATTATTGTTCGGTAAAATTAATGAGCTGAAGAATGACAATAAAAACTTAGCCCATAATAATGCTAATTTACAAAGACAGTCTGATAAACAAACCAAGTTAGCTAATAGTGCTCAAAAAGAGAATAAAAAACTGGTATCTGACATTGAGCTTCTGAAACGTAGGCTTGATGAACAGCACACTGACCCTGTTGAGATAGATAATGAGTTATCATCAGTGTTGTTAGTAGAAACCCCTGAACTCACCATCATTGATGACTTAAATAAATCGGATCGTACGCAATTAGCCAGTATTTTTGAAAACTGGTTGCGAACGAACCGTGGTAATACTGATGTGAGAGACTTGATACCAGAAGGTATTCAGGGAAAACTTAAGGATTCAGATTATTTGATAGAGTTTTGGGGACAAAGCGATGGTTTAGATTCTGTCGAAATTACTAAAAATACTATGCATACCACTATTATTAGTCTGATTAAACATGATAATCAGGGTTATGCCTACTGTTATAAAAAACCTAATTCGATGTCCGCATTGTGGAAAAACAAAGCGTGGTATGACGTCGAAAAGGTAAATGGTACGCTAAAGACAATGGGCGAATCTCTGGAGACGACTTGATGCAATTTTATCAATCAAAATGTGTTTATGGATTCAGCGCCGCATTGTCTGTTATTTTATTAAGCGGCTGTAGCGAGCAACCGGCAGAGGTGGCGATACCTGAGGCAGTAGTAGCACCCAAAGCTACAAAACCTGAAGTGATGCCTGCACTGAATTTAGATATATTACCACCCAACAATACGCCGTCAGCGATTGACTATATTATCGATGGTTCAGCAAGTATGTGTGGTTATTTTAATGCCGAATTGGGCATCACCGAACAGGCAATTCCTATGACTAAACTGGTGCAGGCTATACAGTCTGTACGCCGCTCTGATGATAGAATACTGATTTTTATGCAAGAGGAATCTGCTGATAAAGCCATCTATATTCCCTTTGAGAAATTTGAAAATCAGTTAATGCAAGGTAAATGCGACCTAAATGGTCAGTATACTCAGCTCGGGCTTATCCTGCAGGATTACCGAGAGCAGCCAGAATTACAGCAGCGCTCGGTCGTGGTGGTCTCTGATATGCATTTATTACCTGCCGAAAGAACCGTTTTTGAAACTCAGTATGATGCCTTTCTTGGCAGCTACGTCACCGCAGAAAATAAAGGCTCAGCACTCTCAAACGGTTTATTATCACTGCGCTCGCCATTCGTTGGCACGTATTATACGGTGAATAATGAAACCAAAAAGCTGGCGCAAACACAAAAGCATCTACACTTTTTTTGGTTGGCAAAGCAGCCCAATGATGCGAAGCAAATCGGAAAAATTCAACAAAATCTTATCAATGCGCAAAACGAATATCCCAATAGTGTGATTGCCCAAGCAGAATTTTTACCGCAGTTACGACTATTAACTGATGATGCAAAAAGCTATGAGGCATTTAGCTCGCCAGCACCGATGATAAGTCCAAAAAATATCTTGGATCTGTCGATGGAAAACGCCAAGCCTTATATCAGTGCATTTGATGCTAATAGCTCTCTCAGTGCGGAACAAACCAACTGCTACGATATCAGTTGGGGCGAGAAGGGTAGTATTGTCTTTTATCCCTATCCAAACCCGAAGACTAATCGCGACAAAATTTGTCCTGATGGTCCGCTATTTCGCTCAAAAACGGGCAGTACGCTGAGACTAAACTTACCCCTGCAAAGTGGTTATAGCATCAAACCCAAAGCACCAGATACCTTAGACGTGGTCGATAACTACCTGTCTATTCCTATTGTTGATGCTCAAAAAGCATGTATTGGCGTCAGCTCTGGTATGCCGGATGCCCAGAAAAACGCTCAGAGTATCACAGTGCAGTATGCTGCAGACAGTACCGCTATCAATACCGACTACTATAATCAGTACTCTATCGAGCGAGATGGCTGCACCTCTGATTCTGATTGCACGAACTTAGTCGATAAGACTTTTCAGTATAATCAGCTCATCTCAAGTCTGGCAAATAAGTCCAAACAGCACATCGAAAGCTTATATCCCCGAACGATTGATATCACCATGATGTGTGGTGAAACGCAATGATGAATGAGGGTATGTGGGTATTATGGCGGTTGTCAACTCAGGAAAAACTAGAGGGTAATACTTTTGAATGCCATCTTATTTTAGAGTATAGAGATAATTCGCCTGCTCAATGTATAGATATTAACACCTTAGAAAATCTTAATGAAAAATGGCTCAACGTGGTGCGTAAAGAGTCTCCGTT
>Ga0208435_100197_pt1 | contig 19337 bp, 14 predicted proteins | sample 24_taG_FD_184097 | JGI IMG/M metagenome (GOLD analysis project Ga0208435, IMG submission 184097) | Marine viral communities from Cariaco Basin, Caribbean Sea - 24_WHOI_OMZ (SPAdes) (version 2) | ecosystem: Environmental > Aquatic > Marine > Oceanic | place: Caribbean Sea: Cariaco Basin...
TCAGCTAAAGTACCACAGGCCATGACTGTTTTCCCAACATAAAACGGCGCTTTAAAAGCTTCAATCTTAGGCTCAGCGGCATATGACAATGTAGAGCTAAATAACATAATACTCATAACGACGGTAATTTTTTTGAACATAGTGACCTCAATAATAATCAGGTTGAACTGATACTTTTAAAAAATAGAATAATGGCAATAGCAATAGCTATAAATACAAAAGAGTAGATAACAAGCTGACTCACTGTGAGATGGTTTTGATTTACCTTTCTGCTTGCTTCAATTTTTATTGTCTTTTTAGCGATCTTTACTCTCTCACTTGCAAGCCTTTGCTTTTCTGCTTCGTTGGATGACTTTATAGCAGCGTTATCCTCGGCTTCTTTCTTTAACCTCTCACCCTCTTCTCTGTTTATTTTAGCTTGGGCATCAGTACCAAGTTCATATACAAAGGAGAAAAACCCCAACACAACTATTCCAAGAAATATCCACATCCCTCTACTGCAACTGATTCATAGAAGATAGCTTAATTTGCGGCGTGCCTTTATAGGAGCTGACAGTACCTTGTACACATATATCTCTGCCTTCATATTGGTCTAGATTATCGAAGTTACCCATATCAGAATTCCATACTACTACAGTGACATCTTGATTGGGGTATGAAGTACCAAGATTGAGATACTTACCTTTGCTAAAACCTTTGACCTGAGCAACATAGCCACATACGACGCGGTAATCACCAATATGTTTATAGGCTTGTGCAGCTGGCACTGTATTAGAGACTGCGGCTTCGTAGCTTTGATTATTTTGCGCCTGATTAGAAGGCGGTTGATAGACATCAACTTTTTCAGCTTCTCTTTTGACGATGGCGGCAGGTGGTGGAATATCCTGAAATACAGGTTCAGTAGGAGTGTCTTCAAACGATGGTGTGTCGGTGTTGGTATTCTGAGCGTCAACGACTGCATCGTTTGTATTAACAGCAGCAGAGCTCATTGATGCTTTAGCATTGTCAGCTATGGAATTACTACTGCTGTTACTTTGCCCGTCATCCGCCTCGTACACTAAAGATGACGACTCACCGACTAACGACATTGGCGCACTATCATTGCTTTTATTAAAGAAAGCATTGGCACCTAATGCCACAATCACTAATCCAGCAGAACCTACTATGAGCAACTGATTGCCTGTGATTTTTGTTTTGGTTGGCTCTTTGGGTTTGCTTACGATGACTGGTTCGCTTGGAATGTGCTGTACTTTAGGAGCGTTATTCTGATTGATATTGGCTTGTAGCTCTGCAATTGCTGCTTGGATACTTGCAATCTCACTACCAGTAATCGTAGAAGAGGATTGGTTATGATTGGCTTTCTGCTGAGTAAGCTCGCTTTTTAACTGATTGAGCTCTTGTTGATACTCATCAACGCGCTGCTGATTTTGTTTTTCAACCGTTTTTTGACTAAGCTGATTTTTACTTTGCAGCTCTAGTGTTTTACGAATCTCAACAACGACTTTATCTGGCTCATGATTCATCTTATTATTGGTGTATCTTAACAGTACACCATAGATGGCCATTAAATCATTCTGTCTTTCTAACATATCGTTAAAGTCACGATAGTTATTTACTTTCCAATAGCCATCTAACTCGATGGGTAATTGATAGCCTTTTGATTGGTTTGAGATCATGAAGTCAATGTATCTATTGCCACCATTTGAATCCCTAAAATGGTATTGAGCGGTGACGTCTTCTGGTCTTATCTCAGGTATTTTGGCTAAAATAGTTCTGACAAAGTTTTCTTCATAACCGGCAACGTGTTCAATTTGCTTACGATTCTCTGCTATCCATTCGTCCCAATTCATTACTACGTTCTACCTTCTTACTAAGATATTTGCTATAACTGAGTTATCGCTGATTGGTATATAAATGCTATTGATGGTTAAGCAGTCATATTCTACCTGACTTCTATGCGAAGGAGTCAACTGTCGTTGATATTATAGTCCAATTGAAATAAAACCGACACAATACTATTAATAATCACATTTAATGAAATAAACGATGACTTATTCAATAGACTATTGTAAGCAGGTATTTTCTGGCATCGCTGATGGCATGAACATACGAGAAGCTGCGCTATTTTATGGACTTAGTACCAGTACCATCCATAACTGGTAGCAGAATTTAGTCCCTAAAACGACGATACATGAAGCACCGACTAAAATACCTGATGACGCATTGACTGAAGACGTAAAAAGATATCCCGATGATTATAACTATGAAAGAGCCCGTAGCTTGAACTGTAGTAAAACGGGCATTTTTAATGCTCTAAAATGCCTCGGTATCAGTCAAAAAAAAGACTTTGGAGCATCCAAAAGTGTGCCTAATAAAAAGAGCGACTTATCAGAGTAAGCTCAATATTTTTATGCAGCAAGGCTATCTCATTGTTTATGTAGATGAGAGCGACTTTGTAGCCGAAACTATAAGACCTTACGGCTATGCACCGATTGTTAAGCCTTGTATCGATAGCTACAACTGGCAAGCAAAAAAACGAACTAATGTTATCGGTGCTCTGTATGAAAAGATGTTGTTTGCACTGAATTACTTTGAACAGAAAATTAACAGCAATATATTTTATGATTGGTGCAAGTTCATACTTATTCCAAGCCTTGCCTTAAAACCAAATGCGTGATTGTGATGGATAACGCCAGATTTCATAAGGGCAAACGCATTCGAAAGCTACTAAATAGGCACGGGCATCGTATTCTTTGGTTGCAACCTTATAGTACTGACCTTAATCCCATTTAAAAGAAATGGGCACAGGAAAAATTTCTACGCCAAGGATGGAGAATAATCTGCCTAAGATATTTCATGATATTGGATGTATAGATTTTATAAAGACTTGGCTATGGCTCAATCTCGCTTGCGCTTATATTTGGCTAAAATTTTGAATATTGATCACGCCATTATAATTTTTATCATAATTCACTTTTTCGTAATCAACTTTTCCTTGAACATTGATATAAATCCAAAACAAAATACTAAGCAACCTAAACCTCCTACTAGTTGCTCAAAAACTGTCGTTTTATGATCCCATTCATATAGCATAATTATTATTAAAATACTTATAACCCAAGCTATGGCAGTATATAAAATTAATAGTATTCGATTGCTTGGCAACCAATGGGTGGAAGATAACCATTTAGGTTTGAAGCAAAGCCATAATGTTGCAATCGGAATCATTAGCATAGGAAATAAGAAAAATACAGCGATGTAGTTATTCATACTCATGCTCATGCTCATAGACAATTGTACGCTTATTATAAATTACCAGAAGCTTTTAGTCATTTCATATATTTTATTAATGATTCTATTTTTAATAGATCAGTTAACACTATAGTCAGTTCAAAATAAAAATGTTATGCCTCGGACAAATATCATAAAACAATTTGAATAAGTCATTTTGCATCCAACCTTGGCGTAGAAACTTCACTTGAACCCATTTCTTTTAAATGGGATTAAGGTCAGTACTATAAGGTTGCAACCAAAGAATACGATGCCCGTGCCTATTTAGTAGCTTTCGAATGCGTTTGCCCTTATGAAATCTGGCGTTATCCATCACAATCACGCATTTGGTTTTAAGGCAAGGCTTGGAATAAGTATGAACTTGCACCAATCATAAAATATATTGCTGTTAATTTTCTGTTCAAAGTAATTCAGTGCAAACAACATCTTTTCATACAGAGCACCGATAACATTAGTTCGCTTTTTTTCTTGCCAGTTGTAGCTATCGATACAAGGCTTACCAATAGGCGCATAACCATAAGAGCGGATGGTCTCGTGCTCAAAGCCGCTTTCATCCATATAAACGATGAGATAACCTTGCTGCGTAAAGCGATTAAGCTTTCTCTGATACGCCGCTCTTTTGATCGGACACTCTTTTGGATACTATAAAGTCTTTTTTTGACTGATGCCTAGACGCTTTAGGGCATGATAAATTCCTGTTTGACTACAGTTTAAACGACGTGCTCGCTCATACTGGTAATCATCAGGATGTTCTTTGACATCATTAAGTAGCACGTCATCTGGTATTTTATAGGGTTTGGTTTGTCTGGTTGTTTTGCTATGAACACGTCTCTTCCAGTTTTGTATAGTGGTTGGGCTGAGATTATAAAACTCAGCCGCCCCGGCAAAGGTCATACCCTCATCTAAGATTTTTAGGGCGTGTCCTTAATCTGGAAAAGTAAGTATAAAGCCTTTAAAGTATAGAGATTATTTCAAACATGGCTCTCTAAATTATGGCAAGAACAGTGCTCAATGATAATATATAGGAACAACTCCAAAGTACCATGAAGGCTCATGGCTGTCATACTTGAAAAAACGACAGACAAGTCATGGAAGCCATACTGTGGAAACTTCGTACAGGTGTACCATGGCGTGATATAGCGAGTGAGCTATGTCCTTGGAAAATCGCTTTAATAGGTTGTCAAAAAAGGGATTATGGGAACAATTTTTTCACCTACGAGCAAGTATTGATGAAGAATGGGTATTCGTAGACGGAAGCTATATTCGCTGTCATCAGCATTCAAGCGGTGCCAGACGAGGAGAGCTTCGAGCTACCGGAAAGTCTAGAGGAGGAACCACCACCAAAATTCGTCTCGCCGTCGACTCGCATGGAAACCCGATTGATTTTAAAATCACTGGGGGTGATGTCCACGACAGCCAAGCGGTAGATAACATCATAGAGATGTTAACGGATGCGACCTACTTTATTGCTGATAAAAATCATGACTCCGAAACCATTAGAGCCAGGCTAAAGCAAGACAATATACGCCCTGCCATCCCTAAAAGAAAAAACACTAAGCAACCTAACCTAGCATTTGATCACTATTTGTATAAGCTAAGACATTTAGCTGAAAACACGTTTGCAAGGTTAAAACACTTCCGTAGTATTTCGACTCGCTACGAAAAATTGGCTCGGAATTATAAATCTATGCTCTATCTGACTTGTACCATGATTCATTGCAAACTGAATTAGGGACACGCACTAGTACTTGCTTGCAAAAATCTAGTGAATAAGTCATGGTCTTTATAATAAAAATTGGGTTTAATAATTATTTTAAGTAGGATTGACTATAGTAAATGACTTCTAATAAATTTAAGAACTCAATATCTATGATTCAGTGAATGGCTTATATATCGTAACAAGCTACCCTAGATTATTCCTCTTAAACAAAACAGAACTTAAAGTAATATTTAATCAGCTTATTTATTAGATTATATGCCTTTTAAAATTCGGTGAACAAGTGCTAGGTGACTATTTTGTGACCAAAGTTGTTAAAGTTTGATGCTGGTAACTGATCCCTATAATTTACGCTCATTGATAAGTTCAGGAGATTAAAGGATTAGCCTCAAACTAAGGTTGAAGTAAAAACGGAAATCTTTCTATCCAATTGCCTATAATTACTTTGTCAGTTTCAATACAAAACGGTATGGCCCATAATCTCAATTCTTCTGCTAAATAAAAACACTCCAAAGGTGTTTCGAACTGATGATGTTTAGGGTAAATAAGCATCATATCCCCACACCCATTCAAATATTTGTGACCATAAGCAAATAGCTGATAAATATCGTCCTGTTCTATATTAAAATTCTTCTTATTGCTATTTGAGCTTATTAACTTCCATTTGGTATCAAGTACATGGTGATTTTTTCTTTCTTTACTGATTAATAAATCAGGCTTCAATTGAAAGCGCGATTTTAAACCTTCTTGGTCATTCACCAGGTGCTTACTAGAAGCTTGTGTTGTTAGTTGCCAGGGCGACTTGATATCTCGTCGTAAGCAGTTTGCCACATACTTCTCGAACAAAATTTCCATTGGGAATAACAATGCAATACCCCGGTACTCTCCCTTTTGAAAGTTTGGATTAAGCTTTTCAAGTATTAGTTGGCACCATGGCTTTATCGCTCGGTAGGATTGCAATATTTTGATGTCTGACCATTTGGGTATTGAGTTTAGAGGCTCTCTAAGACTCGTTATAGGGTCTAAGATATGTGATAGCTCATTAGCCAGTCGCCAGTTCTCAGAACTCCTACAGTGCTGCTGTACGTAATCTAATGCCGTTTTAATTAATTGGTTCTCAAGTCGGTTTGGATGATAAACATCATGACGAATATGAAAGAGATGAGCTCGGCTAACCGTTTGTCTTTGTTGAACTGCAATATCAAGCTGGCCACGAATAAATCTACTTTCTTCTTCGATTCTTTGATAATCAAATCTGAGCCCAGACGCTACCAACTCCTTTAACAAATATAAAAACTGGTAGTATATCCACTCATGAATAGGTAAATTCATTCGATTGAGACTGGCAGATTTAGCCTCTTTATAGGATAGGTTTAATACGGATCTTAGCATTTTGCATAAGACAGCTCTGCTCTTGTTTGGCTCTTGAGCACCTAAACCTGTCTTTGGTATTATTTCAATACCTTCGCCGCAAGGACTTTCTAAATAACCTACATAAGAGTGCAGCTGCAAGTATTGTGGACGCTTATAAGTAATAAACCGCCCATAGCTCTCTTTTTCACTTAACTCCACTAGCCAATTGAAAGTTTCTTGTTCGATGATAGCTAAGTCTAAGCTGGGGAATGCTGTCCGATCGGTAGTCAGCTGAGCATATTCTCTGACTTGAATCATGCTTCGCTATCCGAAGATTTAGACTTAGGCTGGGTTAATATTTTCTTATAGGATTCAGGGTTGTTAAAAGCAGTCTCATTGATATGGTAGCGACGATCACTTAAACCGTTGATACTACTATCAAACAATTCACTAATTGCTGGAGATATATTCCCAGTTTGAATAAATTGTTCTGAGTTATGTTTGCTAGGATCATTCAATACCCAGCCAATACGCTCCCAATCTGAAAAGAAGTATTCTTGCAGTAACGGGATAATCCGTCTCTTGAAAATATTGCCTAATTCAATTTCTTTTTCGCAATCTGTATTCAAGTCTTTTAACGACCAAAAGTATGAGTGACCTATAGTATGTTCACGATCTAAAAGTACTTCGATACGCTGATTGATTACTTCCAATAAATCAGAGATTTCTATATCGTATACTTCTACACCTTCTAATAGTTCAGGTTTAGGTAGTAGCTCAATAAAATCAAAACGGCGACGTAATGCTAAATCCAGCTGTGCGAGTGATTTATCAGCGGTATTCATAGTCCCTAGTACGTAAAGATTTGAGGGCACTGAGAACGGTAATTTTGAGTAAGGCAGTATAACTTCGCGCGCATCTGTACCACCTTTACGCTTATCAGGCTCAAGTAATGTAATAAGCTCACCGAAGATACGAGATATGTTTCCGCGGTTAATTTCATCAATAATAAGTATATGGTTATTTGAACCTTTTGTAGAACTACTTATAGATTGGCTATCTAGTGAATAACCTTGATTTTCCAAGCTTTCAGCTAAATCATTCCATGTAAACCTATCAATCTTATAACAAGTTTTTTGAGTTAAGTTGGTATTATTATTTAAGGCATATATATCAAAACTTATACCTTGTAGTATCCAATTTACCTTACGGGTATGATGGAACTCGGCAAGACCCTTGAAGCTTGTATCAAAATAATAATCTGACGTTACAATGCCAATAGCTCTTACAGCATTTTTATTTTTAAGACAAAGCAATACATCTCCAACTTGAATTTTTTCAGAAAAAGCTTTTATAGAAGATCTATCATTGCTACCGAGTCCTTCAAGATATGACAACTCTTTTTCTGTTCGCTCAGATATGTCAGAGTTCAAATCTCCAGTATACCCCCAGCCAATTCGAGCCTCACCATTACTGAAGCAGTATTCGCGTAACTCTTTCTGCTCAGAATCACCAAGAGATATCTTCCAAAACTTGGGGGCATCTGATAAGCCAGATATATTATTTCTCGTTACTGTGCGTGAAGCACGCTCTGATATTTCCTTAAATATACCTGCTTCAACAGTATACGATATCTGACCTTCTTCATTAGTACTTGCTCTAATCCCCTCAACGAAATCTTCATAAGCAAAACTTTGATGAAAGGTAGTAAACGCAATACGCTCTTTCGCTGTTAGTTCATCATACTTATCTTTGATCTTTTGACGCTTGAATTTGTCATTGTTTAAAGATTCATACCAATCGGGAGCAACGCACTGTACAGCTAGTTCTGTAGTACAGTAGGTCTTACCTGTTCCAGGTGGACCGTAGAGAATACGATTAAGCGCTTCATTATCAAGCATGCTTATCGTTAGTTCATCTAATTCTTCGTTGGTATCGTTGTAGATAGATATTCTGCTTGGCTTAATACCTAATTGCTCGCTGTAAAGCACAGACATAAATTCATGGGGGGTGATATCTAAATTACGTTCCTTTTTAATAGTTTGGTATATATCGGTAAGCATCAATAAGCGTTGGATGACATGATTATAAGGTGGTATTTTTGATTCTGGAACATCAAACGCTTTCAGGAAGTGTTCGATATGGTCGGTAGATGAAATTGGCAAGATAGCATCTGGATTATATATGGATATTAAACGCGCACGACGACCTGCCCCCATAACACATCTAGGCTCTACCCCTGCGCGGTCGTATACGTCATTATCTTGGTCAATCCAAGTGATATCAGCGTTAACGTCAGCATCGATTATCACTTGATGTATCTTAAGAACATAACTTAATGCGTCATCGTCACTCAGGTCGCTTAAGGCTTGATGCTTATATAGTGTCCCATCTTTTTTTAAATAAAGTAGATGACCTTTCGCCGTACCAGGCATATAACGACCAAATATAGGCTGTAGCCCGCGCTCTATCCATCGACAATAATTATTTGTGATAGATCCATGACCTAAACAATATTGCTCTTGAGTCAATTTAGTTATTTTATTTTTTGGAAACTTACTTAAAAACTCTTCATAAAGTTCTTTAACGCCTTCTGGTCTACTTGTAATCGCATCGTCTTGGCTTAGTTCAATAATCCTCGATACTAAATCACTATCTATTTTTATTGTATCCATACTGCCATTCCTTCAAATGATTTGATTGGTTGTTGAAATTATTTACAATTCTTTTAAATAGATTTAATAATCGTAGTATTACCGTCATTATATATTTTGAGTTTAGTTTCCATACTCATAGATAATAAAATTAGGTAGTAACTTATCTATAAGCTAACCGATCTACACATGCACATGTCAATTAATTTAAGACAACTGCTAAAATATTTTGATTAAAGTAGCTTTTCTCTTTTCTACTATAGTTAGTCCTAAATAAAAAGAGTACAACCATTACAGCGAGCTACTGTTATAAATTTTCCTTGCGTGCTGCGTTTCAAGAGGCTACGCAAAATTCATCCAAGTAGCACTTTATTTATTTTATAGTGGATTGACTATAGTGGTCATTAATCATTAAAATGATACAGTCTTGATATTTGATAATAGCCCCAGATATAATTATCAATAGCAGCTTTACACAGATACAGAAACTAAACCATGCAGCTTAATTCTATTTAGTAAGTGTTTTATAGTTTGGATGACTGCCTTATAAGCTCATTAACATCCTGCGATATTATTGTCATCATTTTTTCATTGGTTATACTTTCTAAATCTAACTTTGACAATCGTCTATTTAAAATAACTTTCAAGCTATTCCATATATTCCTAACTACCCTCGCATTGCCAAACTGACCTTGAGGTATATTCTGTTTTAGGTCCTGGATATAATCTTTTAATAAATCCGACGTATCAGATTCAATAATGTAGCCTTCTTTTTCCCCATATAAACGTAGTATCTGCAAGAGCTCTTCAACGCTATAATCATTAAAGGTTATATGATTCGTAAATCTACTTGGAAACCCAGGATTAGTAGTTAACAGCTCTTCAAGCTGTTCCTCATAACCTGCTGCTATGACAACTAATTTATCGCTTTGATCCTCCATATATTTCAAAAGCTTATTTTGGGCAGTTTTAAAAAAGTCACCACCTTGATTATTATTACCAACCAAACCATAAGCTTCGTCAATAAATAAAACTCCTCCAAATGCTGACTCTATTAGCTCTTGCGCATGACTTGAAGTTTGGCCTATAAACCCTGCAACTAAATCCTCACCCTGTATTTCTATAACATGGTTATTTTTTTTAGTTAGCCCTAAAGCATACAAAATCTTAGCAAATTCTCTAGCAACAACTGTTTTTCCAGTACCAGGACTTCCAGCAAATAAGAAATGTCCAATACTTTGCGTACCTGTACTAGCTAAGCCTTTACTTTCTCTGACTTTTTCTAGATTTAAACTGTTTACAAGACCGTTTATATATCTCTTAACCTCATATAAACCTATCATTTCATTAATATTTCTCATTGAATCTTGTAAAGCATTCTCGAGATAATTTGGATTATTCATTTGTCTATATAAATCAGGCATAGGTAGCTTTGCCGTTTCCAATGTAGTGATTGTCATTACAATTTCTTTAGATAACTCTTCTTGTGTTTCATATATACGATCATCTAAAAAGCTTCGTAACGTATTCCAGACTTTTAGAGCCTCTCCAGCATTACCAAATTGGCTATCTTTACTTTGTCGCTTGATGTACTCAAAATAACCCAAAATTTCTGGTAGAGCATTTTCGTTTATAGTAAATTCTAACTTCTCTGCCTTAGATTGAATTATTTGTAAAAGTTCATCAGCATTATAGTCTTCAAAAATAATTTCATTACTAAAACGCCTCTTAAAACCAGCATTACTATCAATAAATCTATCTAAATCTTTAGGGTAGCCAGCCGCTATGACTACTAATCTATGGTTATAGTCTTCCATAAGCTTTAGTAATTTATTTTGAGCAGATGCAAAAAAATCTGAATTGTCATTTGGGTTTCCAGCTAACCCATAGGCCTCATCGATAAACAGAACTCCATCTAGAGCAGACTTTATAACTGCTTCAGCATGGTCACTAGACTGACCAACATAGCTACCAACTAAGTCCTCTCCCTGTATTTCAACTACATGACCTTTTTTCAACATCCCTAAAGCTTTTAATATAAGACCAAACTCTCTAGCAACCGTCGTTTTACCTGTACCGGGATTTCCTTTAAACAAGAAATGCCCGGCATATAAATGCTCATTATTATTCATTCCAGCACGGATACGATTAACCTGAACAGACTTCACCATACTATTAACGCTATGCTTTACAGACTGCAATCCAATCATTTGATTAAGGTTTTGCATTGACTGCTTCAGTAGGTTTTCTGAATACTCAGGATTAGCAAAGTCGACATACTTTTCAGGTAAACAAGAGCTTTGAACAGAAGTATTAGCTACATCTTTAACTAAAATATTATTTTTTTGGCAATATGTATTATGGTTAGAGATAGTATCTTGAATTATATTTTCAACCATTCTTGCATTACTAAACCCTTTCTCACGACTGTCATATAAATATTTAAAAACATTTCTTAGACCGACTATAAGTTCTTGGCTGAAATCCAAAGCTGACGGCTTAATGGAGAACTTGTTGGCAATTTCAAACAACTGTTCTGGTGTATAGTCTTTAAAGTCAACAGTGTAGCCAATACGGCTACTAAAGCCCTCGTTCATCTTTAACAAGTTATCCATATCATCTGAATACCCTGCCAAAATAACTATTAAATCATCTCTATCGTCTTCCATGCGCTTAAGCAAAGTATCAACAGCTTCTTGAGAGAAACTACTACCACCAGATTCAGCTCCCTTAGCAATAGAGTATGCCTCATCAATAAATAGAACTCCTCCCAACGCATTATCACAAAGCTCGTTAACTTTTGCCCGAGTATGACCTACATATTGAGCAATAAGACCTGAGCCATCCGTCTCTATTAGATGACCAGAGCTTAAAACCCCTTCTTGCTGCAAAATCCTAGCAATAATTCTCGCGCTTATAGTCTTTCCTGTGCCAGGATTACCTCTAAATACGATATGGCGTCGTGTTTTATTTACTGGAGAGGGGTTATTATTATCAGCAACTATTTTATCAATAGTATCTTTTAATTCCTGCATGCCAATTAGGCTACTCAACTCTTCTTGAGGGGTTTTGCTGTTTACATTAAACGCTTTAGGGTTCAAACTATTTTTCTTACCTGCAAGCTTCTGTATTGAAGAAAAGCTAATATCTAAGAGATCATCATCTTCAAAGCAGCTAATCCAATCTCGAACTCTTAACTGCTGTGACCTCATCACCATTAATAATGACTTTAGATCACGCCAATCAATATCTTTATTACGTCTTAAGTGATAGTACTGTATTAACCTTTTTAACTCGTCATCTTTAGGTTTATTAATCTGCTTAAGACAATTACCTTTTGTTAGTAAACTCTGAATTATTGGGTAATCCGTATAGTGAGTATTACGTCCTAAGTCTTCTAGTCTTGATTCAGGGATAATCACTAGGCATTTATTAATATTTTTAGACTGATCGATTTCAGACCATTGTTTAAAGAAATTATTCAATTGAGTAGTTTGAGCAGTATATCTATCAAAATTATCAAGTACCAAAACTGTCCTTATATTTTGATCCTGAATAGCTGTATCCATTATTCGAACTGCTTCTGTGTCATCAACAGTATTATAATGATACTTACCAGAGACTTCCTCTCCACCTCGAAACAACCTATCATTAGCTGGTATTTCAGTCTGGTTATCTTCAACTGAAAACAAGTCTACATTCTGTAAATCATCCAATGGCCCTGTGCCAAAAATATCATCGAAACTATTGTTCTGTGAAGTCTGGTTTTTTACTAATGTTTTCTTTTCAGTAGCTACTTTATTTTGATTAACTATAGATACATGTGCTTTTGGATTATTCAGTAAGTCACGTGACTGCTGATCGATAAAATAAATATTATCAATATTATTATAAAATATTACTCGCTCATAGCCGATTGAAAAACAATGAGCATGAAGAGCTTGTATAAAACTGACAAAATTTAAAGACTTATCAACAAATTGATCATTAGTATCACCATAAAAAACAAATAAAGGTTCAACATTCTTTAAATGTAGTCCGTCTACTAATCTATTCATTAATAATAAAACTCCAGAATTTTACAAACATAATCTAAGTCTTGGCAAGCTACTATCAGCTACCCTAATAAGAACAAATGCTAATAAATTTACTTATCTGGATATACTTTTGACTCTTTCCAAGACGGCTTTGGGTATACCTTTACCCTCAATACTGTCATAACAATTCATCATAGCTGCTTCATGCGCAGGAAGACTTTGCTTATTACTGACTTCAATATTTGCTTCTTGCAAAGAATTAATAATTGCATTAGTCCTATGATCAGCATCTAAAGTTCTTAAATAGTTAGGTTGATCAGTGTTAATAGCAATGGTATTTTCAAATGTTGTCTCATTAGGTATTATGGTTACCGTGACTTTTGTATCGTCCGCAGTGCGCGCGGTTCCAACCATATAAGACTCTTTTTCATCTTTTTTATCGTACCCTGCAATTTCTGGCTCAAAATGATAGCCTTGCAAAACTCGTGCTATTCTTACTGCCATATCCTTTCTCTGTTGTGATGAAAGCACTCTATTAATACCTTCATTGATCACTTCTTTCAATTCATCGCTTAGTCCATCTTTATCTTTTTGCAGATTTTCTAAATCTTTAATAGTTAACTCTCTATAACCTTCTTCAATCTTCAACTTTATATTATTAATCTTATCGAATATTACTTTATATTTACCATTGGTCCATTCATCGAGCTTTAAGTCTGCATCACCCTTAAGTGCTATGATTTCGTTTTGTCTGGCTGATTCCATCAAGTATTCATAGGCAAGTATGGTTAAAGCATACTCATTATCAAACTTACTTTTCTCTTGCATCACATCAAACTCTAAATCAATTAAACTATTATGAATTACTTCTATATTAGCAATTGCTGCCTGAGCGTTATTTGACTCTAGCATTCTTCTAGCTGATTCTATACGTGAGGTAATATTACCAAGCCTCCCAGGCTTAAACCTCTCATAATCTGACTTAACTAGCCTACCTTGGTCATTCAATAAACTATGGATATATGCTTCCAAATCCTTCAAGCTATCTATGGCTAACTCTGCGCTCTTATGCTGCTGCTCAAATATCCTATGAATATCACTTTTAACTTCATTAATCTGAAATTGCTGACGCTGTGCGATTTCAGTATATTCTGTACGCATCTGTGATAAATGATTATCTGTATAACTACTCAGTTCATATATCATATTTTGGCGCTGCTCAGCTTCAGCTTCCATATAACGGTTTAGGCCATCATTCTGAGTATCTAAAGACAACCTGAAACTTTCTTCTTGAATTGCTAAATTTTTGGTAAAGTTTTCACTTTGTTTTTTTAGCCTTTCATTAAAATCGTCTTGTTGTTTTTGGTATTGCTTTTGCAGGTTATCTTGTGTAGTTCTAATAGATGTTTTTAGCTGACTAATACTTTCCTTCGATTTGACGTTTTGCTGCTTCATTGCATCATTAATTTTAGCATTATGACTTTGTTGTGCTTTCAGCGAGCTTTCAAGCGCATGCTTTTCTCGACGAAATTGAACAGCTTCATTTATTACTTTTCTTTGGATTTTTCTCATGTCAGCTTGTAAACGATTATTAGTTGCTTGTAGCGTATGTAAAGCACTCATATTAAATCTCCTTTAAGTCAATACCTTGAGCAGGCATTCCTGTAATGAATATATCTCTATTAGCTACTATCACTTCTAACTGCCGCGCCCCTGAATTAAAGGCTTTTTTATGCTCTATGAGTTTGTCTGTTAGAAAAATAACTTCTTGATTTGATGATCCTCTCAAACCCTTATTGTCATTCAATGAATCAACATATAGACCCGATATCAAAACATCAAGCTGTAATAGCAGTTGCTTAGCTGCATTCCACTCTAACTGTTTCAGCTTGAAACCAGTGAAGCAAATTACAGTTAATGTGGGCCTATGACGCTTAACTGCTGATAAGAACAGTGTCAACATAGCCGCCTGCATCATAGGCTCTCCTCCTGAGAGGGTTATGCCTTCTATATCTTTAGTCTGAATCACCTCATTAATTAAATCATCAACTTTAATAAGATTGGCGACCTCAAAAGGAATCCAGTCTTGAGACATGCAATTTTTACAGTCGAAAGGGCAACCTTGTAGCCAAATGACAAATCTTTTGCCTGGGCCAAGATTTGTGACATGTGGTTGATAGCTCGCAATATTAAGCAAATCATCCATCATTTTTAGCAACGATATTTGCTCTTATTTCATCGTCTATTTTATCTAACGCATTAGTAATATCATCAAGCTTATCTAAAGAGTACTTAGTTAATTGTAATCCTGAAACTGACTTTGTAAAATCAATACGATCTCGCAAAGCTTCAACATTAGCAACTTGCTGCTTATCATACCCACTTTCAAACTCAGCAATAACTTTATTCAAATCCTTTTCGAGCTGCCTTACCCCGTCTAAGTCGCTGAACTCTTTACTCTTATTATGAATTGAATCTACCAATTTTCTTATTTTCTGGTCACATTCTACGATGTTGTTCTCGGTCTCTTTAATTTTTAGTTTTTTGCTAGAAAGACTATTTCGAAGAGTTGATAAGTTATTCTCTAATAGGGTTAGCTCTCCCATATCGCATCGCTTCTCAATACCTCTATACTCTTCTATTTCAGACTTTAATTCGCTAATTTTTCGATCCCATTCTTCGATATGTGCCTGTTGCTGCTTATTAAGGGCGATATTACGCTCTAGTTCTTCTAACTCTTCTTTTCTAATATTTATTAGTTCATTTCCATTTTCTAAATCAGACTTATTATTGGTCGTGGATTGCTGTTGTTTTAATAGTTGCCTTCCTATCCCTGGAGAAACATACTGTTTAATATGACTATTATTCTGTAACTCATTTATAAACTTCTGTTGCCATGTCACTAGTTTTTGATTTTCAGAAATTAGTCTACCAATTAGAGTGCTTATATTAGTTACGTCATCCTCAGCCGAGGTACCTGCTAAAACTTTTATACTATTTACTTCACTATCAAACTTATCGATAACTTTGTTAACAAGAAAACTAAGATTATTGGGCATAAGATACTCCTAAGGGTACATGGCGATAGATCAGCTTAATAAGTCACCTAGGCTAACTTCCATCGTCTTACTACTGTCCTCTGTATTTTTTAACACTAAACAAGCTACATTAGCTCTGTTTAACTTAACACCAATATTGTAATAACCTTCTGCAAGCTCTGGTACAACTTCAAACCTTTTTTCAAATTTTTTCTTATGTCTGCCATTTAGTAGTATATAGCCTTTAAGCGTTGTGCTTCTATTAGAGACAAAACACTTTACCTCATCGTTCCAAGTGACTTGATTAGGGACAATAACATCATTAGCCTTAATCATATTTTTTTCTATTACTTCTTTGGTGTGCTTATTGACGAGCTGAAATACGATCGTATGATCATAATATTCTTTTATATTCAGCTGACCTGCTGCTATCAGAGCAGCTCCATAAGACACTGCCCTTCGTGTGTCAACTTTTGAGATAATATTAACTTTGGCGTTATCCTCTTTCATATTAAAATAGCTAAGAATGCTGTTTCGAACCAAAAAGTAGTGACTGAAACCACCAATAAAAAGTAAATGATCAAAACTCAGATTATCGCCATAGTTAGACTTTATTTTATCTAGTAACTTAGTAATCTCAATTTCTATAGATGGAAAAGCTCCGTATACATCTGATGAAAAAACATTTTCGTTTTGGAACTTAAATAATGCCAAATCATTAACATCTGAATTTTCCAAATAGTTAGGATAATTCTCTTCAATTTTTTTGCATACGTTGTCTTTTTGGATGGCGTCATCAAGTTCCCAAACGCCTTTTCGGAAATCATCACTGTCAAGCAGCGCTTCTTTTCCTTGCCTTTTATATATATTAGTTAAGATTTGCTCAAGGTCATAAACGCCTGCTTTATCTTCACTACCATCAAATGACAAGACTTTGATTAGGGTATCCTTGACTGTGCAATAGGCCACATCACAAGTACCTCCGCCCATATCACAGACTAATACTTTCTTTTCTTCACGGACAAGTTCTTTATTTTTCCAGATAAAATAAGCTAACGCTGATAACGGCTCACTAACCAGCTGCTCAATAGGTAGCCCTACCTGATTGATAGCTGCTAATAGATTATTGGCACCATGATTGTTGGCCTGTTTTTGCCATTGCTCAGGAACAGAGACCACTAAATTACTGATTTTTCCAACGTTTTTTTCAAAGCTATCTGAAGAGTCTCTCAATAGATCACGAATAAAGTCAGCTGTATATTTAATTGAGCTACTGCCATCATTTTTATTTAAATTGTTTTTAAAAAAACGCATCAGATTGATATTGTAATCATTAACCCACGAAGAAATCGCATCTCTGCCTATGCCTATAAATTCGTTAGTACTCGGCTCGTAAGCGACAACAGTAGGTGTACTTACCGCATCTTTATACTGAAACAAGACCACATTTTTACTATTTTCATCCCAATAACTAATCAAACTATTAGTGGTACCGAAGTCTAGACCTACATTCATTCTGTTTCCTTAACGTCTTACATAATCTATTCAAATATATTACTAAGTATTATTTAAGAGAAGATACTTTAATGTATCTCACTTCTTCATCAGGTTGAATGACAAGAGTTTGGTTTTTCCCTTCGTTAGTAGAATCATAAATCTTGTAGTTTAATTTATCATTACAATCCATCAGCATCTTCATAAACCTTCCTTTATCTTTTTCAGATATGGTATTGTTTCCTTCATTAGATAAAATACTCTCTGCAACATTCGAAACAATATCGATATCAACATACATTGAACCAGAGTTATCTGAATTCATTATATCTTTTTCGACTAAAGCATAAGGCTGAAATAAATTATTATTATAATCACAGTCTCTCGAATAATTTATTATTGGACTATAAACTTCATCAGTAGATTCTATGTCAACTGGGTCATATAGAACATCAGCTTCATTATTAATATTAGCATTTTCTAATTTTTGAATAGCAGTATTATATTCTTCAGGTTTAGCAGTACTTTTAGATAATAAAACATTTTTTTCACTTTTAAAAACATCAGTCTTTGTATCAAAAAAATAATATATTGCAAAGGCAAAAATTATCAGTAGGATAAATCCTGCCGGAATCCAAAAAACTTTATTTTTAGAAAAATTATTATTCTTGTTTAAATGATGATAAGGATCTCTACTATCGTCGGTTCTTGAGGCTTTAGATGATGTAGTGTCTCTCTTTAAACTACTATCTTGAATAGTACCTGACCTATGACCTATTATATTAACTTGTTCTTCTGCAGCGTTAACAGCTGAAGCAACTTCCTCATTTACTTGATAGACAGTTCCTTCCAGCCTTATTATTTCTGAATCTAAACCTAGTTTCTTACCTTTAATTTCATTAGCTATATTATTAGCGAAATTAACATATCCCTCTAAACGTTCAGACAAACCTTTTAGTGTACCAAAATCAGTACGGAGTCCGGATTTATACTCCTTAATTAATTCATCTAATTCTCCATCTTTTTCACAATAAAAAAACGACTCTTCTAAATTTTGGAATAAGTTTTTCATATTATTTTTATGAACTCTAATTCTTTCCTGTTCTTCTCTTTCTGCCTGCTCTTTTTCTCTTATTATCTTTTCTTCTAGCTCTCGTTTATGTCTCTCTATCCTATCTTGCTCTATTCGTCTAGCTTCAACTATATCAAAAGACTCTTTTTTTAAATCTAATAATTCTTTATATTTAGTATTACTTACTTCATCTATATACCTACAATAACTTTCATTATTCGAAATATATATTCTAGAATAAATATCATATAGCTCTATACTATTTAAGAAAACTTCTGATGGGTCATTCGCATAAACTACAATATCCTTTTTATTATCTATTTTTTTATTAGGTAGTTTTGCCTTATCTGTATTTTTAATGACTTTTTCTAGCTCTTTTTCTAAGTTTGGGAATTCAAAGATACTAGTATAGTCTCTTACAAATTTATTATTTTCTATATAAACACTTTTATTATGGTCTGATAATTTATTTAATATATCAATAATATTTTTACAGCAATCTAGGTTTACAGGCACTCTTCCAGGGAGAGCTATGTAACTACCATAAAAACTACCAGAACGATCCTTTCCTGTTTCCTTAGAAAAATTATACTGAACAAAGTAAACCATCAACTGTCTATTGTTAGTACCTTCAACAATAGCAGTATCGTATATAACAGCATAAAGAGACTCTTTTTCATA
>Ga0208435_100200_pt1 | contig 19189 bp, 18 predicted proteins | sample 24_taG_FD_184097 | JGI IMG/M metagenome (GOLD analysis project Ga0208435, IMG submission 184097) | Marine viral communities from Cariaco Basin, Caribbean Sea - 24_WHOI_OMZ (SPAdes) (version 2) | ecosystem: Environmental > Aquatic > Marine > Oceanic | place: Caribbean Sea: Cariaco Basin...
TAAAAAAACCTCGATGATAACTTTTTAATTGCTCGATTGATGTTGTATTTTCTGTATTTATCGCTGATTTCTTCTACAAATTCACTTTATCCAAAATAAAGTCAATATCCTTATCGCCGCGCCCTGACAAATTGACCAAAATCGTCTCATCCGCTGACATATCCTTGGCAATTTTCATTGCATAAGCGATGGCATGTGCCGACTCTAAGGCAGGAATAATACCCTCAAGGCGCGACAATGCCATGAACGCTTCTAGACATTCAGCATCAGTTGCCGACTCATAAGTAGCCAGTTTTAAATCTCGCAGATGTGAATGCTGTGGTCCAACCCCTGGATAATCAAGACCGGAGGCAATCGAATGTACGGGAGCTGGCTCGCCTTTTTCATCGAGCAGCACGTAGCATTTAAAACCATGAATCTCACCTTTCACGCCGAGCGACATCGTCGCCGCATGATTAGGGGTATCCAGACCTTCACCTGCGGGTTCCACGCCTATTTTTTCTACATCTTTATCATCAAAAAAGCCGCTAAACATACCAATTGCATTGGAGCCGCCGCCAATACAGGCCACAACCTTATTAGGTAGCCTACCGGTCGTCGCTAGGAACTGCGCCCGTGCTTCATGTCCGACCACCGATTGAAAGTAGCTGACCATTTCAGGATATGGCGCTGGTCCCAATGCCGAGCCAATCGCAAACATACTGCTATCAAGCTCATTCAAATAAGTCTCAAAAGCGCTATCGACTGCTTCTTTTAGCGTACCCGCGCCACGCGAGACTGGCACGATATTGGCACCCAAAATCTTCATACGACTGACGTTTGGATGCTCCTTTTTAATATCGACCACACCCATGTGAATCTCACACTCCAAACCCATCAATGCTGCTGCCGTTGCCAACGCTACGCCATGTTGCCCCGCACCCGTTTCGGCAATCACCTTTTTTTTGCCTAATTTTTTGGCTAACAACACTTCACCCAGACAGTGATTAATCTTATGCGCGCCCGTATGATTTAAATCTTCACGCTTAAAATAAATCTGCGCGCCGCCGCAGTGCTCGGTCAAACGCTGCGCATGATAAATAGGACTTGGACGACCAACATAGGTCTCACGCAAGCGCTTCATCTCAGCAATAAAATCGTCATTTTTAATGATTTCACGAAAGCCTACTTCGATTTCTGCCATGGCTTTGGCAAGCTCAGGATGACCGATTTTGCCACCGAACTCTCCGTATAAACCATCGTCATTGGGCAAAATTGATTGATGTAATCCATAGCCAGTAGCGGTATTTTGCGTTGTCATAGTTAAGCCTTATTATTTTAAATGAAGTATTAGCATTAATATTTTTGCCGAATTATTTAGCTTTTTTAAGGATAAGAGTATTTCAATGTATTTGTGTTCTAGTACATTGAAACAAGATAATAAGGTAAATTCCCTATTTGGTCAAGTTTACGACTTACTATAAAAATAATTTGCTAAGTAACTGGTTAAGTCATTAACTAAAAACTTGCAAGAATAATCAGTGAATTAAAGTTCGACTTGCCTATAAGTATTACAGCAATCGTGTGACTGAAATAATAATGCAACCTATGTTTGCTAATATGATGCTCGCTTGGCTTAGCGCATCTTTGCGGTTGAAAGCTAATATTATTTCATACGGGCTTTTTAGCTTAAATATCAAATTAGGATACACCATGCAACGACGCCAACTGATTAAAGCCATGGGTTTAACCTTAGGGGCTATCAGCACCTCCGCTACGGTGAGTGGTTGCCAAGCGCTTGCCAAGCAGCCAAAGCTACCGAGTCAAGTCATCCAAGCTGGGCATTTTCCTAATATCATCGTTGGTAGTGGCTATGGTGGTGCGGTATCGGCGCTGCGATTGAGCGAAAAAGGTCATAAAGTGTTGATACTTGAGATGGGTATGCGCTGGGACAGAACACCCGAACATGATACCTTTTGCAAAATGATTAGCGCTGATAAACGCTCAAGCTGGTTTAGCAATATGCCAAACGCCCCTATTCCGATTCCAATCCCTATCAGAAAATATCCTGGGGTGTTGGATTTAATCGAATACGACGATATGAAAGTATTCGCAGGGCGTGCTTATGGCGGCGGCTCTATCGTCAATGGCGCGATTGCCATTCAGCCAAGACGCTCGCACTTTGAAGAAACGTTCCCTTGGATTGATGCTGATGAGATGTACGACACTTACTTCCCTCGCGCAATGCGAGAATTAAAAGTCAGCCAAATTCCTGAGTCGTTTTTTAATCAATCCGAGCACTACGAATTTACTCGTTCAGCTGAACGCCAAGCTTCAAAGGCGGGACTAAAAACAGAGTTCTTTGGTAATAGCTACGATTTTGACTATATGCAAAAGGAAGCGCGCGGCGAAGTCTATAAATCTGGCCTTGGAGGTGAAGTTATCTATGGCAATAACGCGGGTAAGTTTTCACTGGATTTAACCTACTTAAAAGACGCTGAAGCCACGGGCAATGTCACGGTCAAAACCTTGCGCAAAGTTAATAGCATTCAAGCGCTCGATAACGACCAACTGCGTTTAGAAGTCCATGTCATCAATAAAACTGGCGGCATTGATAAAGTGGAGCATTACACTTGCGATAAGCTCTTCCTTAATGCTGGCAGTACGGGCACTTCAGAGTTACTGCTTAAAAGCCAAGCGGAAGGCAAGCTTAATAACTTAAACGAGCATATTGGTCAACATTGGGGGCCAAACGGTAACATCATGACGGGACGCAATTTCGTCCACGCGGCTGGCACGACCCAATCTACTATTCCAGTCAAGGGCATCAATATGTGGGACGGTGATAGAGACGGCTCGAAGTACAAAATCTTTGCCGAACTCGCGCCCTTACCACTAGGACTTGAGACGTGGACGACGCTCTATCTCGCCATCACTGACAATCCAGAACGTGGCAACTATTACTATGATAAAGCCAGCAAAACCGTCAAACTAAATTGGAAACGCGAGCAAAATAAGTATTCAGTAAATGCTGCCAAAGAGCTGTTAGATAAGCTAGCCAAAGTAAATGGCGGCTCTACTTCAAGCCTTTTATTTACCAAAGGCTTCGGCGATAACTTCTGCTATCACCCACTCGGCGGCTGCGTATTAGGCAAAGCGACTGATGAGTTCGGTCGCGTCAAAGGGCATAAAAATATCTACGTGCAAGATGGCGCGTTAATCCCCGGTAGCGCTGGCGTCAATCCATATGTATTTATCACAGGACTTGCTGAGCGTAATATGGCGGCTATTTTGAAGGAAGATTTTGGGTAGGGTTTAGTAGGATTAAAACGCTTTTTAGGAGCGTTTTTTGGGTTTGATGAATTTGACCTTGCTACCCACTTCTATCTGCTCATGTGAGAGATTGTTTATTGAAGTAAATGATCGATATTATATGATGCTTTATGCTATCAGCAAATTATCCAACACACTTTTATTAATGACCAGTTTACGTATACCATTAAAAGCAAGCACGTTACCTTCTAGCATCGTCCTGTATTTTTTGTTTGTTATAGTACTTTATCTTCTACTAGGATGAATACGTTCTTTTAGAATCTTAGCTAAATCTTCAACAGATAATGGACCAAAATTCATAGTTTCTTGTATTTCTTTAAACATATTAAGCATTCTTTCATGACCATCTAAAGAAGGAAAATGTGAGTTGAAGTTTCGACCTTTAAACTCTTCAAATCGATCCAATTCATTTACAATGAATGATGCTATCCCCATATAAGATGATTCATTATTACCATCGAAGCCAGGGAACTTAGGATTCTCACCAAATGGCTTAGCAACAGTTTCCTGTAAGTATTCTTTTTCTTTTTCTGAAAGTTGTTCATAGCTATATTCTATAGAGCTCCACATACCTAAAATATCAAGAACTTCTTTAACAATCTCTGGATCGTCTTGATCTTCAAAAGGTATTCCAGAATACTTCCAAGGTATCGCCCAGATATTGTTACTAAAGATTGCAGAGCGAATAAATTCTGACTCAATTTCTCCATTAATTTCTAATCGATCATATAGCTCACTAAGCATTAAAAGTATAAGCTTTTCACCATCTGAAATTTTCATGATATTTACCAAATTTATTTAGCTGAAACAGGATACTCTCGCTGCTCATCAGCGAGATCTTTAACAAAAGGCATAAAGCTATTTATCTTATAATATATGCGCTTTCCTACATTTTTTATGACTTCAGGACTGGATGCTTCTGATAGATCCTCAATATCTTTTTTCAACTCATCGCATAGTAAACTAGCCTTGTTCACGAAATCATTAGAAAAGTTTGAGCTTTGCTCATTAATAAACCTTGCATACTCTTCAACATCCTTTGCAATACTATGAAAATCAATACCTTTAAGATTTTTCGTATTGCATGAAGGTCCTATTCTTGAAACGACAGATAATATTCTATCTGTTTGTGCATGAACCTTTGACACTTCACCTAATCGTCTTCGATCAATCATTTCGTTTCTAGCTTCCTCTGCTTTAGAGGCTGATGCAGCGGCTTTCTTCGCTTCCAAGAATGCCCATACAGCAGCTCCTATAGATGCAACCGAACCAAATATCGATAATAAGCTTTCCATCTATACCTCGAATTTCCTTTACACTTCACTAACGCAATATCTAACAGAATAATACTAGCGAGAATATATGGTTTTTTATGTTGCAAGAGATCGTTATATACTTTTCCACTCATTCATTCTTTGTCGAGATATTTCTACTGCACTCTCAGAGAATAGTTCAGGATAGCGAAGTATTACTGCTTCGAAAGCATAGGCTTCCAAGCCCATCTCTAATAATGCGGTATAACCTTTTGTCTCAGATTTACGATCAACAGCGCGCTCGACAGCATTAATTATTCCGTATTTTTGAATCATTGGCCAAGTTCTAGATGCGCGTGTTTTCTTACCATTTTTGGCACTTAGCACCTCTTCATAAGCATAGACTGCTTTTATAGCTTCTTTCTCTGCCGACGTTTCAGCACCATGATTTTCAGCTTTTAAGTGAATAGCTCGTTCTTTTGCTTGTTTTACCAAATCTTCTCTGCCTGCATTCAAAGCATTTTTAGCAAAAATCTCACATTTCTTAGGAGTGTCTAAGTTTTTTATCCTTTCATTCATAACCAAACCTCTTCTTATGCATCAGTTAGCTGGTTTGAACCAATGCTATTTGTTACTTAATATCAGTCGTAATCATAACAGAAAGACTAAAAATAAGTTAACTTCTTAAAACCTCAGACTTAAACCGCTCCCATACCACACACCCATTGAATTCCAACCACGCATCGGCAACAATGACAGTATCTATTTATGACACTCAATCTATAAAAACTATTCGAAAAAAAGGATAAATAATGAAACTGCGCATCTTAAAATCTGCCGTGACCAACCCTTGGTTTAACCTCGCGACCGAGGATTGGATATTTAATACGCTCAATCCCGACTCGCACACACTGTTCTTATGGCGCAATAGCGAGACTGTGGTCATCGGGCGCTCGCAAAACCCATGGGTAGAATGCAAAATTGATAAGATGGAAGCCGACAATGTATTTTTGGCGAGGCGTCAGAGTGGCGGTGGCGCGGTGTTTCATGATTTGGGCAATACCAACTTTACCTTTTTATCGCCCAAAGACGACTATGACCAAGCAGCGAACTTTACCATTATTATTAATGCGTTAAAGAAACTGGGCATAGACGCTGAGTTATCTGGTCGTAACGACATGCAAGTCGGTGATAAGAAAATATCAGGCAGCGCCTTTAAACATGCGGCTGATCGTAGCTTTCATCATGGTACGTTACTCGTAAATGCCAACATGCAAAAGCTGGGCGATTATCTCAATCCGCATCCGCTGAAACTGAAAGCCAAAGGCATCAAGTCCGTACGTTCTCGTGTCGCCAATTTGGTTGAGTTTAATGCAGACATCAATCACGAGATCTTATCCGATGCGATTATCGAGGCCTTTTGTGAATATTATCGTGACACTGATTATGGAGACACTACGCCAGTCGAAGAATTGGATGAAGCCACACTTGCAAAAGAGCCGTCATTAAAAAAATACTATCAACAAATGGCAGATTGGGATTGGCGTTTTGGTAAGACCCCTGAATTTACCCATCATATTGAGACGCGCTTTGATTGGGGCATTATTGATTTGCACCTTGATGTAAAGCAAGCAGTGATTACGGAGGTGGTTATCTTTTCTGATGCGTTAAATGTCGAGCTGATTGACCTATTAAAAGAGTCACTGACTGACGTTAAATATAATAAAGAAACTATTAAAGCAAAGCTGGACGAATTAGGTATAGGGCATCCTGAATTGGCAGCGCAGATTGATGACGTGTCTGTGTGGCTAATTGGAGAGATGGAAGGTTAGATTTTTGCTTGTTATTAATAATGAATAAAAGGACTCAATTTCCTTTTGTGTTCAATTTTTCAAAATCTTTCATAGTTTACGCCGACTGAGCTTGCCATATAATTTATACCTTTAAATAAACTTAAGTTTGATATTTTACGCTGTAGCCATCTATAATGTGATGCAAATAATAGAATCGCTATAACAATCCAAACTTTAAACGTTTAAGCAAGGTAGCACTATGGCAGCCTATATCACCGTCGGCGCAAAGACCTCTCACGGTGGGACGGTCATCTCCGGCTCACCGCACACCACTCATAACGGTATCCCAGTCGCGCGTAAAGGCGATAAAGTCATCTGTAAAAAATGCAAAAAGGTGACCACTATTCTTAGTGGTGATGCATCCTTTATTGTCGATGGCGCACCTATTGCTCGCGACGGCGATGTCACTAGCTGCGACGCTAAGCTGATTGCGATTCAGCAAGCGTTTGCAGAGTCTGACTTTGATGTTGGCAGTATTGCACAGGCAGCGCCTTTGGTGTTTGCGAAGTCGGAGCCTGATGCTTTATTTGGGAATAGCTTTGTAGAGGATGATGAGGAGCCTATTGAAGATGACTATGTCATTACTAATTTAGGTGATGACGTTGATAAAATTGCAGCTGACTCACCTACTTTGCAGGAAAATATCAAAGATTTGCAAGAAGCAGATTGGAACATAATGTATGGTCCTGATTCTGGAGGAACATATACTAATTATGAAGATAGAGAAATAGTAGTTTCTGAATATTATAGAGATAAGCCAGCTATGGCTATGCATGCGCTCACTCATGAGGTAGGTCATGCTACCTATCAAGGAGAGATCGACATATCAAGTAGAGATGCTTATATTGATAGTAAGCTAAAAGGAGAAGGAGGCGCTGCGATTTACAGTGTCATGATCAGAGAAGAGTTACTAGATAATGGTGCCATAGATATTATGAAACCGCATAGTGATCCAAATGAGCTTAAAACTCTTGTATCAGCATATGAGAAATATGGTGATGATCATAGCGCTTGGAGTGAAGCGGGAAAAGTATATGGAAATCGTAAGACATCTACTACAGGTGAAAAATATAACGACTTTTACGGTAACCGTTATGATGAATATGAGAACGAAGGCAATTTAAATGAGCTGCTATTGAATTTTTAAAAATAGTATTTACTACAGTAAAATAAATTTTTACTAATAATAGTAGTTTATTAAAAAATATAGGTTGATACTTGTGAATAACGATAAAACAAAAAAAATCATTAGAAATATTTTACTATTAAGTACAATAATGTTTTATTGCACAACTGCCCACTCATCTATTACTATGAACAATGCATCCCATATAGATATTGATAGCTTAAATGAAGAAAAACGAATGATTTTTAACACAATTGACTATTTTTCAAATAACTACCCGTATTCAATTCATCAAGTTGAAAATTTTTATAACCATCAATTTCAATTAATTGAAGTAGCGCATGGTCTTAATAATTTTTTTGAAATTTCTCAGGACACAAACGAGCATCCTTTTATTCAGGACATAGACTTAAGGGTAAGTGATATAAATAGCAAGTTGCTTATTATTGATTTCAAAAATCCTATCTGCTTCAATAGTTCAGAATATAATAAATTAATATCTGATTACAAAAAATCTTATAACAGTCACTTTCAATCATACTACCGCGTTTTAGATAAAAAGAACGATATAGGAAAAGTCTTTCTGACCAATAGGTTAGTTATTGTTGGCATAAAAGATCACATAAGAGGCTACAGCTCCTCCTCAGATCAAAGCAACAACTCAAAACCTTTAAAAATAATCAGTGATTTAGAGAAAGAAAATAATAGTCGATGTATTACTAACTTAACATTTAATACATTTGATTCGATAAAACCAAAACGTTATGGTCGCTACATTAGAAAATAAACGATAGATAGTTCTGTGGTTTTATACTCGATGATACATAGCGCCCAGAATAGCTTAAATATCAGGGACACATCTACCCAAGTCTGGCTTTAAATATAAAGCTTTTATCGGAGGTAGTAAGCTCCGGCTCATCACACACACACCACACCACTCATAACGGTATCCCAGTCGCGCGTAAAGGCGATAAAGTCATCTGTAAAAAATGCAAAAAGGTGACCACCATTCTTAGTGGTGATGACTCCTTTATTGTCGATGGCGCACCCACTGCACGTGGCGGTGATGTCACCAGCTGCGGCGCTAAACTAATTGCCAGTCAGCAGTCATTTGCGGAGTCAGGTTTTGATGTAGGCAGTATTGCGCAGGCAGCGCCTTTGGTGTTTCCTAAAACTGATCCAGAAACTGTACTTTCTAACTTTGCAGCTTCTGACAACAAAGATTCTGTAGATGAAATGTCTGATGATGAGTTAGGGATGTGGGTTGACGTATCTACTGAACAAGCATTGAAAGACGGTGGGCTTTGGGCAGGAGCAGGTACTCCCGAAGAGCTAATTTATCAAGAACGTCTTAATTCTCTCTGGATAGATGTCAATGGTGATCGTGCTAAATATTATGAAGGTGTGCAAAAAATTGGTGATGAGGCGGGATTAGTTTTTGACATTATGTCATTTCCGCTAGGTTTGGGTGCTTTATCTGCTAAAACTAGTGTTAAAGCTGGACAGTACGTGATTCGAAAACGAGCGGTAAGTAATAACAATATCTACAGAGACTCTGAAAAAGGTTTCGACTGGACTTCTACTAAGAAAAGATATCCTAATACAAACCTAGCAGAGCATTGGAGTAAACATAGCAAAGAATTTCCTGAGCTAAAATCTCAAAATGACTACTATCGTCATGCTCAAGAGTTTGTCAGTGACCCTCCGCGTGGAACTTTAAATAAAACAAGAAAGAATGGTGATACGGTTTTATATAATCCGAAAACAAACACATTTGCCGTCAAAACGAAAGATGGTGCACCTCGAACAATTTTTAAGCCTGATGCTTCCACACATCCCTACTCAACTAATTTGGAATATTTTCATGCTCAATAGAGAGTTACACAGTTGTAAAATATGCGGTTACTATGATGAGGATTTCTTGCCATGGGGTCTTGACGGTGAATTCCCATTATATGAAATATGTCCTTGTTGTGAAGCGGAGTCTGGTTATGAGGACTTTACCTTAGAATCAATTATTCATAATCGTAATAAGTGGATTGAATCTCCAAAATTTAAATCGGATGAGAAATATAGAGAACAATTAGTTAACTACTTAGAATATTTAAAGCGCATTAAATAACCTAGTTTTGAAAAATATTATTGAGTATGTAGGAAAATAATCAGTGAAAATAAGAGGTAGAGAATATAAGTTTTCTGATATTTCACTTATTGCATTCGTTGTTATTTTATTTGTATGGACTGTAGACTTAGAACCAAATAAAGAGCTTGAAATATACCAACGAGAATTGGTTGAGAAAGAAAGCTGGCTTATATCCGAACTTGATACAATTGCTAAGTTTATGAACTTCAAAGTAAGCGATCATAGTTATTCTAATAGGGATGTGTGGTACACATCCAGATATGCAAGCCCCGAGTTTGACAAGAATAGACTGTTACATTTACATGGCTTTCTTCTCAAAGAAGGCTGGGTAGATATGACTGATAAAATTGACGAAAACGATTATATAGCTAATACCTCAAGTAGATCTGATAAAACAGCCAAACGTGTCCGTATTCTATGTAAGGATAAAGCTACCATTTTTATGTATATGACCGAAATGCAAAATGATTATCTTATTGATTTATTTAAAGCTCGTACTTTGGTAGAACTTAAGTATGATTACAGTTTATCTTGTTATGACTTGAATATAAAAAAACATGATAATTCTATTGCTATAGAGTTGGATAATTAATAGTTATAACAATTAAAAAAAGGATATTCAATGCATCAAAGAAAAAATACTACTCTCATTCAGTCTTTACTATTAGCTACTTTATTATCAAATATATTAATCGTTTCCGCTTGTTCAGCTGAATCATCAAACGCACCAGTACTATCAAATCAAAGCACTCCTGCTGAGACCTATGATCTTGGCCTTGCCTACTATGAAGGCAACTCAGTTCCTGAAGATGATAACAAAGCTTTTGAACTATTTGAAAAAGCTGCCAATCAAGGCTATGCCCCTGCTAAACATTATCTAGGTATTATGTATTATGAAGGTTTAGGCGTAGATCAAAATTATCAAAAAGCATTTGAATGGGTTAAGCAAGCTGCTAACCAAGGAGATTCTGATGCTCAATTTGATTTAGGTGTTATGTACCACGAAGGTATTGCTGTTAAGCAAGATGATTTCAAAAAATTTGAATGGTTTCAAAAATCTGCTAACCAAGGAGATTCTGATGCTCAATATCGTATAGGCATCATGTATTATGAAGGTAGTGGTGTTGAGCAAAATTACCAAAAAGCAATGGAGTGGTATGTATTAGCTGCTGACAATGGATCTTTTGATGCTCAAAACAATATTGGCAATCTTTATGAAAACGGCTACGGCGTGCCACAAAGCTATACCGAAGCATTGGAATGGTATACCAAAGCTGCCGCTCAAGGTCTGGATTTAGCACAACTTAATATCGGTGGTCTCTACGAAAACGGCTATGGCGTCCCTCAAGACTATGACGAAGCTTTTGAATGGTACAAAAAAGCGGCCGATCAAGGCAATCAAGAAGCCAGTAATCGCATTGGTAGATTGGTCATGAATGGTAAAATTGATGATACTGGCATCACTATCTATAGCACTCAAGAAACGGGGCTTACATTGGGTGATATCGAGAATAGTTTAAACAACTAGAGTGATACGCAACTTGGTTTAATATTTATACATGATTGCTATCTTCTCAGATGCGCTAAACGTTGAATTGATTGATTTGTTAAAAGATACGCTGACGGGTATTAAATACGATCGCAATACTGTCAAAGCGGCACTGGATGGGCTAAAACAAGCGCATACGGAGTTGGCGGCGCAGGTTGATGATTTTGAGCAGTGGTTGGTTGGGGAGATGGAGAGTTAACTTTTCGCATATATGGTTCATACCTCTTATAAACTATATATTTATTTTTCCTTATAACAGCCTATTAAGGTGATTAACCATGTCGGACAGTCAAGATTCTATAGATAATGAGCTGAAAATAAAGATACCGAAAAGAGCGAGATTTATTGCTATAGGATGGCTTTTTACTTGTGGAGTCATTTTTTCTTTTTGGCTAAATTTTTCTCCTGATAATACAATACACTCCCTATCACTTGGCGACATTGGTGCATTTTTGTCGGGCATATTTTCTATATTAGCTTTCTATGGGTTTATAGAAGCTTACCTTATACAAAGTAAGGAGCTTAAATTACAGCGATTTGAGCTAAAAGAATCTATCAAAGTTCAGCAAGGTTCTGAAATAGCGCTTAAAGAGCAATCAAAAGCTTTGGAAGCTCAGTTGGCTATAACTGAAAAACAGTTTAATCAATATCAAGATGAATTAAGAGCTAGAGTGCCTATCTTTCGCATGCTTGGTAGGCCTTTGATAACGGTTAAAGCGATGGATAAAGAAGGTCAAACTTATCTGATTGATGAACTAGATTATATAAAGGACTTTAGTTCAGAAAACGTTCATGTTAATGACATTTTAGATAAATGCAGTAAATCTATCGAAATTTCATTTAAGTTAAACAACATTGCGATGGAATGCTACGTAACAGATATTAGTATAGTTAGGAATGATGTATTAGGTAATAACGGATTATTGACACCTATAAAAAAAGATGGTGAACATAATTCTATAGGTCAAATTGATAATTATCAGTTCTCTTTTAGTATTTTTGGGGATGATATAGACAAACTCAGTGTTGTGGGAAATTTTGAATATATATATAAGTTACTAAGTTCAATTGTCATAAAAATATCTTATAGAGGAAAAGACATCTCATCAACTGTACAATATTTACTGTACTATGAATATGGTTCATACTGTTTTATGGAACTTACCGATAAAGTATAAATAGTAATTATGAATAAGCATAATATAAGCTAGCTTATTAAAATTTCATAGAAATTAAAAAGTGAAGAAACTACCCGATCCTGAAATCGTAAACACCCAAACCTAAAAAAGACGGCAGGAAATAATATTCCTGCCGCCTCATAGTTACTTTCTATTTAACCATTAAATCCCTGCTGCAACCTCAGCACCATCACGAATCGCGCGTTTGGCATCTAGCTCAGCTGCGAGCTTAGCACCGCCGATTAGGTGATATTGAGCGTCTGGCGCATCACCGACATTTGGCATCAGCTCGACCACGGACTCTTGACCAGCACAGACCACGACGCTATCAACACGTAGCAACTGGCTTTGACCTTGGTTATTAGTGATCCAAATGCCTTCATTGGTGATCTTATCGTACTGAGCACCTGATACTTGGATGACGCCGTGTGATTTGACATGGGCGCGATGTACCCAACCCGAGGTTTTATTCAGCCCACTGCCCAAGCGACCTTTGGTACGCTGCATCAGATACACTTGACGTATAGGTTTGATGGCTTCAGGCTTAATCAGTCCACCGTCAGTTTGATAGTTGGTATCATTAGTCACGCCCCACTCTTCACGCCACTCTTCAATAGACTGCGCTTTTGGACGATAGCTTGGATCTTTTAGTAATTCAGGACCAAGTTCATCTAATGGCTGACCATGTTTGGCGGTCAGATATTCACTGACGTCAAAACCAATACCGCCAGCACCGATGACGGCAACCGTGTCACCAACTGATTTTTCACCAGAGAGTAATTCCGCATAGCTCATTACTTGTGGCAAATCCGCGCCTTCCAGTTTGCCAGCTAGGCTTCTAGGGACAACACCAGTTGCGACGATGACATGATGGAACTTGGCTTTCTCAAGCATGGCTTTATCGACTTTGGTATTAAGTTTAATCTCAACGCCTAAATGCTCAAGCTCATTAATATAATAGCGGATGGTTTCAAAGAACTCTTCTTTACCAGGAATGACTTTGGCGTAGTTAAACTGACCGCCCAAAATATCTTTGGCTTCAAATAGTGTCACTTCATGACCACGCAAGGCGGCAACATGAGCGGCTGACATACCAGCAACACCGCCACCGATAACGGCGACTTTTTTAGGTTTTTTGGTCTTCTTATAAACCAATTCTGTCTCATAACACGCTTGTGGATTGACCAGACAAGTTGAGCGTTTATTTTCAAAAGTATGATCGAGACAAGCTTGGTTACAGGCAATACAGGTATTAATGCGATCGGCTTCGCCATTTTTAGCTTTATTCACCCAATGGGCATCGGCTAAAAATGGACGCGCCATTTGAATCATATCAGCCTGACCACTAGTCACGATTTCTTCTGCCGTTTCTGGCATATTGATACGGTTAGCCGCCATCATGGGAATGCTAATATGCTTTTTAATTTCAGCAGTGAAATCAACAAATGCCGCACGCGGTACGCTGGTGACAATCGTCGGTACACGCGCTTCATGCCAGCCGATACCCGTATTCATGATGGTCACGCCCGCTTCTTCTAACGCTTTGGCAACGGTAATGACTTCGTCCATCACGTTGCCGTCTTTGACCAGATCAATCACTGACAAGCGGAATAAAATAATAAAATCTTCACCAGCAGCTTCGCGTACGGCTTTGACGACATCGACCGCCAGCTTCATACGACCTTGAATATCACCGCCATATTCATCGGTACGTTGATTCACATGACGCGATAAAAACTGATTGAGCAAATAACCTTCTGAGCCCATGATTTCCACACCGTCATAACCCGCTTGCTTGGCAAGTTTAGCCGAACGGGCATAATCCTTTACCGTTTGTTCGATGTTTTTAATGCTCATCTTACGCGGCTTAAAGGGTGAAATTGGTGATTTTATTGGACTAGAGGAGACGACAAACGGATGATAGCCGTAACGACCACTGTGCAAGATTTGCATGATGATTTTGCTGTCATATTTATGCGCCGCACGGGTCACTCGTTGATGATTAATCACGTCAGCGCGCGTATTCATGGTACCACCAGCAGGGAGTAACCACCCTTCGCGATTGGGCGAGATACCGCCAGTAATCATCATCGCCACGCCACCTTTGGCACGTTCTGCGAAATACGCCGCCAGTTTACCGTAGTTATAAAAACGGTCTTCAAGCCCCGTGTGCATTGAGCCCATCACCATGCGGTTTTTTAGCGTCGTAAAGCCCAAGTCTAATGGCTCAAATAAATGCGGATAGTGTTCATTGGTGCTAGCAGTTTCAATCGTATTGGCAGTGCGGCTGGCGGACATATCATTTTCCTTATGAATGGTTTGTGGAAATGCTTGTTAAAGCTGGCCGGGCTTTTTAAAAGTTAAGATTTTTAAAAATGAGGCTTTTAGAAATAGTTAAGCGATAGGATTTAACATCACTGGTATCGTAACACACCGCCATTATCATCAGCTATGCAGACAAGCGACTGATGAGTGAACACTATGTGAATTAGGCTAATTGATCATGTGATTCAATATAAGCAAGCGCTAAAAACATACTCGCTTTTCACAGAGCATTGTCTATAATGGACGAACAAATATTTACCGTGAGTCACCTATCGGCGAGTTGCTACAAGGAAGGTCAGCAAAAATATTAATAGCTTAGCAAGCAGTGATAAATAACGAAGCCAACTTTATAGCAGGTTTGTAGCGTATTCACCGAATTATAACAGCAAGATAAAGGACTATCCCCATGACAGACTTCCACACAGGTCTCGGCAAAAATGCTGCCAACCATCAACCGCTTACCCCTATCGACTTTATTATCCGTAGTGCTCAGGTCTATCCCGATAAAACTGCCATCATTTATGACGATTTAGAACACAATAACCTCATGCAAACGTGGCAACAGACTTATGACCGTTGTCGTCAATTGGCGGATGGTCTACGCAAATTAGGCATTGATAAAAACGACACAGTTGCAGTCATGATACCAAACACCCCAGCGATGATCGAGTGCGCTTTTGGTGTACCGATGTCAGGTGGCGTACTTTGTACACTGAACACCCGCCTCGACATCAACGCCCTTACCTTTTGTCTGCAACACTCAGAAGCCAAAGTGTTGATTCTAGACAGCGAGTTTGCTGAACATGCCGAGATTATCGATGAAGCCTTTCCCAATCTCATCGTGATTCATGCGACAGATAAAGCGCTCGATATTGAACGTTTTGGGCAAATGAGCTACGAAGCATTAATCGCCAGCTCAGACAGTTTGGATAATTGGGAAAAGCCACTCGATGAATGGGATGCTATCGCCCTCAACTATACCTCTGGCACCACTGGCAAGCCAAAAGGCGTGGTCTATCATCATCGCGGCGCGACACTCAACGCTGTCTCCAATATTTTAGATTGGGATATGCCCAAGCACCCGATGTATCTATGGACGCTACCATTATTTCACTGTAATGGTTGGTGCTTTCCGTGGACGATTGCCGAACGTGCGGGCGTCAATGTCTGCTTGCGCAAGATTGACGCTGATTTGATTTTGCAGCTGATTGCCAAATATAAAGTTACGCATTATTGCTCAGCGCCTGTGGTGCACGATATGATTGCTGGCGGCAAAGCTGAATATAAAGACGCCATCAATCATGAAGTCAAAGGCTGGGTCGCTGGTGCGCCGCCGTCTGAAACCATGCTCGCTGCCATGGAAGCCATGGGCTTTCATATCTCGCACGTTTACGGTCTTACCGAAGTCTATGGTCCAGTCACCGTCTGCGCGGAACAAGCAGAATGGGATGAACTGGATGTCGCTACTCGTGCGCAAAAGAAATCACGTCAGGGCGTAACGTCACATTTAATGACTGGCTTTGAGCTATTTAAACAAGGCACCACGGAGCCGGTTGCCGCGAATGGCGAAGAAATGGGCGAGCTGGCACTACGCGGTAACATGGTGATGAAAGGTTATCTAAAAAGCCGTAAAGCGACCGAAGAAGCCTTTGCTGACGGTTGGTTCCGTACTGGTGATTTGGGCATTAAATACCCTGACGGCTATATCAAAATCATGGACAGGCTCAAAGATATCATCATCTCAGGTGGCGAAAACATCTCTAGTATCGAAGTCGAGAACGTCTTATATAAAATGCCAGAAATCCAAAGCTGTGCGGTCGTCGCCGCGCCGCACGATAAATGGGGCGAAGTGCCCGTCGCCTTTATCGAGATTCATGAAGGCAGCACCTTGCAGCGCGACCATGTGATGGAACATTGCAAGCAGCATTTGGCGGGTTTTAAAGTGCCCAAATATATTATCTTTGCTGAAATTCCAAAGACCAGCACCGGTAAAGTGCAGAAATTTGAGCTCCGACAAGCGGCCAAGTCATTGGCACATGAGACGCCAAAAGTAACGGCTAGTGCCAAGTAAGACTTTATCATCAAGCCTTAATAATACGGAAGTATCGTTAATATTAATGAAGCATCATTGATAAAAAAAGGGTCAGTCTAATACATTTAGGCTGACCCTTTCTTTTATTGCAATGCTTGTTTTTTTGCATCTGCCATTCGTAAAGCCAATATCAATTAAGCTTAGGTTCTAGCCACTGATACACCAACATCCCGACTATCATCGCTGGGATAAAGACATAAGCCTGCCACTGTCCTGTACCAAGCAGCACAATACCGGGACCCGGGCAAATACCAACTAAGCCCCAACCGATACCGAATAGCATCGCGCCAATCAGTAGTTTTTTATTAATAGTAGTTTTGGTTGGCATCTCAATTGATGACCCAATCCAGCTGGTCTTTTGATGCTTAGCCAATTGTACACCGACTATCGCCACCATTAGACCGCCGCCCATTACCAGTGCCAGAGAAATATCCCATGCACCAAAGACGTCCAAAAAGCCTTGTACTTTAACAGGATCGGTCATGCCTGATATCAGCAGTCCAAAGCCAAATAATAACCCTGCCAGTAATCCAATTATATTTTTTAGCATGTTTTTTCTCGCTGTCTTTATTTTTTCATAATAGTACTAAAATCTATCTTCGCAACGTACTGTCTACGTGATTTTTAAATCAAACCCAAGGCATGACGACCAATGTAAACGGTCACAATACCAAATAACATAAAGGTCACCGTCGCCGCCATCGATCGTGGTGACAGTCGCGCATTACCGCAGATACCATGTCCACTGGTGCAACCTGAACCCAAACGTGTCCCAAAACCAACCAGTAATCCTGCCCCAATAAGCAGTGGCAAAGAGCTACTAATCTCTATATCGGGCAACGGTTTTACCAGACCATAAAGTAATGGCGAGATAACAAGACCAAGTATGAATAACACCTGCCACATCTCGACGCGCTTGGGTTTAAGAAGACTTGAGAAAATACCACTAATACCCGCAATACGACCAATGCCCAATAGCAAGATGACCGTTGCAACGCCTAGCATCAGACCGCTTACCAAGGAAATTGGCGTAAAGGCCTGCCAATCTATTTGTATACTCATAATATTTACCTAAGCCAATTTTTATCAAAACAGTTTTGAATGTCGTTTTATATAAATACATTATATTATAAAATATAATAAATAGGTAAAAAAATACTGAACCCTCGTTACAAGGGCTCAGTATTCTTTTTACTTAAAGAACATCTTACGAGATAAAGATATTATTTCGCCAATACTTCATCAAGTGCAGTTTCAAAACGCTGTACCGCTCCGTCTACATCGGTCAATTTATCTAGACCAAATAAACCTAAGCGGAACGTTTTAAAGTTATCTGGCTCACCAACTTTTAGCGGTACACCAGCAGCGATTTGCATGCCTGTTTCGGCAAACGCACTGCCTTTATGCATATCATCGCGATCGGTATAAGCAACCACAACGCCTGGCGCTTCAAAACCTTTTGCCGCAACGCTTTCAATGCCTTTAGCGGCTAATACTTCACGAATACGGTTGCCCAATTGCCACTGCGCGTCACGCAATTTATCAAAGCCAATCTCTTTTGACTCTAAAATAGTATCGCGGAATTGACGTAAGCTATCGGTTGGCATGGTGGCATGATAAGCGTGACCGCCATTTTCATAGGCGCGCATGACATTTAACCACTGCTTTAAGTCTAAGCTAAAGCTATCTGATTCTGTATTGTCTACTTTTTCGATTGCCGCAGCGCTTAGCATGACTAAGCCTGCACACGGAGTACTGCTCCACCCTTTTTGCGGGGCGCTGATGAGAACATCAATACCCAAGTCTTTCATGTCCAACCACACACAACCTGAAGCGATACAATCAATGACCAATAAGCCGCCAACGCTATGTACAGCCGCGCTTATCGCTTTGATATAGTCTGATGATAAAATAATACCCGATGAGGTTTCGACGTGCGGCGCAAAGACCACTGCTGGCTTCTCTGCTTTAATTTTAGCAACGGCTTCATCGATATCAACGGGGGCAAATGGTTTTGGTGACTCACCCTCTTCACGATGTGCCGTCAATACCGTAGACGACTTGGCGATTTTGCCTTTTTCTAAAATTTGTGTCCAGCGATAGCTAAACCAACCGTTACGAATAATGAGGCAATCTTCATCATTGGCCAATTGGCGCGCAACGGCTTCCATTCCATAAGTGCCAGCACCCGGCACAATCACCACCGCTTCGGCGTTATACACGGATTTTAGGTCGCTAGATAAGTCATTCATCACTTGTTGAAAGACTTTTGACATGTGGTTTAAGGCGCGGTCAGTATAGACCACTGAGTATTCTAATAAGCCGTTTGGATCAATATCTTGACGTAATGCAGTCATA
>Ga0208435_100203_pt1 | contig 19091 bp, 14 predicted proteins | sample 24_taG_FD_184097 | JGI IMG/M metagenome (GOLD analysis project Ga0208435, IMG submission 184097) | Marine viral communities from Cariaco Basin, Caribbean Sea - 24_WHOI_OMZ (SPAdes) (version 2) | ecosystem: Environmental > Aquatic > Marine > Oceanic | place: Caribbean Sea: Cariaco Basin...
CTTTAAAGACACTAGCATTAAAATTCTATATCGTAAGCGGGTATTTTGGTTGGTATTCTTGGTATTTGGGAACCTAATTTCGGGGGTGGGAATCGCTCACTTTGAGGATGTAATTGCGGCAAACTTAGTGTTGGTGTTCTTCTTGCCCTTGTTGGTAGACAGTGGTGGTAATGCCGGCTCGCAGTCAGCAACCTTGATGGTTCGTGCCTTAGCTACTGGGGAAGTGGTCATGCGCGACTGGTTCTCCTTATTGGGGCGTGAGGCACTGGTTGCTTTACTACTGGGCATCACTATGGCCGCTGCTATTGCTGTTATTGGTTATTTTCGCGGTGATGCGGTGGTGTCTTTGGTATTAGCACTGAGTATGGTCTGTGTGGTAATGATCGGCTGTGTGATTGGTATGAGTTTGCCGTTTATGTTGAACAAACTTGGCTTTGACCCTGCCAGCGCCAGTGCGCCTTTAATCACTTCAGTGTGTGATGCCTCGGGTGTAGCGATTTACTTGTTTATAGCTTCCAAGTTTTTGGTGCTTTAATTCGCCCACTATAAAGATAGGTCAAAGACTAATAGTTAGAAGGCTACCTACTACCACTTACTACTATGTAAATAAAGCAGGGGCTATAGCATCGTGGGCGTTGTGGTTTTTTTAATCGCTAAATTCAGATAAACTGACTAACTATAAACATAGGCGACAAATGAATGTTATAAGCCAAGTAATGACGGCATCACGCGCGACACTAGATAGCAATTATCAGTTGCTAAGGGGCAATTATGTTTGATTTTATAAAAAAGACAATAACTAAGACGACCAGTAAACACGAAGCGGATCAGCAAGCACCCAAAATAGAAACTGCGGTAGAAGAGGTTCTGGCCAGTTATCCATTGGGCCGTGATAGAAATAAATTAACTAAGTTTCAATATCAGGGTGAGACGGTAACCCTAGATTTGCGCTTGGATGAAAGTGCCGATCCAGAAGAGGTTCAAAGACAGCTTGGCCTCAAGCTACAACCTTATGGTGTGGCAGAGATTAACTTAAACATAACCTTATTGCCTAAGCCTACTGGAGCGAACTCTATGTCACAAGATAACGCTATGCCTATCAGTTCTACCAAAGGTAGCAGCAAGACTTTACCAAAGACCATTGATGCTGCTGCTCCTGCCAAGCCAGCAGAGGCGAGCGAGCCTGCCATTACTAAGCGTGCACCCACTCAAGCAAGTTTACAGCCGCACCCCCGTATCAAGCACATCTTGGTAGTGGCATCGGGTAAAGGCGGCGTGGGTAAATCGACCACAACGGTAAATATTGCATTGGCGCTACAGAAGCTAGGCAATCGTGTGGGTATCTTAGATGCCGATATATATGGCCCCTCAATGCCAAGTATGTTGGGTGTTGAAGGCGTTAAACCTCAATTAGAAAATGAACAATTTGTCCCAGTAGAAGCCCATGGTTTAGCGATGCTTTCCATTGGTAGCTTATTGGATGGAGACAATACCCCTGTGGCTTGGCGAGGTCCTAAGGCCACCGGTGCGTTAATGCAATTGTTCAACCAAACCAACTGGCCGATGCTTGATTACCTAGTGATTGATATGCCACCGGGCACCGGCGACATTCAGTTGACCTTAGCTCAGCGTATCCCAGTGACCGGCGCTGTTATTGTTACCACGCCACAGCATATTGCCTTGATGGATGCTCAAAAAGGCATCGAGATGTTTAACAAAACCAGTATCCCTGTAATCGGGGTGGTGGAGAATATGGCACTGCACACTTGTTCAAATTGTGGCCATACCGAAGCCATATTTGGAGCGGGAGGCGGAGAATCTATCGCCAAAGAATATCAAGTGCCCTTACTCGGTCAGCTGCCGTTGGCAAGTGATATTCGTGCTCAAGCGGACAAGGGTGAGCCGAGCGTTATTGCCTATTCAGGAGAAGGGGACAATTACGCGCACTTCTATCTGGACATTGCCAAAAATATTGAAGCAAATATCGCTAAGTTTGCGAAGAAGCGAGATGATGGCCGTATCTTTTAGCCAAAGGGTAATTTCGCTGTTTTAGGTCTGTGTCTGGGGCTTATGCCTAGTTTTTAGCTCTATCTTCTATGCTTAGTTTTGTTGTAAACGTTTGGGTTTCATGCGTATGCGACATGATAGTATGTTCGAACTTAAATAGATAATTGACTGTAAAAAAGGATGTTATACATGTCACAAAATGCCGAATCAATGAAGCTATCTGAATCTAATGTAGATAAAGTAGAGGATAGGTTGGCTCATAGTTTGCCTTCGATTGAGCAATTGATTAAACAAGGTCAGCCACAGTTTGGGGTTTTTGCCCACGTTGAGCAGATAAATTACTTGGACTATCACAGTCATTTAATCTCTCAACGACCAGTAGCAGAATGGCGAAAGCAATTGAAAGCCAATCAATTTGCATTCATACAGTTGGTTCATGAGCCTTATCGAATTTGTATCGCGGTTGCTACCATTAAGCTTGCCACTACCGCTTTTGCTTATATTTACAATGAAGACTCTGAGCAGCTTGAGATAGTAGAAGCTTTGCAGCCTTTGATGCTAAATGCTCATTTCAGCGGAGACCATCAACACGGTGAGATAATATTTACTCATCAAAAACTGTCAGTGACCCTGAACTTCTCACCAGAGCAGGTGTCTTTAAGACTAAACAGCAACGTGTTTACGGTGAACGCGGACTTACAGCGCGGATCAAATCCCTTGTCGGTGTGTTCTCCATCAGGCAGACGAGGTTGGAGCTTTACTCAAAAAGCGCCGTTTGTAGAGACTAAAGGCGAGTTAATACTGCATCAGTCATCAAAGCATTATGCCAGTGCGGTGGTAGAACAAACGATGACAGAGAGTGCTATAGTCGAAACTGTTGCGGCAGATAGCGTTAACAATGTCGTAGATACTTCTAAAAACATCTCTAAAAAATTGGTATTTAATTCATCGACACATGCCAATCTAGACTGGACCTTAGGTTTTATGCGTCATGAAACCAATTGGTTTTGGAGCTGCATAAACACTAAGCTGAGCGATCAACGCCAGTTTATGTTGAACTTGTCGATGGGTGTCAATGAGACTGGAGTGAGTGAAAATGCTTGCTGGATTGATGGTCAGATTTATTATTTGCCGCCTGTGATGTTTCGAAGAGCTGAGACCGATAAGACTGAAGTATGGCACATCAGCCATCAAAATCTGGGTTGGAGTCAAATAGAGATTGACTTAACCTTTACCCCCCTTAAAGTCTATAAAAAGACAGATAACTATGGCGTGATAGCCAGTATCTTTGAGCAGTGGATAGGGCTATATTCTGGTCAGATTAAACTTGGTCAACAAACAGTGACGTTAGATAAGATCATGGGACTGGCAGAAGATCACTTCGCTAAGTGGTAACCGCTGTATTGTATGATTAGTAGGTACATTAAGAAGACGAGTGTGACTACTAAAAGACAATTGAGGGTAGATATAAAACAATGGCTGAACAGGGATTGGTAGAGATTTATTACATTTTTAAGTACTTAATACATATGAGTATTAGCACAAAGCTACTAATGAGCGTAAAATAGCAGCATGAAATCGCCTGAATGAGGAATACATTCAATCACAAGGCTGTAATTAATAGGTTGAATCTCTTATAATCAACCTTTTTTTATACTATATTTTTTAAATTAGAAGTTTGAAATCAACAGTTTGAGGGTATGAAATGTCAATAAAGTCTGACCGCTGGATTCGTAAAATGGCTGAAGAGCATGGCATGATTGAGCCGTTTGAAGCAGGTCAAGTTCGTTTCAATGAAGCTGGCGAGAAGTTAGTCAGTTATGGGACGTCCAGTTACGGTTATGATGTTCGCTGTGCCCGTGAGTTTAAAGTGTTTACTAATGTGCACTCAGCGATTGTTGATCCCAAAAACTTTGATGAAAATAGTTTTATTGATATTGTTGGTGATGAGTGTATCATTCCCCCTAACTCATTTGCTTTGGCGCGTACCGTAGAGTATTTCAGAATCCCTCGTGATGTATTAACCATCTGCTTAGGTAAGTCAACATATGCTCGCTGTGGTATAATCGTCAACGTTACCCCATTAGAGCCAGAATGGGAAGGTCATGTGACCTTAGAGTTCAGTAATACTACCACCTTACCTGCACGCATTTATGCCGGTGAAGGGGTGGCACAGATGTTGTTCTTCCAAAGTGATGCTGATGACATTTGTGAGACCAGTTATAAAGACCGTGGTGGTAAATACCAAGGTCAAAGAGGGGTTACGTTACCTCGCACTTAAGCATCATCTGTACTTGGGTATTGAAAATCAAGTATTAGAGTTTGCAGCTATTAGAAATTAAGTGTTTTCACGATAAGCTATTGAATATTTTACAATTTAATATAGGGTGTTGCCTCAAAAATTCATAAATGTCAATGTCTCTAAAAGCGAGGTCTATCCCGAATTATGACCCTCGAATGCACCATTAAATTGGCATTTTATGCATAAAAAAAGTATAGTAACACCTTAATTTTGCCAGCCGATGTATCCTAAAAGTAAGTGCTCTTTCCTATTATTCTATTTTGGGCATTAATGGATACGTGCCAGTGAGGAGATATACAGATGAGTTCCGCCTTTAATTGGTCAGCAATAGCCTTTATTTTGGCTGCCATTGGTTTGGTCATATTCATGCTGGTAGTACCACGTTTATTAGGTGGACGCTCGCAAGGTACAGAAAAAGAAGAAGTATTTGAATCGGGCGTTGTCGGAGCTGGCAATGCCCGAATTCGTATGTCTGCAAAATTCTATCTTGTGGCTATTTTCTTCGTTATTTTCGATTTAGAAGCCTTATATCTATATGCTTATGCAGTCTCCGTTAGAGAAGTAGGCTGGATTGGCTTCGCCACCGCAGCGGTATTCATCGGTATTCTTTTTGTGGGTCTGGTTTATGAGCTTAAATTAGGCGCTATGAACTGGGCACCTTCTGATAAGCGTCGTAAGAAAGAGCGCTTAACTCAGGCACCAGCCGGATTCAACTTAGCGAGCATCACCCAGTTTAATGGTATTGATGAATTGCATACCGACCCTACGGGTAAAGTGCCCGCCCAATCTTCTGGTCAGGTTAACGTATCTAACGATATTGAGGCCAACAAGCGCCATTTAGCCAATATTGACCATAATATCAACGTCGCTGGTAATGTTACCAGTGTAGATTTTAAAGCATTTAATAAATCATCTTCTAACAAATCGTCTTCTTAAGGGTTATATCATGAAATATACGCTAACCCGTGCAAATCCTGACGCCGATACTTATCCAGCGCAGACACGTCAAACCGTTACTGATCCTCTTGAGGAAGAAGTAAACCGTAATGTGTTTATGGGTAAGCTTGAGGATATGGTACATGCCTCAGCCAACTGGGGACGTAAACACTCACTTTGGCCGTTTAACTTTGGTACGTCGTGCTGTTATGTTGAATATGCAACAACTTTGACAGCCGTTCATGACTTATCACGTTTTGGGGCAGAGGTTATTCGTGCTTCCCCTCGTCAAGCAGACGTTATGATTGTGGCAGGGACTTGTTTTGTGAAGATGGCCCCAGTTATTCAACGTTTATATGAGCAAATGCTTGAGCCAAAATGGGTCATCTCAATGGGCTCATGTGCTAACTCTGGCGGTATGTACGATATTTATTCAGTAGTACAGGGTGTGGATAAAATTATTCCAGTGGACGTTTATGTTCCAGGTTGTCCACCACGTCCAGAGGCTTTAATTCAAGGTTTGATGCTGTTACAAGAGTCAATTACCAAAGAGCGCCGTCCATTAGGGGCTTATGTAAATGAGAAAGGCATCTATCAACCTCAAATGCTACCTGAGCGTGATCGCAAACAAGCCGATCGTATTGCGGTTAAAAACTTACGCAGCCCTGACAGCATTTAATTGTTAATAGCTTAAGTTATTAGTAGTGGCTTAAGCTATTAACAGCTTGATAAATAATACGGGTTTTGGTTCAGCTAAACTGGCGTAAACCCTAAGTAATAAATATATTCACCCTTCCGTATTCGCAATAATTGCAATGACTCTGAGGTAAGCGGTAACCATGGTAACGGATAATAGCAACGCGACTAACCCTAATAGCGCCAATCCAAATACAACACAACACCCTGTGTTGCGTGAACTTGGACATAAATTTGCGGGTAAATTTACAGAGCAATTTACTTTCGACGGTATTCCTACCATTTGGGTTTCACGAAACGATCTACTCGAAATCCTAATGTTCTTACGCACGTTACCTAAGCCTTATGTGATGTTGCTTGACTTATCAGCAATAGATGAGCGTTTGCGTAAACATCGTGATGGGTTACCTGCCAGTGATTTCACGGTCTTTTATCATCTTATGTCTCTTGAGCGTAATAGTGATATTCGTATCAAAGTGGCTTTGTCAGAAGATGACCTAAAAGTACCGACCGCGACTAAAATCTGGCCAAACGCCAACTGGTACGAGCGTGAAGTATGGGATATGTTTGGGATTACCTTTGACGGTCATCCGCATTTAACCCGTATTTTATTGCCTAAGTATTGGGAAGGTCATCCGCTACGTAAGGAGTATCATGCGCGTGCCACTGAATTTACCCCTTACTTCTTAAACGCGGCCAAACAGCAGTTTGAGCAAGAAAACCTGCGTTTTGTTCCTGAAGAGTGGGGTATGAAACGTAGTGGTCGTGATGAAGACTTTATGTTCTTGAACTTAGGTCCTAACCACCCTTCTGCTCACGGTGCATTCCGTTTGGTATTACAGCTTGATGGTGAAGAAATCATCGACTGTATCCCAGATATCGGTTATCACCACCGTGGCGCCGAGAAAATGGCAGAGCGTCAAACTTGGCACTCTTACATTCCTTATACCGACCGTATTGATTACCTAGGCGGGGTAATGAATGAGCTGCCTTATGTCATGGCAGTTGAACAATTGGCTGGCATCACGGTACCAGAACGTGCTCAAACTATCCGTGTGATGATGAGCGAGTTCTTCCGTATTACCAACAACCTATTGTATTTCGGTACCTTTATTCAGGATGCGGGTGGTATGACCCCAGTATTCTATATGTTTACTGACCGTCAAAAAGCCTATGACGTTATCGAAGCGGTAACCGGCTATCGTATGCACCCTGCCTGGTTCCGTATTGGTGGTACAGCCGCTGACTTACCGCGTGGTTGGCAGCGTCTGGTTCGCGAATTTTTGGACTGGATGCCTAAACGCTTAGACGAATATGTTAAAGCGGCTATGGAAAACTCAGTATTAAAAGGCCGTACCCAAAACGTTGCCCAATATGATGCCAAACAAGCCTTAGCTTGGGGTGTTACTGGTGCAGGTCTACGTGCTACAGGTGTTGACTTCGACTTGCGTAAAGCACGCCCGTACATGGGCTACGAAAACTATGATTTCGAAGTGCCTGTGGGTTACAACGGTGATGCTTATGACCGCTGTATGGTTAAGATTGAAGAAATTCGTCAGTCGTTACGCATTATTAGACAATGTATGGACAATATGCCGTCAGGTCCTTATAAAGCGGACCATCCATTGGCCGTGCCACCACCGAAAGACCGTACGTTAAACGATATTGAGACTTTGATTAACCACTTTATCTCCGTGTCGTGGGGTCCGGTAATGCCTGCTGGTGAAGCCTCGATGATGGTAGAAGCCACCAAAGGTATCAACAGCTACTATATTACTTCAGACCGCTCAACCATGAGTTATCGTACCCGTATTCGCACCCCAACGTTTGCTCACTTACAGCAAATGCCTTCTGTAATTAACGGCAGTTTGGTGTCTGATGTGATTATCTATTTAGCCTCAATTGATATTGTGATGGCCGATACAGACAGATAAAAGATAGCGGATAGTTTTCAATTTTCTATGGTATCAAGCCAGCAGGCCATAAATTAGACCTGGCTAGCAGTTAAAGAGAAAATAAGACAATGATTAAGATTGTGACCGATAAAGCCCCAACTGTAGATGTTGCTAGCATCTTGACTGCTCAAGAGATTGAGGGGATTCATGAGTATATTCATCATTATCCTCAAGCTCGAGCAGCGTCACTAGATGCGTTGAAGTTGGTACAGAAGCGCAATGGTTGGGTGGATGATGCTCAAGTCAATGCCATTGCTAATTTACTGGATGTGCCAGTAACCGATATTGAAGGGGTTGCTACCTTCTTTAACCGTATTTATCGCTCACCAGTAGGTCGCCATGTTATCTTGGTTTGTGACTCTATTGCCTGTTATTTGACCGGTTATGAAGAGCTGGCTGCTGAGTTGAAATCACAGCTGGGTATCGAATTTGGTCAGACCACAGCAGATGGTCGTTTTACATTACTGCCTATCTGTTGTTTGGGTAACTGCGATAAGGGCCCTTCTGTGTTAATTGATGAAGATACCTTTGGTCCGGTTACGCCTGATCAGGTTGCCGAGTTATTGGAGTATTATCCATGAGTCAGAATGAACAAGTATTAGCGGCTGAAACTGCCGAGACACCAAGACTAAGCATTGCTGAACAGTTTGCCCGTCGTAAGCAGGGTCAAGCACCTAGTCAATTGAATAGTCAGCGTGTGCCTATTTATGGTGATAAAGCTACGGCCACTATTGAAACCAAGCCATTGACTTGGCGCTTAGCGCATCATGACGCTATTTTGGATTTAGAAACTTATCAATCATTGCGTGGTTTTGAAGGTTTAAAGACCGCTTTAAGTAAAGCACCTAAAGAAGTCGGCGATATGATTAAAGCGGCCAACGTTCGTGGTCGTGGTGGTGCAGGTTTCAACGCCGGTCTAAAATGGACTTTCATGACGCCTCCAGATGGCGGACCTCGTTACTTAATTTGTAACGCCGATGAGATGGAGCCAGGCACATTCAAAGACCGCTTGCTTATGGAGCGTCTGCCATTCCAACTAATTGAAGGTATGCTAATTACTGCCCATGCTATTGGAGCAACTGACGGCTATATCTTTATTCGCGGTGAGTATATTGTTGCCGCTGAGCGCTTGATGGCGGCTATTGATGAATGTATAGCCAATAATTTAATGGGCGATAACATTTTAGGCTCAGATTTTAGTTTTAACTTACATGTTCATACCGGTGCAGGTCGTTATATCTGTGGTGAAGAGACCGCATTAATTAACTGTCTTGAAGGCCGCCGTGCGAACCCTCGCACTAAGCCTCCTTTCCCACAAGTGTCTGGGGCATGGGGTAGACCAACGGTGGTTAACAACGTTGAAACCCTAAGCAACATGCCTGCTATTTTGATTAATGGCGTTGAGTGGTATCAATCTTTACCTAATGAAAAAGGCAACACAACTACCCCAGGTACTAAAATCTTTGGCTGCTCTGGTCTGGTCAATGATCCAGGCTTATGGGAATTACCTTTTGGCTATACCGCCCGTGAAATTATTGAAGATTTCGCTGGAGGCATGAAGCAAGGTAAACGCCTTAAAGCTTGGTTGCCGGGTGGTGCGTCAACTGACTTCCTCACTACTGAGCATTTAGATGTGCCCATGGATTTTGACACTATCCAAAAGGCGGGTAGCCGTATGGGTACAGGTCTAATCATGGTGGTAGATGAGTCACAAGACATGGTGCCATTACTTAAGAACTTAGAAATATTCTTCCAACGTGAGTCTTGCGGTTTTTGTACCCCTTGTCGTGACGGATTGCCTTGGGGCGTGAAGCTACTAACGGCAATTGATGATGGTCAGGGTAAAGTGGGCGATGTTGAAAAGTTAGAAGGCTTAACCCGCGATTTGTGGTTGGGTAAAACTTTCTGTGCACACGCTCCAGGTGCCATGGAACCGCTGATGAGTGCACTTAAATATTTCCGTCATGAATTTGACAGCAAGATTGTGGTACCAGCCGTCGAAGTAGATGCTGAAACCTCAGAATGGGCGGAAACAGAAATTAAAAAAGTAATGTCATCTATGGTAAGTAGCAATCCTGCGGCATCGTCTAATTCAGGCGCAGATACCGGTAGCAACAATAATTCGGATACAAAAGCAGGCGCAGAAGCCGGGAATAATACCCCAACTTCTAAACCTAGTGATGTGAAGTAGAGGAGTAGAAACAGGCATGGCGGTCATACATATTGACGGTAAGCAGGTCGAGGTAAACGGGGCAGATAACCTTCTAGAAGCGTGTTTGTCATTGGGTATCGATGTGCCTTATTTCTGCTATCACCCTGCACTTGGTTCAGTCGGCTCATGCCGTCAGTGCGCGGTAAAGCAGTTTAACAACGCAGAAGACGCAGCAGCAGGTAAAGGTCGATTGGTAATGTCATGTATGGTAGCACCTACCGATAACATGTACATATCAGTAGATGATGCCGAAGCAAAAGCGTTTCGGAAATCTATCGTAGAATTCTTAATGACCAACCACCCACATGATTGTCCAACATGTGAAGAAGGCGGTCATTGTCACCTGCAAGACATGACTTATATGTCAGGTCATAACAAACGTCGTTATCGCTTCACTAAGCGTACTCACCATAACCAAGAATTGGGTCCTTTCATTGCACATGAAATGAACCGCTGTATTGCTTGTTATCGCTGTGTACGTTATTACAAAGACTATGCGGGCGGTGAAGATTTAGGGGTATATGCCTCAAACAACCGTGTGTATTTCGGTCGTGATAAAGATGGTCAATTTGAAAGTGAATTTTCGGGTAACTTAACCGAAGTATGTCCAACAGGGGTATTCACTGACAAGACGCATTCAGACCGTTATAACCGTAAATGGGATATGCAGTATGCCCCAAGCATCTGTCATGGCTGTTCTGCGGGTTGTAATATTTCAGCGGGTGAGCGCTATGGCGAGCTTCGTCGTATTGAAAACCGTTATAACGGCGAAGTAAACCGTTATTTCTTATGTGACTTAGGTCGTTTTAGCTACGGCTATGTCAACCGTGAAGATCGTCCTGTTCAAGCTATTGAACATATCAATGACAAGCATGTCAAAATCAATATTGATTATGCATTGGATGAAACGGTTAAGCGCCTAACGGGTAAAAGAGTTATCGGTATTGGTTCGCCAAGAGCCAGTTTAGAAACCAACTTTGCGCTAAAAAAACTGGTTGGATTCGAAAACTTCTCTACAGGCCTAAACAGTCATCAACAAAGCTTGGTCGAAAAATGCATTGAGGTTTTGAGCACTCAAGGCATCTATAATCCGACTATGGCTGAAATTGAAGAGCATGATGCGGTGTTTATCTTGGGTGAAGATGTTACTCAGACAACACCTCGTATTGCACTGGCAATCCGTCAAGCGGCCAAAAACAAAAAGATCAAAATGGCCGAAGCGCTAAAAACTGAATCTTGGTTGGCAGAGCCTGTACAGCGTATTGGTCAAAAAGAGTTAAGCCCTGTTTATATTGCCGATACGGTTCAAACCAAACTTGACGATATCAGTAAAGTTAGCTGTGTGGCGACACCAGAAGACATCGCGAGCTTAGGTTTTGCAGTTGCAGAAGCCATTAACGCTCTAGGTAATGACCTTGAGCAAATCAAAAACAACGCGCCACAAGATGATGCCCAACTAGATCCAATGCAAGCTTTGGCTCAGCAAATTGCTTTTGACTTGGTCACAGCAGATAAGCCTTTGGTAGTTTCAGGTACTGGTCAATTTAGCGTGGCTATTATCGAAGCCTCAGCACAGATAGCTCAAGCATTGACAGGCAAACGTAGCGAGATTAAAGCTTACGAGCTTGAGCAAATTGAAGTCCACAATGCTAAAGTTCGTGCACAAGCTGCTGAAGCACAGCCAAGTGAAGATCAAGAGTTGGATGCCAAACCTGATAAAGCGGGTCAATCTAAATCTGCTGATGAACTAGAGCGTGATCCACAGCAACCACCACTAGAATTAAAGCAAGCAAACGATAAGTATAGCCAACAAGCTGGCCTATATCTAAGTGTACCTGATGCCAACAGCGTAGGTGTTTGCTTATTAGGTGGCAAGCCAGTAGAACAATTATTGGCAGCAGACTTTGATGCGGTCATCGTGGCAGAAAATCAGTTAACCGATGCTTTAGATATTGAGAAATTAGCTCAGTTATTGGCCAATAAAACGGTTATTGCTTTAGATCATCAAAGCCTACATTGGCATAAGTTCGTTGATATTGTATTGCCAGCAGCCAGCTTTGCTGAAGCCGATGGTACGCTTGTATCAGCCGAAGGTCGCGCACAACGCTTCTTCCAAGTATATGATCCAAGCTACTATGATAGCAAAAACTGCATCAAAGAAGGATGGCGCTGGTTACATGCAGTTGAAACAAGCTTAAACCAATTGCCACTGGACTGGACTCAGCTAGATGATGTTATTAACGAATTGGTTAAGACTCATCCTAACTTAGCGGGTATCAAACAAGCCGCACCGGAAGCTGATTTCCGTATCTCTGGATTGAAAATTGCGCGTGAGCCAAGACGTTATTCGGGTCGTACTGCAATGCGTGCTAATTTATCAGTGCATGAGCCTATGCAGCCTAAAGACTTAGATACCGGCTTAACTTTCTCAATGGAAGGTTATAGTGGCACTCAAACACCAGGTTCGATGATTCCTTTCGCACAAGCACCAGGCTGGAACTCACCTCAGGCTTGGAATAAGTATCAAGATAAAGTGGGCGGCAGCTTAAAGCAGGGTGACCCTGGTATCCGTCTGTTCGATTTAATTGATGATGCCAAAAAACATGCCAAACGTGACTATATACGTCCTGAGCTAACTCAGCCTATTAAGACCAGTATTTTCCAAGGTCAAGCTAAGTTGGTTCCTGTACACAACTTGTATGGCGGATCGCCTATGGCGCATAGAAGCCCTGTTATTGCTGAGCAAATGCAACAACCTGCTTTCTACATTGGTGTTGAAGATGGTGAACATTGGCAAGTTAGCAATAACGATTGGTTGGCCGTCACTGTAGATGGGCAGCGTGTAGAATTACCAGTGGTTATTGTTCCTTACTTAGCAGAAGGCTGTATTGGTTATCCAGTAGGTCAAGTACCAATTTTACACGGTCATTTACCAGCATCTGTGACAAAAATAGATCGTCCAAAATCTATGAAATCAGCATTCAATAACAACAAACCACAGTTAGAGGGTCAGGGAGGCTAATATGGAATCTATTCGAATCATCCCTGAGGTACCAGGCTTTTTAAGCCAAACTTTATCAGTTGACGCTTGGCATACATTGTTCTTAGTCGGACAATCTTTGGTTATTTTCTTAGTGGTCGTTACTGTTGCGGCATTAATGATTATTTATGAACGTCGTATGCTGGCTTTATGGCAAGACCGTTATGGTCCAAACCGTGTAGGCCCATGGGGATCATTACAACTAATCGCTGATATGTTGAAAATCTTCTTTAAAGAAGATTGGACGCCTAAATTTGCTGATAAATTTATGTTTATCTTGGCGCCAGCGATTGCGATGTTTACGGCACTGGCTTCATTTGCCATCATTCCTATTTCTCCAACTTTAGGCGTGGCAGATTGGAACATTGGTATTTTGTTCTTCTTTGCCATGGCGGGTATGGCAGTTTATGCCGTTATGTTCGGTGGTTGGGCTTCTGAAAACAAATATTCTTTATTAGGTGGCTTGCGCTCTGCGGCACAAACTATTAGTTATGAGGTTTTCTTAGGCCTATCACTAATGGGTGTTGTGGCAATGACGGGGTCATTTAACCTACGTGATATTGTAACGGCGCAAACAGGTGGCTTTTGGCACTGGAACGTCTTCCCACAGTTTTTAGGCTTTTTAACCTTCGTTGTTGCGGGTGTGGCTGTAACTCACAGACATCCATTTGACCAACCAGAAGCTGAGCAGGAACTAGCAGAAGGGTATCATGTCGAATATTCAGGCATGAAATTTGGTATGTTCTTCATTGGTGAATACGTCAACGTTGTGCTTATTTCAGCATTAATGACCTGCTTGTTCTTCGGCGGTTGGGACGCTCCTTTAAATCTAGGCTTTACCATTTTACCTCCTGCATTTTGGTTTATGATTAAGACCTTATTCTTCATGACAATGTTCGTCTTGGCGCGTGGTTCATTATTGCGTCCAAGATATGACCAAGTTATGAACTTCGGTTGGAAAGTCTGTCTACCGGTAACGTTGATTAACTTACTGATTACGGCTGCTTTAATATTAATCTCAGCAGTATAAATTGATATTAGCCTCATCAACCTAGATTGATAATGTTTAATAATCTAGATTGATGGGGTGCCAACAAGATAACAGTGGTCGACAGATTAAGTAAGTGGCTATCGATTTAATGGGCTATTTAATTAAATACCATTTGATTAAATGCTATTAGACAGCAAGTTATAAAAGACCAAAGTTAAGTAGAACTTAGTCTATTGAAAAATTACTGGGTTTTTGAATCTTCTATTTATTAGGTTTGATGGATCCTTTAAAGCTGAAATTCCTTTGTGTTATCCATATAAAGGAATATCAGTATTAACGATGAAATCACTGATAAGCAATTAGAGAAGTTAACATGTTTAAAACGTTGAAAAATACAGTCGTGGGCATGTTTACCATTGTTCGCTCTATGTGGATGGTTAACAGTCATGCGTTTAGACCTCGAGATACCATATTGTATCCTGAACAGCCTGTTCCTGTGCCGCCACGTTTCAGGGGTCGTATTGTACTGACCCGTGATCCAGATGGAGACGAGCGTTGTGTGGCTTGTAACTTATGTGCAGTGGCTTGTCCTGTGGCTTGTATCTCATTACAAAAAGCTGAGCGTGAAGATGGGCGCTGGTACCCTGAGTTTTTCCGTATTAACTTCTCTCGCTGTATCTTTTGTGGTATGTGCGAAGAAGCTTGTCCGACGACAGCCATTCAGTTAACTCCAGATTTCGAGTTGGGTGAATATGTACGTCAAAACTTAGTATACGAAAAAGAACATCTATTAATCTCAGGTCCAGGTAAATATCCTGATTATAACTATTACCGTGTTAGCGGTATGGCGATTAAAGACAAACCAAAAGGTTCTGCTCAGAATGAGGCCCAACCTGTCGATTTAAGGAGTCTATTGCCATGAGTTGGCTACACTGGTTCGATAATACTGCACTGGTAGGGTTCTATGCATTAGGCTTGGTAGCAATTATTGCTAGTTTACGCGTCATTATGCTGGCCAATCCTGTTCATGCCATTCTTTCTATGATTGTGACGTTACTTGCTTTAGCAGGTATCTTTTTTATCCTTGGTGCGCCATTTGCAGGTGCATTACAGGTCATCGTTTATGCTGGTGCCATTTTAGTACTGTTCGTATTCGTCATTATGATGTTGAACTTAGGAACTAAAAACGAGGAACGTGAGAGTAAATGGTTGTCCTCAGATACGTGGGCAGTACCAGCCGCACTAACCTTTATTATTGCGGTTGTTCTGACTTATTTAATCTCAATGGGTAATGGTTTATCTCATGCCGATGGCTCAGTAGTGGCCGCAACAATTGGCGCAGAAACTGTCTCTGCTAAACAAGTCGGTATTGCTCTATTTACAGAGTATTTACTGTTAGTAGAAGTAGCCGCACTGCTGTTATTGGCTGCCTTGGTTGCCGCTTATCACTTGGGTAAAAGAGCATTAGATGACGAAAATGATAGTCATAATCGCCATCTTGCTGCGCCAAGAGGTCACACTGATCAGGATTTCGACTATCAGTCTATTGATGCAAAAGAGTTTATCAACACTAACATTCAATATAACAAGAATGATGCGTCCTATAATGCCAGACCAAACCTGCACAATAAGGAGGATAGTTAATGGCAACTGCAACCTCTGAAACAGTTGATACCGTTCAAGGTACGACTGTGAGTAATGCAAATCTAGATGCTACTTCGGCACAGTCGCTGCATGTTACGCCTGTCGAAATGGTGCAGGGTGCGCCGAATACGGTAGCAATAGAGAATTCTATTGTGGGTCCTATTCCGATGGAACATGGACTGATCTTAGCAGGAATTATTTTCGCTATTGGTCTATGTGGTGTTATGGTTCGTCGCAACTTTTTATTCATGCTAATGAGTTTAGAGATTATGATGAGTGCTGGCGGACTTGCCTTTATTGTTGCAGGCAGTCATTGGCTAAGTGCCGATGGTCAAGTTATGTTCATCTTTATCCTAACTTTAGCTGCTGCTGAGGCCTCGTTGGGCTTAGCAATCCTATTACAGTTCTACCATCGCCGTGGTCATTTAGATATTGATTCGGCCAATGAGATGAGAGGTTAATGAAATGAGTTTATTAGCGTTAACCTTTATTTTTCCTGCCATCAGCTTTCTGATTTTAGCGTCGATGCGTGACAAATTATCAGAAACCGCAGCCAAATGGTTAGGCGTTGGTAGTATGGGGCTATCTGCACTATGTGCATTAGTAGCTTCTGTTAGCTATTTACAGAGCAATGATCCCAGTACCGTTATCAATGTTCCGTTATGGACTTGGTTACAAGTTGGGGATTTCGCCCCTGCTTTTGGCCTAAGCTTTGATGGCTTAGCCTTAACCATGTTAGGCGTTATTACTGGAGTGGGTTTCTTAATCCATCTATTTGCTTCATGGTATATGAAAGGCGACATCGGGTTTGCTCGCTTCTTTAGCTACATGAACTTGTTCGTTGCCAGTATGATTTTACTGGTATTGGCAGATAACTTATTGCTTCTCTATTTAGGTTGGGAAGGGGTAGGTATCTGTTCTTACTTGCTCATTGGCTATTACTATCATGATAGAGCCAATGGTCGCGCTGCTATGAAAGCGTTTACCGTGACTCGTATTGGTGACGTTTTCTTAGCCTTCGGTTTGTTCTTATTGTTCCGTGAATTCGGCACTCTAAATATTCAAGATATTATTACTCAAGCGCCTCAAATGTTCGAAGCCAATAACTCTACTTTAGTGTTGGCAACGATGATGTTGGTAGGTGGTGCTATGGGTAAATCAGCACAGATTCCGTTACACACTTGGTTGGCCGACGCGATGGCAGGCCCAACGCCTGTTTCTGCATTGATTCACGCCGCGACGATGGTAACGGCTGGAGTTTATTTAATCGCCCGTCTACATCCATTATTCATGTTAACTCCTGGCATCTTGCTTTATTGGGTAGGTGCAGTGGGTGCGATTACCTTGGTAGTTGCAGGTTTCTGTGCGCCAGCACAAACCGATATCAAACGTATCTTAGCTTATTCGACCATGAGCCAAATTGGTTACATGTTCTTAGCGCTAGGTGTTGGTGCATGGCAAGGGGCTATCTTCCACCTAATGACCCACGCTTTCTTTAAAGCCCTGTTATTCTTATCAGCAGGTGCGGTAATTACAGCCGTTCACCATGAGCAGAATATCTTCAAGATGGGCGGTCTGCGTAAAAAGATACCATTGGTATTTTGGTGTTTCATCGTCGGTGGTGGTGCATTGGCCGCTATTCCTTGGATCACCGTTGGTTTCTATTCTAAAGAAGCGATTCTTTGGGAAAGTTATGCAACTGGAAACCAAGTACTGTTTTACATGGGTGTGTTTGGTGCGTTCTTAACCTCTTTATACACCTTCCGTATGATTTGGTTCACCTTCTTTGGTGAAGAAAAAACTCATGCACACAAGCTATCTGGTATCTCTTATCAGTTGCCACTAATCGTATTATTGGTATTGTCTACTGCCGTAGGTGCGTTAATTACGCCACCATTGCAAGGCGTTTTACCAGAGAGTGTGGGCCATTTATTAGAATTAAATGGCGATGCGCATGCGAAGCATACTGCAGAATATATCGCTATGGGCGCTATGGCTGCCGGCCTAATCCTAGCTTTCTTACTATATGTGGCCAATAGCGGTAAATTGTTGGCTAAGTTTAAAGCGTCAAGTTTGGGCGGTGCTATTTATTATTGGTGCTATAACGGTTTAGGCTTTGATGCTTTATATGATTTAGTATTCGTTAAACCATTTATATTAATTGGCAAATTACTTAAAGCGGATCCTGTCGATAAAACATGGAACATCCTACCCGCAATCGCTTCTGCTGGTAACAAAGTGATGTCCATGACTCAAACAGGTTCACTTCGAGGATATGCTGCAAGCTTTGGATTGGGGATGGCAGTGTTATTGATACTAGTCATGACGACGGTGATTTAAGATGACAGAATTTCAATTAGCTTGGATGTTGCCAGCATTAATTGCGACCCCGTTCATTGCGGGTACGCTCTGCTGGTTAGTAGAGAAGATAAGTAATCGTCTGCCACGCTGGATTGCCTTAATTGGTATGATCATCACTTTTGGTCTATCTCTAGTATTGTGGCGTGAAGGCGCGTTCGCCGGTATGAGTCAGCAAGTATTGGCACCTACAGCTAAGCTACCTTGGTTTGCTGAATTTAGTGTGCCTTGGATTGACTCTTTCGGCATCAGTTTCCATTTGGCCTTAGATGGCATGTCGTTATTAATGGTATCGCTAACCGCGTTCCTAGGTATTATGGCGGTAGGTTGTTCATGGGGTGAAATTCAGCGCCGTGTCGGCTTTTTCCATCTTAACCTGCTATGGAGTTTAGGTGGGGTAATCGGGGTTTTCTTAGCCATCGATTTATTCTTGTTCTTCTTCTTCTGGGAGATGATGTTAGTTCCCATCTATTTCTTAATTGCCATTTGGGGTCACAATGCGACCAATGGCAAAACCAAAGAATATGCAGCAACTAAGTTCTTTATTTATACTCAGGCCTCAGGTCTTATCATGTTGGTTGGTATCTTATTACTGGTCATCATGAACTACCGTACTTCAGGTATCTTTACCTTTAACTACAATGAGTTATTGGGCGTTCAGTTGGGCGGTTGGGAATATCCCATCATGCTGTGCTTCTTTATTGGTTTTGCGGTTAAGTTACCTATCATGCCATTCCACGGCTGGCTACCAGATGCTCACGCTCAAGCACCAACGGCAGGTTCTGTTGACTTGGCAGGTATCTTAATTAAGACAGCAGCCTATGGTCTGATTCGTTTCGTACTGCCATTATTTCCAGCAGCCTCACAAGATTTTGCGCCAATTGCTATGACTTTAGGTGCTATCGGTATCTTCTACGGTGCTTGGTTGGCATTCGTTCAGACTGATATTA
>Ga0208435_100204_pt1 | contig 19076 bp, 13 predicted proteins | sample 24_taG_FD_184097 | JGI IMG/M metagenome (GOLD analysis project Ga0208435, IMG submission 184097) | Marine viral communities from Cariaco Basin, Caribbean Sea - 24_WHOI_OMZ (SPAdes) (version 2) | ecosystem: Environmental > Aquatic > Marine > Oceanic | place: Caribbean Sea: Cariaco Basin...
GGTGGTTGACGTTGAAGCTTACGCACTCGAGCGGGCTTACGAGTTGATCGAGCCGCAGCTGGATTCTCAGGGTGAAGAGCTGGTGGTGGCCATCATGGACATCGGGGCCACCATGACCACGCTCAGTGTTCTGGCCGAAGGCAAGACGGTTTACACCCGGGAACAGATTTTTGGTGGTAAGCAGCTCACCGAAGAGATTCAGCGTCGTTACGGCTTATCCATCGAAGAAGCCGGGCTGGCCAAAAAACAAGGTGGTTTGCCAGACGATTACGAAGCCGAGGTGCTGACCCCATTCCGCGAAGCGGTGGTCCAGCAGGTGGCCCGAGCACTTCAGTTCTTCTTCGGTGCCAGCCAGTACAACGCTGTGGACTATGTCGTGTTGGCGGGTGGAACGGCGTCGATTCAAGGTCTTACCGAAATGGTCGAAGAGAAAACAGGAACGCCGACGTTGGTTGCTAACCCGTTCGCCGATATGGCAGTGGGGTCCCGGGTGAACGCATCCTCGCTGAGCAATGACGCTCCATCGTTGATGATTGCCTGTGGGCTGGCAATGAGGAGTTTCGACTGATGGCAAAAATTAACCTCAGACCCTGGCGCGAAGAACTGCGCGCGGAAAAACAGAAACAATTTGTCGTGATGATGCTGGGTGCCGTGATTATTGCGGCAGGCTTGGTGTTTTTGTGGAAAACCGATACGGACAACCGAATCGCCTACCAGCAATCACGTAATGCCTACATTGAAACTGCTACCAAGCAGCTGGACAAGCAGATCAAAGAAATTGAGAACCTCAAACGCCAACGCGATGAATTGCTCGCGCGGATGAAGGTCATTCAGGATCTTCAGGGTAAGCGCCCGGTCATTGTTCGAGTGTTTGACGAGTTGGTTCGCACACTGCCCGACGGCTTGTTCTTCACCGATCTGAAGAGGACCGGTGAGCGCCTGGATATCGTTGGCATGGCAGAGTCTAACAGCCGCATTTCCAACTTGATGCGTCAGTTTGAAGAATCCGAATGGTTTACCGGGCCGAACCTGAGCAACGTTGCGGCGGCAGATAACCGCCGTGCAGGGTACAGCCAGTTCAATCTGTCGGTTCAGCAAAAAACGCCAGAGCCCGAAGAGGAGGATAACTAATGAGCCTCGCGGACTCACTGAAAAGCCTTAACGAATTCGATATTAATGATCTGGATGTCAACAACGCTGGCATCTGGCCCGCGCCGATCAAGGCCATAGTGTTCCTGTTGGTGTTCGGTTTGATCTTGGGGGGCGGCTATTGGTTTTTCATCAAGGATCAGTACGCCCAGCTCGATCGGGTTGAACGAAAAGAGCAAGAGCTTAAGCAAACCTATGAGCAGAAAGCCTACCGGGTAGCCAACCTGGAGGTGTTCAAGGCTCAGATGGTTGAAATGGAAGAAACCTTTGGTGCGCTGGTGCGCCAGTTGCCGAGTGAAACCGAGGTGCCCGGCTTGCTGGAAGATATTACCAATACAGCGCTGGGCAGTGGTTTGAGCTTGCAGGAAGTGAAACTGCAGCCGGAACGCCAGAGAGATTTCTATTCGGAGCTTCCAATCAATGTGCGGGTATCCGGGTCGTATCATGAACTGGCCTCGTTCGTCAGCAGCGTGGCCAGTTTGCCGCGTATTGTTACGCTGCACGATTTAACTATTAAACCAATCGGTGGAAATAGCGAACAGCTCGATATGCAGGTTGTCGCTCGAACCTACCGTTACCGGGCTGGAGAGTAAGCATGGCAAAGAAGCATGCAGGAAAAGCCTGGCTGGGTGTGTGTCTGGCGTCGTTACTGACGGCTTGTTCCCAGGGCAATGGCTTCTCGGATTTGGACAAGTTTATGGCGGATACCCGGGCGAAACCCCGGGGGCACGTAGAGCCCTTGCCAGAATTCAAGGCCTATGAGGCTTTCAGTTACACGGCGGCAGACCGCCGAGCTCCGTTTGAACCGCCCGTCGATGTTCAGTTGACCATGGTAGACGAAAAGCCCATTACCGACGTGGAGCCAGATCTTGATCGGCCGCGAGAGGTGCTCGAGAATTTTGATCTGAAATCGCTGAGCATGGTGGGCACGTTGGAAGGCGCTGGCGGAACTCTTTTTGCGTTGGTGCGTGATGGTGCGTCAGGCATACACAGAGTGCGGGTTGGTAACTACATGGGGCAAAATTATGGCCGCATTGTAGGGGTCAGTGAAACGCGCATCGAACTGATTGAAATCGTTCCGAATGGCCGGGGTGGATGGGTTGAACGCCCCCGCTCCTTGTCTTTGGATGAGGGTTCAGGAGCGGCAGGATGATGACGACAAGAAATATGCAAGAAAAAACAGATTTAGGGTCGAGGCTAGCGATGTTCAAAAAACTTAATGTCTCCGTAGGTATTATTGCCGTGGGGTTATGGAGCAGCCTGGCCAGCGCGGTCACGCTGCAAGACGTCACGTTTTCGTCGCTGCCGGGTGAGCGCTTGGAAGTGACCATGGACTTCGACAGCACCCCACCGGAGCCGACGGGCTACACCATCGAACGGCCGGCACGGATTACGGTTGATCTGAAAGATACAACGAGCGGTATTAACAAACGCAGTATCCCACTGGGGTCCGGCAACGCTCAGAGTGTCACCGTGGTGGAAACCAAAGATCGCACGCGGTTGATCTTCAACCTGATTGAGTTGGTTCCGCACGAGACGGTACGGAATAACAACTCTCTGGTGATGACGATCGGTGGCGCTGCGTCCGGGGCGTCAGCGGCAGTAACCTCCAGCGCACAACAAACGTCTGCGTCTGCACCATCAGGAGCAAATGCGCTGGCGGGCATCGATTTCCGTCGCGGAAAAGCCGGCGAAGGCCGTGTGATTGTTGATTTGGGCAGCAGCTCTTCCGCGGTGAACCTGACTGAGTTGGGTGGACGCATTCGCCTGACCATGCCCGATCTTGACGTGCCTGTTGATTTGCGCCGCAGATTGGATGTGACGGACTTTGCAACGCCTGTCACCCGTATCGATACTTTTGTGGAAGACGGAAATGCGGTGGTAGAGATTCGTCCGGAAGGGGATTACGACTACATTGCCTACCAGTCTGGTCGCGAGTTCACGGTTAGTGTGGAAGAGATCTCTCAGGAAGAAGCGGAAACCCGTCGTGAAGAAAAATTCCCGTATTCCGGCGAGAAGCTGTCTCTTAACTTCCAGGACATCGAAGTGCGCTCGGTGCTGCAGTTGATTGCTGACTTCACCGGCTTGAACCTGGTTGCCAGTGACACCGTGGGTGGCAGTATCACACTGCGTTTGCAAAACGTGCCCTGGGATCAGGCGCTGGATCTGATTTTGAAAACCAAAGGTCTGGATAAGCGTCAGATTGGTAACGTGCTTCTTGTCGCGCCGGCTGAAGAAATTGCAGCCCGTGAGAAGCTGGAGCTGGAAACCAATAAGCAGATTGCTGAACTGGCGCCGGTTCGACTCGATATTATTCAGGTGAACTACGCGAAGGCCGACGAAATTGTTAGCTTGATCCAAGCTGACGCCGAGTTGATCTCTTCGCGAGGTTTCGTGTCATCGGATAAGCGCACCAACACCATTACCGTGCGTGAAACCGCCGATAAGCTCGAAGAAATTCGTCGCTTGGTGAGCACGTGGGATGTTCCTGTACGCCAGGTGTCCATTGAAGCTCGTATTGTTCGTGCTCAGACCAACGTGGCCGAGGACTTGGGTGTTCGTTGGGGCGGTGCCGCCTACGACGTGAGCGGTAACGATGTTGTTACTGTCGGTGGTTCTTTGGGAACTCTCAGTGAAGCTCGTGATGCTGCAAGCGGTGGCAGTAATACGATTTCGTTCCCGGGTGCTCTGGGAGTAGATCTGGGAGTGAGTGGTGAAGGCGCATCGTCTTTCGCTATCGGCTGGGGCAGTGATGACTTCCTGGTAGATCTGGAGCTCTCAGCACTGGAAAGTGATGGCCGTGCGGAAGTGGTTTCGCAGCCTCGTGTTGTGACGGCGGATCGCCAGAGCGCGTCGATCAAGTCCGGTGAAGAAATTCCTTACCAAGAGGCTTCTTCAAGCGGCGCTACGTCCGTGTCGTTCAAGGAAGCCGTACTTTCGTTGGAAGTAACGCCACAGATTACCCCGGATGATAAGATCATTATGGATCTGATTGTGAATCAGGATTCCCGGGGTGAGGTGACCGCGGGCATTCCTTCAATCAACACCAACGAAGTGACCACACAAGTGCTGGTCGCGAACGGTGAAACGGTAGTGTTGGGTGGCATCTTCCAGTCAGAAGTGGCGACTCAAACAACCAAGACGCCGTTCCTGGGCGATATTCCATACTTGGGTCGTTTGTTCAAGCGCACTGAGCATGTGGATGAGCGCAGTGAGTTGTTGATCTTCATCACGCCGAAGATCATCAAGAGCGATTTGATCCAGTAATCGGGTCAGAGCCTGAAAGCCGCCGCTGATACCGGCGGCTTTTTTGTGTCTGTGGCTCGGCAAGGTTATGGATTGGCGCGCCCTGTGCTATTCTCATCCGCCTGAAAAATTGTTGAGCGGAAAGTTATGTCTTTGCCCAAACGCGTTGTTCTGGTTGGGCCCATGGGGGCCGGAAAAAGCACTATCGGCCGTTTGCTCGCCAAAGAACTCGGTTATCGTTTTTTGGATTCGGATCGGGTTATCGAGGAGCGATGTGGGGCAAACATCCCTTGGATTTTCGATGTCGAAGGCGAAGGCGGCTTTCGGCAAAGAGAAACGGCCATGCTCGACGAGATGACCGCCGAAACGGACGTGGTGTTAGCAACCGGTGGTGGTGCCGTGATGCGCCAGGAAAATCATCCGTTATTGCGCAAGAACGCAGTGGTTGTCTACCTGAAAACCTCGATCGAGCAGCAGGTCGAGCGCACACGAAAAGATCGCAATCGCCCCCTCCTGCAAAACGATGATCCTGAAGGGGTGTTACGACAGTTATTTGCGATCAGAGATCCTTTGTATACCCAATTAGCCGATATCGTGATGTACACCGACCGAAAAAGCCCGCGGCTTGTGGTTCGGCAATTGGTGAACAGAATCAGTCCCAAAACCCCAAGGCATAGAAGGCAAAGGCGGAAGGAAGGTCGTCAGAATGTACAAGGTATTGAAAGAACTCAAAGTTGATCTTGGCGAGCGCAGCTACCCCATTGTGATTGGATCGGGGTTGCTGGGTTCTTACGATCTCACGCCCTGGGTGAGTGGCGGTCAGGTGATGATTGTCACCAATGACACTGTCGCACCGCTGTATCTAGAAAAAGCGAAAGCGTGTTTTCCGGGAAAGCAGGTTGATGTGGTTACGCTGCCAGATGGCGAAGCGCATAAAAACTGGCAGACCCTGAATCTCATCTTCGACGGTTTGCTGGAAAATCGTCACACTCGCCATACCACCATTGCAGCGCTAGGCGGCGGCGTGGTGGGAGACATGGCAGGTTTCGCAGCAGCGTGTTACCAGCGTGGAGTGCCTTTTATTCAGATTCCGACCACGTTGTTGTCGCAGGTGGATTCGTCGGTTGGCGGAAAAACCGGCATCAATCACCCTCTGGGCAAGAATATGGTGGGCGCATTTCATCAGCCGCAAGCCGTTTTGATTGATACCGATACGCTTGGCACCCTGCCAGCCAGAGAAGTGTCTGCGGGCCTGGCCGAAGTGATCAAGTACGGTTTGATTCGCGCGCCGCAATTCCTGGATTGGCTTGAAGGCAACATGGATGCGCTCAGATCTTTGGATACGGCGGCCTTGGGTGAGGCGATTTATCGCTCCTGTGAGTGTAAGGCGGAAGTGGTGTCGCTGGACGAAAGAGAAGGCGGGTTGCGCGCCATCCTAAATCTCGGACATACCTTCGGGCATGCAATCGAAACCTTTGCCGGTTACGGAAACTGGCTACACGGGGAAGCGGTTGGCACTGGCATGATGATGGCGACCGATTTGTCTGTGCGCGAAGGGTACGTTTCTGAAGCAGACAAAGGCCGTGCTGACGCCCTGATTCGGAGCGCTGGTTTGCCTGACAAGGCGCCCGCAGGAATGTCGGAAGCAGATTTCATGAGGCTGATGGCTGTCGACAAGAAAAATGTCGATGGGCAAATCCGTTTGGTGCTGATGCGCGCATTGGGTGATGCTTGGGTGACAGCAGACTACAAGCCCGAGAACTTGCGAGCGACCTTGAACGCGTTTTTCAGCTAACCGATTGGCTATCCATAAAACAATAAGACAAGGATGAAGTGTGGCTCAGGACACGTTAAACAGCCTTGATGGTGGTGGTTTGTTTCCGCGTTTGCAGCAGCGCTACGGTTTGAGCGACAACCCGCTTGAGATGGATGCGCCATTCTTCACCGGTGCGACACGGCAGCATGCATTGGAAACGTTGCGCCATCTCAGCGGCTTTGGCGATATGGCGCTGGTGGTGACGGGGGCACCTGGCTCTGGAAAAACACGGTTGTTGGCCGAGCTGGTTAAGAGTGAATCGGGCCGACTCGACTTCCAATATGTTCCGGTGACCGCCCTGACAAGCGCTTCGGCTTTGGCGCGAGAATTAAAGCACATGTCTCGTTCGGCTATCCCGGAAGATTTTGAGCCGCGAGAGGCGGTTTATCGCTATTTTTCGTGGTCCGAGAGCCGTGTCGAGCGTGGCCAGCGTCAGGTTCTTCTCATCGATGATGCCGACCGCTGTCCGCCTGACGTTCTTAATCTCATTCTTTCAGCGTTTGTTGCCGCAGATCGAACTACTGCAGCCGTGCCCGTGTTTGCGGGTAGTGAAGCCGTCGAACAGGTGCTTTCTTCAGAGCCTGACGCCGGATACGTGCACCACCTTGCGCTGCCCGCACTGACTGAAGAAGACGTTTTTGCCTATCTGGAGCCTCGCGTTAGCAAGGCTGGCGGGTCGGTTGATGAGTTGCTCTCTTCCTATCGGTTAAAGCAAATACATACCCTGAGTCAGGGCAGTTTTGGCCGATTAAAGCGTGTGGCGCCTGGTGTGTGGCTCGACATGGTGGCCGGCGCTCACGGTATGTCTCGTTTTAACTTCCCCTCGATCCAAAACTTTCGTTGGCCTGCACTTGCGTTGGTGTTGCTGGGTATTTCCTGGTGGCTGGTGTCGTTGCAGTACGATCAAACGGTCGAAAATATGCCCGAAACGGCAGCACCCCCGGAGCGTGTTCGGAAAAGTATTACGATTGGGCCGGACTCTGTGCCACCGGATTCTGCGCCAGAGGAAGATAAAAAGCCTGTGATTGCCGGTCATCAGGATGTGTTATTACCTCCTGAATCCGAAAACACTATTCCAGAACCAGAACCAGAACCAGAACCAGAACCAGAACCAGCCTTTACCCCAAAGGTGGCTGAGCGGTTTGTCGCGCTGGATCGCTTGAAGCAAAGCCAAGGCTGGACGCTTCAGCTAGTTGCCGGACGCTTGGAACAAACCGTCCTTAATGTTATTGGTCGGCTACCCGCAGATCAAAAACTGCGTTACACCGTCGGTGAACGTGATGGCCAACCTTGGTTTATGTTGGTGTACGGAAGCTACGCGAGCAAAAACGAAGCGAAATCGGCGGCGGCGACCCTTCCTGAGGCATTAAAGGTCGATAGCCCCTGGATTCGCTCCTTTGAGAGCTTCTGAAGCCGTGAAAGTGCACTCATGTGGTGCACGCTTTCTCCGCGTGTGACGAAAAATTTAAAAAGTTCTTGCCTGCTCGTTTTTCGTACGTATAATCCCTTCCCCCTTTTTTAAAGTGTCAGCTCATTTTGTGCACTACGGTGGTGCGAAGTGGGGTGGCGGGAATGGTTTTTACGTGAGAGAACGCTTATGACGACAGGCTTGTATCATCCCGATGAATTCAGGGACAACTGCGGTTTTGGCCTGATAGCCCACATGAAGGGCGAGGTTAGCCATAAGCTGTTGGAAACAGCTATTGAATCACTCACCTGCATGACCCACCGGGGAGGCATCGCTGCCGACGGGAAGACCGGTGACGGTTGTGGCCTGCTCTTGCAGAGTCCTAAGGCCTTCCTGGTCAAAGCTGCTGAAGCAGCGTTCGGAAAAAAACCTGGCGACTTATTTGCAGTTGGCCAGGTTTTTTTAGCCCAAGAGGAAGGTAAAGCGGCCGCTGGTCGTGCTGCTGTTGAGCAAAGATTGACCGAGCAAGGGCTGGACATCATGGGGTGGCGCGAAGTGCCCGTTGATGACAGCTGTCTGGGGCCGATGGCGAAAGATTGTTTGCCCCGCATTGAACAGGTGTTTGTTGAGCCCGGCGATAAAAACGAGAAAGAGTTTGCGATCAGCTTGTTCCTTGGCCGTCGGTACGCCGAGCGAGACATGGCTGACGATTCCGAGTTTTACATCTGTAGTCTTTCTCATCGCACATTGGCCTATAAGGGCCTGATGATGCCGGCCGATCTGGCCAACTTCTATAAAGACCTGGGTGACCCGGATCTGGAAACCGCTATCTGCGTTTTTCACCAGCGTTTCTCTACCAATACTATGCCTAAATGGCCGCTGGCTCAGCCGTTCCGCTATCTTGCTCACAACGGTGAAATCAACACCGTTGATGGTAACCGGAACTGGGCGATCGCCCGTGCTGCTAAGTTCAGCTCTCCGGATCTTCCGGATCTGCAAACCTTGCAGCCGCTGGTCAATCTGGCCGGTTCGGATTCGTCCAGCATGGATAACATGCTGGAAATCCTGCTGGCGGGTGGCGTTGATCTGTTCCGTGCCGTGCGAATGATGATTCCGCCGGCCTGGCAGAACGTCGATACTATGGATTCGGATCTGCGTGCTTTTTATGAGTACAACTCCATGCACATGGAGCCCTGGGATGGTCCGGCGGGTCTGGTAATGTCTGACGGTCGCTATGCGCTGTGTATGCTGGACCGGAACGGCTTGCGCCCGGCGCGCTGGGTGATCACGAAAGACGATTTCATCACGTTGGCGTCGGAAGTGGGTACTTACGATTACGCGCCGTCTGATGTTGTGGCCAAAGGCCGGGTCGGTCCGGGCCAAATGCTGGCCATCGATACCGATACCGGTGAGGTTCTGCACACACCAGATATCGATGAACGCTTGAAAAATGCCCAGCCGTATCGCCGTTGGTTGAAAGAAAACGCGTTACGGGTTGAGTCCACGCTTTATCAGGAGTCTCCGGAATTCAAATTGATGGAGCCGGACGAGCTGCTGGTTCAACAGAAGATGTTTAACGTTTCTTTCGAAGAACGTGATCAGGTGCTTCGTCCGCTGGCTGAAGGTGCTCAGGAAGCTGTTGGCTCCATGGGTGACGACACGCCCATGGCTGTGCTTTCAAGCAAAGTTCGGCACGTTGCGGACTATTTCCGCCAAAAGTTTGCGCAGGTGACCAATCCGCCGATCGACCCCTTGCGTGAAACCATCGTGATGTCGCTCGAAACCTGTTTGGGTGCAGAGCGCAACGTTTTTGAAGAAACTGCCGAACACGCCGACCGGGTCATTCTGACTACGCCGGTGTTGTCGCCCGCGAAGTTTCTCCGACTGACCAATAACCAGCGTCCCGGTTTTGAAGTTGGCCGAGTGGCTCTGAGCTACCGTCCGGAAGAAGGCTTGGAGCAGGCCATCATTCGCGTGTGCGAAGAATCCGCAGCCGCGGTTCGTGATGGCAAAGTGCTGCTGATTCTGAGCGACAAGGATCTGGTGGAAGGCGAGCTGCCGGTAAATGCGTTGATGGCTACTGCAGCGGTTCATCACCACCTGTCCGCAAACGGTTTGCGTTGCGATACCAACCTCATTGTTGAAAGTGGCTGGGTGCGTGACCCGCATCATTTCGCTGTGCTGTTTGGTTTTGGCGCGACAGCCGTGTACCCCTACCTGGCGTATCAGGTGATGAACGATCTGATTCGCACCGGTGAGCTGGTGATGGATCCCATCGAAGCCAAGAACAATTACCGCAAGGGTATCAATAAAGGCCTGCTAAAAATCTTGTCCAAGATGGGCATTTCTACCATTGCTTCATACCGCGGTGCGCAGTTGTTTGAAGCGATTGGCCTGGCTGACAACGTGGTGGACCTGTGCTTCAAAGGTGTGCCCAGCCGCATTCAGGGGGCGGACTTTGGTGATTTTCAGCAAGATCAGGAGCTGCTGGCCTCTGTCGCCTGGAAACCTCGTAAACCGCTGTCGCCCGGTGGTGTACTGAAGTACATCCACGGTCAGGAATACCATGCATTCAACCCGGATGTCGTGGGTAAGCTTCAGGATGCGGTCATCAGCGGCGACTACGGTCAGTACCGCGAATACGCAAGTCTGGTGAATGAGCGTCCGGTTGCAACCCTGCGTGACTTGCTGGTGTTAAAGAAGGGCGTTCAGTCTGTAGATCTAGCTGACGTTGAACCTGTGGAAAACATCTTCCCGCGCTTCGACTCAGCCGCTATGTCGTTGGGGGCGCTGTCTCCGGAAGCGCACGAGGCTCTGGCGGTGGCCATGAATACTCTCGGTGGTCGCTCCAACTCCGGTGAGGGCGGTGAAGACCCGGCGCGCTACGGCACTAACAAGCGTTCCAAGATCAAGCAAGTGGCGTCCGGCCGTTTCGGTGTTACTGCCGAGTACCTGCGCAGTGCCGACGTTATGCAGATCAAAGTTGCTCAGGGTGCCAAGCCGGGTGAAGGTGGTCAGCTACCGGGTGGCAAGGTGAACGACCTGATTGCCCGTTTGCGGTACTCGGTGCCGGGCGTGACGTTGATTTCACCGCCGCCGCACCACGATATTTACTCGATTGAAGACTTGGCTCAGCTGATCTTTGACTTGAAGCAGGTTAACCCTGAAGCGTTGGTGTCGGTGAAGCTGGTGTCCGAGCCGGGTGTCGGCACCATCGCAGCCGGTGTGGCCAAGGCTTACGCCGATCTGATTACGGTGTCCGGTTACGACGGTGGTACAGCGGCCAGCCCGTTGACCTCCATTCGTTACGCGGGTTCGCCGTGGGAGCTTGGTTTGACCGAAACCCAGCAGGCACTTCGCGCCAACGACTTGCGCGGCAAGATTCGCCTGCAAACAGACGGCGGCATCAAAACCGGTCTGGATGTGGTGAAAGCCGCTATTCTGGGGGCCGAAAGCTTCGGTTTTGGGACCACGCCAATGGTTGCGCTGGGTTGTAAGTACCTGCGTATTTGTCACCTGAACAACTGTGCGACCGGTGTTGCTACTCAGAACGATTACCTGCGCGAAGAGCACTTCAAAGGCACCGTCGAGATGGCGATGAACTTCTTCCGCTTTGTTGCTGAGGAAACCCGCGAGTGGATGGCCAAACTGGGCGTTCGCAGCATGGAGGAACTGGTGGGGCGTGTAGATCTACTGGAGCGCCTGCCGGGTAATACCGAGCGTCAGAAGAAGCTGGACCTGACCCGTCTGCTGGAAAACGATCATATTCCGGCCGATAAGCCTCAGACCTGCCAGGTAGAGCGCAACGTACCGTTCGATCAAGGCCAGTTGGCTGAGCAGATCGTGAAAGATACGGCCGCTGCCTTGAACGAAAAGTCCGGTGGCGCCTGGACCTACAAGGTGACCAACTGTGACCGTTCCATTGGCGCCCGTTTGTCCGGTGAAATCGCCGCGCGGTATGGCAACAAAGGCATGTCAGATGCTCCGATTACCCTCGATCTGACGGGTACGGCCGGCCAGAGCTTCGGTGTGTGGAACGTGGGCGGTCTGAACATGGTTCTGCACGGCGATGCCAATGACTACGTGGGCAAAGGTATGACCGGCGGTAAGCTGGTGATCAAACCGCCCCGTGGCAGTGATTTCAAAACCCAGGAAACGTCCATCGTCGGCAATACCTGCTTGTACGGCGCGACTGGCGGCAAGTTGTTTGCCGCGGGTACAGCGGGTGAGCGCTTTGCGGTCCGCAACTCCGGCGCTCACGCGGTTGTGGAAGGCGCTGGCGATCACTGCTGCGAATACATGACTGGCGGCTTGGTGACGGTTCTGGGTGAAACAGGCTACAACTTCGGTGCGGGTATGACCGGTGGTTTCGCCTACGTTCTGGACCTGGATAACACCTTTGTCGACAAGTACAACCACGAGTTGGTTGAGATTCAGCGTATTGCACGAGAAGACATGGAAGCCTACAGAAACCACCTGCGCGGTGTGATTCGTGAGCACATTTCCGAAACCGGAAGTGCTTGGGCGGAACATCTTCTGGAGGATTTCGACGATTACATCAACCGGTTCTGGCTAGTTAAACCAAAGGCCGCCAACTTGCGCAGCCTGTTGGCCAGTACCCGAGCCCGCCCGGAGTAATCGCCGGGAAAACTGTGAGTTGGGCTGCGTTGCGAGCGCAGTCCGCGTCGAAATCGAAAGAATGAGAGCAACACTATGAAAGAACGACTTCATAATGACTTCCAGTTCGTCGAAGTAGGGCGGGTTGACCCGAAGAAAGTTCCGGCGAAAAAGCGGAAGAAAGAGTTCGGTGAAATTTATCATCCGTTCACCGAAACCCACGCGGCCTCTCAGGCACATCGTTGTCTGGAGTGCGGCAACCCGTACTGTGAGTGGAAGTGCCCGGTGCACAACTACATCCCAAACTGGCTCAAGCTGGTGTCGGAAGGCAACATCATGAAAGCGGTCGAGCTGTGCCATCAAACCAACTCGCTGCCTGAAGTGTGTGGCCGTGTTTGTCCTCAGGACCGTCTGTGTGAAGGCGCCTGTACCCTGAACGACGGCTTTGGCGCAGTGACCATCGGTTCGGTGGAAAAGTACATCACTGACACCGCTTTTGCGCTGGGCTGGAAGCCGGATATGTCCAAGGTAAGCTGGACAGACAAAAAGGTGGCCGTGATTGGCGCCGGCCCTGCAGGCTTGGGTTGTGCGGATGTCTTGGTGCGCAACGGCGTGAAGCCGGTAGTGTTTGATATCTATCCGGAAATCGGTGGCCTGCTGACGTTTGGTATTCCGGAATTCAAGCTCGAAAAGAGTGTCATGGCCCGTCGTCGTCAGGTGTTCGAAGAAATGGGCATGGAATTCCGCCTGAATACCGAGGTAGGTAAGGATGTGTCTCTTAAGAGCATTCTTGAGGAGTTTGATGCCGTATTTATGGGCATGGGCACCTACACCTACATGAAAGGTGGCTTCCCCGGTGAAGATCTGCCCGGTGTTCACGATGCGCTGCCGTACCTGATCTCCAACGTAAATCGCCGTTTGGGCTTCGAAAAGAAAGCGGCCGACTTTGTTGATATGAAAGGCAAGCGGGTAGTGGTTCTGGGTGGTGGCGACACCGCTATGGACTGTAACCGGACTTCGATACGCCAACAGGCGGAAAGCGTGACCTGCGCCTATCGCCGGGACGAAGAGAATATGCCGGGTTCCCGTCGGGAAGTGGCAAACGCTAAAGAGGAAGGTGTTAAGTTCCTGTTCAATCGTCAGCCGGTGGAGATCGTTGGTGATGGCAAGGTTGAAGGCGTTAAGGTGGTCACCACGGAATTGGGTGCGCCGGATGAAAATGGCCGTCGTCGTCCGGAAGTGGTGCCCGGCAGCGAAGAAGTGATCCCGGCCGATGCCGTGTTGGTCGCCTTCGGCTTCCGCCCGAGCCCGGCGCCCTGGTTTGAAGACCTTGGCGTAAACACCGACGAATCGGGCCGCGTAACTGCACCCGAAAAAGCGGAACTGCCGTTCCAGACCAGCAACCCGAAGATCTTTGCCGGCGGCGATATGGTTCGTGGTTCAGACTTGGTGGTGACGGCGATTTGGGAAGGTCGGCAGGCCGCAGAGGGCATCCTGGATTACCTGGATGTCTGAGTAAAACCTTGATCGGTGTCAGAAGGGCGGCTTCCTAGGGGAAAGCCGCCCTTTTTTATTGGCGCAAACGGGGTATCATTGGCTCCCATTGTCTCTGACCCATAAACGATGAGAAGACTGTAACTATGACTGAGTTGAAGAACGATCGCTTCCTGCGCGCCCTGATGCGCCAGCCTGTAGACCGTACCCCGGTGTGGATGATGCGTCAGGCGGGCCGTTACCTGCCGGAGTACCGCGCAACCCGGGCCCAGGCGGGTGACTTCCTCAGTCTGTGCAAAAACACGCCGCTGGCTTGCGAAGTGACTTTGCAGCCATTGGAGCGTTACCCATTGGATGCGGCGATTTTGTTCTCGGATATTCTGACCATCCCCGATGCGTTGGGGCTTGGTTTGTACTTCGAAACCGGTGAAGGTCCTAAATTCCGGAAAGTGATTCGCACGGAAGCCGATGTAGATGCGTTGCCGAACATGAAAGCGGAGTCGGATCTGGACTACGTCATGAATGCTGTATCGACCATTCGCCGCGAGTTGAATGGCCGTGTTCCGTTGATTGGTTTTTCAGGCAGCCCTTGGACGCTGGCCACTTACATGGTAGAAGGCGGCTCGTCCAAGGACTTCCGCGAAACCAAAAAACTGGCCTACGGTCAGCCGGAAGTGATGCACCGTTTGCTGGACCACTTGGCGGATTCGGTGATTGACTACCTGAACGGCCAGATTAAAGCCGGTGCGCAGGCGGTTCAGATTTTTGATACCTGGGGTGGCGTATTGAGCGGTTGGGCTTATGAAGAGTTCTCGCTGCGTTACATGAAGAAGATCGTAGACGGTTTGATTCGTGAAAACGAAGGTCGCCGCGTGCCGGTGATTCTGTTCACCAAGAACGGTGGTCAGTGGCTGGAGTCGATTGCCGACACGGGTTGTGATGCGGTTGGTCTGGACTGGACAACGGACATCGGCAATGCTCGTGCGCGAGTGGGTGATCGGGTTGCTCTGCAGGGCAACATGGACCCGACGATGTTGTATGCGCCTAAGCAGCGTATCCGTGAGGAGGTGGAAGATATTCTGTCTCGTTACGGACAGGGCACCGGGCACATCTTCAACCTTGGCCACGGTATTACGCCGGAAGTGGATCCGGAACATGCGGGTGCGTTCATTGAGGCGGTTGTTGAGTTGAGTGCCAAGTATCATCAGCAGTAATTGAAGTTTGGAGGTTGTAGTCCGCCAGCTTGCTAGTTCGGTGTTAGTGGCTCGGCGGGACGGCCTCCAAAAAACCGCTACGAGCACATCCATGTGCGCTTCTCTTCGGCCATCCTTGGCCTCCGAAATTTTTTGGAGGCCGTCCCGCCAAGCCACGTCTTACTCCGTGGATTTGCCCTCCAAAAAGTCATTTAGTTTTCCGAGTTTTCTTCTGATGGATTCCCTTGTGTGTCCGGTCTATAGTCATAGCAGAACAGTTCAAGACTCGGAGACACCCCTTGGCCGTCCAAAATCCCGATAACCGTCGTTTCCATCGCATTAGCTTCGACGCGCCCTGTGAGCTGCATTGGCAGGAGCAGGTGTGGTCAACGGAGGTGTTGGATATATCCCTCAAAGGGGCGCTTGTGGAGCGACCAGAAGGCTGGGACGTGCCACTTGGCGAGCCCTGCGAGCTTGTGGTGCAGTTGAACGGTCATGAGGCGGGTATTGTGATGGCGGTGGAGTTGGTGCACGTTGAGGGGCATCGTCTGGGCTTTAAGTGTCAGTACATCGATATCGAAAGTGCGATGCATTTGCGGCGGTTGGTGGAATTGAACCTAGGTGATCCGGATTCGTTGGAGCGAGAACTTGCTCACTTAATCGAGTGAGTGCTTGAGCGAGAGATTGGTGGGCGGCTAATGTAATTGCTGGACTGGCTGGCTCTAGGATCCCTTTCCAAAAATTTCGTAGGCCATGGATGGCCGAAGAGAAGCGCACATGGATGTGCTCGTAGCGGTTTTTGGAAAGGGATCCTAGAGGCAGCCTAACTCCAAAACGAGCCGGCTAGGGGGGAGGAGCTAAAACTCCTCCAATGCCGAAAGTGCATCCGATAGTTTGGTTACCGGAATAACCTTCATTCCCTCGATAGGCTTACGTGGTGCATTAGCTTTTGGAACCAGTGCCCGGGTGAAGCCATGCTTGGAAGCCTCGTAAATCCGCTCCTGCCCACTGGGCACCGGGCGAATTTCACCGGAAAGGCCAACTTCCCCGAAGATCACCAAATCCTGCGGCAAAGCCCTGTTGCGGAAAGACGAAACAACCGCAGCCAGCAGCGCCAAATCCGCGCTGGTCTCAGCTACCTTCACGCCGCCAACCACGTTCACAAACACATCCTGATCTGCCACATGCATGCCGCCATGACGATGCAGGACGGCCAGTAACATCGCTAATCGATTCTGATCCAAGCCAACTGCAACCCGCCTTGGGTAGCTGCCCTGAGCCATATCCACCAATGCTTGAATTTCCACCAGCATCGGCCGGGTGCCTTCCCAGACCACCATCACTACGCTGCCCGGAGCCGCTTCTTCGCCGCGGTTCAGGAAGATGGCGCTGGGGTTTTTTACCTCTTTCAGGCCCTGTTCCAGCATGGCGAAAACGCCCAGTTCATTCACCGCGCCAAATCGGTTCTTGATGCCCCGCAGGGTGCGGTAACGGCTGTCGCTGGAGCCTTCCAAAAGGATCGAGCAGTCGATCATGTGTTCCAGTACTTTCGGCCCGGCCAGGCTGCCGTCTTTGGTGACGTGGCCGACTAAAAACAGAATAGTGCCGGTTTGTTTGGCGAAGCGGGTCAGATAGGCCGCGCTTTCGCGCACTTGCGAGACGGAGCCGGGAGCCGATTCGATGTCAGCAACGTGCATCACCTGAATACTGTCCACCACCAGAATGCGCGGCTTTTCTGCTTCGGCCACTTGCATGACCCGCTCGACGCTGGTTTCTGACAGCATTTTCAGGTCTTTGGTCGGCAAGCCTAGACGCTTGGCGCGCATCGCGACCTGTTGCAGCGATTCCTCACCCGTTACATACAGGGCAGGGTGCTGAGCTGCCAGCTGGCATACGGCTTGAAGTAACAGAGTACTTTTACCGGCGCCGGGATGGCCGCCCATTAACACCGCTGAGCCTTCGATCAGGCCGCCACCGAGCACGCGGTCAAATTCCTGCATGCCGGTGCTGATGCGGGCCTGTTCGGCCAGGCTGACCTCGTCAAGGCTTTTCACCTCCGACAAACTGCCGGCATAGCCCTCGAAGCGAATGCCTCGAGCGCCTTTGGCGTTGTTGCCGGAGATGCCGCGCACTTCGCTGACGGTATTCCAGGCCTGGCAGGCGGTGCATTGGCCCTGCCATTTGGAGTAATCAGCGCCGCACTCGGTGCAGACGTACGCGGTTTTGGTTTTTGCCATTACGCGAGCTTCTTGTACTTCATGCGCTTGGGCTGCATGGCAGAGTCGCCCTTACGCTTCTTGAAGTCGGCGTCGTATTCCGTGAAGTTGCCATCGAAATACACCACCTCGCCGTCATCTTCGAACGCTAGGATGTGTGTTGCCACACGGTCAAGGAACCAACGGTCGTGCGAGATCACCAGTGCAGAGCCCGGGAAGTTCAGCAGTGCTTCTTCCAGTGCGCGCAGGGTTTCTACGTCGAGGTCGTTGGTGGGTTCGTCCAGCAGCAACACGTTGCCGCCCTGTTTCAGCAGCTTGGCCAGGTGCAGTCGGTTACGCTCACCACCGGACAGGTCGCCCACGCGTTTTTGCTGGTCGGTGCCTTTGAAGTTAAACCGGCCCACGTAAGCCCGCGACGGGGTTTCGTAGTTGCCAACTTTGATGATGTCGTTGCCGTCTGACAGCTCTTCCCAAACGGTTTTGTCGCCATCCAGATCACGCATCTGATCGACATAGGCCAGTTCAACGGTTTCACCCACGGTGATGGTGCCGGAGTTCGGCTGGTCCATGCCGGCGATCATCTTGAACAGCGTGGACTTACCGGCGCCGTTACCACCAATGATGCCCACAATGGCGCCAGGCGGTACGGTCAGTGAAACGTCTTCGTACAACAGACGGTCGTCGAACGCTTTGCTGATGCCTTCAACTTCAATCACCTTGTCGCCCAGACGCGGTCCGGGTGGGATGTACAGTTCGTTGGTTTCGTTACGCTTCTGGAATTCCTGAGAACTCATTTCTTCGAAACGAGCCAAGCGCGCCTTGCTCTTGGACTGGCGGCCTTTCGCATTCGAGCGAACCCATTCCAGCTCTTGCTTAACAGCTTTCTGGTGAGCGGCTTCCTGTTTGGATTCCATCTCCAGACGTTTTTCTTTGTTCTCCAGCCACTGGCTATAGTTGCCTTCGAACGGAATGCCCTGGCCACGGTCCAACTCGAGAATCCAGCCGGCGACGTTGTCGAGGAAGTAACGGTCGTGGGTGATGGCAACCACGGTGCCTTCGTAATCGTGCAGGAAGCGCTCCAGCCAGGCGACGGATTCTGCGTCCAGGTGGTTTGTTGGCTCGTCGAGCAGCAGCATGTCCGGGCCGGACAGCAGCAGGCGGCACAGGGCCACTCGGCGGCGCTCACCGCCAGACAGCACTTTTACTTTCTGATCCCAAGCAGGAAGGCGCAGTGCATCAGCGGCGACTTCCATCTTGCGTTCGATGTCGTGGCCGTCGGTGGCCTGGATGATGGCTTCCAGTTCGCCCTGCTTTTTGGCCAGTTCGTCAAAGTCGGCGTCTGGCTCGGCGTAAGCGGCGTATACCTGATCTAGCTCGGCCAAGGCGTTGTGAACGTGAGCAACCGATTCGTCTACGATTTCTTTGACGGTTTTCTCTTCATCCAGCTCCGGTTCCTGTGGCAGATAACCCACGTTGATGCCGGGCTGCGGACGGGCTTCACCGATGTAATCCTGGTCAACGCCAGCCATAATGCGAAGCAGGGTGGATTTACCGGAACCGTTCAGGCCGAGTACGCCAATTTTGGCGCCCGGGAAGAAGCTAAGAGAAATGTCTTTCAGGATTTCCCGCTTGGGTGGTACCACTTTGCCCACGCGGTTCATGCTGTATACGTACTGGGCCATATCGGCTAAAACCTCTGGTAAGAAATAGGTTTATGAATTCTGGAGTCGGTCGCGTGGGGAGTGTGTTTGCGCCCACGGCCGATCTGACTGCGTAGTTTTGATTCGGTAAGGTATCGAAACCGGTCGGGGATAGCAATTGAGTGGAAACCGGGATTGCCGGCGTGTCGGTATCTGCGGACGGTATAAAGGATGATTTTTGACCCGCATTCGAGATAGAATGACGGCCCAATTTTTCAGGGGTTGCGGCATACACAA
>Ga0208435_100207_pt1 | contig 18989 bp, 22 predicted proteins | sample 24_taG_FD_184097 | JGI IMG/M metagenome (GOLD analysis project Ga0208435, IMG submission 184097) | Marine viral communities from Cariaco Basin, Caribbean Sea - 24_WHOI_OMZ (SPAdes) (version 2) | ecosystem: Environmental > Aquatic > Marine > Oceanic | place: Caribbean Sea: Cariaco Basin...
GGCCACCACAATGCACTGACGGCCAAATCGATCTGCGGCTTCACGAACGAACTCCGGATTGAACACCGCAGCCGTGTTGATCGACACCTTATCGGCACCGGCATTCAGCAAGTTACGGATGTCGTCTACCGTACGAACGCCACCACCAACCGTCAGCGGGATGAACACTTCAGCAGCCATACGCTCTACGGTTTCGTAGGTGGTGTCGCGGCTTTCGTGACTGGCCGTGATGTCCAGAAAGGTGATTTCGTCTGCGCCTTGTTCGTTGTAACGCCGCGCCACTTCAACCGGATCGCCGGCATCGCGGATATCCACAAAATTCACGCCTTTAACCACGCGGCCTTTGTCGACATCCAGGCAGGGAATGATGCGTTTTGCCAGTGCCATGATGCTTCCTTAGTTGTTCAGGCTGTCGCAGTAGGCTTGGGCTTCCGCCACATCCAGCGTGCCTTCATAGATGGCGCGGCCAGTGATTGCGCCCAAAATACCTTTGTCCGCCACAGTGGCCAGACGCTTGAGGTCGTCCATGTTGGTTACACCGCCGGACGCTATTACTGGAATGCCGCCCTGCTCTGCCAAAGCTGCGGTAGCTTCCACGTTCACACCCTGCATCATGCCGTCGCGGGCAATGTCGGTGTATACGATGGAATCAACGCCGTCGTTCGCGAAGCGCTTGGCCAGATCAACCGCCATGACCTCGGAAACTTCTGCCCAACCGTCGGTCGCAACGCGGCCGTCTTTGGCGTCCAACCCGACAATAATGTGCCCAGGGAAACGCTTGCACACTTCGGTGACAAATTCGGGCTCTTTCACCGCTTTAGTGCCGATGATCACCCATTGAACGCCAGCCTTCAGGTAGGCTTCGATGGTTTCGGCCGAGCGGATACCACCACCAATCTGGATCGGCAGATCCGGGTATTTTTGGGCAATGGCTTTAACAATTTCACCATTAACAGGTTCGCCGGCAAAAGCACCGTTAAGGTCAACCAGATGCAAGCGACGGGCGCCGGCTTCCACCCATTTGGTGGCCATGTCTACCGGATCGTCTCCGAACACGGTGGAGTCTTCCATGCGGCCCTGGCGCAGTCTTACGCACTTGCCGTCTTTCAGATCGATTGCGGGGATAATCAGCATGTCTTGTTCCCTGCCCGCGTTCAGCGGTTTCCAGTCCAATTTGTGAAATTTTCCAGCAACTGCAGCCCTGCCCTTGCACTTTTCTCGGGGTGAAACTGCGTTGCAAAAATATTGTCTTTTGCCACGGCAGCCGCAAGATCAACACCATAACGGGTGCGGCCCGCCATATGGGCATTGCCCTCGGCTTCGGCGTAAAAACTGTGAACAAAGTAGAAACGATCGCCATCCGGAATGTTGTGCCACAACGGATGATCCATGGTGTGGCTTACCTGGCTCCAGCCCATGTGAGGCACTTTCAGACGCTCACCGTTTTCGGCCAGATTGTCACCGAAGTAACGCACCTCCGAGGGAAACAGGCCGATGCCTTCAACACCGCCGTTCTCTTCACTTCGAGCCATCAGCGCTTGCATACCCACGCAAATGCCCAGAAAGGGGCGGTCCTGAGAGACTTCTTTCACCAGCTTATCCACTTCCAAGCGGCGAATTTCAGCCATGCAGTCACGGATGGCACCCACGCCGGGCAAAATCACCCGGTCGGCTTCGCGTATCTGGGCTGCGTTGTCGGTAACCAATACGGTGCAATCCGGGGCAACGTGTTCCACGGCCTTACGCGCGGAATGCAGGTTGCCCATGCCGTAGTCGATGATGGCGACGGTCTTCATGGTGGTTCAGATTCCTGTTGGCAACCGAATTACAGAGCGCCCTTGGTAGACGGCATGATACCGGCCATACGCTCGTCCATCTCAATGGTCATGCGCAGGGCACGGCCGAAAGCTTTGTACACGGTTTCAATCTGGTGGTGGGTGTTCTTACCTTTCAGATTGTCGATGTGGACAGTCGTCATGGAGTGGTTCACAAACCCGCGGAAAAATTCTTCAAACAGATCCACGTCGAAACCGCCAACCACCGCACGGGTATAAGGTATGTTCATGCACAGGCCAGGACGGCCTGACAGATCGATCACAACGCGTGACAGAGCTTCATCAAGCGGCACGTAAGCGTGACCGTAGCGGCGAATCCCTTTTTTATCGCCCACGGCCTGCTTAAACGCTTGGCCCAAGGTGATACCGATGTCTTCCACAGTATGGTGATCATCAATGTAGGTATCGCCTTTACAGGTGATATCCAGGTCGATCAAACCATGGCGGGCGATCTGGTCCATCATGTGGTCGAGAAAGGGCACGCCTGTGTCAAAACAAGCTTTGCCGGTACCGTCGAGATTGATCTCAACAGTGATCTGGGTTTCAAGGGTATTTCGCTCTACCCGAGCCTTACGTTCAGCCATGGAGACTCCGTTGTAAAAACTGGCTTGCTACCGAAAACTTTGATGTTTACGGATTATACCGATTTACACATCAGGAGTCCCGCACTGGGCTGGATCGCTAAGATTAGGCTTAGAACGCGTTTTTCAGGTTGTTCATGTAAGTGTCAACCAAGCTATTAAACTCGTGCTTGATGACAGGACTGATGGCAAGTTTGAGCAAACTTGGCAGTGGCAGCGTCAGAGCAGCGCTGGTCTGGAAACGCAGGTGCGTGGTGTTCGCGTCTTTGGCGGTAATAACCCAGGAACCGCTCACGACACCATTGCCCTCGCCTTTGACCGGCTCCCATGTGATTTTTCCGGCCTCTTTGTCTGCATAGTACTTACAGGCGTAAACAGATTGGATGGCGTGCTTATCAACACCCACCTTTTCCATCTCCCAGCGATAGGTGTTGTCGCCCAGATCAACCAGTTTTTCTACCTTGGGAAAATGGCTGACGGATTCGGGTACGTCTGCCAGCAGGTCGAATACTTCGTCATAGCTTGCCTGAATTTCCAGTTCACGGTTCAGTTCGATTGAAACAGTGATAGCCACATCCGACTCCTTGTTATGCTTATTTGCGTGACAGAGCGTTTCCCCGGCACGTTTGCGGTGTATTTTGAACCAAGACTACCGCATTGTCATATTCCTGCACTGTTAATTTGCTAACCCTGCGTTATCCTTTAAGTAATTCGTTCGTCATACATCAGGCAATTCCCTTCACCCGGGAAGAAAAGGAAATCATGCAATGAAAGTCATACGCTACGCGCTCTACGCCCTCATCGGCCTTGTCGTACTAGCTGTCGCAGCCGTTGCTATTGCTGTGGCGGTTATCAATCCAAATGACTACAAGCCACAAATCGAAGCCGTGGTCGAGAAGCAAACCAACCTGGATCTTATTCTGGAAGGCGATATTGGCTGGTCATTCATTCCTCTCGGCCTGGAACTGAACAAAGTAGAAGCAACACTCGAAGGTGAGCGGTTTGTCGCTTTGGAACAATTGATTGCGCAAATCAATTTTTGGTCACTGATTACCATGTCTCCGCAGGTAAACACTTTCGTTCTCAGCGGCCTGGATGCCCATTTCGAAGTGAATGAGCAAGGCGAAGGCAACTGGACGCGAATCATGGCAGAGAAACCTGCCGGCACCGAAGAGCCTGAAAAAGCAGCCCCCCAGGAAAAACCCGCAGCCGCCGAACAAACCGCTGAAGCTAGCGAAGGCGGCGAAGCCCTTAATTTCAACGTTGAAAACGTGGAAATCAGCAACGCCCGTGTTCACTACAACGACCTGAGCACCGGGCAATCGGTGGTACTGGAAGACTTTACTGTAATGGCCAGCAACATCACATTGGGCTCCGAGTTCCCGCTGGACATTCAATTCAAGGTAGAAACAGCGCAACCGAAGCTAGCCGTAGACGGCAGTATCAGCGCCCAGTTGAAAGCCAATCAAGCGCTCAACGAATTCACCATGGGGGGCTTGAAAGCCGTCTTCGACATGAACGGCGAGCCGTTTGGCGGCAAGTCTGTCACCGCTGAGGTGGGCGGCTCCCTGGCAGCCAACCTTGAAGAGGAAACCGCTTCATTGAGCGATTTCACCGCCAGTTTGGCCAACCTACAGCTAAGCACTAACCTCAACGTGAAAGGTTTTGGCGACAAGCCGGCATTGAATGGCAGCCTGGCCATCTCCGAGTTTTCTTTGAAAGAACTGTTGAACAATCTTGGCCAACCCGCCATTGAAACCACCGACCCGGATGTCCTGAACGCCATCGCGCTTTCAACCAATCTTGGCGGTAAACCGGGCACGGTGGCACTGAGCGACCTGAAGATTACCCTGGACGACACCAATTTTAACGGTAACGGCAGCTATACCCTGAGTAACGGTGGCCTGGTGTTCAATCTGCAAGGCGACAAGCTGGATGCAGACCGGTATTTACCACCGGCAGTTGAAGAAGGCACCACCGACGAAGCAGCCAGCGAAAACGACAGCCCGGCTACCGAAACCGCTTCTGCCAATAGCCCTGAAACCGATCTCCTGCCACTGGAAACCCTGCGTTCGCTGTTGCTGGACATCAATTTTGATTTGGGTGAACTGATTGTCAGCAACCTGACCATCAACGAAATCAAAGCCAGCACCACGGCAAAAGACGGCTTGCTGAAAGTAGACGAGTTCAGCGGCAAACTTTACTACGGCACCTTCGGCGCCAATGTCACCATCGATGCCCGCACCGACAACCCGAAGTGGAACATCCGCTCTGACGTTAACAACGTGCAAACACTGCCATTACTGACGGATCTGGCAGAGGTAGACATGCTGTCTGGTGGCGCCAACCTCAATCTTGCTATCAATACGACTGGCAACCGTATCTCGGCATTGCGCAACAACGCCAAAGGCGAAATCAGCTTCAACCTGGCCGAAGGTGAATTCCGGAAAATGAACCTCACCCGCATGGCCTGCCAAGGCATCGCGCTGGTTAATCAGGAACAACTGGCCACGTCCGACTGGGGCTCAACTACGCCGTTTAACGACATGCACGGCACCCTGAAAATCGACGGCAACACTCTGAACAACACCGATCTGGTGGCGGAACTGGCCGGTATGCGCCTGGAAGGCGATGGCACCGTTGAACTCGAGCAAAGCGAACTCGATTACGAAGTCGGGCTACGCATTGTGGGTGACATCCACCGCGACCAAGCGTGCCGTACCACCGAGTATGTTAAGGACGTCGTGATTCCGGTTGAATGCCGCGGCAATTTCGCCGAGGACCCGGCCGGCCTGTGCTCCTTTGACGGTTCTCGTTTCCGCGACGCTTTAAAAGACATTGCCGCCAACGCTGCCCGCGCGAAAGCGAAAGAAGAAATCGACCGGGCCAAGGAAAAGGCGCAGGAAAAAGTGGACGAAGCCAAACAGAAAGCAAAAGACAAAGTTGACGAAAAACTCAAGGAAAAGCTGGGCGAAGAAGGCAGCAAAGTGAAAGACGCACTTAAAGGTCTGTTCAACTAATGCCAGACCTTTTCGCCGACAAACTGCTCGATTGGTACGACAACCACGGCAGGCACAACCTGCCGTGGCACCACAACCGCAACGCCTACCGGGTCTGGGTTTCTGAAATCATGCTTCAGCAAACTCAGGTCGCCACCGTTATCCCCTACTTTGAAGCCTTCATGGCCAGCTTCCCTGACGTGCAGGCACTCGCCGCAGCCCCCGTTGACGACGTACTCAGCCATTGGTCAGGCCTTGGCTACTATGCCCGCGCCAGAAACCTGCACAAAGCCGCAAAGCAGGTCGTTAACGAGTTCGGTGGTGAGTTCCCTCAAGATCAGGAAACACTGGAATCGCTGACCGGCATCGGTCGCTCAACTGGAGCGGCCATTCTGGCTCAAGCCTTCGGCAAGCGCGCCGCGATTCTGGACGGCAACGTAAAACGGGTGCTGGCCCGCTACCACGCCGTTCCCGGCTGGCCGGGACAAAGCGCCGTTCTAAAGCAGCTGTGGGAGCATGCTGAAGCCCACACACCCAATGAACGCGTGCGCGACTATACCCAAGGTATTATGGATCTGGGCGCTATGGTGTGCACCCGCAGCAAACCCAAATGTGACAACTGCCCCCTCAACAGTGGGTGCGCTGCCTACGCAGAAAGCCAAACCCACCTGTACCCCGGCCCCAAGCCGAAAAAACAGAAGCCGGAGAAAACCACCTGGATGCTGATCTTCGAAGACAGCGAAGGACGCATTCTGCTGGAAAGGCGCCCTCCCAGCGGCATCTGGGGTGGGCTGTGGAGCCTTCCCGAGCTAGACCCGGCATACGGTGCGGAGGAACTGCAAGAAGCCTGTGAGAGAGAACTAGGGCTCGTGTGCCGCGACCCGGAGTTGATCAGCGGTTTTCGCCATACCTTCAGCCATTATCACTTACACATTCAGCCGGCCCGCTTGCCGGTATCCGCCAGCATTAAAGTGGCAGACTCGGAAAGCCAGCGCTGGCTGCACCGGGACGAAGCACTGGCATTGGGGCTACCAGCCCCGATTCGCAGCCTACTGACCGAGCCAGAGCAAAGCGCCCTGCTCTGACGCGATCTGGTATCATGCTCAAAGCCACACACTCGACACAGGAGCCATCATGAGCCGCACTGTATTCTGCCGAAAGTACCAGAAGGAAATGGAAGGCCTGTCTATGCCTCCAATGCCCGGCCCAAAGGGGCAGGATATCTTTGAAAACGTATCCAAAGCAGCCTGGGACGAATGGCAGAATCAGCAGACCATGCTGATCAACGAAAAGCACCTGAATCTGATGGACGTGAACAACCGCAAATACCTGCAAGCGCAGATGGACCACTTCTTTAATAACGAGCCTTTCGACAAGGCCGAAGGGTACGTACCGCCAGAAAAGTGAGGAATTTGGTCAAGGCCTGATCAACTGCGGAAATATTAAGAAATTTTTGCTCGCCGGCCTTGACTCCCAACCCCTAAACCGGTTTAATAGCGCCCCGTTGGAGCACATAGCTCAACACGCCCGGATAGCTCAGTCGGTAGAGCAGAGGATTGAAAATCCTCGTGTCGGTGGTTCGATTCCGCCTCCGGGCACCATTAGAATTCAATGACTTAGCCCGCTTTTTGCGGGCTTTGTTGTTTCTAGAATCCGGAAATGTAAGCAATGTGTAAGCAGATTTGGTGAATGCGGGTTACTCTAACCGCCCATCTGGGGTTACCGGGCCTATCACCGTTCCACCTCGTGGAAACACCACGTATGCATCAACCGCAACCATCCTGCCCTCGTATTCCATGAGGCAATAGACAATATACTCTGAACTGGAAGTGACTGATTCTCGATACTTGTAGTCAGGGCAGAAAGCGCCATGCTCTTGCAGTGCTCTGTTCAAACTCGTCAATGGCCGGTTTTCCCACGGGCCATATATCTGCCCTTCATACCTCACCCCTCCTTCAGGGACTTTAGACGGGGACGGTGGCGGGTCATCAAAGCTACCCATCTCCCAACTTATAAACACCCACAACATTAACCCTAGCAACCCTAATGCCACGACACCTTGAAACAGTCCTGCAACGGTGAATGCGCGGAAGTCTTCACCACAGTGTTTACACCGGCTCGCGGTCTTTCCTATTACCTCATTACATTTCGGGCACTTTCGATACTGATTCTTTATCATCATCAGGTTCTCCCTTCCCTCACATATCCGTAGCCAAAGACTACAGCGGGTCACGGGTCCTTACCAGCCGGTTTAGCCACCGTGGGGAGCGCGGAGCGCGGTATTCGGTTATTTTCATAAACTCTATAGCACCACAATTCAATTATTAATCACCGGGTAGCTCAGTTCGGTTCGCATGTTCGGTACCCCTAAAGGGGGGTACACCGAGCGAACTTGCGGGAACACCGAACCACCGAACCGAACAAAAAACACCAACGGTGCCAAACCCCTTGCAGCACAAAGGCTCCCGAATGTTCGCTTAGCCGAACTATCGAACCGAATTTAACCGAACATCGTGTAAAGGGAAAAAAGAAGTTCGGTTGGGTTTCCGAACTTCAGGAAGGGTTTTTAATCTAAAACCGGGTCTTTCAGGCGAATCAGTAGGGGTCTATTTTTCCTGTCCACGGTGATTAAATCTTGAGCCTCAAAATGCTTGAGCGCCTCAGTCACTCTAGCCCTGCTTATTCTCTGGGTTTCACACCGTTCAACCAATGCTTTGTTGTCCAGAACTTCACCACCGGCATCATCCATTGCATGAACTAGGATTTCCCATATTTGCTTTTGCTGTTTGCTCATTGGGGGTTCGGGGTCATCAACGAACTCGTCAGCCCGGACAACTACCGCACTATTTCCTATTTCTCCCATATCCACACCGTGGAGCCTCATCAAAACCGGTTCGGGTAACTCTGCATCTTTCATTTTTGTTGTCTGCAACGCGATAGTTCCACCAGCCCTCGCTTCAACCCGGTGTTCAATATCAACGGCTCCCTTCAATGCGCTGGCACCACGGGCGCGGTCTTTATTCCCCTGCCCTGTATGGTGAACGATTAAAACGGTGGTTTGCAGCTCATGCTTCAGCCGGTCCATATGCTGAACGAACAGCCCCATATCTTTGTTACTGTTCTCATCGAGGCCACCAAAATTTCTCGCCAATGTATCCACTACAATCAACGCTGGGGTTCCGTGCTCACTGATCAACCGTCGAATCATCCTCACGATAGCCATCACGTTTTCTTCCTCTGTAAGCGCTACAGCGGTATTGCTCACCATGATGTTTTCTAGCTTCCCCCCTCGGTGCTTACACCAGGCGGCAAGCCTACGGCCTATTCCTGCGTGCCCCTCACCAGCGATATAAAAAACCGGCCCCTGTTTTACCGGTAGCCCCTGCCATGCTTCACCGGTGGCGATACAACAGGCCATATCAAGAGCAACGAACGATTTACCCACGCCAGGTTCACCAAAAAGGATCACCATTGCGTTAGCTTCAATGTACTTCTCTACCAACCACTGAACGGGCGCGATATTGGCTATCAGCTCAGTACCAGAAATAAACCGAAAACCACGGCGAACCGGTGCCCGCTCTTTCCGCTCCAATGGCGGCAAATCATCAAACAGATTCACCAGTTCCCGCCACTCCGCCAGAACTTTTGTCAGGGTATATTTCCATAACCATTCTTTTGCTGATTCCCGGTTGCCTCCCCTTCGATCCAGTGCAGCATTTGCTAAATAGTGTTCCTTATCGGTGAGTACCGTCAGGATCGACTCTTTATTTACACCGGCGCTGATTAGCTCCTGACACACCGCCAGCAGTGCAGCAGAACGGTCAGGACTTCCGGTAGGATCAGTGTATTTGTCTAAACCTTCACCGTCCCTAATCAGCACTTTGCAGCTATCCCCTACCGGCATATCATCTAACGACACCAACGGGGCTTCAGAATCCCAATCCAGATCACTGACGATGTGCTTTTCGTCATTGCTGGCGGATTGCCCGAACCAGTCCGAATACAGGGATTTGAGTGCGGCACCACCAGCTTTAACGGCGGCGTGCCCCTCCACTACATCAGCCGTTATCGTGAAAAACCGCCCTTCCTGGTACATTTCCCGGCCTGCTTTGTTGTCGCAGTGACCGGCACCGGGCAACTCCCCTTTGCAGATAATATGCAGTCCTTTACCAGATGGTGATCTTTCGGTGAAAGATTGCAGCTCATCCACTGCCCGCCGCGCGTCATCTCGCAGGTCCCCGGACTCAACAAAGCAGTTATCTAGGTCTACCCCTATGAACGGATCATCAGCGGTGAAGACGAATCCTACGCCGGTGTAGCCGTCCATCAGCAGGGCTTCACAAGCATCGTCAAATGTTCCCCAGTCTCCCGGCCTTTTCGTGCTGGCTGGCTTTCCAGTTTTCGGGTTGTGCGGGACTTTGGTCACTTTTACCGCACCGTCCCGTTTTCTCTTTTCAACGGCTTTCCAGACTACCCATTGGCGGTATTTCTGTAGCTCCTCCGGAACTGCTTCCAAGTTTGGGACTATTAACTTCGGAGGTATGTCCGGGTATCTTTGTTCAGTGCTCACTGAATACATCCTCCGAGGTGTGAAACACGGTTCTTCCCGTGCGATATGGCCCCATCTCAGCAAGCTCAATAAAAAGTCGTTTGTATGCTCGAGCTGCACCGGATACATCCACTTCAAATACCGTTCTATGCGACTGAAAGTTCTCTGCCAGCCACTCAATATCCGCAAAGGTTTCACCATCAATAGTGCAATAGGTCACACCATCACTGCTGCAGGTCACATAGTTGACACTTACCCCCATCAGCAAAGGGTCAATAAACCAACCACCGGTGGAATCTTTCACTACTCGATTCGATGCTTCCGAAAATGGTTCAGGTAAAATTATTTCGTAAACTTCTATTGCACGAGTTTCGCTGCTCATCATGCTTCCCTCACGCCTTCTGACTTTCAGTGGTGGACCTATCCAGCAACCGTTGAACGGCATCATCAGGCCAAGCTAGAAAGCGATTAGGAAGGCGAACCGGGCGCAACCCGCACCAGTGCCCTTTCCGGCATAGTGAGGTTCGGATGGTGTTAGGTTTGACGTGGAATTTTTCGGCTAATTGTTCAGTGGTAAGCATGTTTGTACCCTCCGCTTATGTGCTTATTTAGATTGCGATTACGGAAGGTGTACCAAGTCACTTACGGCACGGAAATGCTATGTTTGGAAACTAGGAAGGGATTACTACTTCCGCATCCCCTCTAGGCGGTTCACCGCTGTTTTCAGCAGCACTACCACACTGGTGATTGCCTCATTGCTTTGTTTCATGGTCATCATCTCCAATTGCCCGACTATCGGATTTCAGTTAAACGGCGCGTAGGCGTTTGCCCGCCACCGGTGGTTCAAATTCAATTCCGGCCTGCTCCAAAATCCAGAGTTCTATTTTCTCGTGCCATTGCCTCAGCAAGTCTAACGGGCGCTGGCGGTAGTGCTTTTCTACGGTGGCGCTAGGCTTGTGCCCTTGGATTTGAGCAACGATACCGGCGGGCACTTCTACCCACTCCGAAAGCGTCCCGAATGATCGTCTCAGACCGTGCAGGGTCAACCCTTCAATACCGGCAACCGTTAGTGCCCTTTGGTGCTGTGCCCGTGGCTCTACCAAGTGCCCACGCTTTGACGTTGGACTAGAGAATACCCATTCGTTCCGGCGCGGTAGGGAGTCGATCAGGGAAGCGACATAAGGAGTTAAGGGAATAATGCGCTCCCCTTCTACTTTGTCTCGAATGGAAAGACTCTCCCACCGAAAATCAACGTCTGACCATTGCAGGGTTGCCAGTTCACCGCGCCTTGCACCGGTGAGCATCAGGATTTGAAGGTAAGCAGAAATAACGGGGTTTTGGATTTGCTGAACGCCTTTGAACCAGGCGGGTAATTGTTCACGCTGTAAGCAATCCGCTTTCACCCCTTTGCGGGGTAGCGTCTGTTTAGCTATTCGTTTTGAGCAAGCATCAGGGCTACTTAAACCCTGATAACGGGGATTGTCGTCACACCAGTTCAGGAAGGCGCGAAACAGGGCAAACGCTAACCGGGCGCGGGTAGGTCGTGTTTCAACTTCCTTTGCCAGCCATTGCCCCACGGTGCCAGCGTTTATATCCGCCAGCTTCATTTTCATCAATGGAGCTAATGCACCAGGTTGTGTCTTTCCCTTTCCACGCTGGCGGGGTAAACCACCGGCTTGGCTGATCTTGCGGTGATCCTTCAGGTGAAGCTCACTCCACCGGGGCTTTCTCGCTTCGATATAATCTGACCACGCATCAGCAACGGTGGCATCAGCCCGCTTTGCTTCGCTCTGCTCCTGCTTCAGATCATCAAGGCGCTGCTTCTTTTCTAGGCGGGGGTCAACTCCCTGATCTAGCAATGTACCCAGCCTACGGGCTTCCGCGCGGGCCTCGTCTATACCCCATGTGCGAACGTCACCAATAGTTAGCCGGATTGCCTTTTTATCAACCCGCCCCTGATAGATGAAAGCCTTTGTCTTAACGGTGGCACGAACGCCCAACCCTGGCACCGTAGAATCCCAAAGAAAGCATTGTTTGCTATCAGAGGGGCACTTGAAGCCCTCAATTCTTCCAGCCGTCAGATTAACTCGCACCGTGAACCCTTCCCTAAAAATGTAAGCGCCGTGTAAGCACTATGTAAGCAAATTCAGAGAATACCGGTGTATACGAGTCAATGTAAAGAAGTGATTTCGTTGTCAACTATTAGTTGAAAATCATGCATTTAGTTGTTTTTCTGGGGAGTAGATCAACGCCAAAAAATGCCCACTTTTAAGGATTGAAAATCCTCGTGTCGGTGGTTCGATTCCGCCTCCGGGCACCATTTCCTCCCTCCCCAGAAATGCGTAACCCACTGTTTTAAAAGACTAATGATCGATTAAGATCAACCAATGTCGTGTACGGAACGTACAAATGTAACCCATTGATTTTCCTAAATCGGGAAAAATCTGGTAAAACTCGTCACGACACAATCACGACTCGCCCCACCCTTTCCTAATATCTCCCAGGCCGTAATTTATGGGCGTAAGCCCCTTTCCGCTGGCCTGCGCATTTGGTTTTCTAATGTGAGGAGATATTCAGTGGCAAGTTTCAAAAAAACCACTACCGGTTGGCGAGCCGATGTTTTCAAGAAAGGAGTCCGCAGATCGAAAACCTTTCGATCTAAACGAGACGCTATAGCCTGGTCGAACCAGGTCGAGTACGAAATCGAAAGTGGCCATCACACTCCAGGTGCCGCACCCGCAAATGCCAGAATGCACGACGTGCTTAAACGTTATCGAGATGACATCTCTCCAAAGAAACGTGGGGCCCGTTGGGAAATCACCAGACTCAACCAGATGATGCGGGATCCACTTCTTGCAGATGTGAGGCTTGTGGATGTTGGGCCGCGGCATTTTTCGGCATGGCGGGACGCACGAATGAAAAAAGTCTCTGGCTCCACTGTCAATCGAGAGTTCAACTTGTTGACGCATGCCTGCAAGCTGGCTTGGCGCGAATGGCAGTGGCTGACAGAACACCCCATGGCCGGAGTCTCAAGGCCGCCGGAAAATAAGCCTCGTGACAGGGTGATCGCTCCAACAGAAATTGAAGCCTACCTTAAGGCCAGTGGTTTCAGCTTCAGCTCCCCACCAAAAACAGTATTGAGTCGAGTCGGAGCAATGTTTCTATTTGCCTCTGAGACAGCGATGCGGGGTGGTGAAATCTGCAATATGAAAGTCGCGGATATCGATTTCAACAAACGCGTTGTTTACATCCCGGAAACAAAAACGGGCGTACCTAGATGGGTACCACTCTCGAAAAAAGCGGTTCAGGTGTTAAACCACGTCCTGGATTACACGGGCGGATCGCAAACTGTTTTCTCCGTTACCTCACGGCAGCGAGACGCCCTTTCGCGAAAAATCATGACAAAAGCTAGACTCGAGGGCATCCATTTCCACGACACACGGCGAACTGCTCTCACGAGGCTGGCGCAAAAATTTGGACCGATGGAGCTGGCCAAAATTTCTGGTCACAAGGATCTAAAAATTCTGCAATCAGTTTACTACGCGCCAGATCCTTCGGATTTGGTGCAAAAACTCGACTAGTTGATGCCTCGATCTGCTCCTTAAGCCGTTAGAATCGGACTGAGGAGCAGGCTACAGCGGCTCAAAATCACGCCCTGCACCAACTAAAATTACCATTTGAGGCTATTATGGTTCCCAGTTTGTCCATCATTCTAGCGATTTTTTTAATCGCTATATCGCTTGGTGTCACTGCCATCTATGGAGCAATTCGATGGCATTACAGGGACGTCTATCGTGCAGAAAAAACGACCCAACACGGAACGTATAGGTAGATATTTCCACCTTTATTCTTGTAATTTTCTGAGAAAACCACAGTAGTTTCCGATTCAAAACCCACTAGAAACTGCGGAGGAAACCGTAACAAAACCGCCGTTTTTATCCTTCATATTCGTCCAAAATGGTGCTCATTTTTTCAGAATAACGAGTTGAAAAATCGTGGTTTTTACCCTCAGATTGCGACCAAAAACAGTTGTCGGAGCGCCACGCTGTTTTCCAGAGAGGACTTGGAACCACGCCCGAATTTTTCACCTCACTTTTTTAAGGGACTGTGCGGTTTTTAAATGTCTTATTTGGCTCCAAGGGGTCGCGTTTCCACATGACATATTTAGTATGGCGACTATCCGTTTTGTAAATCGCTTATAGCCCCTCAAAAATAGCCGTTTCCTCGCACCCAATTATATGCAAATTGCAACCATATATCTTGCTGACCTTACCAATTGCCATCCGAGCTATCGTGTAATCTGAGACAAATATTTTTTGCAAAGAAAACGGGGGGTAACTACATGCTCCAACTAACGCGTGTAAATTCCTCCACCCCGTATCCACCTAGAAACCGGTGCGAACGGAGGAACAACATGCAACATCCAACCTCAGGTCTTGAACTAGCAGACACAGAGCTCCCTCAGAATCTGGAGCAGCTGTGCAAATTCTTTCTGTCAATGTTAGAGGCTGATAAACCAAGCCCAGACTCTCAGCTATGGACATCATCTGACGTAGCCAAATTTTTGCAAGTAAGCGAGGCCAGCGTTATGAAAAATTATTTCTACATGCCAGACTTCCCGACAGGCTTCCGCCTGCCCTCGAAACGTGGACTGGGAAGTCGACGCTGGTTTCCGGCGGACATTAAAAACTGGTGCGAGCGCTTGAACAATTCGTAGAGGTGCATCATATATGATCGAAGCTCATACCCAGTTGTCGCCCAGATCCAACAAGTCGTGCTCACAAAACGGGCCCTTAACCCCAGGTGAGCAGTCAACACACGGAGAACTGGTGCCAAAGGCATTCCCTTCCACGTCGATATCCCCGATCATCGGAAGGCCCGTGGCAGGATTCACGCAACCCAGAGGTTCGGAGAGACCAGGGAACCTCTGGTTCACCGCTTCTGCCTTGGATCCCGCCATGCTATTCAGGGGCAATTCCTCATCGCGCTCGCTTTCAGAAAGGGGCTCTAACCCGTTCCTTACTAATTCAAGAATGCACAGTAGATTTGCGATTTCCGGCAACCAAGAGGGCGAGCCCCAATGGACCGACAACGCTCAAATTGTTGGTATTGAGGTGAAAAGGAGCTGGAGCGAGACCCTGTTATTTGTGAGGAATAGCCAAAGAGTTTCGAACCTCCCAAGGCCTGAAAAACATCATCAGCTAATCAAAAGGGTCTTTCCCAATAGTTCACAACAAATCCTCCTTACTCAAAACACGCATTTCCAAATAGCTGCTCATCCGTAAGTTTCACTCATTTATTTGAGGATGGAGTCAGCCGAATGCTCAAAGCAATATGGAAATCAGTCGTAATCCTGTCTGCCGTACGCGCAACGTTTTTCATACTTGAGTTATTGCTAATGTCGCTCATCAACGGCCTAAGTGGAGCCTTCATCGTTCTGCAGGAGCGGTCTCAGGAGTTTCTCAATGTCGCCGTTGAGATCGCAGCCATTGCCGTAGGCCTGACGTGGATTGTGAACAGACTCTCGTCCAAAGATAATTCTCCGAGCAGAAGCCAAAACGCGCTTGCGACTGGTTCAGCTACAACTTCGGCAACCGGTGATAGCCCTGGCGTCCTTGACGCAGATGAAATAAGTTCAGAGCTAGCCGAAATAGCTGTACCTGACGATAGATCAGAGAGCGATGGCCGAAACGCAGGAACCAGCGACCGGTTTGATAATGAATCCCCAAACCAATCGACGTTTTACGACACCGCTCCAAATGAAAGTCTGAATGCGAAAATGATTAGTGAACAGCCAGAAACCAACGGTTGCTCATCAGGTGAAGAGCTAGCAGACATACTCAGTAGCGCATGGATTTGATGAATTTCCAGGAGAATGCCCGATGATACATCCAATGATTGCCCTTCTGGCCGTAATTCTGATTCTTTCCACCGGCTTCCTGATACTTTATAAAATCTTTGGGTTAGTGGAGAAAGACATGGCAGATGACGAAAAAAAGAGGGACGACAACGATACCCTTTGACCGATCCACTTCGATGTCGATGAAGCGACTTCTGGTAGCTCAAGGCGCAATGGTGATCTCCCTCAATCACCATCGCGTTCAAATGGTCTACCCCGGCTTTAGCGGATTCGCGATAATGGCTCGGGAAATGCTGTCATTAGGCATGAATGCTCGCAAAGCGGACATTCGGATCAAACGTCGAAGGACTCGCTTTGAGGGTCGTGTGTGCCATGCGTATCGGGGGAAGCCCACTGACAGCTTCCGATTCTGATCAGCGACTCTACGTCGCATCCTGGGACTATGGAACCGTTCAATGTAGTCGAATACGTCGGCTCGCGCTTCGTTCTGAGTGCGGTAGCGCCGGTGGTGAATTCGCTCCCCCTTAAGCATCCCGAAGAGTCCCTCGCTGGCAGCATTATTGACCCTGACCCCGTATTAGGTCCACCCAGAGTTGGAAAAATCCGGCTCCAGTTGCTTCTGTTTTCTTCGTGAAACCGCATGTTTCCTGGCGTAGTCCGAGGGCGTGGACCACTCCAATGCGGAATGGGGTCTGACTTGGTTATAGAACGCCCTCCATGCTTCGATTTTCTCCCGGGCGTCGGCCAGTGACAAGAACCAGTTTTCGTTCAGACACTCCTGCCGAAGTCGTCCATTGAAGGACTCTACCGTCGCATTGTCGGTAGGCTTGCCCGGTCGCGAGAAGTCGATTTCGATGTTTCGCTCATAGGCCCAGCGATCCATGACCTTGCCGGCAAACTCCGAACCGTTATCGGTCTTAAGAACTTCAGGATTACCTCGAAACCGTGCAATCGCCGTCAGGGCTTCTTGAACATCGTGGCCCTTCAGGCTCTGACCAACCACAATGCCAAGGCACTCCCGGGTGAAAAGGTCGATGATCGTCAGCAGGCGTAGCCTGCGGCCATCAAACAGCGCATCCGAGACAAAATCCATGCCCCAGATGTGATTGGGATGGTTGGCTTGTAGAAGTGGCTGACGGTTCTTGGCTGCCTTGTTGCGCCTGGGACGCTTGAGGCGAAGCGACAATCCCTGGTCCCGATAAAGCCGGTAAACCCGCTTGTGGTTATCACGCCAGCCCTCTCGTTGGAGTTGGACATGCACACGCCGGTAACCGTAGTGAAGCCGCGTGAGAGTAATCTCGCGGATCCTCATCGACAATGCCGATGAATCCCTCGCCACTGATTGGTATCGACAAGACGCCCGAGAAAACTGCAAGACCGCACACGCCTGGCGTTCGCTGACTCCGTACCGTGCTTGTAAGTCAGCCACCAGTTGGCGTTTACGAGGCGGTCTCAGAGCTTTTTTGCCACCACATCCTGGAGCATAGCCTTGTCCAGGCTCAAGTCGGCCACCAGCTTCTTGAGGCGATGGTTTTCCTCCTCCAGTTGCTTGAGCCGCTTCAGCTCGGACGGGCCAAGGCCGCCATACTTCTTGCGCCAGTTGTAGAACGTGGCATCCGAGACGCCCATCTTGCGACAGACTTCGGGAACCGGGGTACCCAGCTCGGCCTGCTTCAGGGCAAAGGCAATCTGCTCTTCGGTGTAACGGGATCGCTTCATGGCATGATCTCCTGCTCAGGGCTCTATCATGCCGGATTTTCCAGTTTTAAATGGACCTAAATTCTGCGGTAGGGTCACGCGCTCTCATGCCCCATTCCTGCATCAGGCGCGCCACACGGTTCTCACCAACCACTTCGCCTTCCCTTCGCAGCACCTGATAAACCCTGGGGCTGCCATAGCGCCCTTTACTGTCGTCGTAGATGCGGCGGATTTTTAATAGCAGCTCGGCATTCTCAGCGGCCCTCTGGCCAGGCTTCCGGCCTACCTAGGCGTAGTAACCGGACCGGGAAACGTTGAGGTGCCGACACAGCGTTTTTACTCCGTGTTCCCGTCGGTGTTTCCAAACGAACCGGAACGCTTCCGTCGTTCCTCGGCCTGAAAACGTTGAAACTTTTTTAGGATGTCGTTTTCCTCCTGAAGCTCCGATACTCGGCGTTTCAGGCGGGCAATCTCATCCTGTTCCTGTATTTTCTTTTTAGCGTCTGCTGGCGCCTTCTTGACCCGTTTCATGGCGAACTTTCCTTCACGGTATTCCTTGCGCCAGCGTGACAGCATGAAGGGGTGAATATCCAGCGCCTCGGCAACCCTTTTGACGCGGCGGTGGGCCTGGTGACTCCACTCCACCGCTTTGACCTTGAACTCAGTGCTGTACTGCTGAGTTTTCTTCCCCGTGATCATTTCCGGCATCGCTTTGCTCCTCCTGCGGAGTTATCGATGCGTGTCCACTAGATCGGGGGAAGTCCACCGCGAACTACAGCGACTTGTTAATTGGATACTTCAATGTACCACTTCGGTTTGATGCGCCCGAAATCTGTACGGGTATTGGATTTCAGTGCTTTCTTGGAATCCAGCACCTTTGCCCCGCCATACTCTCGGGTAAAAACAACCCAATGCCAAAACGGCTTGCCTCGCTCAATACGCCATTTAATAGCCATCAGCGCTTTATCCGGCAGGCTCTCCCACGATTTAAACGGAGTTTCTTCGGAGGATGCAGAGATGCCGAACTCACGCAACAGTGTCCTAACATGCTCTGTTTTTGACCAGAGCGCTGTGTCTGCCGCATATATGCCCAGCGCGTTTGCCTTTTGCTTGGCCTCTGCGTAACTGACACCGGCAAGAGCAGCGCTTGCCGCAATTCCGCAACCAGTTAGCTCTTCCTGGATGACAGGTTTCATAGCTTTACCAATTAACGCCAATATTAAATGTCGTCACGCCATTCTCTGTGCTTGCGCACACCCTCGTACTCAAGCCATGGTGCGTCATGTGAAACCCAAATATGAGCCTCTGGCCTCAATTCAGGGTCAACGTCCAAAGTAGCTACCCGAACAATTACGTGTGGCTGCGCAGGCCTCTCGGCGACCAAATGAGAACCACAGCGTTTGCAAAAATGGCGCGATTTGCCAGGAGATGATTCGAACGTAGAAATAGAATTTATGCCGCTGAGCC
>Ga0208435_100209_pt1 | contig 18896 bp, 19 predicted proteins | sample 24_taG_FD_184097 | JGI IMG/M metagenome (GOLD analysis project Ga0208435, IMG submission 184097) | Marine viral communities from Cariaco Basin, Caribbean Sea - 24_WHOI_OMZ (SPAdes) (version 2) | ecosystem: Environmental > Aquatic > Marine > Oceanic | place: Caribbean Sea: Cariaco Basin...
CACAATGAGAAACTGGCAAAGCCGTTCCGCTGGCACAAGAGTGCAGAATCGATTATGACTTCAGTGGCGCGAGCAAAGCTGAGTGTTATTGACAATAAATAAACGGATTACCCGGACGGGACACTAGGCGATGATCGCTCTTTGACCGCTATCATCAACCTGCTACAGAACCCTCGCTCGGAAGATCCGGGGGCATTGACCGCAGAGCAAGTGAGAGAAGACAAGTCTCAGGCTGGCAAATTCACCGAGAAGTTCGATACCGGGCAAACTGTCGATCAGCAAGTACTTGGTTTGCAATATCAGGACCTATCCGCGGGGCCCGGCGAACTGCGCGTAAATACTTTTTACATACGTCGAAATTTCGAGCAGCAGCTGCCCTACCCTGGTGATAGTCGAATCGATTACGACCGTGACTATTTTGGGGCCCGAGCTGATTACCGGCAGTCCCTTGAATTAAGTGGATTACTTCTTCGCTACGTAGCCGGGGTAGAAGCACGGGAACAACGAGATGACCGCACTCGCAGAGAGATGAGTGTCAGCGGTAATCTACAAGACCTGGCTGCAGACGAATTGCAAACAGCAACGGCGTTAGGCGTGTTTGCTCAAGGCGACCTAAATGTTACAGATCAATTGCTGCTGTCCGTGGGAGGCCGCTTTGACCGAATTCGAATGAAGGTTGATGACGATTTTGCATCAGACGGCGACCAAAGCGGGAAGCGGACGTTTCGTGAGTGGAGCGGCTCTGCAGGACTAAGCTATCACTACCTAAATACTCACCAGACCTACGCAAATATCAGCACCGCGTTTGAAACACCGACGTTCTCCGAGTTTGCTAACCCAACTGGGGTGGGCGGATTGAACCCCGAGACCGAACCTCAAAAATCTCTGAATCATGAACTGGGTTTACGTGGTGCGTTCGATAACGGCATTGACTACGACCTTTCGCTTTTCTGGGTAGACGTTCGAGACGAACTAATTCCTTATGAGTTGGCAGGACCGGATGACCGGACCTTCTATCGCAACGCCGGAGATACAACGCGAAAAGGCATGGAGGCTTCCATTGGCTGGCTATTAACTGCGAGCGTGCGCCTAGACAGCGCTCTGACGTTGGCGCGCTATAAGTTTGACGACTACCGCTCTGGGGGCGAACGGTATGACGGTAACCGATTACCTGGTCTGCCAGAGGAGATCTGGAACAATCGCCTACAATGGCAGGGGCTGGGGGGTGTTTTCGCGGCACTGGAAGCGCTCTATGTCGGCGACATGGTTGCCGATGACAGGAATGATGTAAAAGTCGACGATTACTGGTTGCTGAACGTACGAGGCGGAACCAACTTGTACGCCGGGCAGAATCTACTACTGAAGGGTTTTGCGGGCATACGCAACCTGACGGACAGAAATCATTTCGCCAATGTGCGTATAAACGCCAGCACTGATCGTTACTTTGAGCCCGAATCCGGGCGCACTTGGTACGCCGGACTCGAGTTCGTTTTCTAAAGCTTTAGCCCTGCCTTCGGGCAGGGCTAGATGGCTCGCTTCAAGGTAACTTATAGGCAATCACATAATCACCGAAGGTGGTTCCAACCGAACCATGACCACCGGCGACGAGAACCACCATCTGTTCCCCTTTACTATTTAGATAAGTCATGGGCGTTGCCTGCCCGCCTGCGGGAAGGCGCGCCTCCCAGAGCTGCTTACCTGTTGTCAGGTCATAGGCCCTAAGATAATCATCCACTGACGCAGCCATGAAGGCCACACCACCAGCGGTGATAATGGGCCCACCAATGCCCGGCACACCCATCTCGATGGGCAGGGGCAATGGGGTCATATCGTAGATGGTGCCGTTTTTACGCTTCCAAACCACTTCGCCGGTGCGCAGATCAGCACCTGCCACATAGCCCCAAGGGGGCTGTTGGCAAGGAATGCCCATGGGGGAAAGAAATGGTTTCATCTCTACAGCGTAAGGCGCCCCGGCGTTTTCGTTCACACCCTGTTCACCCTGATTGGTCTCGCCAAGATCAGTTCCATCTTTGGGCACTAGCTTAGAGATAAATGCCAAGTACAACGGCATACCGAACATCACCTGCCGCTCAGGGTCTACAGCAATACTGCCCCAGTTAAAGACCCCAAAGTTACCCGGGTAGACGATAGTGCCCTGCTCTGAGGGCGGCGTGTACTGGCCTTCATAGCGCAGAGATCGGAATTTGATACGGCAGATCATTTGGTCTACCGCACTTGCACCCCACATATCCGCTTCAGCTAACTCGGGCGGCCGGAAGGTAAGGCCGGATATAGGCTGAGTTTCGGCAGCATAATCACCTTCAATGGTTCCCTGCGGCGCTTTCAGTTCAGAAACCGGAATGATGGGCTCTCCAGTTTCTCGATTAAGAACATAAACGTCGCCTTGTTTGGTTGGAACGACCAGGGCTGGCTCTTTGCCATTTTCGGTGTCCAAATCCAATAGGCTGGGCTGGGCTGGGGTATCCATGTCCCACAGATCGTGGTGAACAAATTGCTGCACCCAAGCAACCTCCCCGGTTTCTATGCTCAGAGCCACCACTGATGAGGCATACTTCTCATCATTTTCAGTCCGGTACATACCCAGCTGGTCAGGCACCCGATTTCCCATCGGGAAATAGATAAGGCCGAGTTCCTCATCTGCGCTTGCAACCGCCCAGCTGTTGGGTGTGCTGGTACTGTAGGTTTCACCCTCCGCAATCGGCGCTGTTTTTTCAGGATTACCGGGGTCCCAGTTCCACTGCAACTCGCCGGTTTTAGCGTCGTACGCACGAATCACACCGGAGGGTGAATTAATATCGTAGTTATCGTTTACCGCACCGGCTACAACCACCAAGCCATTAGCAACCACGGGCGGCGACGTTGAATAATAAAAACCGGCCTGTTTGAACGGCATGTTATGCATCAAATCGAGAGAGCCGTCTTCGGCAAATCCACTGCAACGTGCGCCTGTTTCCGGATCAACCGCCAAGAGACGCGCATCCGATGTCGGCATAAAGAGCTGAGCGTCACACTGAACACTGGCCAGATCCTCTGCAGGCTCTTTGATCAACTGAACCTCTATCCCTTTGGGATCACCCTCCGAGGGCGGCAGATATGACACGCCCCGGCAGGTCTGGTGCTGCCGCTGGCTTTCCATGGGCACTTTCGCATCATAAACCCACTGCTTCTCGCCTGTATCTGCATCCAACGCTACCAACAAATTATGCGGTGTACACAGGAATAGACTGTTACCCACCTTTATCGGTGTAGCTTCATAGGTGATCTCACCAATGTCTTCTGGCTTTTGCAGATCACCCGTTTGATACTGCCATGCCTTTTCGAGCTTGCCGACGTTCTCGACGGTAATCTGATCCAGTGGTGAATACCGCTGCCCCGAGTTGCTTCTTCCGTACGCATGCCAGCTTTCATCTGAGATGTCGCCCATTTCGGGATCAGCAGAGACGACCTCCTCGTTGAGCTGCCCATGAATCTGATGCCGATCAAAGGCAAGACTTGAAACCGTGATGAGACCAACGACCACCCATACCGGAGCCAAAACCATGACGCCGCCTCGCTGAGCTTTTTGCCCAGGAAACAGGAGCGGGATCGCAAGCAGCAGGAACACCCCTAGCCGTGAAGCCAAAGGCCACCAATCATGGCCGGACTCCCACAGCGCCCAGATTGCTGTACCCGCCAGAAACGCAGCGTATACCCAACGAGCAACGGGTCTGCGCCCTTTAGATGCCAAACCAGCAACGATGAGTGCTATACCGGCGATGGCGTAATAAAGGCTGCCTCCCAGAGAAATCAGCCACACGCCACCGGCCAGTAGCACTATGCCTAGTAATAACAAAACAATAGTGAATATAATCATTCAACAAGCTCCATAATTAGCTAGCTTTTCATGTTACGCAGGCAATTTTCCTTCGAAAAGGGTAGTTCTAGAACGAGAGGGCGCAACTCCGATGTGGCGACGCGTAGCGCTGTTGTTAACGGTCAATTTTTATGGTTTTTTTTTTCCAACTTGGCTTTTGCCGCCATATACTCAGGCGTGCGCCCTGCGTCTTCGTATATGGGCTCACCCTCTTCAACCCGAATCACTTTATCGCCAGGCACATAGGGCATTTGCTCTTCTATCTCCAGCAAAGCAGTGTTGATGAGATTGGCTAATAAGTCACTGACAGGCAGGTCGTAAGTCTCGGCAAGCGCTTCTATCTTGATCAGGTCCGCCTTGTTGAGAACAACCTCTGTACTTACTTGCTCTTTCACATGGGTTGAACGTTGCTCCCAATCATCGAGCATTTTCTTGGTTAAGTTGCTGGTCATCTTGGACTCCAATTTCTTTTAGGGAACCGGGATAAACCGTGTTTACTCAAGCGTAAAAACAGCCGCTATAAATAGCGTAGCACTGATTGGATGGAGTGGGTGGCGACGACCATAATTACCAATTTAGCAGCAGTTAGACCACCCGCGATCCGTATAACTCATCTAAGCTATCATGGTTACCAAAGACAACTTCCAGTGGGCTCACGTTTAGTTCAACACAAGCGTCTCTGGATGGCTAAAGGATAGTTGAATGAGTGACGAGAAAGCCAAACGCGAATTCCGCGAACAGACACCTTCGCCGAGCGAAAAATCACTGACTTCGAAAGAACGTGACACCGTCGCAGAAAATAGCAGCCTATCGTCGCTCACTGTCTATTCCATCATTCTTCGCGAGGGTGAAGACGAGATGGAACGCCCGAAAATCTCGCTATGGTGGTCCGGGGTTGCAGCGGGGCTTGGAATTTCCACCTCAGTACTCGCCGAAGGCATTATCCACGCCCATCTGGGCTCAGATCACCCCTACCTGACGTTGATTGCAAGCCTGGGCTACTCGTTAGGCTTTGTCTTGGTGATCCTGTCCCGTCTCCAACTCTTCACCGAGAACACAATAACCGTTGTGCTACCGGTTCTGGCTCAGCCGACGCGCAATGGGTTCTACTGCAGTACCCGTCTCTGGGTGATAGTGCTTGCAGCCAATTTATGCGGCACATTTATTACCGCTGCCATCTTCGTCCATGGAGGCATCCTTCCCGCGGACACCCTAACGGCAATTCTTGAGATTTCGCGCCACCTAGCAAAATTGACGCCGGCCGAGACGCTTTTACGGGGTATACCATCGGGCTTTTTCATAGCGGCAATTGTTTGGGTGCTGCCGTCGGCGAAGCGGTCCGAAGTTCTGGTTATCGTGATGTTTACTTGGCTGATAGCGGCGGGTGATTTTACCCATGTCATCGCCGGTGCCAACGAAATATTCGCTCTGGTGGTCAATGGAGAAATGACTATCTTTACCGCCCTGCTCTACCACATATCTCCAGTGCTGATCGGAAACATTATAGGCGGTACAGGTTTATTCGCGATGCTGGCCTATGCCCAGGTTCAGGAAGAAATGTGAAGCAGTGAGCTTATGGCGTAGGTTATATGCACAATTCACGCGGACTCTCGATAGCTCTGATGCCCGCGTGTACTGCTGCGACTTAATTGGCAATGGTCACTCCCGCATCCAGAACCCAGCAGCGATCATTATGCGTATAACCTAGCTGACCATAATAAGAATTAGCGGCTGGTGCGGCGATGAGTATCAATTTGCAGAGCGGTCCCAGTTGATCCTGGGTTAATGACTGTAATCGTTTGCCTATCCCTGATCTTTGGTAGCTCTGATGAACCGCCAAATCTGACAGGTAGCAGGCATAGTGAAAATCCGTAACGCTACGAGCGATGCCCACCAACAAATCACCGTCCCATGCGCTTACGACGAGATTGGAGTAGGAAGCCATCCCCTCCATACATTCTCGGTCATGGGTTGGCCGACGCTCCCCGAGGGTCGAACTTTCCAACAAACCGATGAATTGATCGGTGGTAATGGGGTGATTCACCTTGAAACTGATAGCCATACCTCTCCTTGGTAATGAATCCTTGGTTTTCGACTTGCCGAATCGCACCATTGGTGCGCCTGCCAACAGCCACTGGTTATACGGACTTTGCGACCAACATTTCGGTAGCACCTTTTTGAAACATGTAATTAACAGGCTGCAATGAGACATAAAGCCCATCGCCAGCTAATGTGGTCACTACCTGATCCAAATGCTTCGAGACTTCGCCATCTAAGGAAACGACAGGAAAAACACGGACTTCGGTCGCCACTCTGCATAGCTCCCGCATTGATGCGAGGTGGGTTGCCCCATCTACATGGTCACTGTAGAGAAAAAGATAGTGGGAACAAAGTGCCAAATCGAACTCGGAGTCGGAAAAAGGAAGCGAAGGCAACGCCGCAGATGCATACCGCCCTTGCTGAAAACCCGCCTCAAAGTCGGCAAGGAATTTCGACATGGCATTCATACGGACCTCGCCAAGTTGCTCGACACTACCCAGTGTCTCCCAGATATACTTGTGTGCATCCTGCCGCATCTTAGTCATGATTTCCGGGTACACTTCATCCATCCGGCGACGTATTTCGTCGACCTGAAACTGGTAAACCGGATCACAGGAAGTGACTTGGCAGCCGCGGTCTGTTGCCTCTACATTGAAGCTTGCGGGGCCATCACCGCAACCAAGGATACGCTTGTTCAGGTCATCCTCGGATAATCCGAACATCGCCTGATACTCACCAAAAGACCGGCCCCACGGAACTACATTGGTTAGCTTCAAACGTGACTCTCCTTAGTCTGTATAACACAAAAATTCAGCGGCGGCTTTTTTGCAGCGAAGCGGAGAAAAGGCCGTTCGGTGGACCGCCGCCGGGCCGGAAATGGACTTGAATGACCGGTTAAATGTCGTCACGCCATTCTCTGTGCTTGCGTACACCCTCGTACTCAAGCCATGGTGCGTCATGTGAAACCCAAATATGAGCCTCTGGCCTCAATTCAGGGTCAACATCCAAAGTAGCTACCCGAACGATTACATGTGGCTGCGCCGGCCTCTCTGCCACCAAATGAGACCCACAGTATTTGCAAAAATGACGCAACTTCCCTGGCGAGGACTCGAACGTTGAAACGGAACGAGCACCCTTGAGCCAGCGGAAATTCTCGCGCTTTACGCCAGCCGTAGAGGCAAACGGAGCAGCGTGGGCTTTACGACAAGTTTGGCAGTGGCAGTGCACAATGGGCATATCCACAGAGTTTATTTCGTAACCTATCTCACCGCACAAACAGCTTCCCTTCAGCCCCATGAGGGGATCTCCTTCTGTGCATTTAACGAGGCTGTAGAATAACCCAAAAATAAGCGAACAGGATGATCTTCAGAAGAATGGCTGGATCGTAAGCGATGCGGCCGGTGTCGTCGTTGCGGTACTTGGGATGAAACACCGACAGATCCAGCTTGTGCCCAATCAGATAATGAACTGCGTGTTCAAAGGTGCCCGGCTGGAGCTGCTCTTGGTAATTGATCACGACCATCGCATCCTGGTCGTAGTTGTAGTGCTTGAAGCGGGGCATCCCGACGACTCCTTGTCTGTTTGCTCAATGCTACCAAAACCAGCTCGAATTAGGGTTTTACTACAGCCTCAACGCTTGCAGCATGCGTGCCTGCACTGGTTATGTTGCGGTTTCATATGACGACACCTCGATCAAATTATGATCTGGATCTCGGAAGTAAAACGACTGAATTGGTCCTACCGCCCCCGTACGTGAAACGATACCCTCAATGATACAGACGCTCTTTTCCGAAACTCGATCGTAGGCTTCGCTGATAGGCAAATCTGTAATAAAGCATACGTCGGCTGAACCTGGCGTAGGCGAGTTAGCTTTTGGCTCAAATTCTTTACCTAATTCATGCAAATTGACCTTTTGAGCACCAAACTTCAACGCAACTCGTCCCGTACCGAAAATTTCTTGCTCCATACCTAGCACTTCCGTATAGAAGCGAACTGTATCCTCTATGCTGCGAACAGTTAGGACTATGTGGTCAAGGCTCGATATCACTGCTTAACTCCCGTCGCAACATAACGCCCGGCTCACGCGCCGGTTTGGAGCCGCGAAGCGGCGGAAAATCGGTCGCTGTGCAGCCGATTGTTAGGGGCGACAGACATGCTTGAGCATCCCTTCGAAGAACTGAACCACAATGCCCCGGATTTGTTCTACCGTGTAGTACTGGTTTGCATATTCGACATAGATTCCTTCACCTACCGAGGTGAAAAAGTACTGATACCAATCCTTGACTACCGGCTGATCTTCTATTGCCGTGACCTGACTGGAACGCAACCAGTGATAGTGCTTGCTTGCATTGGCCGTCTCGATACAGATGCGAAGCGCATGGACTATATGCCTCCGTGCATCTTGCCCACTGTTTGGAACACAAGACTGGTCTTTGATCCAGCTAGAGGCATCCAATGGAAGTGCATCATAATCAGAATGCCCTATAGCATCGGTTAACTGCTTCGATATTTCGTATTCCTGATAATATTTCCGGCACCATTCATAAAGGACAGCAGCAGTCACAAAGAAATTGAACAAGTCGTAACGATGAGGGATCCCATGGATTTTCTCGGCGTCGTGCCGCAGTTTGCCCATCAGATCCTCCGGCGTTTCCAAACCGTATGAAATGTGGGACAAATCCTTTTGCTTAGCCATAAATCTCCTCACACGGTTGGGGCGTCGTACACTGCCCCTAACAGCAATTAGACCGCATTCCACGATATTGCAAAAAAGTGCGTTCTAAATAACTCCGCACCACCCTTTCCTTTCGGGCATTCAAATTGCCAAACTAAACAATAGCTTAGCTTATTGCAGTTTTGGCAACAAGCAATCGCGTGACCTCTCATTTCCGCTCATTCAATAATCAATGGTTACGCTTCAGCGCGGGGCAAAGCCGAGGAGAGCACAGATCTCACGACGAAATCATCGGGTGACATGGATAGAACAGGTTACGTTCGACGGGGCCGAAGAACCCAGGCTTAGGTTCCGTAAGAAAACACAGCCGAAGCGGTCTACATTATGTCTGATTAGCGAGAGCGAAGACGGTTAACCAAGAAGGGAGTCGGCTAACTTATTGTTAAATGGTGCCCGGAGCCGGAATCGAACCGGCACGGCCTTGCGGCCGAGAGATTTTAAGTCCTTTTGTTTGGCTTTGAACAAAAACGGTTAACTATGAAGTACTTCTAAGTTTCAAGAAGTTAGGCCACAATAATCCCTCGGGTATATCACTTAGTTTTGAATCAGGGTGATGCACCAGTGATGCACCGGCGAGATACGAGGGAAAATCATGGCCGAGAAAATATCCTTTACGAAAACACAGATAGACAAGCTAGAACCGATAGACGGTAAGCGCCGTTTAGTTTGGGACACTGGTGTTAATGGTCTGGGCCTTCGGATCATGCCCACGGGTGCTAAAACCTTCTTTTGGCAAATGCGGTTTAACGGTGAAGTTATACGGATCACTATTGGCCGTTATACAGGCACACCCGCCAGCGTACAGAAAGCCCGAAAGCTAGCTTCGGGATACCTAGACGACATTAACAACGAACGCGACCCCCGCCCCGAAAAGCAGGAAGCCGAAGCCGCCACGTTTGGCGATATGCTGACCGGCTATGTTGAACTGCTGGAAGCCAAGGGCAAAAAGTCCGCCCGCAACGTAAAGAACCAGATCACCGCCGATATTGAAAAGGCCCAGCCGAAGCTATGGAAAAAACGCGCCGCTGAAATTGATATTGATGATTGCGTGAAGGTAGTGGCGGCCGTTAAGGACAAAGGCAAATTACGCCAAGCCGACAAAATCAGATCCTATATCCGCTCAGCCTTTACCGAAGCAATCAAAGCACGCGGCAACGTGAACGCCCCCGCGAAGTTGCGGCATATGAATATCAAAATGAACCCCGCCCGTGATCTGGTAAAAGTGGAAGGCTCTAGCAAGGCTAGGACACGCGCCCTATCCCTTGCGGAATTTCAGGCGTATTGGAAGTGCCTTAAAGAACAGCCAGAACCCGCCCGCTCCCTCGGTATGCTGCACGTTTTGACCGGCGGGCAGCGTATTGTGCAGCTATCCCGCGCAACCCTGCACGATATAGACAACGATACTCAAACGCTTACCCTGCTGGACTACAAAGGCCGCAGAGCCGAACCCCGCCGGCACTCTATCCCGTTGCTGCCCGAAGCTATGGACTGTATAGAGCGCGTAACCGGCGCTGGTGAATTTGTGTTCAGTTGTGATGGAGGCATAGCACCAGCTCACGAACTCTATCTGAATGACATGGTGAAGCGGATTAGAAAGGAAATGGAAAAAGCCGGTGAACTGGAAGGCTCAGCATTTACCGCTGGAACGATACGCGCCACGATTGAAACACGACTGGCTGCAAAGCCCTACCGCGTTAGTTCGGACGTTCTAGCCCAGCTACTTAGCCACGGCTTAGGTGGTGTTCAGGCTAGGCACTACCAGCACCACAAGTTTCACGAAGAAAAGTTAGAAGCCCTGCAAATGCTCTACCGCATGGTAGAAGGCCAGCCCGAACCCGTGGCCCAGGTTATCCCGTTCAATCAGGAGGCGAGCGCGTGAACCTAGAAGAACAGTTACGCGAAAGTATGCGGCTGACAGATCCGCGAACGATGCAGGCTCTAATTGCTGGCCTTGATGATGCGCGCATTTATCAGAGCAGCCTTCAGGGAATGCACGACCACGGATCAAGCCACAAAGAGTTCAAGGAAGCGGCAACGCGCCTGCACAACGCCCTAGCGAAGCTGGCACGAGGTACGGCGGGGACAGATACGAACCTGACCAACGCTAAAACCTACGCTTCCATCATTCCAAAGAACTACAGAACGTTGCTCGATCAGCAAGATAGAGACTTCTATTTCTCGGAGCCGTGGCCGCCCGGCAGCACACGTTTTGAGGCCGCGATAGACGGACTAAGGGCAATGCCTAGCACCAAACAACAAGCCCGCGCAGAGCGGCTAAGGGGCATTGTCGAAAGCTTAATAGACGATCTGGCAGCGCCCGGAAAAGGTGGAGCAAGGAAGGAAGCCAAGCGCTGCATTTTGGGCATTCAGTGTTTAATGCAGCATTTCCGCGAGGCGCTACCGGATAATCCCATAACATCCAAAACCGACAGCTTATTTTATCGTTACGTGGTGATCTGGATGGAATTCGCCGGTTATGGCACTGACCAAAAGCCAACCCCAGAGCGTCATATTCAGAACGCTATAGACCTGCTGGGAGACTCTAAAAAAGTCTCCCTTTAACGTACCCCGTTGTAAACCTTAATAAAACGGATTCTAGGCCTATCAATCACGAACGATGAGGCAGAATCCAATGAGCACCACCCTACCCGCAGAACACACAGTTACCCTACCCCAACTGTGGAACCAGAAAACCCTAGCCGCCTACCTCGGCAAGTCTACCGCATGGTGTGAACGCGCCCGCTGGGCTGGTGATGGCCCGCGTTTCATTAAGCTAGGCCGCCACGTTCGCTACCGCGCTGATGACGTTCTGGCGTGGATCGAAGAAAACGCCCGCACCAGTTCAGGGGAGGCGTGAACCATGACCAGAATTGAACCGGGAACCTTCTACCGAAACGGCAAAAAGTACATTGCCCTATCCAAAGCCGCCCAACTGTTAGGGCTGCACCCTTTCGACTTCTACGACGCTGAAAAATACGGTGGCTTGCCGCTGGTGACGGTATCGGGCTGCAAGTGCATTGCAGAAGATGACCTAGGCAAGATGAAGGGGGCGAAATGACAGAGCTACAACGAACAACCCCCGCAGCCGGGCAAGCAAACGGGGGCGCTTTCGAGATGGTACAGGGTGATTATAACCCAACTGTTCAAGAATTGTGCAGCGGTTACGGCCAATACCATAGCCCGACCGCCAAAAAGAACCCGCGCCCGCTTGTAACCGTGACCCTTGCCGATATTGAAGCCATGGCCGCTGAACCCCCCAGCGTGGCTAAGGATTCAGCACAATGGGTGATCCCTTCTACCTTGCTCAGTCGAAGCCATTCGGAGCAGCGGCTGGAAGGCAATTATTCGGCCTTGTGGGCTGATATTGACGAACCCGAAGGCGTGACGTTTGCCTCACTGGTGGAAGTTGCGGAGCGCATTATTCCGGGTAGTTTTATTGCCTACACTAGCCGGAGCGCGACAGAGCAAGCCCAGAAAGCGCGCCTGATTGTCCCGCTATCAGAGCCGGTATCTGGTGGCGTATGGCTGACCCTTCAGAAGATCCTGAACGACAAGCTACAGAAAGCCGGTATAACACCCGACCGCGTAACCGAGCGCACGGGGCAACTGTGCTACCTGCCGAACCGTGGGGAGTTCTACGCCTATCACATAGAGGCGGAGGAATGGCTGGGCAACCTTTCCCCCGATAGCTGGGCCGATGAACTGGCAGCGGAAGCGGAGCGGGAAGCAGCGGAAGCCGCCGCCAAGCGTGCCCAGGCTGAACAGGCAAAGCTGAAGCCCAAGCCGGTGAACCTTTCCGGGTATGAGGCGGGCATTATCGACAAGGTAATCGCCGCGTTTGAAATGGATGGCGAACTACAGGCCCGGAATATCCGCAGTATTGGCGACCGCTTTTTAAGCCCTCAGAGTGAAACCGGAAGCGCCGGAATTGTGCTACTTGAACGGGACGGTAAAACCGTGGCGTATTCACACCATGGCCCCGCTGACCCGCTTTCCAACCTGAACCATGACGGGCACGCCCTGGATATGTTCGACGTTATCTGCACGCTGGATTATGCCGGGAACGTATCAAAGGCCGTGGAAGCCATGGCGGATATGTTAGACCCGGAAGGCCAGAAGCAACGCCGCCGGGACTGGGCCGCCAGCAAGGCTAGAGAACAGCTTATTGAGCAGTTCGGGACTGCCGTTACGGCTGAAGCGCAAGAACTAGCCGAGCAGATCCACGGGGAGCTATTGGAGCGCCTGCAAATTGACCCAGACGAGGAACCGGAGGAAGCCGAAAGCCTGAAGCCGGACGGGGAGCGAATCACCCGGATGATTCACGGGGCATTCTGGAGCGGTAGCAGCGGGAAGCTGTTTTTGCTCAACCATGCCGAAAGCCTGATTCGGTTTACCGAAAAGGACGCTTTCAAGTTCCTGGCCCGTACCTTTGGCAACGTGGTGGAGCGCACCGCCGTGGAAGCCCTTGCGAAACGGCTTTCCTTTGGTTGCGAGAAACCCGAAGCCGAGGAAAACGCGCGCGCCAAGTTTGTAGCCGGATGCATGGCCGTAGCCAAGGGAGCCATTATTGATTACCTGAAGTACCACAACCAACGCGAAAGCATTGAATGGCGCGTGGATATGTTCGGGAAGTTCAGCCGCCTGGAACTGCTGGAAGACAGAGCGCGCATTGTGCTGACCCATAAGCCATTCCCGGAGCAGCCCAGGCCGCAGGACTACGCCCGGATCATTGGCGACTACAAAGAGCACTTCCCGCGCTTTGATGAATTCCTGACGTTTGTGGTTATGTCCCGGTTCGCACTGGACAGAAAGAAATCCTATTTGTGGATTCTAGCCGGTTCTGACTGGGGGAAGGGCTTTCTGACTGGCGTGCTGAAGCACATGGGCGCATGTGTAGAAACGTCAATGAAGGAAGTGGAGGCCATGCTAGAGGGCAAGGCTGTGGGACGTTCAGCCGAGGACTTCAAGCGCGCCATGGTGCTGCTGATTGACGAGTTCAAAACCGTGAAATCAGAACTGAAGCAGCTTCAATCTGAAATCACCCTCAGCCCGAAACACCAGCTTTCTTGCACGGTGGAGGTATTCGCCAAGGTATTCACCAGCGCCGAAAGCGTGGGGAGTTTGGTTACTGAAAACGGGGTGGAAGATCAGTTTGCCAACCGCATGAGCATTTTTCAGGAAGCTGGCGACATAACCCGCCGCCCGGTGTATCAGGAAGCCGGGGACGCCCGTTACTTTCGGGCCGTGGTGGCCTACACCACCCACTTTCTGAACAGCAAGATAGCGGAGGTTCAGCGCATGGGCCGGGAGCCTGCCGAGCGCATGGCCGGTGAATGGCTAAACGGCTTTATTCGCCGCAATGGCCTAGACACGGTTTACGAACGATTCAGCGACACCCTGCCCGGACTTGCTCAGGAAATCACCGATTACCTGAACGAACAGTTCCATGACGCCCGTGTGGTTAAGGATGGCCCGCACACATACCTGACAAGCCCGGCAAAGGCCATTGATGATTACCTGACGGAGCATTACGACCATTCGCAAATAGCAGCCTTCAGGAAGAAGAAGGACGAACTGTTAAAGCTGATGAGCGAGGACGGCAAGGGAGCCGCCACCTATAGGGTGAAAGGGAGGCCGAAAAAGGCCGTGAAGCTGAAAGTGTAACCGTTGTAACCGGCTGTAACCGTAATTTAGCCGAGCTTTGGTTACAGCCGCAGCCCATGGGGCGCAAGGGATTGCGCTATTTTGTAACCGTGTAACCGCGTTTTTCTTAAAAGAAGAAATTTTAAGTGAAAGTAATAAGGGACAGGGACACACAACAGCAAGGCTAAATATGGAGAAATCACGGTTACATGGTTACAAAACCCTGAAACCCTTGGGGCACAAGGGCTAGAGGCGTAACCGTGTGTTTATAGATTGCGGTTACAGGTGGTTACGATGGTTACAAGAAACAGAGCCGTAGCTGAAGCAAAAAAACCAGCGCCGAACCCTGCCCAAAAACACCCGCCTACCCTGCTGAATACCGCTTATTTTGTCCGCACTGGGGATATTATGTCTCTTGTGTGCCTAGTTCAAACCTCTGTTATCTAACGGATTAATAGCACGGTTGATATAATGTGTCTCATAGGGTGCATCATACAAGCCGATTACCGAAGGATTACCCCCGAATTATGGCCGCAAAGCAGATCCCTGAAAAATACGCCCCCGGCTATCTGGATGAACTGGATGGACGTTTGGCCGTTGCTCAGGTCATGCGGGAGCGTTACCGCGCCTTTACGGATGATCTGGGGGGCGCTGATCGTTTGAGCTATGCCCAGCGGTCACTGGTAGAGCGGGCTTTGTGGCTTGAATACTGGCTGGCAGAACAGGAACAGAGCCTAGCCCGTGGCGCTGATTTTGACGTTGGCAAGTGGGTACAGGCCGCTAATAGCCTGCAAGGCATACTCACTAAGTTGGGGCTAGACCGCCAGGCTAAGGACGTGCCAGACCTGCACACGTACATGAAGCAGAGGGCCACGGCATGAATATACAGGACGTGATGACAGATCCCGCCCTGTTCGGTGAGCAGTTTGGAGGCGATAGCTTCAGCGCATGGCGCGCCCTGCTGGCTGGCTTCTATGGCCTGCCGTTGGCTGACAATGAGCTACCCCACTGGCAAGCCCTTACAGGCCGCCAGAACGCCCCAGATAGCGCCCATGACGAACTATGGCTAGTTGTAGGCAGACGAGGCGGAAAGACTCAGAACGCCGCCCTGCTGGCCGTGTATGAAGCCGCGTTCAAGGACTACAGCGAGCGCCTAAGCCCCGGCGAAGTGGCAACGGTTATGCTGCTGGCCGCCGATAGGAAGCAAGCCCGTTCCGTATTCCGCTATATATCCGGCCTGTTTGAGTCTAACCCCATGCTAGCCCGCCTTGTGGTACGCGAGGACAAGGAAAGCATAGAGCTATCAAACCGCACGGCCATTGAAGTTCACACCGCCAGTTTCAGGGCCACACGGGGCTACACAGTAGCCTGCTGTATAGCCGATGAGTTGGCGTTCTGGCGTTCGGAAGATAGCGCGAACCCTGATTTTGAGATCCTGAACGCTATTCGCCCCGCAATGGCTACGCTGGACGGCAAGTTGATTGCTCTTTCCAGCCCTTACAGCCGCCGGGGCGCATTGTGGGACACATACAAGCGTTACCACGGCAAGGAAGGCCCGATTCTAGTGGCCCAGGCACCTAGCCGCACCATGAACCCGACACTGCCTCAAAAGGTGGTTGATCAGGCAATGGAACGCGACCCTGCCGCCGCTGCCGCTGAATACATGGCGCAATTCCGCACCGATATTGAGGCGTTCTTACCCCGCGAAACCGTAGAAGCTGCCGCCCGTTCAGACCGGCTAGAGCTACCACCCATTACCGGCACACGTTACAGCGCGTTCGTTGATCCGGCTGGCGGTGGTGCTGATGAATTTTGTGTAGCTATCGGGCACCGCGAAGAAGAACGGCTAATTGTGGACGTTGTACGCGCCCGCAAAGGCACACCGGCGGACATTGTGGCCGAGTATGCGAATTTACTTAAAGAATACGGCGTAACTCATTGTCAATCGGATAAATACGCAGGCACATGGCCCGCCGATGAGTTCAAACGCCACGGCATTGCCGTTGAACAATCGGCCAAGCCGAAAAGCGAGCTATACCGCGATGCACTGGCCGTATTCAACAGCGGACAAGTGGAGCTGCCACCCGAAGAGCGGCTGATTAGCCAGTTTGCAAACCTTGAACGCAGAACCGCCAGAGGTGGCCGGGACAGTATCGACCACCCACCCGGCGGGCATGATGACCGCGCCAACGTGGTAGCCGGTTTAATGCAGGCCACAAAGGCCGCAAAAGATTTCATTTTTCTGTGCAGTGACGCGCCCAACGGCACTACGCAGACAGCGAACCCCGCGAGAGGCGGTGGCGCGACTGATTTTGATTCAGCGAGAGGCTCGAATCCATTCAGTGTTGATGATCTGGGCATTTTCTTTATTTAACTGAATGAGAGCGAAACCATGACAGACATGAAAGCGTTAGTTACCGGCTTGAATGAAGCCGCTGAAGAAGTGAAGAACCTGAAGGCCGACCATGACCGCCAATTCGCGGCAATGGACAGCGCCCTTAAAGAATTGCAGGCGAAAGACAAGCGCCCGACCTATGGTTACGAAACCGCTGATGCCGGTTCAGATCCAGAAATGAAAAGTTTCCTGCAAAAAGGCGCTATGCCAGCGGAAACCAAGGATCTATCTGTAACCAACGATGGCCAAGGCGTTACCGTTCGCAGCCAATGGGCTGACCGGATCTTTAGCCAGGTGCGCGAATCCAGCCCCATGCGTGCTGTGGCTAACGTCATGCAGACCAACAGCAACGAGCTGGAAGTATTGGTTGATCGTGGCGAGCCTGATTCTGAATGGATTGGCGAGCTTGCAGCCCGTACTGATACCGCCGCCAGTTACCTGACGCGCCATAAGATCCCCGTGTTCGAGCATTACGCACTGCCGACCGTAACGCTGCAACTGATCGAGGATAGCGCCTTCAATGTTGAAAGCTGGCTTCAGGGCAAGATGTCCAAAAAGTTCAGCCGACAGGAAGCGAGCGCGTTTATCACGGGTGATGGCGCAGGTAAGCCAACCGGCATTCTTAACTATGGCGTAGTTGACGATACCACCTTCACATGGGGTGCAGATCCGGCGCTGTATAAGATCGGCGCGCTTGTTAGTGGCGCGGCTGGCGATCTGACTGATGCTGATGTGCTGATGAATCTGGTGGACTCGCTGAAGGCAGATTACCTGCCGGGTGCAGGCTGGATGATGACACGCGCCATGCGTAACAAGGTGCGGAAGCTGAAGGACAACCAGAACCGCTACCTGTTTGAAGCGTCATTGCAGGCAGGCGTGCCGGATACCCTGCTGGGCTTCCCGGTGTACTTGGCAGAGGATATGCCCGCGCTGGCCGATGGTGTTGTGGGGGCGCTGTTTGGCAACTTCCAGCAAGCCTACACCATCGTTGACCGTGTAGGGCTGACCATCCAGCGGGATGCGATCACAAAGCCAGGCTTCGTTAAGTATTTCGCCCGCCGCCGTGTAGGTGGAGCACTGACGAACCCTGAAGCGGTTAAAGCGTTGGTTCTGGGAACGACCATCGTTTAAAGCATAGGAGCTGCCCCCGAAAGGGGGCCAGTTCTGCCCACCTGCAAGGGCCGCCCCCGTGGCGATAATGCAGGCACGGATTAGCCGGTGAGTGCCGTGTTTCCAGAAAACCCCGGCCAAGCCCTGCCGCGTCTACCCCTTAAGGCGCGGCAGGCACTTCCCCCAAAGGAGGCCAGAACGTGCAACCGTCTACACATAAAGCATGGAATCGTTTTTTAGAGGCGGCAGAACGCGAAGGGCTAACCGTAGAAGATGTGGCTAACCTGCTGCACCACCAAGCCTATGAGTTCGTGAAAGATTGTTGCGGGCCTTCTAACGCATTGCGCTGGCAACAAAGCACGGCAAAGCTAGTTCGGATTGAAGGGAAATTGCTAGAAAAGGTGTCAGTCTCTCCCTGACAGTCACACCACTGGGCAGGTGTCGCAACCGCTTTTGGCAGTCCTTGCGAGCGGCAAAACTTTTTTCAAACCGATGCACCAGTGATGCACCAATTTTTTTGAACAATATCGACAACCCTCGAAAACCACCTAAGTCATTGATTTAAATGGTGCCCGGAGCCGGAATCGAACCGGCACGACCTTGCGGTCGAGAGATTTTAAGTCTCTTGTGTCTACCAATTTCACCATCCGGGCATCGGAGGGGAAAATCTGAAGGCCGAGATTGTATAAGGCTCCGTTGCCTAACGCAATTCCGATGTTAAACTTCCTGCCCAAGCTGTTTGTTTTGCGAACAACTTGACCAAATTTAGGGCTTTATCGCGATGCCCTTGTAGATGTAGCCCGCAATTTTCGGCGCGTTGGGAATGTACAGGTTCTCTAGCTCTTGAATTTCGAAGCCGCCCTGCTTGAGCAATTCGGTGATGTTGCGGTTCAGGTGGCAGCCTCCTGCAAATTTCTTCCAACCCGGGGTGATCCGATGCTGCCATTTGCAGGTACGTTTTTCAGGAGATTCTCCGTGTTCCAGGAATAGCAGTTCCCCACCGGGTTTGAGTACCCGCGTCATTTGTTCCAAAGCGGCTTGCCAATCCGGGATGGTGCACAGGGTGAATGTCAGCAAAATGGTGTCTACGGTGTCATTTT
>Ga0208435_100213_pt1 | contig 18721 bp, 13 predicted proteins | sample 24_taG_FD_184097 | JGI IMG/M metagenome (GOLD analysis project Ga0208435, IMG submission 184097) | Marine viral communities from Cariaco Basin, Caribbean Sea - 24_WHOI_OMZ (SPAdes) (version 2) | ecosystem: Environmental > Aquatic > Marine > Oceanic | place: Caribbean Sea: Cariaco Basin...
AAGAAGTCATGTGGCGCGAGAAAAAATTGTTCTGTAACGCTGACTTTTTCCATGCCTCTGCCTATCACTTCATGGGCATTCCAACCAAACTGTTCACGCCAATCTTTGTTTGCTCGCGTCTAACAGGTTGGGCAGCACACGTATTTGAGCAACGTGCTAATAACCGTATCATTCGCCCAAGTGCGGAATATACCGGTGAAGAGCTGCGTCCAGTACCAGAGATGAGCGCGCGTTAATCCATATATATTTACTATCTCGGATAAGTGCTTATGCGAGATAACCAGTTTAACTGCTAGATATATTCACAATTTAGCAGTTAAACTTTTTCTTAATAACCTCACTTTCTTTTTAGCCATATTTTTTTAGCAAAGCCTTCTTCTAACTTCTAATTCCACTAATGACTTTGCTAAAAGAATGACTATTTTTTAAATTTAAACCAGCCAACTGCCAAAGGTGAATCATGGACAACGCTCTAGTACAACCAATGAATGATCAATTCAAAAAGCCCCTGCCAGATACCGACCTCTATTACTTTGACACCCGCGAGGCTGTCGAAAATATTGAAGCTGGCGCGTATGACAAGCTACCGTTTTGCTCAAAAGTACTATGTGAAAACTTGGTACGTCGTTGCCCACCAGAAGAGCTAACAGCTGCTTTAAAACAACATATTGAGGGCAAACAAGATTTAGATTTTCCTTGGTACCCTGCCCGCGTGGTTTGTCATGACATCTTAGGTCAGACCGCGTTTGTCGATTTGGCAGGTCTACGTGATGCCATCGCTGAGCAAGGTGGCGATCCGTCTAAAGTGAATCCAATCGTGCCAACGCAATTAATTGTTGACCATTCACTAGCCGTTGAACATGCCGGCTTTGAGGAAAACGCTTTTGAGAAAAACCGTGCTATCGAAGAGCGCCGTAACGATGATCGCTTTCACTTTATCAACTGGTGCCAGTATGCCTTTGATAATGTCAACGTCGTACCGCCCGGTAACGGCATCATGCATCAGATCAATCTAGAAAAAATGTCGCCTGTCGTCCAAGTCGTCCAAAACAAAGCCGGTGAACAAGTAGCCTTTGCCGATACTTTAGTCGGTACAGATAGCCATACGCCTATGGTCGATGCGCTTGGCGTTATCTCTATCGGTGTTGGCGGATTGGAAGCTGAGAGCGTTATGCTAGGCAACCCGTCTTATATGCGCCTACCAGATTACGTTGGTGTTAAATTAACTGGCAAGTTGCAAAAAGGCATTACTGGTACGGATCTCGTACTTGCGATGACTGAGTTTTTACGTGATGCAGGCGTTGTCTCTACCTATATTGAATTCTTTGGTGAAGGTGCACGTCAGCTGAGTGTTGGTGACCGTGCTTCTATCTCCAACATGACGCCTGAGTATGGCGCAACTGCTGCCATGTTCTATATCGATGAGCAAACCATCGATTACTTACGCCTAACTGGTCGTAGTGAAGATCAGATTAAACTGGTTGAGCAGTATGCCAAGCAAGTGGGTTTATGGGCTGATGGCATGGAAAAGGCCGAATACGCACGTGTACTTGAATTTGATTTATCTGCGGTCGTGCGCAATCTGGCAGGCCCATCTCGCCCGCATGCACGTGTATCGACAACTGATTTGGTTGCAAAAGGTATCGCTCATGGCGCTGATGAGAAGCTACCAGAACCAAAAGATGGTCTCATGCCAGATGGTGCGGTTATTATTGCAGCCATCACCAGTTGTACCAATACCTCAAACCCACGCAATATGGTAGCAGCCGGCCTCGTTGCCCGTAACGCCAATGCAAAAGGCTTATTACGTAAGCCTTGGGTGAAGTCTTCATTAGCACCTGGCTCAAAAACGGTAAAAATGTACTTAGAAGAAGCAGGCCTGATGCCTGAGCTCCAAGAAATCGGCTTTGACGTGGTTGGCTTTGCTTGTACCACCTGTAACGGCATGAGTGGCGCACTTGATCCTGACATCGAGAAAGAAATCATTGATAATGACTTATTCACTACCGCAGTGTTATCAGGTAACCGTAACTTTGATGGTCGTATCCATCCGTATGCCAAGCAAGCATTTTTAGCATCACCACCATTGGTGATTGCCTATGCTATTGCCGGTAATATCCGTTTTGATATCGAAAAAGACTCGTTAGGAAAAGACCAAGACGGCAATGACGTTTATCTAAAAGATATCTGGTTTGATGATGACGAAGTTGATGCTATTGTCGCGGCAGCAGTGAAGCCTGAGCAATTTAACGCCGTTTATATCCCGATGTTTGATGAAGCCAAAAAAGACACCGGAAAAGCATTAAGCCCACTCTATGACTGGCGCGAGCAGACCACTTATATCCGCCGTCCGCCGTATTGGGAAGGCAAAATGGCGGCGATGAATAAGCTAAAAGGCATGCGTCCGTTAGCGGTATTGGGTGATAACATCACCACTGACCATTTATCACCGTCTAATGCGATTTTGGGCGATTCGGCGGCTGGCGAGTATCTTGATACCATGGGTCTGCCAGCAGAAGACTATAACTCTTACGCAACCCATCGTGGCGACCACTTAACGGCGCAGCGCGCGACCTTTGCCAACCCTAAGCTATTGAACGAGATGGTACGTGACGAGCAAGGTGAAGTCATCCAAGGCTCGCTGGCTCGCGTTGAACCCGAAGGTCAAGTCATGCGTATGTGGGAAGCGATTGAAACCTATATGAACCGCGAGCAGCCACTCATCATCATCGCAGGTGATGGCTATGGTCAAGGCTCAAGCCGCGACTGGGCTGCTAAAGGGGTTCGTCTAGCTGGCGTTGAAGTCGTGGTCGCTGAAGATTTTGAGCGTATTCATCGTCAAAACTTGGTCGGTATGGGAGCGCTACCTTTACAGTTTAAAGAAGGTGTCAATCGTAATACGCTTAATGTCGATGGTACTGAAATATTCGATATCGAAGGCGAAGTGTCTGCTGGCGGTGAGATGACATTGGTCATTAACCGCACAGATGGCACTGTCGATAAAGCCTCAGTGAAATGTCGTTTAGATACTGCTGATGAAGTTAAAATGTATAACGCTGGCGGTATGCTCCAGCGCTTTGCTAAAGAGTTTATCGATGGCACGTTAGATATCGTTTAATAGAAACGAATAAACAACAGCGATAGCTGCCGTACACGTGACAAAAGCCAATGTTATATTTATATGGCATTGGCTTTTTTAGTAGTCTCACAATAGATTCTGATACTCTTTAGTCTTATTAGGCTTCTATCCATTAAATACATTACTTATAGTATTTTATTTAAATGAATTTTCTTAAAAAATAAACATTTGTTTTTCTATTTAGTATAATTGTCATTTTTTATCATAAGAAGTGGCATGAAAAACATCAATAGAACTTTTATTATTTTGATTTCTGTATTGAATCTTAGCGGTTGTAGTAGTCTCACTGATTTATCAATGGTAGACGTCTCTATTTCCATTGTCATTATTGCTATTATTATTGGTTGTTGGGTTTCTAATGTACGTACGGGCCGCGATATACAAGAATCCGTTGATAGTATTATACAAATTCGACGGGAACAACTTGAAGTGGCTAAGTCCGATTTGAGACCTGGCATTGATGAAGGCGACCCAGTTTCGCAGTATCTCTTGGCGCTTAAATTTCATACTGGTGATGGTGTCGGTCAAGACTTAGTAGCAGCGTGTTACTGGTACAGTTTGTCCGCTGAAAGTGGATTTATTCATGCCGTGACAACTTTAGCCCTTATGTATATAAAAGGATGGGGTACCAAGCAAGATTTAACTAAAGCTGCTAAGCTTTTGTCTATTGCCTCAAAAGAAGGCGATCTGCAGGCACAGAACTTTTTAGCAGCAGCCTATTTAAACGGATGGGGTGTTCGAAAAAATGAAGAAAAAGCACGTTATTGGCTGCAACAAGCAGCTGCACAAAGCTCTGAAGAAACCAGTAAGTCTTTAAATATGTTGTCGCCGCAATCTATTGAGTCATTAACAATGGTCATTCAAAACGGTGATGAATATATCGTACTAAAATAATAGGAATAAAAAAATGACCCGACCAAACCCTGCTTTTGCTCCACAAATCTCTGTCCCAGCCACTTATATGCGTGGCGGTACCTCAAAAGGTACATTCTTTAAACTATCTGATTTACCACAGCGTTGCCAAGTCGCTGGCAAGTCGCGTGATAATTTCCTATTGCGGGTTATCGGTAGCCCTGATCCTTATGGTAAGCAAATCGACGGCTTAGGCAATGGCAGCTCTAGCACCTCAAAAACAGTCATCTTATCTAAGTCTTCTAGATCAGACCACGATGTGAACTACTTGTTTGGACAGGTCAATATCGCCAAACCAATTATTGATTGGGCGGGAAATTGTGGTAATTTAACCGCTGCGGTAGGTGCTTGTGCCATCAATATGGGCTTAGTCGATACTGATAAGATCGCAAATAGTGCGAATACTGGCATTTGCGAAGTACGTATTTGGCAAGAAAATATCGGTAAAACCATTATCGCCTACGTGCCTGTATACAAAGATGAAAATGGTAACGTACAAGTACAAGAAACTGGCGATTTTGAATTAGACGGTGTGACCTTCCCTGCTGCTGAAGTCAAAATCGAATTTATTGATCCCGTTGATTCATCAAGCGATATGTTCCCCACTGGCAACTTGGTCGATGACTTTGATGTATCTGGCTGTGGCTTGGCTAGCGATAGTGTTAAAGCAACTTTTATTAGTGCTGGTATCCCAACCATCTTTATGAAAGCAGAAGATTTGGGCTTTACCGGTACTGAGCTACAAGGCGACATCAATAGTAATAGCGAGCTACTTGCCAAGCTTGAGAAAATCCGTGCCAAAGGCGGCGTTGCGATGGGGCTGTTTAAAGACGTCAGTGAAGCGCAAACCAGTCAACATATTCCTAAAATCGCTTGGGTTGGCACAGCACAGAGCTATACCGCCTCTAGTGGTAAATCTGTTAATGCTGATGAGATTAATTTAGTCGTACGCGCCATGAGTATGGGGCAACTGCATCACGCCATGATGGGCACAGCAGCGGTTGCAATAGCAGCGGCAGCAACGACACAGGGTACATTGGTCAATGAAGCGGCAGGTGGCGGTCAATCTAAAAATCAACTTAGTGAAGTGCGCTTTGGTCATCCATCAGGAACGTTATTAGTAGGCGGAAAAACTGAGCAAGTCGATGGACGCTGGCAGGCTAAAAAAGTATCAATGAGCCGCTCGGCAAGACGTATCATGGTTGGTGAAGTCTTTGTACCAGCAGATGCTTTTAACTAATAATTAAGGTATCAAGGAATGAATAGAGATCTATATAAGCGGCGATTTACCGTAGATGACCCACCTGATTATATTTGCCCTAAGTGTAATATTGGACTTTTACGAATTAAAGAAAATAGCTTTGAAGAATTTGAAGAACTTGATGCAAAAGAAATGCAGAATAAACATGAGCTTGATCAAGACTTGATTGATTATATTTTTCACTGCATTTTTGAATGTAATAACCATAAATGTGCTAGTAAAGTTGTATGTACAGGACGCGGAAACGTGGATTTTGATATAGACGTCGATGAGTTTGGTAGTCAATCACAATATTGGTATAGCGACTATCGACCATTATTTTTCCATCCAAATCTCAAGTTAATCACTATCCCAGAAGATACACCTGCTGATATCGAAAAACTACTCAATCAGTCATTCGAACTATTCTTTACCTCTCCTTCTGCAGCAGCCAACTTAATAAGAATATCTATCGAAGAAGTTCTTACCGATCAAGGTGTAGACCTGTATTCTAAAAAAGATGACAGTAAAAAAATGTCTCTACATAGTAGGATTAAAGAACATCTACCAGATAAATATCAAACTATAAAAGAGCATCTTGAAGCTGTGAAATGGTTAGGTAACGCTGGCAGTCATTCAGATAATGAATTAAGTTTGAACGATACTATGGATGCTTATGAACTGGTTGAGTACATTCTCTTGCAAGTGTATGCGCCTCCTACTGATAATTTAAATACATTGGCACAAGATATCAATCAATCTAGAGGCCCAATAAAAAACAGACGTCTTAGTAATTAATGTAACTTTGTAATAAGGTATTATGCCAACTATTCCTACACTCAACAAACCTCCGCTAGAGAAGAAGCCGCCACTCAAAAAAACGGAGCGGCGCGCTTTGTTATGGGATATCCTCAAAAAGCTTGCCGTTTTTGCCGCGCCATATAAAGTATTAATTATTGCCACTTTGATATTGACCGTGCTGGGTTCGTTTACCGCTCAGGTCAATGCCTTTGTGCTGCGCTATGCCGTTGATACTTTGACCGAAATTTCCACGCTTGCCGAGCCATGGCAGGCAGGCTTGCGTATGCTCGGCATCATTAGTGCGGTACTCTTAACCAAAGAGATCTTGTCGATATTCATCTCGTTTGGGCAACGCTTCTTTGGCGAAAAGATTCGTATCAATCTATCACGTGATTTATCACAAAAAATCATTGAGCGCATCCTCACCTATCGGATGGCATTTTATACCAGTAGCGAAAACGACAGCGGCAAGTTGCAAACGCGTATCGACTATGGTGTCAGTAGCTTAACCAGTTTAGTGCAAAACTTCTTTATCGATATGTTACCGCTATTTGCCAGCGCGATCGTCTCACTCATCATTATGTTTTCGACCAATTTTTGGATAGGCTTGGTCGGTCTTATTATCATCCCGATATATTTCTTCATCAGTCAAAAACAAGCGCGGCGTCTACAAGGATTCCGTCGGCAGATGCGTGGCTATCGAGAAGCCAAAAGTGGCTTGGTTATCTCCTTGATCAACTCCATCAGCGTGGTGAAATCCTTTGTTCGTGAGTCGATAGAAGCAGAAAAACATTTAACCATTCAAAAAGACATGACTGACAATCAGCTGCGTATTCGCAGTATTGGTTTTATTTATGATGCGATAAAGACCTTTATTGAGCAAATTGGTGTAGTCGTTATTATTCTGCTGACGTCCTACTTTGTATTAAAAGGCGAGATGACCATTGGTATGATTTTATTCCATGTCATGCTATTCCAAAACGTCGCCGCCCCTATCCGCCAATTGCATCGTATTTATGATCAGATTAATAATGCCCTGACTTACGCTGAAGGCTTCTTTGATATATTAGAAGATGAAAGCCAAGTTGAAGATATCACGGGCAGAAGTAGTAAAAACTTAAAAGGTCATATTGAGCTGAAAAACGTCGATTTCACGTATCCGAATGGCACGCAAGCGCTAAAAGATGTCAGCTTTACTATCAAGCCCAATCGTATTACTGCGCTGGTGGGTTTAAGTGGTGCTGGCAAGAGTACGATTATCAGCTTATTGGTAAAGTTTTATGCACCAGATAGCGGCACCATATGGCTAGACGGACATAATTTATCCGACTGCGATACTCATGAATTGCGTCAAAATATCGGTCTGGTACTACAAAGCAATCATATCTTTTCAGGTACGATTAGCGAAAACATTCGTTATGGTGATATGAATGCGACTGAGGAAGATATTATCATTGCAGCAAAAAAAGCCTCCATTCATGAGCAAATTATTAATTTAGCAGAAGGCTATGAGAGTACAGCAAAGTCATTGTCTGGTGGTCAACAGCAACGTATCGCGCTGGCACGGATGTTTTTAAAAGATCCACCCATTGTGTTTTTGGATGAGCCAACCGCTAGCCTCGATGCCATCGCCAGCCAACAAGTGAAGAAGAGCCTAGATCTCATCAAAAAAGATCGTACCGTAATTATGGTTTCGCATAATATTGCCCAAATTATCGATGCGGATGACTTGGTCGTGATAGAAGATGGTCGCGTGGTTGAAACCGGTACGCATGAAGCGCTATATGAGAAACACGGCAAGTATTTTGAGATATTCAATGCCATGTCGGATAGCTTAAATTTGGATAAAATCAGCCAGACTCTAAAGGGTTAGGAATGGTTAATGTGTGCCTAAATCGTTATAATGCCAATCTTTTACCGCCTATTTCCAGAAGCTAGCCCACTATGACTTGTGAATTTTCTATCAAAACCTTTGATGAGCTGACCTCAGTTGATCTCTATCATATTTTAAAAGCCCGATCACAAGTGTTTGTGGTTGAGCAAAACTGCGCTTATCAAGATATGGATGAGATGGACTTTGATTGCCTACATCTTATCGCGCATCAAAACGAGGCGTTGGTAGGCTACTGCCGTATCATTCCGCCTGAATTTAATAAATTAAAATCCAATCTATCGGTCGCCGACCCTACGATTAAGACCAATCATACTGCTATGCCTGCCATCGGTAGAGTGCTGGTATTATCAGAGCACAGAGGTGACGGTATAGCGCGGCAGATGATGATTCATGCCATTGCGCACTGCCGTAAAAAATATGGTAAAAAGCGCCCAATTATACTCTCTGCACAAGCCTACTTACTCAGCTTCTATGAGTCCTTGGGGTTTGTACCTGAAGGCGATCATTATCTCGAAGACAACATAGAGCATGTGAAAATGGTTCTATACGTTGCCAAGAAAAACAAAGTACAAAAAGAGCGTACTGAGTCTGCCTCCACAACGAACAAAGTATTAAGTTTTCTGCTGTTTATCATGGCGGCTTTATTTGTGTTAGGTCTGCTATATTTGATGATTTAAGCGCGCCGCAAGGTTTTAATTTTTAACATAATTCAGTTTGGTTGTTTCATATTGATTATGCTACTTTTAAATGATGGCTAATTTAAAAAGATGACCGAGATAATGGGTCAAGGAAGTAGCACACTCAAGGAAGAGGAGACAACCATGTCAAATGATAATTCAGATACAACAAATTCAAATAAAAATGATGCAACGGTAGAAAGCAATGTCCGTCCAGAATATGACATTGAGATTCAAAAGATTGCTGATTATGTGCTTAATTATTCGATAGATAACGACTCCCCCAATAGCGCAGATGCTTGGAATACTGCACGTCACTGTCTGATGGATACGCTTGGCTGCGGTCTGCTTGCGCTACGTTTCCCTGAATGTACTAAGCATCTGGGTCCTGATTGTGCCGATCAGCTTACACCTAATGGCGCGCGCGTTCCGGGTACAGCCCACAGACTAGATCCTATCAAAGCCGCCTTTGATATCGGCTGTATGGTGCGCTGGCTCGATTATAATGACACGTGGCTGGCTGCTGAATGGGGACACCCTTCGGACAATTTAGGCGGTATCCTAGCGGTCGCCGATTATATTAGCCAACAAAGTGTCAGTCGCAATCATCAGCCATTAACCATACGTGAGGTACTCGAGGCTATGATTATGGCACATGAGATTCAGGGGGTAATTGCACTCGAAAACTCATTCAACCGTGTGGGTCTTGATCATGTGTTTTTAGTTAAATTGGCCTCTACCGCTGTGGTCGCCAAGCTCTATAAATTGCCACGTGAGCGTATCATGGCTGCCATCTCGCAGGCGATCGTCGATGGTCAGGCGTTGCGTACCTATCGTCATGCACCCAATGCCGGTAGCCGTAAATCTTGGGCGGCAGGCGACGCTACCAGTCGTGCGGTACGCTTGGTTGACATTACTCGTCGCGGTGAAATGGGTATCCCTGGGGCACTCTCTGCACCGCAGTGGGGGTTTTATGATGTATTGTTTAGCCATACCAATAAAGACTTAGCCCTTAAACCTGCAAACGAGCGTCATTTTACTTTCCAGCGTGAGTTTGGCAGTTACGTGATGGAAAACATTTTATTTAAGTTAAGCTTTCCTGCCGAGTTTCATGCGCAGACTGCTTGTGAGGCTGCTGTTATTTTACATCCACGCATTGATGACAGAATCGACGATATTGAAAAAATTGTCCTGACCACTCATGAATCCGCGATTAGAATCATCTCTAAAGAAGGCACATTGGCCAACCCTGCGGATCGCGATCATTGTTTGCAATATATGGTCGCGGTGCCTCTGCTCACTGGCGATTTAATGGCAGAAAACTACGAAGACGATTATCATGCACAGCACCATGTTTTGATCGATGGTCTACGCCGAAAAATGATCGTAGAAGAAGATGCGGGTTATTCAAAAGATTACCATGACCCAAGCAAGCGCTCGATTGCCAATGCCATTCAGATATTTTTTAAAGATGGTAGCAGTACCGACAAGGTTGTGGTCGAATACCCTATCGGACATAAGCGCCGCCGTACTGAGGGCTTGCCGATATTAGAAGCCAAGTTTCGTGCCAGTTTAGCAACGCGATTTATCGACAGTCGCTGTCAGGATATTTTTGCGCTTTGTAGTGATCAAACCCGCTTAGAGCACACACCTGTACATGAGTTTATGGACTTGTTTATGGCGAATTAAGTATTTGCCTATCTAAAAACAAACCTTATCTTATCAATAACATAGGGCGTGTTCTCATATTAAGGACACGCCCTATTTTTATCTCTTGAATTGGCTTTGTGAACGTTTCAATCATTTAGAGCTACCAAGGTATGGATTCCCCTGCCCAGTCAACAAAACTGCCTGATTGCAACGTCGTCATACGGTTAAGCACTTCTAATAAGCATTCCGCACTGTAGGCTGGCGAGAACAACTGACCTTCGGCCACATTGCCTTGAAAAGGGGCTGATAGTTGCGTATTTACCGTTCCTGGTTGCATGACAACCACGCACACGTCTTTAAGCGAGCGACTCCATTCAATACTCAGGTTTTTCATGCCCATATTGAGTGCCGCTTTACTCATACGATAGCTATACCATCCGCCCAGCTGATTGTCACTGATACTGCCAACGCGCGCGGATATCGTCGCAAAGATTGCGGGCTTGTCATTACTACGCGCAGCTTTGGCTAATAGTGGTCTAAAATGCTTGGCAATGAGTAAGCTGGCTAAGGCGTTCACTTGCATATTTTGTAAAAAAAACTCAGTATCAACCTGACGCAGCGCTTTTTCTGGCTGCTGCGTCGCCGTATGTAATAACCCTGCACAGTTGATAATCCAATCAATATGAGTGGTTTGCTGCTGAATAACCTCGGCTGCTTGTTGGATACTCTGTTCGTCGCAGAGGTTCATGGATATCCAATGCAGATTGTCAGCCTCAAAATCAGGTACATTGCGATGATAAGTCGCAAAGACATGAATACCCTGTTTTCCACCATTATCGGTATTCGCATTCTCATACTTATTGTCACTGGCAGTGCCATCTACTAATTGCTCAATCATCGCTCTACCAATGCCGCCTGTACCACCAACGATTAGATATGTTTTGTTATTCATGATGATTCCTTTTTTGGATTCTCTTTAACAGCCTTTTTTCACCCTTGTCATTATCATTTTGTTCATTATTCATTTTGGCTGATTTTTATTGTCTTTACCATGATAAAAATGCTTAATAAATGTTCATTTTTTAACATTTGGCGAAGGTGTGTCCTAATATATACGCTACAATAATCAAGAATTATCTCCTACATAAACGCCTTTATATGGATGTTATCGCATTATGCTATCACCCCAAGATCAATTGACTGAGCTGGTACGTACGCTTGAGACGCAGCAACATGTCTTTGCCACTGACCCGCTACTTATCACGGAAAAGCTGCAAGGTGAGGATGGCAAACCCATTCAAAAATTGCACCGCCGAGCCTCACGCATCGATAGTAATGGTGCGCTGGCACGAGTATTGGGCAAAATTGACGGGCGTATCAAAGGCATCATGGTGGTCATGAGCGTGGTGTGGTGTCTCTCGGGATTTTTGGGATTATTCACCTTGCTACAGACCAATGTGGTGAATTTCTTTTATGTCTTGGTTTGCTTACTGGGTTTTCATACCATTATGCTGTTAGGCTGGCTGGTGATGACCCTGATTAATCAAGGCAAGCAGTCTTCGAATTGGTTTGCCAATTTTGTCAGTCCCAGTTATCTGATACGTGGCAAGGATGATGTTACCAAGGCAGCAGTCGACTTGTACGAGCGCCAATTACAGCATAGTGGGATGCGCTGGTATTTGGGGCGCTTTAGTCATCAGTTATGGCTGGCAACGTTGACAGGCATGCTGCTGGCGATTATTTTCCTGTTGATTGTGCGTCAGTATAGCTTTAGCTGGGAGTCGACTTTACTATCCGATCAAGCGCTAATTACTTTGACACAGGTACTTGGCTGGTTACCAAGTATGGTGGGATTCGATGTGCCAAATAGCAACGCTATTGTACAGAGTCGCTTGGTGACTGATGCGATGCCATTGACTGTTGCGCGGCAATGGGCAGGCTTATTGGTTGGTAGTTTGCTGATGTACGGTATTGTACCAAGAGCGATTGCTTGGGCGTTTTGTGCATTGATGTTCCGTCGTAAAAAGATGCGTTTGGACATCAAGCAGCCTTATTATCAAAAGATTTTAAACTTTTGGCAATGTCAGGTGGTAGATGCTGATGACTTTAATGAAGTGCCCGTTCCTATTGCGCCAAAAGCTAATGTCAGCGCTGGCAAGAAGCTGGTTGCTTTGCTTGAGTATCCAGCAGAGCAGAATAACTGGTGGCTTGCAGGTCTGGATGCCAATATTAATAATAATGAGATAGAGAATTTCGGTATCGTTGATGATCGTGATGATATGGCACGTTTGAAGACGTATTTAGACAGTCATCCAGTGCAGGTCTTACTTGGTATTCATCATAAAGCCTTACCTGACCGTGGCACATTGCGTAAACTTGATCAAATCGCTGCTCACGCTAAAGATGGGCTCATCGTGCAGCTGCTGAGTGATGCAAGCGCTTTAGACTTAACCAATCAGGTTGCAGACCATCAAGATGTTCGTTATCAGCAGTGGCAAACCGCACTCTCTGCCCGCAACATTGGTCTAGTGAATACTTGATTGACTAGCCAAAATGGGATTATCAGTTACTTAAGAAATATGGTTAGTATTAATACCGGAATAGCACATAATTTGTTCTACAATAAAAGCCACTGTATGTTTTGATCATTAATAAATATAAGACGATATTATGAATAATGATAATAAAAAAGAGAATTATGAACACAATAAGCCTGCTGGTCTCTTTGCAGATAAGGCTTATGAGGCAACCCCTAATACCGTAAACAGCACTTTAAAATCAGCTGTAACTCAAGACAATCAACCTTTATCAGCTGAACCATTAACAACAACGACAAGTATGACAAGGAAAACTATCGCTAGTGGTGAGGCACTAAAGCTTGCGGTCGTTGGTCATACCAATACGGGTAAGACTTCTATATTGCGTACCCTATTGCGTGACGTCTATTTTGGTGAAGTCAAAAACGAAGCCGCAACTACCCGTCATGTAGAGCAAGCCAAATTAACAGACAGCCAAACGGGTGAAGTGTTGGTGGTATTGTATGACACACCGGGTTTAGAAGATGCGTCAGGATTGATGGATTGGTTAGAGGACAATACCGCCAGTCGGCGTGATGGCATTGAGCGTTTGCAACAGTTTTTGGCAGCAGACATTGCCCAAGGTGGTGAGGCACTAAATAGCAATGAGGACTATAGCCAAGAGGCCAAAGTAATTCGGCAGCTGTTGGCAAGTGATATGGCTATTTATGTCGTCGATGCACGTGAGCCAGTACTCGGTAAATATAAAGACGAGTTAGCTATTTTATCTTGGGCAGCGATTCCTGTCATGCCAGTATTTAATTTCACTGACGCTCAAGATGCCAATATAGATGAGTGGCAGACGATGCTAGCGCGTCGTAATTTGCATATTTCTACACGCTTTGACTCCGTGGCTTTTGAGTTTGCAGATGAAATGCGCTTATGGCAGAATTTAGCCACTATGCTTACACACTCTGAGATGCTTGAGCAGTTGATGGCACGTCGTACTGAAGACTGGGCACAGCTAAATGACGAGGCCAACATTATCATTGCGGACTTTTTGTTAAATGTCGCATCATTTGTGCGCGAGATTAGTGAAGATGACGACCCAATGCCAGTATTACAGCAAATGCAAGAAGCGGTGAGACAGAGTGAACGGGCGATGCAGAACAACTTGCTCAATTTATATAAGTTTTATGACAATGACGTAGCAGCAACGCCACTTGAGCTAAAAGCCTATCAACAAGATCCGTTCGACCCTGAGCTGCTAAAAAGTTACGGTATTCGCACCACTTCTGGCGCGGCAGCTGGCGCGTTATTGGGTCTTGGCATCGATGCTGCAGCACTTGGTACAACCTTGGGGTTGGGTGCTGCCATTGGCGGTATCGCAGGTGGGCTGTTATCTAATACCAGTAGTATTGCCGATAGAATCACTGGGGTAAAACGTTTGTATATCGATCCTGCTACGTTGACACTACTGGCCACTCGCTCGATAGATTTACTCACCGCCCTACGTCATCGTGGTCATGCAGCAACTGATGCCACGCAATTGCTGTATAAAGGTGAGAAATCCAGTATTGAACAGTCTTTAGATGACGAAAGCACCACTGTCACACCATGGCCGACACATAAATTGCCAAGTGAGCTCAAGAAAGCTCGTGGTAAACCGCAATGGTCATCACTCAGTAGTGGTAAGTCTGAACAAGCGCAGCTATTACGAGCAGATATGGCATGGTCGCTGGCTAGTAAGCTACAGTCATATAAACCTGAGTAATGATCGCCAATTTTGACTAAAGTGATAGATATGATTGTTTAAGGAGATGGGTGTAATAAAGCACTCAATGCATCAGTGCCGCGTACGTCCGTTTGTTGCAGATATATTGGGTATAGCGGATACTTGGGAAAGCTTTGCTCAATATCTTGCATTAATTGTTGTTGGCGCTCAGCACGACGCTGCCAAAAATCATCAGACTGAGTTGGTGCTATCAACTGATTAATAACGATTGCGGCTGGCATGAGCTTACTGTCTTCTAACTGCTCTATAGCTCGCTTTGTTTCAGCCAGTGGCAATACATCAGACGTCATCACTAATACAATGGCGGTTTGTGTACGGTCATGCAGTAGCAATCCTGCCTGACGAAACAGCTGCTTGCGTTTTTCTAGTACAGATACTGCTTGCTCCCAGCGATCATTCTTTTTTTCGGCAAACGGATTGGCTAAATCATTTTTGTTATTGTCTTGTTCATGACCGCCCAAATGATTTGCCACTGAGCGAAGTTTTGCTTGCCTTCGCTGCTGTGCCAGTAGCCCATCCGTCCACGCACCCATCATTTCAGGCAGCACTAATAAACGCAGTGTATGTCCCGTCGGTGCGGTATCAAAAATAATATGCTCATAGCCGGCATCTGCTGCTGCAACCAAGTGCTGGCACATAGATTCGAGCATGGCGGCTTCTTGTGCGCCAGGCGCTGATTTTGATAGCCGTAGATGCTCGCGAATTTTTGGCATCATGTCTGGATTGGCATAAGAAGTAATGGTGCGTTCAACTTGGGCAAAATGCTCATCAACGATGACGTCAGGGTTTAGTTCAATAGCATCTAGACAAGAAGTTACTGCTGTTTTTTGGTTTTTTAGTGGGACGTTTAACACATCGCCCAAGCTGTGTGCTGGATCGGTCGAGACAATCAGTGTCTTTTTGCCTTGATTAGCATAATAGCTGGCAAGTGCGGCGGCAGTAGTGGTTTTACCGACACCGCCCTTGCCACCGATAAATATAATCGGCTGCTGTGCCAGTTGCTCTACCAATGCGGGTAAAGGGTGTAATGCCATACTTGTATCTCATTTTAATGAATTCAAAGGAAACTAGCAGCAACCTACGTGGTCAAAAGGGCATCTATCCATACCCATTCTGGTATGCCATTCATGGAAGTTTTCTAAAAACAAAGGCTGCAACTCTAATGTATAAAAGCTTGCCGGATTGTCGATACCCAAGCTTTCCGCAAACATGAGTAGCATGAAAAAATCTTCTTCATCACGCGCGGCGCGTGCCATCGTTTGACGATAAGGCGCATGATAAAACTCGTTTAGCCCAGCCGCAAACCTTTGCCACCATGGCTCGATATTTTTTATGGGTTTTGTTATATCTGTGTTTTCCATAATCGCGCTTCTTTTTCGGATGCCTATTAACTATCATGCCTATACGAGACAAAAAACGCCAGCAATTGCTGCTAGCGTTTTTATCGTATTTCAGTAAGTATCAAACTAGGCATTTAACATGGCTTAGAGGTTACTTTTGCCTCTGTGTATCGACCACTCTTTTCGGAGTACCGATAGACTTTCAAACGTCACTAAAATCGTGGCTATCAAGATAATGATATCCATAATAATAAGCAGCCAATTACCATCATTGAAAAAGGTTTTTAGCTGAATCAATAACGCAAAAACCGTCATGACCAGTAAGAATGACAATGGCCCCAAGGTATACCATACTGGTCTGCCTTTACGTAACAAGATAACAGTGACAATCATCAAGGTTAAGGCTGCCATGAGCTGATTTGTCGTGCCAAATAACGGCCAAATAATCATACCACCAGCGCCATCGATGCCACCAGCACCAAAGGCTAATAACAAACAGCTACCAACAGCAAGCAATGTTGCCACCACACTTTTATTTAAAACAGGCAGTTTATAAATTTCACCAAACTCTTGGAAAATATAGCGTTGCAGACGTACCCCAGTATCCATCGTAGTACCAGCGAACAATGCTGCCATTACCGTCAGCATCGTCTGCGATAAAACCATATCAATGCCAACACCTGCATTCAATATAGTTGCACCGCCATCAATAAAGGCACCAATAGAGCCATCGCCAAATTTTTGATAAACGGCTTGCCAGTCGCCAAGGGTTGCAAAGCCTGCTGTTGCCGCAAGTATTGCACCAAGTGCTAGCATGCCCTCACCCATGGCACCGAAGTAACCAACGAATCGCACATCCTCTTCTTTATCAATCTGCTTAGATGTCGTACCCGTTGCCACCAAACCATGAAAGCCTGAAATTGCACCACAAGCAATGGTCACAAACAATAAAGGCACCATAGATGGCGTACCGATTGGCAATGCTGTGTTTATCGCTGGCGCGACAATATTCGGCGTCGCAATAAAGATGGCAGCGTATAACAAAATCAGACCGACAAATAACTGTAAGCCATTGATATAATCGCGCGGCTGCAAGAGCATCCAAACCGGTAATAAAGAAGCGATTGCCGCATAGGCGAATAAAATAATAATCCAAACAGCGTTGTCAGGTAAGCCTAAGAATGTCTCAGGTAATACGACAGGGAACATAGGACCAAGATAGATAAGCCCATATAAAGCTGTGACCCCAATGATTGATACCCAAACCAGATTCATCTTATAGCGATAAATACACTGACCGATAATAAAGGCGACTATCAAAGCCCCCCAAACAGGTAGCACAGCGGATGGGGTTTTTATCATCATATTAGCAATAGCGACGCCGAATACCGCATTTACCATGAGTAATAATAAGAAAATAACGATCATCATCAAGCTACGCACACGTGTACCCATGACAGTACCGGCAATCGAGCCAATCGATTGACCTCGATTGCGCATACTAGCCCAAATAGCTGACATATCGTGGACACCTGCCATAAAAATCGTGCCCAATACTACCCAAATGATAGCAGGTACCCAGCCCCAAATAACGGCAATGGCAGGACCAATAATCGGAGCTGCCCCTGCGACTGAAGTAAAATGATGTCCCCATAGCACGTATTTATTGGTGGGGATATAATCCACCCCATCTTTCATAGTGTGCGCTGGCGTGGGGATACTGTTATCCAATGCCAAGATTTTAGTAGCGATAAATTTTGAGTAAAACAGATAACCGCAAAGCATCGCGGCAACAGCAAACACTAGCACGATTGCACTATTCATCTTATCTCTCCTTAGACAAGTAATAGGTAGCCTTATAAGTTCAAGCTTTTTAATTTAGAATATAAAAAATATGTTAAATTAGTCGGCGACTAGTGACTTAGCGCACCTGTCCAAAGGCTGTTTATAGAAGTACTGTAGTATCATCATCCATTAATAAGGCTTTGCATTCTATCGTTAGCACATGTCACTAGTCAGCATATGGTGAGTCTTTGACTGCAACCCATTTAGATACTAACTGATTTAACGACAAATGTAACGCTGGTTAAACATGAAAAACAACAAATAAAGGAAGCACCATGGCGCATTATTTTGGGTTTGTACCTTCAGATAAATTGAAAGCATTAATCATTGACGCTGAGCAAGTGATTGCCTCAAATGAGGAGGTCGAATACTACCCATATCGTGATGCCCTGACGCATCAAACAGCACGTGATCTAATCGACAATTTGTTGATTGGATTGGTAGATATTATTCCAAACCCTGAACGTCAAGCCTCGATGCGCAAAATTGTTGGCACAGTTGAAAAAGCAACAGATACGCTGCTTAACATCTTACTCGGTAAAGAGAATAACGAAGAAGTGATGCCAAGCTTTCATTTCTTGAGAGATCGGGCGACGTTTATTGATAACGAAGGTGTAAAACGAGTGGGTTTCAAATTATCTGATGTAGATGCGCAAACCATCGAAAAAGGCTTTGCTGCTATCACACCTGAGCAAGTAGATATGAAAGTATTTAAAAAAGCGCTTGAAACCATGAATGAAGAGACATTGACTCATTTTATCAGCCGCTATGCTGAAACATTGAAGCTTGGCATGATTAAACGCAAAGCTGTCCCAGTTGCCAAAGCCGCCATTGATAAAGGCATGAGTATGGCCTTAAATAAGTTGCTACCCGACCTACCTGATCGCTCTTTAAATCGTTTAGCAAACTATT
>Ga0208435_100215_pt1 | contig 18546 bp, 14 predicted proteins | sample 24_taG_FD_184097 | JGI IMG/M metagenome (GOLD analysis project Ga0208435, IMG submission 184097) | Marine viral communities from Cariaco Basin, Caribbean Sea - 24_WHOI_OMZ (SPAdes) (version 2) | ecosystem: Environmental > Aquatic > Marine > Oceanic | place: Caribbean Sea: Cariaco Basin...
TAACAGTCAGACCATTATCGATGCTAGACAGCACTTGTTTACGATAGTCGATTGAATAAGTCATGGTTTATCTGAATAGTTGATTAGTTTTTATTTATTGTATCGGTTTTATCTGAACTCTACTATAGTTGCTAGTGCTCTTTCGATCTCCATCTCAAGAAAGTCGCCTTCTAGTTTTGATGATATCTCATAAGTTAGAATATAAAGTTGCTTAAACACGTCATGGTAAGTAATAAACTGCTCTGAGATATAACTGAGTGAGTATTGTTTTAATTTCACTTTATAATCCATTATCTGATAATGTTGCAGGAGGCATGCTCAGTAATTAGAGGCAGGGTACAGTTGAAGGAAAGTCTTGTATTTGAAGCGATCAAAGATTTAACGGTTAATGTATCTAATTTAAAAAAGCTCCCAGCATAAACGTGGTAACTTCATAGAGGCTGGAGTGGATAAAGCTAAATAAGAACTAGAGTAAGAAGATAAAACTTGTTTCATATGTTGGATCTGGTTGTTATATTTCTTTGCATGAATTATGGCTTCATTTTCACTGCGCAGTTTTACAATATAGTCAGTTCAAAATAAAATTGTTATGCCTTGGACAAATATCATAAAACAATTTGGATAAGTCATTTTGCATCTAACCTTGGCGTAGAAACTTCACTTGAGCCCATTTCTTTTCGATAGGGTTTAGGTCTGGGCTGTACGGCGGCAACCAAAGAATACGATGCCCGTGCCTGTTTAGTAGCTTTTGAATGCGTTTGCTCTTATGAAATCTGGCGTTATCCATCACAATCACGCATTTGGTTTTAAGATTTGGGATTAGCTTGTGTTTGCACCAGTCGTAGAATATGCTGCTGTTGATGTTTGTCTCAAAGTAATCAAGCGCAAACAGCATCTTTTCATACAGAGCACCAATAACGTTGATTCGCTTTTTACCTTGCCAGTTGTAGCTATCGATACAAGGCTTACCAATCGGTGCATAACCATGAGAGCGAATGGTCTCGTGCTCAAAGCCGCTTTCATCCATATAGACGATGGGATAGCCTTGTTGTTTAAAGTTATCAAGCTTACTGTGGTATATCGCTCTTTTGATCGGACAGGCTTTTGGGTGCTCTAAGCTCTTTTTTTTGACTGATGCCAAGTCGCTTTAGGGCATGATAAATGCCTGTTTTACTACAGTTTAAACGACGAGCTCGCTCATACTGGTAATCATCAGGATGTTCTTTAACATCATTAAGTAGCACGTCATCTGGTATTTTATAAGGTTTGGTTTGCCTGGTTGTTTTGCTATGAACACGCCGCTTCCAGTTTTGTATGGTGGTTGGGCTGAGATTATAGAATTCAGCTGCCTCGGCAAAGGTCATACCCTCATCTATACTTTTAAGAACTTGCATACGAAAATCTAGTGAGTAAGTCATGGTCTTTATAATAACAATTGGGTTTGATAATTAGTTTATAACACTTTTAAGTGGGATTGACTATATTTGCCACACCTAATAAGAGCGTTTTCTATCACCGATATACTCATTATTCACCTAGTGCTTGCAAAACATAGCTATTCAGAAAGTTAAGCAAACAAATATAGGGTATAATTATTATTTCTTTTAATTTGAGTTCTAACTATGGCATTAATAAATTGTCCAGAATGTTCAAGTCAAGTAAGTGATACAGCTCTTGATTGTCCATCATGCGGAACATCCTTAAATAAACTCAAAAGAAGTTTTATGGGAAATGTTTTTAAATGGCTATTTATTTTATTTAATATTTTTATGCTCGTTGCATCGTTTAAAGCCTGTGGGGGAGTCTCTGAAGTCTATAGTTCTTCTCAAAATGAATATGAACAAGCGGGTGCAGCAATTGGATCAACGATTGGAATGGGACTGATTTTAACGCTTTGGGTCTTTGTTGATATCATTTTAGGGTTATTTGTCTTGTTTACTAGACCAAAAAGATAAACTAGGTATAGCCACTAAAAGCTGTGTATGTAGATTACAGATGGTGTTCTATGATAGGCGTCACTCTCTAATTTAATAGACAGGTGACCCTATCGGCTCATATTCCACTCGATTATATTATGAACAAGCACCTGCTTGTTGTGCACCATAATTTGCTTCGCTTACAGTATATTTACTTCCAGCACTTGATGAGAGTTGTTCGATAAGCCCATCACAAGAGAAGCCTGTCATATCAAGATACTCTTCTGCTGATCTTACAGCTTGCTCATTCCAATCAATGTTCAAGCTATCTATCGCAATGGTGGCATCTTCAATTCCATAACCATCGCCATATTCTGACGAAAGCTGCTCGATAAGCCCTTCGCGTGAAAATCCTGTCATATTTATATATTGCTCAGCTGATCTGACTGCATTTTTTTGTGGGCGACTAAGCCCTTCAGGCTTAACTTCTTCCTGAGCAATGTCCGCAACAGATGTATCAGCTACTTCAGGAGAGTCAGCAACGACCAACTGCTCAGAAGAGCTTTCATCTACGTTAACTTCAGTTTGTGAAGAGTTATCACCAAAAATAACTCCGATTATTATAAAACCGACAAATATAATAGCGACCCACTTAATTGACTTCTTCATTCTTGTAACCTTAATTCCAAAAAGAATGTTGGATAAATTAGCTATTATTGCATAATCTAAATATAAGGCATGGCAAATACCCTGAATAGTGCAACTGTTCCCATAACGTTAAAGAGTTTTAGTGAATGTATTCCTTAAAACTCTTTAACGTTATAACCGTATTTTTTAGCCGCTTCTTCAATTGCACCATCATAATTATGACAAGTATGTAGATATAACTCAGCATCAGATATTAATACACCTGAAATAGCTCCTTCTGGATTGATAGGTACAATCGTAATTTGATCTCCTATTTTTACTGTAGGTTTTTTAATAGAGCAAGTCACATATACATTGTGGAAGTCATGATTCCATAACGTCTTTTTTGCATCCCACTCTCTACTACCACCAACAAGTTTTAGCTTTATAGACGTCGCTTGAGGTGTTTTCTTTAATATCTCAAACTTCATTACTTTTACGACACTGCATGGATCGCGATAACAAGATTCCGAGATAGTACCTTTCTGTATCCCTTTATGATTAAAAGTAGGATTGGCAGCATTTGCATCGAAAGTGAGTAAGAGTATGGAAACCAATAAAAATTTTGTCGATAGCTTCATTATGCAATATTCCCGAACTATGTTCTATTTGATAAAAACTAAGACTATAGCAGTAAATGCCCTGAACCGTATGAATTTGAAACATTATTCAAGTCGCAAAAAAATCTAAAAACAGCCGGTTGTTCCTATAGAAACGTTATGACAAATAACTTTGGTTAGAAGCAGTCGGTTTCACTGGTTCCACTTAGGGATAGGTCACCAAGAAAAGCGTGGTTTGACTTTTATTATCAGGCTGCGTTACTAAAACCTCCTAAGTTTGTTTCTACTGACTTGACAGCAGTTGTCAATTTTTAATCTTTGAAGCATAGCTAGCATATTAGATATTGATAAAGTATATGAATGAGTATCCCACAACACAATGTTTAAAGAGACCTAGATTCAAATAAGAAGTGCAACGTTTTAAAAGAATGAGTTTAAGAGTAAGATGTGCCGTGTTGCATTTCAAACTTCAACTCCTACATATCAGAACGTTATGAAACACTATACACATCTTCAAGAGCAAAGATATCAAATATCAGCGCTATTGCAAGCTAAAAAAGGCATGAGCGAAATAGCTAGAATTATCGGCTGTCATAAATCAACGGTTAGTCGAGAGATAAAGCGAAACATGGGACAAAGGGGTTATCGCCCCAAACAAGCCCATCGTTTGGCAAAAGCGCGCAAAGTTGTGAATAGCGCACAGATCAGCCGCTTTGGCTGGTGCTATATTGAGCACTTGTTAAACAAGAGATACTCACCTGAACAGATCACAGGGCGACTGAGGATGCTAGGTTGGCAAGATGTCCCAAGCCATGAATCAATATACCAACACATCTATACTGACAAAAAGGCAGGGGGTGATCTACACAACGCCCTTAGATGTCAAAAGCGTTATAAGAGACGGTATCTGCACGGCAATGATAGGCGCGGGAAAATAGCGAACCGCTGTGATATCACTGAGCGTCCTAGCATCATTGAGACACGCAGTCGTATGGGCGATTATGAAGGGGATACGGTGGTTGGTCATGGACATCAAGGTGTTCTGGTTACTTTAGTAGATAGAACGACTCGAGAGACTAAGATCAAAGCGCTACCCAATCGTAAGGCAAAAGCTGTCACACAAGCTTGTATTGACATGCTAAAAGGTGAGCAGGCGTTAAGCATCACCTTTGACAACGGTAAAGAGTTTGCTGACCATGAAGCGATGGCAACCGCGTTAAAGGCTGATATTTATTTCGCTCAGCCTTATCATTCTTGGGAGCGCGGAACGAATACAATACCAATGGTTTACTTCGTCAGTTTCTACCTAAGTCGATGCGTCTTGATAACCTATGCAGGCACTTAGTTCAGTCGATTGAAGACAGTTTAAATAATCGACCTAGAAAGGTGCTAGGGTTTAGAACACCGCTTGAGGTAAAATCTAGATTCGGGTGCGTTGCACTTCGATGTTGAATCCAAGAGAAATAAAACTAATATCGATTTTTAGTAGAAATAAATTTTTAACTAAAGTAAAATAACGTAAATAAATTGTTTCAATAGAGTTGTTTTAAGTTACAAAATTATTTCTTATTATTAATTTTTTTGCTCAGGAAAAATTTATAAATATTACAGCTTTAACAAAATTATAATTAGCTACCTAAAGTTAATTAGCTATTAAAGTAAAACTATAATAGACCTCTTGTATAAGTCATCGTTAGGCCTTTTCATTCCATAAATGCAAGTCATTGAGCTGGTAATTTTGCAAGAGGTCCTATAGTTGAGCAGTTTATCGTATTAACTACATATAAATCTGATTATGAATTTCTAAACTTATTATGTGGTTTCTTTACCATTGCCTAATTTTTGTATCACCCTATCTATAACAATGAGAGCTTCATGAATAATTCGATAATAAAAGCAGCAGCAATAGCAGTTATAATTGCAGCCCTTATCAGTGGTTTAATGGTTTTGGAAATGAATGAATTAGCACCTGCTTATAAACAAACGGGGCAGTTGGTATTTTATATTTTTATTACTTTTATATCGATATTTACAGGGGCTGTCGTTGCTGCTATCTTCTTTCATCGTAATCGCAAAAACCCACGCATCATGGTTAAACGTGCAAAAATTATCTATGCAGGGTATGCCGCAGCAATCTCTGGGCTAATATTTATTTTGCCAAACCTCCTGCTCAAACAATCTGCTGCCTCTTGTATAAAACCCAACATATATGCGGTAATATCAGACCCTTTAAATATTCAGGTCTGTATGAATATCAAATCGGTTTTGCTCACTAAAATCCTACCTTTTACTACTCCCTTATTTTTAGGAGGCTTAATCGTCAGCGCCATCGTTATTATGATGGTTAGTGTACTCACTTATTCACTGGTTACCGCTAAATTCCTATATAGCAATAATAGATAGTCTGGTAGTAATTATTTTAATTTAATCCAGAAAAATTATCTAAGCTAAAAATGATTCAACCCAAAATCTCATAACTATATCTCGTTATATTTCATTGTTCGAATTCTGCAGGAGCGTGTCGTGTCAAATGTTTTAATTGGAGTTGGTGGTTCAGGTCAGCATATTATCCATGCTTATTTACGTTTATTAGCACTGGGTAATGCCGGCTCGAGAGATATCCCGCATGTTTATATTATTGATGCCGATGCTCAGTCTCAGCAGATTGCCAATAGAAGAAGTCAGTTAGTACCCGACATTCAAAGCCTGCATGAATATCTACGCCACAGAGGTATAGGAGGCAAAACTAAAGAAGCGAACTTCGACATTATTCGACCTTATAGCCAAAACTTATCTACCAATAGCGATTTGACTGTTAAGAACGTTTTACTGGCACAAAAAAGCAATACCACAGAAGAGATTAACGCTTTCTTTTATGAGCAAGACCTTAATATTAAAGTCTCTGAAGGTATGCATGCCAATCCAAAAGTAGGCTCAACTATCTTTGGCGAAAAGCTTGGACGGGTGCTTGATAGTAGTGGCAAGATTGATACCAATAATAGACAATTGCTGCAAAAGGAATTTTTCTCATTATTCGATGATGATGTCACAGGGATTAATACTACGAATTGCAACATTGTCATCGTCGGTTCGGTATTTGGGGGTACCGGTAGCGGTATTATTCCTACTTTGGCGCGTACCTTTAACGAGATATTAAATAGCTCAAGCTCAGGTCGCACTGTCAATTTAGCAACTGTAGCGACGCTGCCTTGGTTCCAGTTAAAGCCTGGTGAAGATGGCTCTACAGGAAGTGCCTTTGATGTAGGCAAACTAAAGCGTAATACTGCCTTTGCCTTAAGAAACTTCCAATATGAGCTACAGTCCAATAGCAATAACGCTGTCAGCTCTATTTTTATTCAGTCAGGTAGCATGTGGCAGGATATCCAAAGACCAAGCGCTGGGGATTTTGATCAGCCTGAACATACGCACGTGGTCAACTTATTAGCAGCAAATGCGGTTCAGCATAGCTTTGCCAAGCATTTTGATGCCAATGAGCTGTTCATGCCGATGAGCCAATTGTCTCATGAGATCAATCAAGGTCACTTCCACCCTCATACTTCTAAAGCCCTACATTTTAAAGATTTTACCAAAGGTAAAGACTTTGTAAGCTTATGGATGTTACTGGTCAAAAACGCTTTGACAGTATTGGTGCTGCAAGCTTTTATAGAAGTATTAAATGGTTATGTTGAAGGCAACATCAATCATCCAGTGTTAGGAGACTCGGCACCACAGTACAGCACTGTCACCAAACTGTTAGAAGAGATACGAGAAAAGTTTGGTATCAGTTTAGAGAGCAAAAAAGCTTGGATGGGGCTAAAATCAGTTTCGTTCGTGCCTAAGGTCGTGGCGACTAGTCTCAAAGATGCTTTGATGTCTGAACAAAAACAATACCAAGATACTTTAAAGTGGCTTAGCAAGCATGACTACGACAACCAAAGTGCTTCTGGTATTATTCCAGAATTTAGACCCTATCATAATATCAATAGTGCTCAAAATGCCAACTCGCTCTGGTCGCAACTGGTCGGTGCTAATGAGCAAACCGGCTTTGAGAAGGATGAATTGTGGCAGTCGTGCGCACTAAAAACCTTGGAAAACACTGTCTTGGGTGAGGAAGGCGGTATCGATACTACGCTACAAGCAAAAATTAATACTATCTTGGAACAAAGCAACAGCGACGCTGATAAATACGCTGGTTTGGCGAGTAGCATTGCCAGTTCGGTGTTCAAAAACCTAAATAAATATGTCAAGCCTAGCGAAGAGTTTGGAGAAAAATTCTCTGAATATAGAAATATGTCTGACAATGCGCAGTCTATTAGCCAAGTTCAATTGCAAATGCAGCAGCAAAAAGGTGAAATTACTAACTATGGCACGATGGACTGGAATCTGCAGTTAGCAGGCAATGTGGCTGCATTAGATGTTATGGATATCGATCACCCCAAGACTTTGCGCTGGCTAGATGCGCTATATCCAACTTCTACTACTGCTAATCTTATCAATGTCATTCAATTAGATGAGCGTATTGCGCAGGGCGTGCCCAATATATTGGCGTCTTTTTTATTACAAAAATGGCGCCTGCAAATTCAAAATGATGTTACGGTTTCGCAACTTTTAGAAGACTACAATACTGCTTACTATAAGATCAATTCGAATAAATTTCAAAGTACTGAAATGGGCTTGTATCTCTATGCTCAGCGCGTCATCGAAGCGGCTTTTTGGTTATTGATAAGCGGCTCTACAGAGGTTACCTATACTGCTATCGAGTTAGAAGGGAGCAATGCCTACCATCGCTGGCTAAAACGTGAGCTACTGACTCAAAATTGGTCAGATACTCAATTAGGTATGATCGTCACCAATGATGCTGAGCGAACACCGCTATTTTTGTGGAACGGTTATTACTGGTGCTTAGCGGCAAATAACACTGCGCAAGAATTCTTCGCTGAGCTATTACAAAAAATGCAACTACCAAGTTTGCGTTATAGATATTCTGATTTATTCTCTAGAAAATCCAGCGGCGACAATAATAAAACTACCTCACTAGATAAATTCTTTGCCTCGCAGCTTAATACTCTAAAAAACAGACTAAAGAGTCGTAAGAGTAGCAATGAAAATGCTAACGAAAATCTATTACTAACCGCACTAACGGGTATCTTGACTGATCTTCCACAAGCGACTGCTAACAGTGTAGTAGCGCCGCTGCGTACTTCGCTTGAGCTAGGCTGCCGTAATGTGGTCACTTTAGATGAAATCGGCACCTCAAAATCTATCGTAAATATCAGCGGTTACCTGATTCAGCAGCCAAAAGTAGTTATGCTAGAGAAACTACCTGACAATAATGGCAATATCGTCAATATTGGGCAATTCATGCCAGTTAGAAAAGAGTATTGGCTAGAGCCTGAAGTTATAGAACAATTATCTAAAGATGATGGCGAATATGTCCATACCAGAGTAAAGTTCAATGGCGAAAGCAACAACGAATGCTCTATCCAATATACCAAATTGTATGTACCAGAATTGGGGTGGATGGAGTTTAAACAAGGTGCTGATGCTAGCCAACCTATTATCGCCATTACTCCTTATGACCTAGCATTTGGGGTTGGGGTATGGCCGAACTTCAAGGCAGAAGGTTGGAATTACTACTTTATCTCAGTTGATATAGAGAAACGTAACGTCTATCAAGACTTAGCCAATAAGCTACAGACTGTGCTTGGCTCAGAGAAAATGACAATCACTATCTACTCTCAGGATTTGCAGCACTCAGCAGCTTTTGGCTTTGACGCTATTCCGATTAAGATTGACTTTGCACCCGCAGTCATAGAGCTATCTTGTGGCGATACTATTATCGCTACTCAGCCTATCGTATTGAAGGAAGATATCAAATCTGGCAATAGTCATATTAAATGCATTGGTCTAGATTTTGGAACGTCTAATACCTGTATGGCAATGGCTTACAATGAACAAGGTCAAATCAAACGCGAAAATCTTAATCTTGCTAATACTGCTGACAGTCCAAGAATGGAGTGGTTGGTTTATTCAGAAACAGATGACGAAAAAGGTAAGGATAACTGGCTAAAAAACCGTAGTGCTTATTATCTACAGCGTCAAGCAAATGTTAGCCAAATAAATAGCTACACTATACCTAGTGAGATATTGCTAGGTCTGAGTACACGGGTAAGCATTGACGGTACGAATCAGAGCGCTGTTCAGCTAAAAACAATGAAAGATAATATCGATAAAAAGCATACTGTAGTCAATGGAGTCAATTTAGATGCTCCTATTTTCACTCCTTTCTGTAGCGATTTTTATGGCTTTACAAGTACGGATGAAGAACGTCTTGGATTCTTTGATAGGTTACTACAAATAGATGATATTCAAGTTATCTATGGCAATATCAAGTGGCCCCAAGAGACTAGTGGCTCCAACTATCAATTGTCTAATCGACTACGGGCTACCTATATAGAACAGATGATGATAGGGGTGCTGGCACGTCTAAGATATTCTGGCGTGACAGATATTGACTATGCTTATGTGACACGACCCGATGCTTTTACGTTCCAAAACACTACCTTTGCCAATACTTATGCTGAAGAAGTAGAAAAGATATTAGGTAAGTTAGGCACGAAAACGGGCGTTACGGTTCGTAAGCCGGAGGTCATAGAGGTGTCAGAGACTGATGCTGCTTTACAGATGTCTATGATCAATCCTAATGAATCCTACGTAATTATAGATATGGGTGGTGGTACTACAGATATAGATATCAAACTTTCCTATGTCAATGAAAACAAGCCAGAAAGTTTAAAATACTCTAGTAGTATTAAATGGGCGGGCAATGATTTGATGGCGTCACTATTAGCATCTGAAAAGAGCCCTATTCGTAAACATCTCAATGGTAATAAATCTGAAACCAATGACAACTCTAGTAAAAATAGCACTTTACTAGGTTCAGCATTGAAACTACAAATTCGTAATGGTATTCGTATTGTCGATAACCTTAATGAAGATCCACGTCCTGTCTCCAAAGTCGCTGAGATGTTCTTTGAGAGCATTTATGAGTATATCTTTGTAAAAATAAAGCTGCTGCTAAAGCAAGCAGGGTTTGAGTCGGTCAGTGGTCTCAAAAACCAAAAGCTTAATATTGTCCTGCAAGGTAATGGCTTTAGGCTTAGTCCTTACTTCAGTCATGTTACCCATCAACATCCTGAGTTTAATGAAGGTCATTATGCTCCCAAAGTTTGGGACAGTGTATTCGCTGATGACTCTAACCGTGATGAGATAGCACTCAACGTCAGTTACAGCGAAAATAGCAAAGAGTATATGATTCGTGATGGGGCTGGTAGTATCGCTGATGAAATGTTCAATAATAAAATTAGTAGCGTGTTGGATAATCCCAAAATACTATATCCCTCAAATATGTTTGATAAGAATCAAAGTGCCACTCCAGTATTAGTAGAATACGATAAAGACGCTGCAAGCCCGCGTCTCAACGACAATCTACAAGATGAAGAGCATCTAATTCCTGTGTTGCAAGAGCTGTTCCCCTACACGCAAAAATACTGGAATAATAGCAAAGAAGTAGCGTATTTATTTACTAATAATAAATATGGTAACGAACGTTTTCATGATGTGAATGCTATGTATCTGACGGGTTCAGGTAGCGGTACGGATCACTGGAACTTCTACTTGGCCATGACTCAAAAACTACAAGATAATTAAGGAAGAATAATGAAAAAAGTTATCTGTAGCCGTCAAGTGCTACCATCTAAGAAGCCTCTTAAAGCTATACTAGCGTCCTCTACATTGTTAGCGCTATTATTACCGCTGTCAGCTATGTCAGCCACATCAGATGATGCTACTTTAGATAATGGGGAACGTATATCAGCAACACTTTCGGATGTTAATAATTCAGAGCCTGTGAATGATCAAAAGGTAAATGAAATCACTAATGTGTCTAAAAGTAGTCAAGAATCTACAGCACCAGAAAATGTAAATACAGGTAATATTTCTTCTGATACATCAACAGGTAATGACACTGGAAAACAGGAACAGAATGTTGATCCGGAAGTAGATCATCAAAGTACCAATAAAGGTTCAGTTACCAGTGCTCTAGATGAAGTAGAAGGGCGAGCTAGTAATAATGCCCAAACTGAAAGTAGAGAAATTACGAAAGATGAGGAAATAGCTGATAATAATAAATCTTGGATGAGCTTAGAGTATTTATTAGGAGGTGGCTTATTGCTACTACTTCTTAGCAGTGGATTTTTATTATTTAGGAAAATTGGTAGCCTAAATGATGAAAATGAAGAGTTATTTAACGAAAACTCTGCTTTAAAAGAAAAGATTACAGGTAATACTACTGAGTTAAAAACAAGTAAGCGAGAAATTTTGCAACTGCAGTCTGAAATAAGAGAGTTAAAAATAACTTCTGAAGCAGAGCAAAGTAGTCCTTCAAGTGTAAACACGGATGCGAGTGACTTATCATTGATGCCATCACTCATTACTCCTGAAACACTAGCGATTGAAGACTTAACTCAATCGGATCGTAGTCAATTAACCAGTATTTTCGAAAATTGGCTAAAAACTAATCGTGGTAATACTAAGGTTGATGACTTAATACCTGAGCACATCCAGAAGAAACTTAAGCATTGGCACTATGCAATAGAACTTTGGGGGCAAGGTAGTGGTTTGGATTCTGTAGATATTACTAAAAATACTATGCATACCGCTGTTATTAGTCTTATCAAAAATGTTAATGAAGGCTATGCTTACTGTTATATAAAGCCGAATTCGATGTCATCGCTATGGAAGAATAAAGCTTGGTACACGGTCGAAAAAGTTAATGGAACATTGAAACTAACGGGCGAACTTTTGGAGAGTAATTGATGCAATTTTATCAATCAAAACATGCCTATGGTTTGAGTGCAGCGATACTATTTAGTTTATTAGGGGGGTGTAGCGATCAACCCGAGGAAGTAGTAAAACCTGAAACGCCTGTAGCAACCAAAAGTGCCAAGCCAGAGGTGATGCCTGCGTTAAGCTTAGACTTATTACCACCTGTAAAAAGTAGCACTGCAGCGATCGACTATATTATCGATGGTTCAGCGAGTATGTGTGGCTATTTCAATGCTGAATTAAATACTACTGAGCAAGCTATTCCTATTACTAAGTTGGTTCAGGCGATTCAGTCGGTACGTCGATCAGAGGATAGAATACTGATCTTTATGCAAGATGAGTCTGCTGATAAGGCAACCTATATTCCTTTCGAGCAGTTTGAAAATCAGCTGATGCAAGGTAAATGTAATCTTAACGGTCAGTACACTCAGCTAGGTCTTGTTCTACAGGATTACCGAGAGCAACCAGAACTACAAGAGCGCTCAGTCGTGGTGGTCTCTGATATGCATTTATTACCTGCGGAAAGAACCGTTTTTGAAACTCAGTATGATGCTTTTCTCGCCAGCTATGTCACCGCAGAAAATAAAGGTTCAGCGCTCTCAAACGGTTTATTATCAATGCGCTCGCCATTCGTTGGCACGTACTATACGGTGAATAATGAAACCAAAAAGCTGGCGCAAACACAAAAGCATCTACACTTTTTTTGGTTGGCAAAGCAGCCTGCCGATGCCGAACAGATAGAAAAAATTCGGCAAAATTTAAGTAGTGCTCAAAGTCAGTTTCCTAATAGTGTCATCGCGCAAGCTGAGTTTTTACCACAGCTGCGACTACTGACGAATGGCGCAAAAAGCTATGAGTCCTTTAGTTCACCTGCTCCTATGATAAGCGCCAAAAATATATTAGATCTTTCTATGGGAGATAACAAACCCTTTATTAGTGGGTTTGAGGCCAATAGCGCTCTGAGCGATGAACAGAAAAACTGCTACGATATCAGTTGGGATGAAAAAGATAATATTATCTTTTATCCTTACGCCAATCCGAAAACCAATCGCGACAAAATCTGTCCTGATGGTCCATTGTTCCGCTCAAAAACAGGTAGTACCCTCAGGTTGAATTTACCTTTACAAAGTGGTTATAGCATCAAGCCAACATCACCCGCTGCATTAGAAATAGTAGAAAATTATTTATCTATTCCTATTGTAGAAGCGCAAAAAGCTTGTATCGGTGTCAGTTCTGGGATGGCTGACGCTCAAAAGAACTCGCAAGGTATTACTGTGCAATATGCAGCTGACAGTAGTGCAATTAATACTGATTATTATGCGCAGTTTTCTATTGAACGCGACGTCTGTAGCTCTGAGACAGACTGCTCTAATCTAGTGGATAAGACTTTCCAATACAATCAGCTGATATCAACCTTAGCCAATAAGTCGAAACAACATATCGAAAGCTTATATCCCCGAACGATTGATATCACCATGATGTGTGGTGAAACGCAATGATGAATGAGGGTATGTGGGTATTATGGCGGTTGTCAACTCAGGAAAAACTAAAGGATAATACTTTTGAATGCCATCTTATTTTAGAGTATAGAGATAATTCGCCTGCTCAATGTATAGATATTAACACCTTAGAAAATCTTAATGAAAAATGGCTCAACGTGGTGCGTAAAGAGTCTCCGTTTGGTAATCTTAGCGACACTGATATTCCAATGAAGGATGATTTGTCATTATTTATCTCTTGTTTTATTAATGTCTATGTCCTGTTAGAAGAGCAACCGCAGTTAGAGTCTATCTATTTATTGACCTCAGCGATATATGAGCAGATTTACCTTGAGACGGTATATCCACTCAGTCAGCTAAAAGACATTGAGCTAAGAAGTCTGAACAAAATCTTTGTACAGCTGTATCCTAAAATTCCTTCTGAGAGATTTGAAGAGCTAGAAGATCAGCTTATTGAAGCTCAGGGCTTAACTGAGTCGCTCGCCCTGATTAGAGGTGACACTACAGATACAGCGGTTCAAGAAGATCAACCTGCCACCGACTTAGAGCCATTACATACAGTAGAAGCTTATGCTATTGAAAACATATTCTCAAAGCAAGATCTCAAAGATTTTCGTGAGGGCTTCAATACATGGCAAAGGGCGCATGGTAAGAATGAGATGGTTGATAGACTTCCTGAGAGTTTATTAGACAAGATAGGCGATGAATACGATATAGTATTTTGGACGAGTGGTCAGGGCGTAAGTAATATGGTGAGAGACTATAATCCACCCAGACACACGATGGTGTTCAGTATTATCCAAAAATCTAATCAAGAGGGTCTTGGTTATTGTATACAGCGACCGACCAGCTTAGATAAGGTTTGGACCCATAAGCGGTGGCATAACATTAAATGCAGCGATAGTGAAATTCTGGAAGTATCGGCTTTAGAACGTTAAAGTGCTACCGCCTCCTTTTATCATATCGTATAAAATCATATACTAGGTAATACGGCTTAATTTAAATGAATAAAAACTTTCAATATACCTTAATGAGTGTTACAGGCGTTTTGTTGATGGCTATATCGGCTGGCGCTTTTGACTCAGAGTCTGATACCTATTATGAAGAAGAGGTTGCTAGATATGATATTAGCGAGCCTGCTGATGTGGAGCCTGCGTATATCCCAGTATCTCCACATAGCGATGTTGTTGATGGAGAAAATTATAAAAAACAGATTGAATGGGCTGATGAGTTGGCAGCAGTTGATGAGCGTTATCCCAATGATATGCAACGACTAGAGAGATATCAAAGCTTACTTGATGAGAGTGGCAACCCATATGCGCCCATTTTGCTGGCAAGCACTATCGTCAACGTTAAAAACCAATCTAGAGATATCGATATATTTCAAGAGTGGTTAGATAGCTTTGGATTTGACTCAAGCTCTATTGATAGTCTTGAGAGCTTGGCTGCTGACCAAAATATTAATGCTATGTTTTTACTGGGTGTTTATTACTATCAAGTTCAGCGCTATGAGCAGTCTAAATCTTGGCTTGAGCAAGCGGCCAACCAACAGCATGCAGGGGCTATGAATCAGCTGGCCTGGATATATAGAGAGGGTCTAGGTGTAAGTCAAGATCTTGATTATGCCGTCATGTGGCATAGTTATGCTGCTGAGGCTGATTATCCTCGCGCCATGACCAACTTAGCATATTTATATAGTATAGGAGAAGGGGTCGATAAAGATTTAGAAACCTCAGCAAAATGGTACATAAAGGCAGCTGGTTTAAATAGTGCTTCAGCGATATATGCAGTAGCAGCTTACACCTTAAACGGTACAGGCGGTATCGCAAAAAATGAGTCAGAAGGGGTTAGATTATTAATGGCATCTGCAGAACTTGGCCATAAAAGAGCGATGTACGCTATAGGTAAACGCTATGAAAATGGCGATGGCTTAGATTTTGATATTGAACAAGCTAGGTATTGGTATAGTGAATCGGCAAAACTTGGTGAAAATGATGCGATCGTCGCATTAGAGAGTTTGAATTATTAACATGCTATTAATGCTTCGATTATAAGCATAGTCAGACGTCATCATGACTTTAGTATCCTGTAAATATAGTTGTGGGGCAGTTATCGTCAATTAGGGATTAGGTATTAATGAGATTTAATTTATTGTTGTATGTGCCAGCGTTGGCTGATGACTTGACTATAGAGTATGGCATCTTTATTCAGCACCATTTAATGGATGATGCTGAGATTAAACTGGATTATTTTGAATTGAGTAAGATTAATCCAGAAAATTATGCCTTAGATATCGTAGATGAAAAAGAGGTCACCAAAAAACTGAGAAAGGATTGTTTGGTAGAGGGTTTTACACTGAACAGCTACTACTCGATAGATATGGCTAAAAGTTACAATAGAAACATTAATAAAGATGAAGTCAGACAGATTTTTGTCTGCTTTAAAAACAACTCAAAAGAACCTATCGATGCTTTTATTAGATTCACTGAAGATCAGAGGATTGAGGATTACCAAGTCAGCAATAATTTGATATTTTTCAGACTTTGGGTGTCACCTGAAATGGAGGGTATCTCTACCATCCCATTAAATGTCGGTAAAATTAACTACTCGGATTTTGAATACTTTCGTGGGATTATCAAGCAAGAAATAAACCATCAGTGGCGCTCGTTTTTACATAAAAAAAGAGATATCAGTAAAGCTGCATTAGCTGAGAATAAAAAAGAGCCCGATACGGGGTTAGTAATCAATGAAGAGTCACCACCACCTGCTCCAACACCTAAATTAAGTAATATTTTTGTGCAAGAGTATGATATTCCACATAGGTTAGCCACCCATACAAATACAGCGCCTCAAGAGGTTTTAGCGCCTCAAAATAATGTTGCTGTCATTGATAAGAGTCAAGGTTCTCAGACATTTAAGGTCATCGCCTATATATTATTAACTTTAGGGGTGTTGTCTATATTAGGTAAACTATTTGGTGGCAACTAATAACATTGGAAGATTGTAAAAATAGTGGTAATCATCCCAATAATTAGACACTTATCAAATAGAATTAAGCTGCGTGGTTTAGTTTCTGTATTGGCTTAAAGCCGCTATTGCCCATATCCGGGCGCTCGTGATTGGAGTGATATAACCAAGAGCTGTTTACGGACTTGGTCTAAATCCGTAAACAGCTCTTGGTTTAACCAATCATAACGCATCGTTATATTATAGCGCTCGACATAAGAATTCTGCTGTGGATTGCCAGGCTCAATATAGCTTATCGTAATACCTTGATCTAACACCCAATCTTTAAGCACATTACTGATGTATTCAGGTCCATTATCACATCTTACTTGAACAGGCTTACCTCGACATTCAATCAGCTGTTTTAAACTGCGTATGACTCTTTGAGCGGGTAATGAGAAGTCAATCTCAACCGTTAAGGCTTCACGGTTGTAATCATCAATGACATTGAACAGTCTAAACCCTCGTCCATCAGTTAAAGCATCATGCATGAAGTCCATGCTCCAGCTTTGGTTTATCTTATCAGGTACAGCAAGTGGCACAGGCTTGGCGCGCTTAATTCGGCGGCGAGGTTTGATACTCAGGTTCAGTTCAGACTCACGGTAAATGCGATACACTTGTTTATGATTGTATCGCAGTCCCAGCACGTTACGCAGGGTCAAAAGCACAATCCAAAGCCCCAATTCTTGTTCCACTGCGTCAGATCTATTAGTAAGTCCGCTATCTGCTTATTATCATCCGTTGCTACCGACTTGTGATAATAACAGGTGACGCTAATACTAAAGATCAAGAAAGCCCTGCAAATGCTTATGCCACGGTCTTTAATGTAGTGACAAGCGAGCATTCTCAATTTCAAACTCTTTAAGACGAGTGATGAGCGCAGCATACATACCACCATATTTAGAGCGCCAGTTGTAAAAGGCGCTTTGAGTAATATTATGCTCACGGCAAAGCTCGGTGATGGGCACACCCTGTTCTGCTTGTTTGGGGATATTAACGATTTGATTATCAGTAAAGCGTGTCTTTTTCATAGGATTCTCCAGCTGATATATTTTAGCAGTTAATCTCTATTTCTAAGTGTCCTTATTTATTGGGGGATTACCCAGTCATCAAGCTTGTCTAATAACGTTAATATTAATTCTGCCCTTGTATCAGTTGATTTTTCTATCCGTTATCGTTTTCTGGTTATTAAAACTAGGGCAGCAGCCATAATTAACGCTAATAAACCGATAAAGACCGCAGCAAAGGTCTTATACCTTGTAAAATTAGAAAGGCTATACTTAGACTGTGTCTTAATTTTTTCTTGCTCTAAGCTTAAAGATGGATCGGCTATTGTGTTTTTAGCGTCCGCATCTATGTTCAGATTTGTACTAGCTGCTTTTTTTAAATCAGCGGAACTAATTATAAGACGTTGATGAATTTTTTTACCAGCTTTACCATCTGTTTTAATACCGATATCGGCTTGATACTGTTGGATGACTCGACGTGTACCGTCGCCAATAATACCATCAACGTCACCTACGTTATAACCGAGTAGGTTGAGAGATTCTTGCACCTCGCGAGATTCTTTTCGGCTTAAACCAGCATCATCTGTCGGCCATGCAGTCACAAAATTAACATTAGTATTTTTTTGTGCAATACGCTGCGATAAATGAGCAATGGCTAAAGCATAGTTTTCTGAGGCGTTATAAGCATAAAAGGCGTCAAAATTACGCCCTACTAAGAAAGCAGGACCTTTTTTGCCTGCGGGTAAAAACAAGCCTACTGAAGATAACGTATTTGGTAATGGGCTGCCATCTGCTAGAGTAACGCCTAATCCTTGCCAATGGGATAATAGTTTTTTATTTTTACGGTCATTTAAAGCCGCCACACCTGAAGGCAGGCGTACTTCATAACCCCATGGTTGATTACTTTGATAGCCACTATTTTTTAGAAAGTTAGCGGTTGAGGCTAATGCATCTGCCTGACTGTTCACTAGATCTTTACGATTAT
>Ga0208435_100218_pt1 | contig 18396 bp, 15 predicted proteins | sample 24_taG_FD_184097 | JGI IMG/M metagenome (GOLD analysis project Ga0208435, IMG submission 184097) | Marine viral communities from Cariaco Basin, Caribbean Sea - 24_WHOI_OMZ (SPAdes) (version 2) | ecosystem: Environmental > Aquatic > Marine > Oceanic | place: Caribbean Sea: Cariaco Basin...
AGCCTTCCTGCAACCAAGGCAACACCACATGGCCACCACCAAACACCAGCGCTCCGGCCTTGTAGAGTTCTGCCCCGACCCAAGCCAGAGAACCCGGCGCCAACGGCATTAACGAAAGCACCAACAGGCAGACAAATACCACCGCAAACATCCATGGCTTGCGAACCTGCCACCCTATTGTCATCGGTTCAACCGGGCTGCCCGCAGACAAGCTCAAACCGATCCCGGCCATCGCCGCCAGCGCCAACAACAAAAGTTGCATCCAGGCCGCGCCTGCTATCAGCAACGCACTTGCCACCAACAGCGCGAGCACGCGCCGGGACATATCCGGGCATAACGCCCGCCCCATTTGCCAGACAGCCTGTGCCACCACAGCAACCACAAACAGTTTCAACCCGTGCACCCACCCGCCAGAGCCGGCTTCCGGCCAGAACGTAAGTCCGAACGCAAACAAGGTCATCAACACCGCTGACGGCAGAGTAAATCCCAGCCAAGCCGCAAAGGCGCCCCGGTAGCGTCCGCGCAGCAAACCAATGGTCAGTCCTACCTGACTGGAAGCCGGCCCCGGCAATAACTGGCACAGCGCCACGACTTCAGCAAAGGCTTCTGAGGACAGCCACTTTCGACGGGTCACAAACTCATCGTGAAAGAAGCCCAGATGCGCAGCCGGGCCGCCGAACGAGGTCAGCCCCAAGCGTAAAAATATCTTGAAAATGTGCCAGCCAGACACCGAATCGGACGGGTCAGTTTCTGTCATCATCCATCTCCCGATGGCTCCCTAACATTCCCACAGTAAACATGAACATTGTATCGCTACGGTTGCAGATGCCCAGTGACCAACCATAATGACAACAGGGGTCAGCATAAGGCCCCACTCGGCATCAGGGAATCAGCATGACAGCGAAGGTTCGCGAACCCAAGAATCAGGAAGAGCTATTACTCTACCGACTGAGCCTGCGCTTGGGCCCGGTTCATGCCCGCCAGCGCCTGGGCATTGAGGAAGAGTCGGAAGCGTTGCTGCTGGGCCGGGATAAGCGCTCTTTCCATCTGGAAAACCTCACCAACGCGCCGCGATTAATCCGTTTTTGCCTTAAAGCCCTTGGCCTGTTTGGTCGGGCCCAGGCCAACAGCCGAAAACTCAGAACCGCGACCAATACATTCACGGTGCATAACTTGCCCCCGGCGTTCGAAGGCTATCGCATACTGCACCTGACCGATCTACATGTGGACATGGACGAGCAAAACCTGCAAGCGGTTATCCGGCAGATCCAACCTCTGGATTACGATGTGTGCGTGCTGACGGGTGATTATCGCCAGCTCACCTGGGGGCCGATGGAGGCCTCTCTGGAGGGCATGGCCAGGCTGCGGGAAGCCATCCGGGGCGAGCCCTACGCGGTGCTTGGCAACCACGACAGCATACGCATGGTGCCCGCTCTGGAGGATATGGGCTACCGGCTGTTATTGAACGAGATGACGCCGCTGGAACGCTCCGGCGAAAAAATCTATCTGGCGGGCATCGACGACGCCCACTACTACAAAGCCCACAACTTGCACAAAGCCGGTGATGACATTCCTGTCGGCGGCGTGAGCCTGTTGCTCAGCCACACCCCCGAGGTCTGGCGCGAGGCCGCCCATGCCGGTTACGACCTGTTCCTGTGCGGGCACACCCACGGCGGCCAGCTCTGTTTACCCGGCGGTATCCCTGTGACACTGGATTCCGATTGCCCCCGCCATCTCGGGCGGGGATTCTGGCGCGTGAACGGCATGCAGGGGTATACCTCGCCGGGTGCGGGCACATCGGTGCTGAACGTGCGCCTGAATTGCCCACCCGAAGTGACTCTGCATACGCTGACACGCGGCCCCTCGTGATGATTAGTGAGGCTGTTTGCGAATACCCAAACGGTATAACAAAGGGGAGAACAGCATATTCGACAAAGCAAAAAGCATGGCAATCGCCGCGATTTCCCAAAACGGCAAAGGAAACCAGAACCAGGCCATTAGCATCGGCAACGCGGCTTCAGGCAGTTGATCAAGCCAGACGGCCCGAGCACTGGAAGTCAGCCCCATTCGGCGTTTAATAAAGCTGCTGAGCAGATCACCGAGCAAAGAGAGTGCGCCAAAACCTGCGCCGAACAACCAACCCAGATCCAGCCAAAGCGCAAACACTGAACACGCTAAGGTACCCGACAGCAGGCCACGCCAGGTTTTGCTCGGCCCAAACAGTGGCCGGCCGTCTGACCACGTCCGGCCGGCATCCACCGGCCAGTTCGTGCGGTTCGGCAACAGCCGGGCCGCAACCACCGGAACACCGTTGGCCAACACCAGCAACACAAAGAGTTCCAGCGATAACAACAAGAACTCACCTCCGGCCATGCTTGCTTAGGCAAGACCTCCACGGGTCAATTTCAGTGGGTCCATGAGTTCTTCCAGCCGTGCACGACTCAACCCACTTCGCTCTTCGGCCACGTCGATCACCGGGCGGCCGGTGCTGTAGGCCTCTTTGGCAATCTCGGATGCCAACGCATAACCAATTTCCGGATTCAGCGCCGTCACCAGCACCGGATTGCGGCTAACGCCATCACTTAAATGATCGGTATTAACGGTAAAGCCCTGGATCGACTTGTCCGCCAGAATCCCGGCAGCGCCCGTCATCAGCTGAATCATATCCAGCAAATTACCGGCAACCAGTGGCAACATCACGTTAAGTTGAAAGTTACCGGACTGGCCGGCAATCGCGACGGCCGCGTCTAGCCCCATAACCTGAGCCGAGGTCATCGCCACCGATTCCGGAATCACCGGATTCACCTTACCCGGCATGATACTGCTACCCGGTTGCAACGCCGGCAGGCTGATTTCAGCCAGACCATGAATAGGGCCACTGTTCATCCAGCGCAAATCGTTCGCGATTTTGGTGAGCACCACCGCCACGCCCCGCAGCTGAGCCGACAGCGACAAAGGCGCATCCACCGCACTGATGCCGACAAACTTATGGTCGAGGGACTTAAACGAAAAGCCGGTGTTCATTTTCAGGAACTTGACGAACTGTTTGGCAAACTCGGAAGCCGCATTCACGCCGGTACCCACCGCCGTTCCGCCTTGAGGCAAATACGCCAAATCATCAAGCACCGTTTCCAAACGCTTTTCGGACGCCGCCAGTTGTTCACGCCAGGTTCTTAGCTCCTGCCCAAGCGTCACCGGCATGGCATCCATCAGGTGCGTTCTGCCGGTTTTCACTTGTTTGCTGAACTCTGCTTCGCGTTCGTAAATCATACCCTGCAGGTGTGACAGCGCTGGCATCAACTGCCCTTTGACCGCTAGCAGTGAACTCACGTGAATGGCCGTGGGAATGACATCGTTTGAGCTTTGGCTCATGTTCACGTGATCGTTCGGATGAACGTCATGGCCCTGCTTGGCCGCAATCGAGGCGATAACCTCGTTCAGATTCATGTTGGTACTCGTACCCGAGCCCGTCTGGTAGCGGTCAATCGGAAACTGGTCGGCGTATTCACCCAGAATCAGCTTTTCGCAGGCATCGGCAATCGCATCCCGGCGCTGGCCGTCTAACAAACCCAACGACGCATTCGCCTGAGCCGCCGCACGCTTCACCTGTGCCATAGCCTTGATGAAATTGTCGGGCATGGGCTGGCCGCTCACGGGAAAGTTATCAATGGCCCGCTGGGTCTGTGCCCCCCAAAGCGCATTGGCGGGAACCATCACCTCGCCCAGACTGTCCTTTTCCACTCGGTAATCGCTCATCACACCCTCCCTATTCTTACTTTGCCCTGCTTAACCGCACACGAGCTTACACCTAGCCTGCGCGCGCCGGTGACTTTAATCGGACATGGTCGCAAATACCGGTGACTTGCTCAAAGTTGAGGATCAAGGTGTGCACGGTCAAGGTGTAAGTATCGTGCAGATGGAATTTGAAACGCCGCTGCTTCTCCCCTTGAAGAAACGCATCGTATTCACGCACCAGTTCCCGCACGTCACCACCTTCATTCTGGCTCCAGGTAGCATTGTATGGGCCTAGCACGGCGCCGCCTGCAAGGCAGACGGTGACTTCGTGATTGGTGAGACTGCCGTTCTCCGTTGTCATAAGTCGCTCCTACAAAAGATGCCTTCTATCAGTGTAGTCGCTATGCAGCCCCGAAAAAGATTGCCGCTCTGCCCGCGCGACGAACAGCCCGTCAGGTGGGCGACGATGTGGCGAAACTGGTTAACAACGCCCTCAACCGATTCGGTTTAACAGGTTTATTCAGTACAGGCAGATACTGTGCCCGTAATAAGGTACGAACCTCATCGCTACGATCCGCCGTAATAATAGCGCCCGGCACATCTTCACCCAGATACTTCCGCACTCTATGAATAGCGTCAAATCCTGTCTGATCATCGTCCAAATGGTAGTCTGCAAGGACGGCAGTCGGTCGTTTCCCGGTTCGGGCAAGTTCCGCCAGCGCTTTTTCGCGACCGAGAACGGGCATGACTTCACACCCCCAGCGTTCCAGCAGCATCTGCATGCTTTCGAGCACGGCGGGGTCGTTATCGATCACCAGTATCAAAGCGCCCTCAAAGCCCTCTCGCAACACCGGTGGAACAACCGGTGGCTGACGCTTTTCGTAGCGAGGTGCCGAGGCTCTCGACAACGTCAGCGTAAACCTGGAGCCCTGGCCCAATTTAGACGCCACATCAATCCGGCATCCCAGCACACCCACCATTCGTTCCACAATCGCCAAGCCCAACCCCGCTCCTTGCCGGCCTCCTGCACCATGCGGCAGCACCTGATGAAACTCGGCAAAGATATCCCGGAGTTTTTCGGGCGCGATTCCGACACCGGTGTCCCACACTTGCAGTTGCAACTCTTCATCTCGCATACGCACCGCCAGCAGAACACCCCCTTGCCGGGTATAACGAAAGGCGTTACTCAAGAGATTCCGGACAATCCGGGCAAGCATGCGCGGGTCGGTATGGACAAACGCAGAGGTACTGCGGATCCGGAAATCAAGCTCCTCATTGGCGGCAACGGCACTGAACTCTTCCCCCAGATCCCGCACCAACTCATTAATATCAAGATGGATAAAATCAGGCTTCATGGCCTGCTGATCCAGTTTGGAGATATCCAACAGATCGGCCAAGAGTTCTTCCGCGCCTTCCAGAGCGCGATGAGCCTGTCGAACCATCTTGCTTTCGCGCTCTGGCAAGGCCCCTTCCTGAAGCGCCGACACCATCAAGCGCGCCGCATTCAGGGGTTGCAACAAATCATGGCTGGCAGCGGCCAAATATTTGTCTTTGCTACGATTCGCTTCTTCCGCCGCGTCCTTGGCAACGACCAGTTCTCGCTCGACCTTTTCGCGTTCTTCAATCTGATAGCGCAAATCAACATTGGCGTTCTGCAGAGCCTCAGTGCGCTCCAAAACCCGATGCTCCAGCTCCGCATTCAGTTGCTCCAGCCGTTGACGTGCATGCACGCGCTCCGAAATGTCCGCTACAAAGGTTTCGACAACCTCGGGCCCGAGATCAGGCCGCCTGAGCATAGTAATGGCCACATCCACCGATGTTTGATCGGCGCGCCGAAACCGGGTTTCCCGTGCATTCAGGCTTCCACGATCCAGCAACTCTTGGCGAAGCGCGTCGAAATCTGCTGCGCTAAAAAAAAGCTGCTCTCGCAATCGCACAATGCTGTTTTGTAATTGCTCTGCGCTGTCATAACCGCAAATGCGGGCCATCGCCGGGTTACAGGCCACAAAACCGCCTCGGAGATTAGCTTGGAATATCCCATGAAGCGCATTCTCGAACAGCCATTTATACCGATTGCGCTCCTGTTCGAGTTCGTCAATTCGTTGCTGAAGTGCCGGGTAATAATTTTTCCGTACGGATTGTCGGCCCAGCCCTAACAGATCGCCTATGCCGTATTCGCTTGGAACGGAATCAGAGGGCTTCTTCATAAACCACCTGAACGTCCCTCAGCGACGACTTTCGAGGGTTAGTCAGTATGCAGGGATCCTTCAAGGCATAGCCAGAGAGGTAAGGAATGTCAGACACGCTCACGCCTAACTCATTCAAACGCGCTTCCAACCCGAGTGTTTTCTTAAGTGAGATGATTCGCGACATCAAGCGTTTTTTGACCAGCGCATTAGACATACCCCGGGTATCAATATCCATCGCCTCGGCCACTCGCCGAAAGCGATCCTCCGCCGAGGCGAAGTTATAAGCGACGACGTGTTCGAGCAGAAGCGCATTACACAACCCGTGGGGCAGATCGAGAAATCCGCCCAAACTATGGGACATGGCGTGAACGGCGCCAAGGATGGCATTCGAGAACGCAAGGCCCGCCTGCATGGACGCAAGCATGATTTGCTCTCTAAGCACCGGATCAGACGGGTTTGCCACCAAAGGCTCTAAGTTGCGGTTAATCAGGCGGATGGCTTCCAACGCATGCGTATCGGTGAGCGGCCCACTGCCCGTAGAAACGAAAGCCTCAATCGCGTGAACCAAAGCATCTACGCCCGTGCAAGCGGTAAGATACGACCCCATGGTTTCTGTCACCTCGGGGTCGATCAGAGACACATCCGGAACCACCGCTTTACTGATGATGGAGAATTTGAAGCGGCGATCTGGATCCGAAATGATCGCGAACTGCGAGACATCCGCCGAGGTGCCGGCGGTGGTCGGTATCAATATGAGCGGGGGCGGCGGGTTGGTAATGGTATCCACACCTTCAAACTCGAGAATGCTGCGACCGTGAGTTGCAACAATGCCAATCCCCTTGGCGCAATCCATGGGACTACCACCACCGATGGCAACAATCACATCGCACTGGTTGGCCAGGTACTGTTCAGCCCCGGCCATCACTTCATCGACCTTCGGGTTGGGAGAAATGGCAGTGAACGTCGTACATTCGAGCCCCGCCTCGGTTAACAACTGCTCTGTCTCGTGCACCCAACCCGCGGCCTTCACACCCGGATCAGATACCAAAAAGACATGCCTCGCACCAAAATTGGCCGCGAAGTTCGCAACCGACCGTCGGGAGCCGGCCCCAAATACGATTTCTGGCGAGACAAACTTGCGAAGGGATGAAATGTCATGACTCATGGCGGCCTTATCAACTCGGTTGTTGTTATAGGTACTGCTGACATACTACCCCATGTTTCAGGGCGCGACACCGGGCTTTTGGCTACCGCCTCCGACTCGCCAAGCTTGAATAGAACCGCCAAAGCGTGTCAAGTACTTTGACTTGGCTCTCCAAGGTGCGGAATCCGTGCTCCTCTTCATCGAACCAAACAAGCTCTGCTTGCTGGCCAGTCTCTTTAAGGGCCTTAACCATCGAGAGCGTCTGCTCTGGAACAACAACGCGGTCACGCCCACCTTGAAAGAACAACGACGGGCAAGCAATCTGCCTGGCTAGTCGCGCCGGTGTACGAGTTTGCCATCGGTGGCCCTTTGGCCCAGGTTCACCTAAAAGCCAATCCAGATAACCGGACTCAAAGCGATGAGTGGCGGCTTTCAACGTTAGCGGGTCGGTAACACCGTATAAACTTGCCAGCCCACTCAGGCGCTGCTCAGGCTGGATAGCCGACATAAGCGCGGTATAGCCCCCCGAGCTTCTGCCCTGAACAAACACCCTGTTGGGATCAACCAAACCAGCGTCGCTGAGCGCAGCTTTCATCCTGAACATATCGCCGACATCGGTCTCGCCCCATTGGCCCGCCAGCGCCTGCCGGAACTCGCGACCAAACCCGGTGCTGCCGGTATAATTTACTTCCGCAACCGCAAACCCCCGCTGACACCAGAACTGCGCCTGGGGATTGAATGTTGCGTAGGCCGCCGACGTTGGCCCGCCGTGGGCGATCAGAATAAGCGGCGGTTTTTCCACAGGTTGCTCCGGCAGGTACAAAAACCCTTGCAACGCACGGGGATGCTCGCCGCCAGATGGGAGCACAATACTCTCTGGCCATACACAGCTGTTGCCGCCTAGAGCAACAGGCGCACTGAACAGTGGCTGAGCTTGCTGCCCGGCGAAAAGATTCAATCGCAAAATCGTGTCGCTCAGATCCGGCCTGCGCGCGACACAGTAAAGGTCGTCGCCGCTGACAACGAGATCACGGAAATCGGTGTAAGCGCTCGCAACTTGCCTGATCTCACCCTTCTGTTCCAGCCATAGCTCACCAATGCCTTGGCGATAGCGGACCCGAGCCCAACCACCTCCCGGTAGAGGGCAAGCGTGTTTTTCTCCTAGCTGCCATGGCGCATTCGCATGGTCCGTGTTGGACGAAAGTGCTGGTAACCAATGCAGCTCTCCTTCTTGCCGGACCACCCGATAAGGTTGCCACCAATCACCGTGGTCTGAGACAACCCACAAACTTTGTACCACGAACTGCGGTTGCTGGACGCTGCCGCCTCCGGGCGGTTCGGCTTTGGCGACCTTTACCGGCTTACCGGAGCTCTCCAACTCAGCGAGACAGACCCACGATTGATCCCATGGCATATGGGGAGAAAACCACCCAGTCCATGCTATCTGCTGCCCATCCGGACAGATGGCTGGAGCCCCGTAGAAGTCGAATTGATCATCCAGGACCGTCAGACGGCCCAAAAAATCAACGGCGACCAGATCTTGCTCTCCCCGTTTCTCTCGAACAGCTATCCAACGCGGCCGGAGCGGATCGGGCGTCAGCCCGCCCCATGTAGAATCTGGGTCCCTGACCAAAAGCTGCCGTTGGCGGCTCTCCAGATTCATGCTCCAGAGGCATTGATCCTCCGACACCCAGCACACAGATTCCGGGGTGACTGCATAAGCGCCGCCACCGTAGCCGTTCAGCCGGCTGCGGATACTGTTCCCCGTATTCAGGCGTTCTGATCGTTGACCGTCATATCGCCAAAGACTGACAAAACCGTCCTCGGGCTCTGTCGCCAACCAGAACAGCGCGCCCCCACTGACCCGCAACTCGGCATACTGTCGCGCCCCCGCACAGGCTTCACGGGCTGAAATCAGGTTACTTTCGGAAAAAAACACGGGAGTTCTTGGTGTTGCGATAAACGAGGTCGTCCAGCCCGGCCGTGGCATGCTCGGCCGCCGTCCGGGCAGCCAGAATTCGGTCGTGATGAGGCGACTTTGCGCACACCGGGTCCGCATTATCGGCATCCCCGGTCAGCAGGTAAGCCTGACAGCGGCAGCCGCCAAAATCTTTGCCTTTCTCATCACAGGAGCGGCAAGGTTCCGGCATCCAGCTGTCGCCCCGGTAATGGTTAAAGCCGGGGCTTTGATACCAGATTTCTTCGAGCGACATCGACTGTACGTTCGGAAATTCGATGGGGAGTAACCGAGCACTGTGGCACGGCAAGGCCGTCCCGTCGGGTGCTACGGTCAGGAACAAACTGCCCCAACCGTTCATGCAGGCCTTAGGGCGCTCTTCGTAATAATCCGGCGTCACGAAAATCACTTTCATGGGATGGCCTTGCTTCCGGAGATCGTCCCGGAAGCGATTCACCGTTGCCTCGGCGGTCTCTAACTGACCTCGAGAGGGCATCAAGCCTTCACGATTGGCGAACGCCCAGCCATAGTATTGGCAGGTCGCCAACTCGACATAATCCGCCCCGAGACTTTCACAGAGCGTGAGAATATCCGACATCTGATGGATGTTATGGCGATGGATGACGAAATTGAGCACCATCGGATAGCCCGCTTCTTTCACCGCCCGGGCCATGGCCAACTTTTGTTCAAATGCCTTTTTGGAGCCCGCCACTGCATTGTTCAATTCCGGGTCTGAGGCCTGAAAACTTACCTGAATATGATCAAGCCCAGCCTCAGCAAAGGCCTGAACCTTGGCTTCTGTGAGCCCTAAACCTGAGGTGATCAAGTTGGTGTAATAACCCAATTCACGGGCACCCGCGATCAGCTCAGGCAAGTCTTTGCGCACCAACGGCTCACCGCCGGAAAAGCCCAGCTGGGCTGCGCCCATGGCGCGCCCCTGTCGAAGCACATCCAGCCACTGTTCGGTCGAGAGTTCTTGCTCACGATCGGCGTAATCCAGCGGGTTCGAGCAATACGGACACTGGAGTGGGCAGCGATAAGTAAGTTCCGCCAGCAACCATAATGGCGGCCCGGCACTCGCATCAGAACACCTCATAACCATTCAATCCAATGTTGGTTCGCAGCATCGGCCAGAAACTGCTCGACATCACCCGACAGAGAACCGGCCTCTGGAAACTTGCTTTCAAGCGAAGCGATAATTTCCTGTATAGACTGCACGCCATCCACCTCCGCCAGAATGGCGCCGGCACTGGCATTCAATTTAACCATGCCTTCGGGATACAACAGCACGTGACTTTGCTGAGCTGGCTCCCACTGAAAGCGAAAGCCTCTTCTCAAGTTCGGGATATCGGCCACAAAAACCTCCTTACACGCCACGATGCCAGACCTGTTTATCCGTCACGGTGTGATAGGGCGGCGTCTTATGGACATAGGCCATAGACATGGCATCCAGCATGGCCCAGAGAATATCGAGCTTGAACTGCAATATCTCGAACGCCCGCTGCTGCTGAGCCTCCGTCACGAAGTGATCCAGGGTAATACTCAAGCCATGTTCCACATCTCGCCGCGCCTCGGATAAACGCTTACGGAAATAGCGATAGCCGCCCTCTTCAATCCACGGATAGTGGGCTGGCCAACTGTCTAACCGGGACTGGTGAATCTCCGGCGCAAACAATTCGGTTAATGATGAGCAGGCAGCTTCCTGCCATGTCGCGCGGCGAGCAAAGTTAAGGTACGCATCCACGGCAAACCGCACCCCCGGCAACACGTGTCGCTGGTCAATCACCTCTTCCCGCGTCAGTCCTGTGGCTTCAGCCAGCTGTAACCAAGCCTCAATACCACCGGCCGAATCCTCGTCACCGTCATGGTCCAGAATCCTTTGCAACCACAACCGTCGTACCGCTGCATCCGGGCAGTTGGCCATGATGGCTGCATCTTTTTGGGGAATGTTGATCTGATAGTAATAACGGTTAGCCACCCAGCCTCGAATTTGCTCCGGTGTGCAGGCACCGCTGTACATGGCTCGATGGAAAGGGTGATGAATATGGTAAAAAGCGCCTTTCGCCCGCAACGCTTTTTCAAAACTTTCTCGATTCAGGACGGTGCTGACTTTCGCGTTCATAGCAGGCCTCACAACTCAATCTGCATACCGTCCCACGACACTTCGATTCCGTGCGCCGCCAATTCGGCACGCTCTGGTGAATCTTCGTTCAGGATCGGATTGGTATTGTTGATGTGGATAAGAATCTTGCGGCTGGCGGGCAGGCTGTCGAGCAATTCGATCATGCCGCCTTCACCCGCCTGGGCCAGATGCCCCATTTGCTGACCGGTTCGGGTACCCACTTCCTGACGAATCATTTCATCGTCGTGCCAGACTGTACCGTCTACCAATAAAACATCGGCTTGCTGCATCCATGCCCGGATGCGTTCGTCCGGCTGACCAAGGCCCGGTGCGTAGAGCAGAGATTTATTCGCAACACGATCCCGAATGAAAAGGCCAATGTTGTCGCCCGGGTGCGGGTTATCACGGCGAGGCGAGTATGGCGGCGCATTACTGAGCAACGGAATTGCCGTCAGCTCCAGTGAGGGTGCGCAAGGAATAGTGAAAGGATCTTGTTCCGAAGCATGGACTTCACACCAGTTGAGCCCGCCGTTCCAATGCTTAAGCATCTCGAACAACGGAAAACCGCTGCTCAGATCATCACGAACCTGCGGCGTGCACCATACATCGAGGGGCAGTCCCTCACGCAGAGATAACAAGCCGGTGGTGTGGTCGACCTGGCTGTCCATCAACACGATGGCAGAAATACCGGTATCGCGTAGAGCTCGGGCCGGCTGCATGGCTGGAAAATCGGCTAACTGGGCTCGAATATCAGGTGAGGCGTTAAACAGAATCCAGTGTTCACCATCGTCACTGATGGCTATGGATGATTGGGTGCGGGCACTGGCATTGAGGCTGCCGTCACGGAACCCGGAACAGTTAGAACAATTACAGTTCCACTGAGGAAACCCGCCGCCCGCTCCAGAACCCAGAATACGAATGTGCATACAAAACCTCCTGAGCCGGGATCAAACAGCCAGCCAAAGGCTGGCCATCTGTTACTCAGCGGTTAGCAAAGTACATGGTGACTTCGAAACCGATGCGCAGGTCTTCATAAGCTGGTTTGGTCCACATGATGATCACCTCTTGTCATGATTATTAGTGCGTTGCATGTATGTATCCACACCCTTGGAAAGCCGAAGGGTACGATTTCATGCTAATGACAGAGGACCACTACCCATATGGTACTTTGGAACTGTTTTAGACCGCCTTAAAGTAGCAGCGCTTTGGCCCGCTGGTTCAATTGAGACTCCCCCTCAGGCACCTAACATGAGACAGATACAATAATAATGTCAGGAGAAGTCTTATGGCCGGGCGCTTGCTGCTCATCATCTTGATGGCATTCCCTTTATCAGGGCATACCGCGGAGGTACCTCGGGAAACCAAAGAGGTTATACAGGCGCTGTTTCCTTCAGCAACCGTCATCGAAGACAAGCTGCCTGACTTTCCCGTTTACCCGGTGTACCAATTACAGGAGCTGTTGGGCTACGCCTACGTCTCCACAGACTTCACCAAACTTCAGGGCTTTGCCGGAAAGCCGATCACCATGATGATCGGACTGGACACCAAAGGCCGCTTCACCGGGGTGAAAGTTCTGCACCATCACGAGCCGGTCTTCCTACACGGCCTGGGCGAAGCGCCACTGACCGAGTTTGTGAACCAATACGAAGGCAGCGCTCTGACCGAACAGATCATCGTGCAGGCTTCCAGTCGCTCGGCGCGCAGCAACACCGGCGATCAGGTGTACTTCGACGGGGTCAGCAAAGCGACTGTTTCCGTGCTGATTATCAACGACACCATTCTTTCCTCGGCGCTTCAGGTCGCTCGAAACAAGCTCGAAGGCTTTACCCAAGCAGCCCCCACACAAGCCCGGCAAGATTTCTATGAGCCACTGAATTGGCAGCAGATGCTGGAACGGGGTTACATCAACAAAGTCGCCATTTCTTCGGACGAGGTCGAAGCAACTCTCGGGCGCCCACTGTCGGACTACCCCATGGATCTCGAACCGGAGCCCGGCGAACCTTTTACCGAACTCTATTATGCCTACATGAACTCACCAATGGTGGGTCGCAACCTGCTGGGCGATCAGGCCTACGCGTCATTCCTTGAGCGCCTGAATGACCAAGGCAAGGTAATGTTGCTTATGTCTCGAGGGGTTTTCCAGCATGTGAGCCCGGACTTTGTCCCCGGCAGCACTCCCAGCCGGACGGGGTTGAATCAGGGCCAGCTGGCCATCGAGCTACGGGATCTGAACTGGCTGGAAACCGGGCAAACTCTTGCCGCACCCGGAGCCCCCGTCATGGACGCGATGAATCTGTTTCGAGTGGGCGGAAACGCCGGTTTCAACCCCGGCGCCGAGGCCAGCTTTCACCTGGACGTATCTCTGCCACGCAATCACCTGATCACTGATAACGCCCGTTTCACCATGCCCGTTGCGTTTGCCGATGAGCTATTTGAAACGGTGGAGGTGCAAGCGGATCCGCGCCAAAATCGCGAGCCGGTTTGGGTGGGTCTTTGGAAAGAACGCGGGTGGCAAATCGCTTTGTTGGTGGCCGCTTTGTCGATACTCACGGTATTTTTTGCCCGCCAGAAAACCCTGACCCGCCACCCGAAACTGGTGCACCGGTTCCGCTGGGGATTCCTGTTCTTCACGGTGTTCTTTATTGGCTTTTACGCCCAAGGCCAGCTGTCTGTGGTGAACATTTACACTCTGTTCCTGGCGCTGTGGGACGGTTTTTCCCTGAACGTGTTCCTGCTGGACCCGGTCATTTTCATTCTCTGGATTTACACCTTCGCCACTCTGTTTATCTGGGGACGCGGTTTATTTTGCGGTTGGCTATGCCCCTTCGGGGCCCTGCAAGAAATGGCCTCCTGGCTCGGACAAAAACTCGGTTTGCGTCAGGTTAAAATTCCGGAACACTGGCATCGCCGGCTTATCCTGCTGAAATACCCAATTCTGCTGACGCTGGTCGGTACCGCGTTCTATTCATTAACACTTGCAGAACAGTTGGCCGAGGTCGAGCCGTTCAAAACCAGCATTACCCTGCACTTTGTACGGTATTGGCCCTTCGTAGCGTACGCCGCCATTCTGCTGGTCATCGGCATGTTTGTGCACAAATTCTACTGCCGATACCTGTGCCCGCTAGGCGCCGGGCTTGCTGTACTGGGGCGCTTCCGTCTGTTCAGCTGGCTGGATCGGGTCAAACGATGCGGGCAACCCTGCCAGCACTGCAAGAACGAGTGTGGCATCAATGCCATCCGAAAAGATGGTCGTGTGGATTACGACGAGTGTATTCAGTGCTTGGAATGCGTGGTGATATTACGTGACCAGAACCAGTGCGTGGATGCCATTGTTCGCAACAAACAACAGCAAAAACAGGCAAGGATCCTGGCCACGGATGCTACACCACGCCAGACCTCAGCAGCGCATTGAAACGCGCTGCCGGGGGCTATTCGGCTACGGGGATCACGATGCGCCCACGAATGGTTCCGTCCATAAACTGGCTCGCGGCCTGGATGGCCTCATCAAATGGCACTTCGGTGATCATGCTGTCCAGCAGTTCCGGGGAAAGGTCTTGCGCCAGCCGTTCCCAAGCCTCTAGGCGGTCCTTTTTGGGTGCCATGACACTGTCGACACCGCACAAGGTAACGCTCCGGAGAATAAAAGGCGCGACCGTCGCAGGGAAGTCCATGCCCGCAGCCAGCCCACAAGCCGCGACAACGCCTCGATACTTCATACCAGCGCACACGTTGGCCAGAACATGACCCCCAGCAACATCAATTGCACCCGCCCAGGTTTCCCGGGCCAAAGGCTTACCCGGCTCGCTCAATTCCGCTCGATCCAGAATCTGTTTGGCGCCAAGAGATCTGAGATAACTTTCCTCTTCTGGCTTACCTGTTACCGCCGTCACCGAATAGCCTAACTTGGCCAGAATCGCGACGGCAACACTGCCGACGCCGCCGGTTGCGCCAGTGACTAAGATGTCGCCGGAATCCGGTGTGACGCCGTGCTTTTCCAACGCCAACACGCACAACATCGCGGTATACCCTGCGGTGCCGATGGCCATGGCCTGGCGCGCTGTAAACGAGGCTGGTAGCGGAATCAGCCAATCACCTGACAAGCGCGCTTTCTGAGCAAGGCCACCCCAATGTTTTTCACCGACACCCCAGCCGTTGAGCACGACTTCATCACCGGCTTTAAACTCCGGGTTGGATGATTCAGTGACCACACCGGCCAAATCAATGCCCGGAACCATCGGGTAGGATTTCGCAATCGGAGCAGTGCCAGTAATCGCCAATGCATCCTTGTAGTTCAGCGTGCTGTAGGCGACATCGACGGAGACATCACCTTCCGGCAACCAAGCCTCGTCAATGGATTTTAGGGACACTTGCTGGTCGCCCCGGCTGCCTTCCATCAAAATACCTTTGAACATATTGCCTCCAACGATTCTGTTTTGTGATTTGAATCAGGCTGCTTGATCAGCAACCACGCACCAACGCCATAAAGCCGCTGGCAAATTGCTCCAGAGGTTGCGAGGACTGCTCGAGCTTGGCGCGCAATACCGCGCCCTCCCAACCAATCCAGAAAAACTGTGCCATCTGCTCCGGCACCAAGTGCTGGGGAGCCTCCCCCGCCTGTCGGGCTTCTTCAAGTACCCGGGCTATCCGGGCTTCCCAATCTCGGAATACATCACTTAGCAGGCCGCGAAAACTCTCCGGCAGCGCAGCCATTTCCTGCCCCATATTTCCGATCAGGCAACCGCGCCTGTAATCGAACTTTTCCATGCCAAGCTTGGCGTCTTCCACAAAACCCTGAATTCTGGCAAGCGGTGTCAGGGAACTGTCCGCTAACCAACGTTCCAGCTTGTTGGCGAAAAACAGGCCGTAGGCCTCAATCAGCGCTTTACCGAAAGCTTCTTTGTTGTCGAAGTAATGGTAGAAAGAGCCTTTAGGCACCTTGGCCTGGCGCAAAATTTCATCAAGCCCTGTGTAGGAATAACCCTTCTCTGTTAACGCTGCCAGCCCAACCCCAATCAAAGCCTGCCGGGTGTCCTGATAACCGGCGCTCTGACTTTTAGGGGGCCGCCCTCTTTTGCGCTTGACTGGAAACCTATCCACATCCACTCCTATATTTTAGACCGACCGTCTAATTAATTAACAAAAGAATACGACCGATCGTCTATTAAATCAAATAAAAAAGGCCCTGGGATCGGGCCAAAAAGAGAGGCAAATCTATTCCCACGCTCGGAAGAGCGCCCCGGCAGGTGCCGGGATTAACAAAAGCACAATCCCTGTGCGGTCACACAAAAACGGGACCGGTACGAACCGACCCCTTACTGCCGTTTACAGATCAGAAAAATCCAAGAGGATTAGCGTCGTAGCTGGTCAACATGCACTTGGTCTGCTGATAGTGCTCCAGCGCCATCTTATGGGTTTCACGGCCGATACCGGATTTCTTGTAACCACCGAAGGCTGCATGAGCCGGATACGCGTGGTAACAGTTCATCCATACCCGACCGGCCTGAATATTACGCCCCATCCGATAAGCCAGGTTGGTATCGCGAGTCCAGACGCCGGCACCCAGGCCGAACTCGGTATCGTTGGCGATTGCCAGCGCTTCTTCCTCGGTTTTGAAGGTGGTGACACCCACCACCGGCCCGAAGATTTCCTCTTGGAAAACGCGCATCTTGTTATCGCCCTTGAACAGCGTCGGCTGAATGTAGAAGCCGTTATTGAACTCGCCTTCAAGATGCTCCCGGTCACCACCGGTAAGTACCACTGCACCTTCCTGACGACCAATTTCCATGTACGACATGATTTTGTCGAACTGTTCTTTGGAAGCCTGAGCGCCCACTTGGACCTCGGTATCCAATGGGTTTCCGCGTTTGATGGACTTGGTGCGCTCAACCACTTTTTGCATAAACTCTTCGAACATGTCTTCCTGAACCAGGGCACGGGACGGACAGGTGCAAATTTCACCCTGGTTGAAGAATGCCAACACCAGACCTTCGACACATTTGTCGACAAATTCCGGCTCCGCTTTCATTACGTCGGAGAAGTAAATGTTCGGGGACTTGCCGCCCAATTCAACGGTCGAAGGAATGATGTTTTCCGCCGCGCACTTAAGAATATGGGAGCCCACTGGGGTCGACCCGGTAAAGGCGATCTTGGCAATACGCTTACTGGTGGCCAGCGCCTGGCCGGCTTCGATGCCGTAGCCATTTACAATGTTGATCACGCCTGGTGGCAACAAATCACCAATAATTTCCATCAGTACCAGAATGCTGGCTGGCGTTTGCTCAGCTGGCTTCAGCACCGTGCAGTTACCTGCAGCCAGGCACGGACCCAGTTTCCAGGCGGCCATCAGCAGCGGGAAGTTCCAGGGAATGATCTGTCCAACCACACCCAACGGCTCGTGGAAATGATAAGCCACGGTGTTGTGGTCGATCTCCCCCATGTGGCCTTCCTGAGCCCGCAGACAGCCGGCGAAGTAACGGAAGTGGTCCGCGGCCAGAGGAATATCGGCATTCAGAGTTTCACGAATCGCTTTACCGTTATCCCAGGTTTCTGCAACCGCGAGGGCTTCAAGGTTGGCCTCAATACGGTCAGCGATTTTCAGCAGAATATTGGAACGTTCAGTGGGTGAGGTCCTGCCCCAAGCTGGCGCCGCCTTGTGCGCAGCATCCAAAGCCAGCTCAATATCTTCGGCGCCAGAACGAGCCACTTCGCAGAAAACTTCGCCGGTGACAGGGGTGATGTTCTCAAAGTACTGACCTTTCACCGGAGCTACAAATTCACCGCCGATGTAATTTCCATAGCGGGATTTAAATGAAACAACGGAGCCTTCTTTACCGGGTTGTGCGTAGATCATGACGTTGACCTCTTTTGTTGTGTTTGTCGCTTAGTAACAAAGCCGTTCACGCTTACCTGTTCAATGTAGTCGTGACACTCTGATCCGTGAATGATTCGTTAGAGGGGGACGGCTGGTACCTTGGTAGTAGATGCTCTGAAGCAGATGGTTTCGGCGGCTAAAAAAAGGGCCGCACGAAGGCGGCCCAAAGAGACACAAAACTCAGATCAATTGGCCGCCACTCGATCTTTAGGCAGCTTGAAAGTCCAGACCAGACCACCTTGATTGAAGTTTTTGACCACCTTGGCCACTTCCCCGCCCCAAAGGGGTACAGCACCACCCCAGCCAGAGAGGACAGACACGTACTGTTCGCCATCCATGGTCCAGGTGACCGGTGTACCAACCACGCCTGAACCGGTA
>Ga0208435_100222_pt1 | contig 18280 bp, 20 predicted proteins | sample 24_taG_FD_184097 | JGI IMG/M metagenome (GOLD analysis project Ga0208435, IMG submission 184097) | Marine viral communities from Cariaco Basin, Caribbean Sea - 24_WHOI_OMZ (SPAdes) (version 2) | ecosystem: Environmental > Aquatic > Marine > Oceanic | place: Caribbean Sea: Cariaco Basin...
AAGCCCTTGCCCGCTATCATACCGCCTCTTCTGAAATGCCCCCGTAGCTCATCTGGATAGAGCGATCCCCTCCTAAGGGATAGGTAGCAGGTTCGAGTCCTGCCGGGGGTACCAGCCACCCTTCCGCATCGATCCACAAAAACCCCAATCGACTGTTTTAAAAGCCATTTATTTAAAATCGGCGTCCTTATCGATCCACAACATTCCGCCCTAATCTACATATTCTGGGGGTACATCTGGGGTGCAAACTGAAGTACTCCCCGTTATAGTAGATTTTGTACCCCCAAAAGAGCTCAAGATCTGTCATGTCCAGGCCTATAAACCTCCTGACCGACAAAAAAATCCAATCCGCCAAGTTCGAGAAATTCGGCAAGAGAACCAAGCTTACCGATGGCGCCGGACTTTATCTGGACATACAGCCGTCCGGGAAGTACTGGAGGATGAAGTACCGATTTGGCGGCAAGGAAAAAACACTAGCACTCGGCGTTTACCCCGATGTCTCGCTGAAACTGGCGCGGGAGCGTCGAACGGTGGCTCGGGAGCAGATTGCCGACGGCATTGACCCAAATGAAGTCAGAAAAGAGCAGAAGGCGGTCCTGAAAGAGCAGGCGGACACCTTCAAGGCTGTCGCAGAAGACTGGCTCAAACTGAAGAAAGGAGAACTTGCTGACAGTACCCTGGAGGTTGCGAAGAGAAGGCTCGAAACATGGGCTTTCCCTAAACTGGGCCATTTACCGATCAGGGAAATCAAAGCCTCCACTGTCATGGAGACGTTGAGACCCATTGAAGACCAAGGTAAGCACGAGACCGCGCACCGAATCCGGCAACGCATTGGCGAGATCTTTCGCTTTGCAGTAGCAGCAGATCGTGCCGAGATTGACCCCACAGCAACGCTGAGAGGTCAACTCAAAACCATCCCCACCAGACACCGTTCTGCCATCACTAATCCCGAGGAACTGGGCAAGCTACTGAAAGCCATCGATGCCTATGGAGGACATGCAACAACCAGAGCGGCCTTGAAGCTCGCACCTATGCTATTTCTTCGACCGGGCGAACTACGGAACGCGGAATGGAGCGAGATCAATATAGACAATGCCACCTGGATCGTTCCTGGCCAACGCATGAAAGGCACTCAGAAGGCCAAGAGAACAGGACAAGTGCCTGACCATATCGTGCCCCTGTCAACGCAGGCAGCAGCCATTCTGAAGGAACTCAAATCCCTCACGGGTCACCAAAGTCTCGTGTTCGAATCCGTTAAACGGGGCCGGCCGCTGTCCGAGAACACTATCAACGTGGCACTCAAGTCGATGGGTTACGATGGTTCCACCATGGTCGGTCATGGGTTTCGAGCGACCGCATCGACACTCTTGCATGAACTTGGCTGGCCACCAGAGATAATTGAGCTCCAGCTGGCTCATAAGCAACGAAACCAGGTAGCAGCAGCCTACAACCGCTCTGCGCGCCTTGAAGATCGGAAGACTATGATGCAGGAATGGGCCGATTACCTAGACCGAACCAGGAAGTCCGAATAATTACCTGCGCCTCCTAAGCCTCAACTCAAATATGGCGAGCACTCTCGCCAAATTGACCGAGAAGCTCATTCCACGCATCGGCTAGAGGCTTCACGCTAGCTGATGAGCCCGACGAAGATGAAAATGCAATCAAGCTTTCTATTCCGTCGCCTTGATCAATATTAATCTGGACATCGAGATCATCCACATCACATTCAATGATTGCGCTTAGCAACTTCTCGAAGGCAGCTAGCCGAGCCAGCCTCCTATCGAAGCTCTCCTCCCGTCGGGATAGTTCAATGCCGGCAGCCTTCAGCTCGCCTTCCCTTTCCCTCAATTTCTTGGAATCCTCTTTTATCTTTTGACGCTGCCGTTTCAGGGCAACGCTCTCTCCCTTTCTGACTGCATCCTCATCGGTTATAAGCTCCTCAACCACGGTTGATTCACGCTGTCTGGTTGCTCGAGACATTGCCGCCAACTTGACACAGATGGACTCCCTCAAATCCAGGCGCTTGATTAGCCTTCCCTCCTTATTTCGGACCCTGCTTGCCCGCTGCTGCCTAACCGACTCTAGGAGTAATCGGTAACGTAGTTTGCCAGCGTCTGACCCTTGCAACCCCAGGACCATTTCTACCAGCTGCTGCCTTCGCGGCATTCCTGCTGCGGACCTTCTGCGGTTATCAGTTGGAAGGGGCACATTGTTTTTCTGCAGGTGCTCAATCGCAAAATCCACGAGCCCTTCCTTTTGAAGACGATCAGCCCACTTCTCAACCTTAGACCTCAACTGGCACTCCATCTCATCTGAAAATAAAACCCACTTACTTTTCTGTCGCTCAACTATCAAACTATCACATGCCAAACGTTGTGCAAACGTTATGTTTCACGAGTACTATATATGGTACCTACTATATATATTGAGTTCAGCATGCTTCTACGCTTTTCATTGCTTCCTTGCTCACCTTTTGCAAAATTTTTCCTGCTTAAATTCGTCACACGCTATGGCAATACGACGCCCTGGTTGAATCAGGTGACGGAGATTATTAATGCGATTGAACTGCCGAAGTCACGATTCTACGAAGTCGTCAAAGAGCTACGTTCATTGGGCGCTCTAGAAGTCCAAGAGACCAAACCGAATGAGCTCCATGAGGTCCGTTACGAAGTCAGTATTCACGAACCGGAAATATGCTCATTTGCCCTAAACGAACAACCGCATTTACACCAACACAAAGTCGACGAGTTACTGAATTTGAAGTCACGGTCAATCGGCAGGCGGCGGCATCAGTTAACGATACCGCAGCGAGTTCTGATGATTGCCTTGCTTGAAGAGGCTGATGCAGGAGGAATAATCAGAAATATCGGTTTTTCTGACCTTGCTCAACGGACTGGATTGGCGATACGACAGGTCAAGAATCAGATGGCGAAGCTCCGAGAATTTCACTACGTTCGAGTTTCACTCCCAGGCGGGAACACAACGGGCCTGACAGGGCGATATAACAGTGTTCACGCATTAAATTTGAGGCACCCTGATTTCGACCAGCAATCTTCATCGGGAGGAATTGTGATTTTCAGGCCGTCGGTCCCGTCCATCCCAGATGAGTACCTCAACTATTTTCACCTCCAATACAGAGAATTACGCAAGGGCCTTTTACAGCAAAGGCGTACCTCGCATGTACAAATCGACCAACGTGACGAACTTCTTAATCTCGCGAACCGAGCAGGAAATTTGCAGGCATCTTCTACCTGGATTTTCCTGAACTGGCTGTGCCACGACTTTGCCTCAAGAACGCTATCTGAACTCTGGAAAGAATTATCAGAACTGACCGTCGGGCAGCTAAACAAAATCATTGGCGACAAAATTCGTGGAGAGTGGCTATCCACCTATCGCGCAATCATAGAAGTAGATGACGACAATAACTCCAGACAAAAAAAAGTAGTTCGTAGCAAACAGCCCGAGCTAGCGATACTTCCGTTGATTGAAATGAGTATGAGCACTGCGGTACGCGATATTGCTCGTGGGGTAAAGAAAGCTCTCACAGATTCGGAAGCCCTGCCCAATCACGCCGAGAACTACCATTTCCAAATTCTGCCCATCCCATACAAAGGCGAAAGGGGGCTCTTCGCGCTGGAAATAACGGAAGGCAGTGAAACCCGTTTGAGTCAAAAAAATGAATTTGTCCTGGCTCTTGGGCTTGACCCAAAACAGGGGAAGATAACGGTAGACAGCATTTCTGATGTCTATGCGCTCAGACACAACACTCTGGCAATGACAGGGCTAGCCACCCCTCCATTGGCGTGCCCGATACTTGCCCGTCTACCTAAAACGAAGAAGTGAATCCGCCACCGAGCAACCTATCGCAGACTTCACAGGCGAGATCAGAGTGCGGGGACGGATATTGCTCCCAATGAGCTAAAACCCAACTGATCCGGATACCATTTTGGCAAAACTGATCATTTCTTACACCGCCGCCCAATCTTCTGAACCAATAGGTCAGGAGATCAAACATGCAGATTTTACGGCTTAGAGACGTCATTCACACAACAGGCCTTGGCCGCTCATCAATATATAAGTTTTCGCGCCTTGGAACGTTCCCGCCCGCTATCACCCTCGGTGGCATGTCAGTTGGCTGGAACGCTACCACGATAAATCAATGGATTGCCCAACTCATCCGCGACCGCGATCAAGTGCCCTCTCGCTCAAACCACGTCACTTCCTGGGCCGTCAGCATCACTGAGGATGACACCTGCGAAATCGATCTGAGGATTCTGCGAATCAAGCACGTCATGGCGCTGACTGGGTTAGCTAAGTCCACCGTGTACAAGTACATCAATGAGAGGGATTTTCCGCGCCCCGTTCCATTGGCTGGAACGGCCGCAGGCTGGATAGAAGCAGAGGTGGAACAGTGGCTGACGAAGTGCTCTGCTTCCACTGCGACTGTGCAGGTGCCTGAAAGACATGAAACCCTTCCAGAAGCTGCATAGCCCCTTCTTATTATTTAAATAATAGACAACTTCTCTAGATCACAAACCACTCCCTCAACACCTCCTGAGCATCACAAATCCGGGGCAACCCTCGGCAAACTGGTCCAATACCGGGCCGAATTCTGCGTGCTCAGCAGATAAATCTGAAAACCCCAAAACCCCGAAAATGGAGACTACCAACATGAATAGTGATCATGAAGGCGCAACCCTTGAGTACCTGAGCCAACTAAAACTATCAGCTCAGGGAGTTGCCGGACACTTCCTAGCCGAGAGCAACACACTCCGCGATGGCATGCGCATCCTCGAATGTGCAAATCGCTTGAGAACGTATTCAGACGAGGTCTACGGTACTTTCTTCGACACTTGGTACTGCAAGCATCGTAGCTGCCCAATCTGCCAATGGCGAAAATCCTTGAGGTACTGCAGTAAGATCCATAGAACGCTGGACCAGAACCCCTCTCTCTTGAAGGACAAGTGGATCTACCTGACATTGACAGTCCGCAACTGCGGTGTAAGAGACCTGAGGGCGACCATTGAATACATGAAACAGGCTTTCCGGCGCTTGATGAACCGTGATTTTTGGAAGCGGCATATTCAAGGTAGCATTCGATTTGTTGAAGTAACCGAAAGTTACCTAGGTGATGGGGGGCATAATTACGAGTCGACACATCCCCATTTTCATTGCCTTCTTCGCGTTAGCCCGTCGATGTATGCTGGCGTTAACTACGTTTCGGAAATGCGATGGGCGGAAGAATGGCAAAAAGCCTTACAGGTTCACTACCTACCTGTCGTCCACCTACGCCGAATGGCTGGTGAGGGGCAAGACCTCCGGAATAAAATCGTGAGTGCTACCCGATATTCAACGAAACCCAAAGTGAATACCCAAGCACGTCCCCTGTTTTTGGAAGCGGCGAGGCAGATGCAAGGACTCAGGCTGGCCGAGACTTTCGGAGATATACGGATGCTGTTCGCAAACCTAAATAATGAGCCATCGCACTACGCAGCAAAAGAATACGATGATATCCGGCAAGCCGCTGACCCAGTGTACCAATCCTGGGATGACGTCGACAGCAATTACAAGCCAGATTAAATCGGCCAGACTTTTAACGAGGCTCCCCTGAACACCTTGGACGCAGGAGGGCGTCATTAGACGCAACCAAATCGGGGCACATCGACCGCTGAATTATCGACGTGCCCATCCCCGCTCGCGTAGGCTTTGGTGTAGTCAATGTCGCGGCAGATATGCTGTTATAAAATAGTTTTAGGAAAGGAAAATTACCTGATCCAGTCAAGGCCCACTGTTCAATGCTTTCATCAGTGTTCCAGTGCGCTATCATGCTTGACACCACTCACAACGAAGAACTAAGCATGACAGCACCAACACCAACCGAAGTAGCGGAGCATCTGATTAAGATCTCTCGAACTGTAAACGAAGAAAAGAAGCTTTACCTAAAGAAGTGCGGTATCGCTGAACATGAAATCAATCAAGACAGCCTGGCCCAGCATCCTGAACTCGTGTCAATCCGCAAACCGATCATTGATGCTTTAGACGCGCTCACACAAGTCCAAGTGGATCAAGTTCACGCTATGGCAATATTCGGTCGGTCTGGCTCTGCAACTCAACAAGGCTCTCTGAAAGATCTATACGACTACTTCAACGACGAAAAGAAGAGCAATAGTCGGGCTGATTACCGCCGTTTACTAAAGGCTAAGGCGTCCAACCTAGGCTACTATCTAGAAAACTGCTTAGACCTTTGCGAAGAAATCCCTACCGATCCCTGCGAAGAATTGCGCTGATATAAAATTGGGCGCCAGCCCCTGTTGCGAAGCGAGCTCAGGTTTTATGTTTTTTACACCTGAGCTCTAAAGTCAACTATCGAACACATGAATCAGGCTTTCCGGCATTTTATGAACCGGGACTTCTAGGAACGGCATATTAAGGACAGGCTCCAGCCACCTACCTTTGCCCCAACACACCGATGTTTTAAAAAGAAGACCAAAAAGCGCCGACCAAGCTCTGATGCCATGTTCCACGCCATTCTCTGCAGTGGCTTTGAAACCCACAGGGTTAGGCACTGAAACGCCAGTCAACGACAGGAACACCACCAAAACCTCAACCATCCGCCGGAATAACTTCAACGGCCCCAATCGGGACCAACGAAGCGGTACTTGCAACCGGCTCACACACCAACGGAGCCGGGATGTGGGTTTTCATCAACTCCGCGAACGCATCGGTGTGGTGAAAATCCGGATCCAGCCACAAATCAAACTCCTCAGGCCGTAGCATCAACGGAATACTCTTGGGGTGAATGTGGCTGAATCTCGGATGTGGTGGCAGGGTAATCACGGTAAACGAACTGACCTGTTCTTCACCAAAATGCCAAGACTGCCATAACCCAGCCAAGGCAGTTGCCTCTCCCTCCGGATGGATATTGTAGACCTGCTTTCCCTGCCATTCATGGAATGCACTCGCAGGGACGGTGCAGCGGTGTGAGGGGTACAGCTTCTTCCAGAGCGGGCTGCTGGTTAGGCGATCACTGCGGGCATTGAAGGTGCGGAATTTCGGATTTGGCCGGAAGCCATAGCCGTTTGAGCTGGGTTCAATCAACAGAGACCAGATGCCTGGCTGCAAGTAACGATCACCCGCAGCTTCAATTACAAACTCACCAATTCCACCCGGGGGAGGTTGTGCTGAGGTGTCGGTGCGATACCTGGCAACCCCAGCCACCCCATCAAGCTTCGAATTTCTGGTGAGTCAATGACATTGTAGCGGCCACACATACCCCCAGCCCTCATCTTTTATATCGACATTGCGCACGAGAGAGGCGCCGGAGACCTGAGCGATCCTCGTGCTTATTAATCCCCAAACCGCCCATGTATTTCCCTGTAAGCTAGGAGCGCTCCAAATGCCCCCATTTCCAACACTCTCCAGAGTCGATCTCGGAGAGTTCTACCGCAAGCACGCCGATCTCGAATATCAGGCCCTGATGTTACTCGAATGCGGCAGTGGTGAAAAAAGCTATCCATCCAAACGGCGGGTCAACAACAACTTCCTGCTTTCGTGCCACCACCGACATTGCCCTGACTGTCAATCCACCAGAGCCATGCGTTGGGCTGCCCGCTTTCGGCAATTACTAGATCGTCAAGTGACTGAAACGCAGAGATTAGACTCCCCCACACCCACTTGGGTCTTGATCACCTTGCCAGGGGTGTCGACCTTGCCCCGGCAGGTAAAGGGCGAGATCGATACGATCCTGAGCTTGTTGGTAGAAGCTCGAACGAAGAACTTTTGGGGCTCTACAATCCGCTGTGCTTTGGCAATATTAAATCTGCAGCCACACCCAGACGTGTCGCAGCATTCAAATGTCGTTCCGTGCGTAAAAATCATTGCATTGCTAACGAAGCCAGGGGTAGCTCACCTTAATTCAGGTGCACTTCTTCATGCCCTTCGCAAACAATGGCATCGCCCTCCTGGCCTGAAGCCGGAAAACACCCCAACGATAGTTCAGGTTTCCGTCACCAATGAACAGGAGCGCAGCTCAGCGTCGAGACTGATTGAGCGCGCGATCCAATACTGGTACCCGCGACCTGCAAGTACCGCTAACTTTCTGGAATTGGTGGACCAGCTTAATGGCGCCCAGCAGATTCACACTTGGAAACTAGGCAGAATCTTTTTGAAGGAATCTGTAATCCAGCAGGATGACCTGAGATACGAAAGGGAGTACACCAGATCCAGAATTGGTGAGGACCTGCCCACTACGATCAGTCGCTTGGGGAACAACTCAGATATCCCTTGGAATCAGCCCATACCCCCAGCAATCCGCGATCTTACAAGGGTCTATTACTGAACAGTTTTTATCCGAAGTATTGAAGTCCCAAGACATATTGGGCTCTTACTCATCGGTGAGCTTCTATCCGCCTAACAAGGGACTCCATTTCCTGCAATGCCCTACTTTTACCTGGTGTTGACGGCACAACAACCATCCCCTCGGCCCAAGGCGACATTAATTTCCCATGCTTCTTGCCACGCTTGAAACGCCACCCATTCTGCACCAACCTTTTTACGAATAGGTTGATATCCTTATCTGATGAAAATGTCACGACGTACCTCCGGCACTTCCGGAATACCGCGACGCGAAACGGGAACAGTTAAAAGCTACTTGCGAGAATGCGCGTTCTGCACCCACCTCGAGAATAGGTTCGCTGTACTGATATCCCACTGAACATGGCGAGTTCTGGAAAAAGCGCCCCTGAGGATCAACCATGATGTAGGACTCCTGCATGTCCTGGTTATCCTCAACCACCGCGATTGATCGATAAGCCGAGTGCCGCGCAACAAAAGCCTGGAACTGGACGTCGGTAACGCTAGTTGATTGATCAACTACCGGCAGCGCCCTGAGAATTTTCCATTTCTCGGGCTGTATTAAGTCAACTACACTCGAGAGGTCATCCTTCCAGTTCAGTCGATTGACCACGGTATTCAGTTTCACCGCTAATGCAGGGTTGCAACGTCTCAGGACCTCAAAAGAGCTGCTGAGAGAGTCCAGATTCAGAAGCTGGCCGTGACTATCAACTCTGCCGATAAGGTTGTTGGTGTCGGATTCTCGAGAGTCGATGCTAACCCCGAGCATATCAAGGCCGGGCGCTAGTGATTTACATAGCTCCTCGGTCAAAAACGCCCCGTTGGTAATCAAAGAAGCCCGAAGACCAAGCCGGCGCGCGTGGTGGATAGCTGTGTACACTGCCGAGGGAACGAGCAATGGCTCCCCACCTGCGATGTTCAAACGTGGATCGGCACCGTAGAATCCAAACTTTTTGGCGGCGCCATCCGAGCGAAAGAATCGTCCAAGCTCTGTCACCAAGGCACGAACCTGGTATTCCTCTCTGATCAAGTCCTTTACGCTTTCAGCGCGCTCCCAATGGGCATAACAATATCGGCATGAAAAGTTGCAGGCCTCTGTCAGGTGCCAATTGACGACAACGGGTATGGAATGCGAAGTTTGATTCATAAAAGCTCCTATTGATTGATCGAGGAGCCAGAATGTCAGGCGTCAAACCTTCCCAGTATGAAATCCGCCGTACCCCCCCTCCTCACTGAACCGAGTTCATTTAAATAACGGGGGTACGCCACTTTTCAGTGAAAGCGCTACCAATTTCGACAAGGATGGGGCCATCACTAACCAAGGAGAAATATATGGCTGCCTTCCCTTCGATTGAGACCGTATTGATGGAAATCCATCAAAGCTTGGGGCTCAAGCAGGATCAGACGAAGATCAAAAGAAAATTTAGTACCGGAAACATGCGCCTTGCAGAGCACACGGTAATGGGCGAGCGGATCCTTCGTGAGATATTCGATGAGCTCGAATTTGACGGGCAAGCGCGCGCAGATTTCATGACCAACCTGACGGAACTCGGGAATGCCCTCAAGGGGCTGGAATGCAATACATGGACATTTCAGGCCGATGAAGAACAGGTCCTCTGGGTATTATTGGGATACTTCTTTATACCCGGCATTGCCCGCCACACAGCCTTCTGGAACCTACACGGCAATTTAGATCGGGGCATGCCTCGGGGAAGCTTTTGGTATCTCCCAGAACCGCGCACAACGTCTGAGGGGATGGAAATAGATCTTCCTGTGAAGCAGGTTGTCGATTGGCTGACGGATTTAGCTGGCGGCTCGATTGAGAGCCTTTCCCTGGCCAGAGCTGGGGCTAAAAGCGGTAACGGTCAAGATGATTTCGACACCTTCACCAGAACCTTTTACAACTGGCGAAACGGTACCCTTCCCTACCACGACAAGATTTATCAGTTTTTTCCTGACGACTTGGCCATTCCCTTCGAAGGCACATTTGAAATCGACGAAGCCCAGCCTGCTGCGCACCGGTTCGACGCCGCAGTGGCCTTTTTGAAGAGTAGAGAATTGGATGATAACAAGGATGCTCTCAGGCGAGAGCTTGCAATGGCCAACGATAACGATGTGAAGCGAATAATCGATGGTCAAGCAACGGAATCTGAAAAGGAACTTTTGGTACGTCTGGTCGCAGACCGCTACCAGAAACCAACTGCTAAGATCATCCGCCAACGCCTGCTTTTCGCTAGGTTGATGCAAGACGGTTACGACCGACTCTTGAAAAAGCTCTGCCCCGGTGTCGATAAGTTATGTTCTGACTTCGAGCAGAACAAACTGCTGCAAATTCTTGCGAGCTATAAGCATGTCTACAATCTTACGATAGAAGCCTGGCGCAACTTTCGAAGTTCTGGCGAGGCGGCAGAAAATGCCTGGTTCGAAGCGCAGCTTGAACCCTGGGACGCAAACACTCTTTACCTGTCCATCCTTCCTTCAAAGCGTGAGACCGGAAATCTCGAATTGGCGCAATTGCTGACCCAGCTGTTCTCTTTATCAAGGTCTGGCGATGAACTGACAGACATCGTTGGCAGTGATGCGCCGACTCACGTGCAGATAGTTCGTTCCCGGCTAGAGCTGCTCAGGAGCCACGCAGAGGAAGCAAAATCCGCTCGAGACCTCATAGAGAGGGCTAGAACGGCCTCACCCTGGCGGACTTTTCAAAAGGAAAACCGCTTCGCTGTCATGGCTCAAGTAGCAAACTTCGCGGGACTTTCACCCAAAGCGAGGTGGGCTGCGACCTCGAGAATGAAAGAGCTGGCGGACACTCCCGAACAGAAGATTCAGCCAATACTACTTGAGCTTGGCAACTACCTAGGTGGCCAAGGCAAGAAGAGGTTGCCAAACGACGTTTCTACCCGGGTCGAATCGCTTTTGGATGAAGCCAAGCAAAATTCTGCCTATGAGAATTGGCGGGCACTGTTGCTTCACTTTGAGGCCAAACACCATCTGGCCATGAACGACATCAACAATGCGTCAAAGAGCTTCCGCCAAGCTTTTGAGGCGTCGAACGAGAAGGCGTTCGGAACTCTCAAGGGTGAGATCGCCCTGGATTGCCTCGCCACTGAAGTCGCGAACCAAAAGCTATTCCCAAATAACCACGAAAGATACTATCGGGCTATGCTTGGTTGGGGCGTCTTCAACAATCGTCAGGTGTTAGACATCTACGATTCAGCACGGGAAGCCGCCGATTATTTCTGGCATCAGCTATACAGCCCCTATCCCGGCATTGAACCAATGAAGCCCGTCTCCGAGCATGCCTTGAAGGACTCCTTTGGTCTCATCATGTCTGGCGACTTACCCGGACTGGAAAACTGGATTAAGGATAACTCCCGCAAATTCAGCAATAGCTTGAAATGCGTTACCGGAGATTCGGTTCTGATGCTGTGGATCAAGCTCCGATCCCATTTCACTGATCAACTCCCCAAATTACGGCGTATCGCCCCGGCAGAGTTCGAATCAGAGCTGCAACGAGTAGAAGCGGTAACAACAACCTGGAGGCAGGCAATCAAATTGCTCGCGAGCAAGGTTGAAAAGCAGTTGAATTACGCTGATTTCAAGGGCCAGACTCCCCTGATGCTGGTTGCTGAGGAGGGTGATGCGGAATTGGTTCAATCCTTCCTCGACGCTGGTGCAGACCCTGACCTTAAGGATTTTGAAGGTAGATCTGCGCTGCATGCTGCTGTGAAATCGCACGACAAAGAAACTATCGACGCATTATTGAACCACCCATGCAATACGGATTTAAGTACTGTAGACGGGCGTTCACCAATGCATACTGCAGCTTGGTCAGGAAATGCGTATGCAATTGATCGGCTTATTGAGCTATCACCGCAGCTTGCCTGGCAGAGAGATTCACACGACATGACACCCTTGGAGTTGGCTGAAAAATTCTGTGAAGAACCGAGTGCCCTCGCCGAGCTTAACAAAGAACTGGCAAAACAGAGGCGAAAACCGGTCCATGCAAAGGACCTGGAGGGGCTCATTAGTTCCCTGGAAAACGCCCCTGTTATCAATTGAACTAGGATTGCTGCTCATCGCATATCTGGCTAACGGACAACCCGTTGGCCAGATATGCTGACCTGCACCCTCGCTTGAACATCCCAGAACTACAGTCCAGTATCACTACATAAAAGCCGCAATCTATTATTTTTTTCTCAAGGACGCAGAATGACAACCTTCGACAGTACCAAGCGCTCCCTCCCCGATCTCCTGCGAGACATCACCAACGGTAAAATCCAACTCCCGGATTTTCAGCGCGGCTGGGTATGGGACGATGATCATGTGAAAAGCCTACTGGTTAGTATCGCCAGATCCTTCCCAGTAGGTGCTGTCATGCTGATGGAAACGGGGGGAGAAGTTCAGTTCCAGGTGCGCCGGGTTGAGGGTGTCCCGATCGACCGAGCGACAAATTCGCCTGAGCGCTTGATCCTGGACGGCCAGCAACGCCTGACCAGCCTGACTCAAGCAGTTGCGCTTATCAGCCCGGTAGCAACCCGCACAGCCAAAGGGAGCAAAATATCGCGGCACTATTACTTCGACATCCAGTTGGCGCTTGAGGGCGAGGACCGCCTTGAGGATGCCATCATAAGCGTGGATGAGAAAAAACAGATTCGGTCCAATTTCGGACGGGACATCGAGCTTGACCTCTCAACGCGAGAACTGGAATGCAAGCAACTCTACTTCCCTTGCGACCTGATCCTCGACGATTCCCAATGGCTTCAAGAGCTCTTTCAACATAATCGGGATGGCATGGAGCAATTCCTGATGTTCAAGAAGAAGGTAATCGATGCCTTCGTTGCTTATCAGATTCCAATTATCGAACTGAAAAAAGAGACATCGAAAGAAGCCGTCTGTCTTGTCTTCGAGAAGGTTAATACCGGCGGTGTCCAGCTTTCTGTATTCGAGCTCATGACGGCCAGTTATGCTGCGGAGAACTACAACCTGCGGGACGACTGGTTCGGCTCGGACGAGCGCAAAGTAAATTCCAGGAAATCGCGATTGGCCACTCAGGAGTTACTTGCGGATGTAGAAAGCACCGATTTTTTGCAGGCAATTACCCTACTACATACACGCCAGCGCAAGTACCAAGACATAGCGGACGGAAAACAGGGAAAGCAGATTCGTCCAGTGAGTGCCAAACGGGCTTCAGTTTTGGAGCTCCCTCTCGCAGCTTATAAAAAATGGGCAGACGAGGTCGAAGTCGGTTTCATCGAAGCCGCCAAGTTTCTGACCGGTGAATGTTTCTATAGCCGCAAAGAGCTTCCCTATGGCACTCAACTCGTTCCCCTTGCATCAGTATTAACTCTCCTTGGCGAGCGCTGGAGAGAGCCAAAGATCCATAAAAAACTGTCTCGGTGGTATTGGTCGGGTGTGCTGGGCGAACTTTATGGTGGTGCCGTAGAAACTCGAGTTGCGGTCGATCTTGAAGAGCTGATGAATTGGATCGAGAACGACACCGAAGTTCCCAGAACAGTGACCGATGCATCGTTTGACCCCGAGCGACTTGAATCACTCCGCAGTCGACTCAGCGCCGCCTATAAAGGTATCAATGTGCTGATACTCCGAGAGGGCGCCTCCGATTTTTTCTGGAAGGGGCGCATTCAGCAACTGGATACTCAAGAGGTGGCACTGGACATCCATCACATCTTCCCCCGCGCCTGGTGTGAAGCCCAGGGTATCCAGCCGAAGGTTTACGACTCAATCATCAACAAAACGCCAATTTCATACAAAGCAAACCGAATGATTGGTGGAGATGCTCCGTCGGCTTATCTGGCCAAACTGCAGAATCACGATCAGGTCCAACTGGATAATGGGGAGATGGATGCCATACTTTCCGAGCACTTCATCCCAACCGAAAGACTACGAGCAGACGATTTTCATGGCTTCTTTGATGAACGGAAACGGCTTCTGATGGGATTGATTGAACAGGCCATGGGTAAGAGGTCTCTGTAGTGACGGACCAGAATTTTTCAGAATTCGAGCAGCTGATTCTCAAAAGTAACAATCAGCTCGGAACCTCAATTCTGTTGATACTTGCATGGATCGCGGCAAGCGACGGCAACGTTGATAAAACAGAAGCAAAACAACTTTCCGAGATTTCAGCAGCTGCTAAACATGGAATCTCAATCCAACAGCTCATCCGCATTGCTGAGAATCACGACCTCGCCGCAATTCATTTGGCCTGCGACATTGTTTCATCACATTTCAAAGCGGAAAAAGCTCATCTGTTCATGGAAATGGCGATCGGCATCTCCATTGCGGATGGGCTACTGCTTCCTTCAGAAAACCACATTCTCAGATTTCTTGCAGACCTCCTCGGTGTTAACCGAGCGGGATTAAATGAAACCTTTGTCAATATGACCGGTCGGGAGATCCCCACTCCATCAGATGTCAGTTCCGCAAGATATTGGCAGGACCGTGAGAGAGCTCGAGAAGACTCGTCACAGCAATCAAAGGGATCTGATAGCACCAACAATCACCATGAACAACCCAGACACTCAAGCAAAGCAATCGCAGCGTACGCCACTCTCGGGTTAGAACCTGGTGCTAGCAAAGAAGAAATCAAACAGTCATACCGCAGGCTTGCCCAGATTCACCATCCGGATCGATTTTCATCTCTAGGCGAGGAGTCTGTCGCTGCAGCATCCCAGACGTTTGTTCGAATTCGTGAAGCTTACGACTACCTGGTGAAATATGCGTGACCTATACCGCCGGCTCGGAGTCAGTCCGAAAGCGTCGCTTCAAGAGATTCAAAAAGCCGTTCAATCCTGCAGTGATGCCAGGCTTAAGGAAGATGCAACCGAAGTGCTGCTCAGCGAAGGCCGGAGGAAAACGTATGACCAAGTGCATACCGCTCTGAGCGACATCGGAGCACTTAGAGCCAAACTGGGACTTACTCATGGGGACAATTGGCAGGGGTTGCACTCTCAGGACTTTGAAAAGGGAAGCTGGACTCCAACATCCGCCAGCCAAGCTTTCGAGAAAAAAATAAAACGACACAACCCTAAGGCATCCGCCAAATCTCTGCTTCGGTCTGTCGTTGAATTCGTTAGCCCATTTATTGTAATCGGCCTCGTGGTAGGCGGTTTTCTCTACTACAAGTCCGCGAACAACGCTTCTACCTCAACTCCCACTCCGCCATCGAGTACGACTTATCAGCAACCTGCCGCTGGCAACGGAACATCTAGCTCCGGTACTCAGTCTGCAAATGAGTTTCTAGACGAGCCCGCTTTCAGTGAACCAAAACTCGCTCTTCCTGCGACTGGGACTATTGACCGCTACACAAACGAATCCGGTGAAGCCCCGCTGCAGATCAAGACAAGTTCAGGAGCAAATTACCTGGTCAGATTGGAGAACATATCCACTGGAAGGAATGTCCTCGATGTTTTTGTGCGCGGTGGGTCGACCGTTGATCTCGAGGTACCCCTGGGGACCTACCAACTGAAATATGCCTCAGGTCAAAACTGGTATGGCACGGAGCACCTCTTTGGTCCTGAAACAGCGTACAAAAAAGCAGATACACCTTTCCGGTTCTACATCCAGGGCCAACAAATTAGCGGCTATACCGTTACGTTGTACCGGGTGAGCGACGGAAATCTCAGAACCAGCGAGCTACCTCCTGACCAATTCTGAACACAGTCGTCTGTTGCTGACGTTTTCGCACATTACGAATAAACAATTGAGGGAATAATGAAAAAACTTATCCTGGCGAGCGCGCTGTTAGGCCTATCTGGATGCTACGAGCAAGATCCCTATGACTTGGAAGAAGTCTCTGGCGAGACCTACCTGATTAACAAGCAGACCGGAAGCGTTGCCTTGGTAAAGGACACCAGGCTGATTGATTTGCAGAAGCTGTCGATTTCCACTGAGAAAAAGCTGAATATCGATAGCTCCATCGAACAAAAGCTGAAAGTCGATGTTACTGCAAAACAAATTGAAGACCGCCTATTTTACAAGCTTGAACTATCCAACTACGTAGCTCCGGTTCCTTATGACGATTCACCCAAGAAACCCCAACCCACCGACCTCGAGTGGCTTACAGAAGCGCTGAAACAGAACAGTTACGATCGAATTATTCTTCAATTCCAGGACAAGGATGGATTCGTATTGAGCGAACACACCATCAGTCTCGAGGACGACTATACAAATATGTGGGGTCAGTCTGGGAAAGTCGAGGGATTACAATATACCGACAGTATCGGAGCAAATCCTCTCCTCTTCAGCAAGGTTGATAAAATGACATTCCTTTATGCGATCCAGTCTCTGGATAATGCGCCTACAGGAAATAATTGATATGCGAGGTTTGGCTCAGGCTATCGGAAGACTTTAACTGGCACGCTCAAAACTGTGCGACTCAAAAGGAATTTCTATGCGCTATATTTTCATGGTTCTTGTCTTCCTTCCATCGTTGGCTTACTCAGACAGAGTTACCGAAGTTTTTTGCGAGAAGGTCAAAGCTGAGGCTATTCAAAATCAACCAAGTTTGCCGATCATAAAGGATGCAAGCACGGCTATGATGGCTAACATGGCAGAATATCAGCAAGGGACCTGTAATATCCGTCAACGCTACTTGATAAATAGTAGCCTTGTGGCCGCTATAATGGTTCGAGAAAGCCGAAAAAACGGACAGGCGATAACCGAAAAAATGGTGCGAGAGTATTTCACCACCGACAAAGCGAGGGACGATATAAGCAACAAACTAAAGTCCAAAATTCGCCAGGAAATGCGCGAAGCTCTGCGTATCGGTGATGTAAAAATCAGTGTCGAAGCAGAAGTCGTCGGTCCCATGGATTCGTTTGACTTCGTCATTGAGTAGAGAAGGTAAGGACTTCCGAATTGTTGCAGCGCTGTGCCTGAATGTGTCAGGTCTCTTTGGTTGAATATTCCCTGATTTTGGCCTGAACAGCTAAAAGAAACAATCCAGCACCAATATCAATCACGGCCCATATTTCTTTAGGGAAATGAATTTGAATTATCGGATTGAACAATATTGCGCATAGTCCAAAAAGCCAAGGTAAAACAGAATATTTTTGCTTATGGGAAACAACAGCGGCCCAGAAAAAGACCCCTGTGGCAACTAGACGTAGCAACACATAATAGCCATAGGGCAGCGGAGCTGCACCTAGAATTAACATGGCCGCTGCTATGTAGATGACGGCGATTGGCATTATCTACGGTTCTCCAATGCGCCGGAAACCATTGCAAATACTAGAATGATAACGAATGGGCCAAAGAATAATCCACCCGCCTGCAACCATGACCAATGCCAAGCAGTTACAGCTCCAAACATACCGATGACTGTGCCTATCAGTGGTATATAGGCGATAAATAGCGCTAGGGGCACAGCGATTATCCAATGCAAGCCTACCCAATCCTCGAGGCCGGCCATTACCGCTGCTAATTGGAACAAACCTAAAGCAATGTATCCGATCAGGGCGAGTGCTTGCATAACTACTCCTTGTTCTTGCTTTTATAGCAGAGGGACATTAATAAAAATCGTGGCCGCGATCAACAGATAGTTCAGACCAAGAATTTGAGGGAACCCCGATATTACTGCGCCTCCAATCGAGGCCAGCACAAAGCAGAGGTCCTCGAGAAAGCGACCCCAATCCCTCTTTCCGGATTGCCTTAATCCGCCAGGTCTTCTCGCTATCAGATTCATCGTTCACATGAGCATACTTTCCGGAGCCTTTCCCCTTTCTATAATAAAACCCTTCGAAATTTGGGGGTCGATGTAGACGCACACGTAGTACTCGTTCATGATGTAGTGGTTCAATGATTCCGGACACCAACGTAGGTGGTAAGATTGCCACCATAAGCGAGGTGTCTGATGACCAGAAAACGACGTTCCTTTACTCCTGAATTCAAACAGGAAGCAGCCAGC
>Ga0208435_100223_pt1 | contig 17998 bp, 15 predicted proteins | sample 24_taG_FD_184097 | JGI IMG/M metagenome (GOLD analysis project Ga0208435, IMG submission 184097) | Marine viral communities from Cariaco Basin, Caribbean Sea - 24_WHOI_OMZ (SPAdes) (version 2) | ecosystem: Environmental > Aquatic > Marine > Oceanic | place: Caribbean Sea: Cariaco Basin...
CGGCATAACGCCTTCACGACCCAGAATCTTTTCAGCGGGGCCAACACCGGCGCAATTAATTGCGACACCACAGGGACCATGAGCTTCACGGGCCGCGGTAACCGCCGCTTCAGCGCTGTCCGCCGAAGAAACATCGCAATGCAGGAAGATGCCGCCAATCTCGGCAGCTACTTTTTCACCCTGCCCTTTGTTCACGTCCAAAATGGCCACTTTGCAACCGGCCGCCGCCAGCGCACGGGCCGCGCCTTCGCCCAATCCAGATGCGCCACCGGTGACGATAGCCGGAACATTTTTGAATTCCATAACCTGCTTTCCTGTTTATTTTGTTTAGTCTCGTTGCGCCCGCCGCGTAAAACGCCTGGGCGCCCACTCAAAGTTTACGTTGACGTAAACTTTAACTCGTTTTTACCGCCTAGAACAACTCCGGCTTTAGTCCAACCGCTCGACAATCAGTGCGATACCCTGCCCGCCGCCAATGCACATGGTGATCAAACCATAGCGGCCACCGGTACGCTCCAGCTCAGCCAACGCTTTAATAATCAAAATCGAACCCGTTGCCCCCACCGGGTGCCCTAAGGCAACGGCACCGCCGTTCGGGTTCACCTTATCTTCCGGCAGCCCCAGCTCCCGGCTAACCGCCATTGCTTGTGCCGCGAACGCTTCATTGGATTCAATAACATCCAGGTCAGCTACAGACAGGCCGGTTTGCTTCAGCACCTGACGAACGGCCGGTATAGGACCCACGCCCATAATCTCCGGGTCGACACCGGCGAAGGCATACCCCACCAGACGTGCCCGAGCTTTCAGACCGCGTTTCTCTGCTTCGGCTGCACTGGTTAGAACCATCGCAGCAGCACCATCGTTGATACCTGAGGCATTACCCGCGGTGACTATGCCGTCTTTGCTGAACGCGGGTTTGAGCGCCGCCAAGCTCTCCGCAGTTGTGCCGGGGCGCACATGCTCATCTTGTTTGAACACTATTTCCTTTCGGCCTTGCTTCACCGTTACCGGTACAATCTGATCGTCGAAATAGCCTTGCTCGATGGCTTTGGCGGCGCGTCGGTGACTCTCCGCCGAAAACGCATCCAGAGCCTCACGGGTCAGACCATGGTTTGCGGCAATACGTTCAGCGGTCATGCCCATATGGCCACTGCCAAATGGATCACTGAGAATACCAAGAGTCAGATCAACGGCCCGACCATCACCCATGCGGAAACCCTTACGCGCATTCGGCAGAAGATATGCCCCCTGACTCATGGACTCAGCGCCTCCGGCCAAAGCCAAACGGCTATCTCCCATCACGATCAATTGCGCGGCACTGATCACGGACTGAACCGCGGAGCCACACAACCGGTTAACGTTGAACGCTGCCGAGCTCTTCCGCATACCTACGTTCAAAGCAATATGGCGGGCCAGATACGCATCTTGCGGGCCCGTTGTGATGATGTGGCCAAACACCGAGTGGTCGATCTCTTCAGCGGCGACATCGGCCCGGCGAATCGCTTCGCGAGCTGCGGCGGTACCCAGTTCGGCCGGCGCCAATGAACTGAGACTGCCGCCGAAACTACCAATGGCGGTGCGGGCACCGTCGAGGATAACCACGTCTGTTAGTTTCATTCTGTGTTACTCCTAATCATTTGAACGAATATCGTTACTTGCCCAGCATCGAACGGGCAATGACCTCTTTCATGATTTCCGAGGTACCGGCGTAAATGGTTTGAACACGAGCATCCACGAAGAAGCGCGAAATCGGATATTCCAGCGTGTAACCGTAACCCCCGAACAACTGCAGGCATTCGTGAGCAATATCACACTGCATTTCCGTCAGCATCAACTTCAAAACTGCGGCATCGGTCGCGTTCATGCTGCCGTGATGGTATTTGTCAACGCACTGATTCAGGTAGGCCCGGGCCATATCGATGCGGGCACGTGCTTCTGCCAGTTTGAAGCGGGTATTCTGAAAATCGGCAATGCGCTGGCCGAAGGCTTGCCGCTGCTGCACGTAATCCAGCGTCAAAGCCAGCGCCCCCTCAGAAGCACCGATAGCTTGAGCCCCAACCCCCAAACGCTCCCGGGGCAGCTCCTGCATCAAATAGCTAAAACCTTTACCCTCTTCGCCCAACAATGCGTCGTCAGGCACCACCAGATCAGAGAAAAACAGCTCGGCGGTATCACTGGCATGCTGGCCAATTTTTTTGATGCCCTTGCCACGAGAAAACCCAGGCAACCGCGTGTCCACCAGAAACAGCGAGACACCTTTCGCGCCCGCTTGGGGGTCCGTTTTCGCGCACACGATCACCAGATCAGCCTGCAAACCGTTAGTAATAAATACCTTGGCACCGTTAATCTTCCAGCCATCACCGGTACGCTCCGCGGTGGTTCGCATGGCCGCCAGATCACTGCCTGCACCGGGCTCGGTCATTGCAATCGCGCCAAGCACCTCCCCCGAGCTCATCGGCGGCAACCAAGCCTGCTTCTGCGCTTCGTTACCTAAATGCAGGATATAAGGCATCACAATATTGGCGTGAATATTGTAGCCCGACGCCAAACCACCGAATCCCATACGGGCAATCTCTTCAATAGCTAACTGGCTGATTTCGAAACTCGCCCCTGCACCGCCATAGGCTTCCGGCAAATCAATCCCCAACATGCCGGCCTCGCCCAGCGTATTCCACAGTGCCCGCGGGACCTCACCGGCTTCTTCCCACTGCTCGTAAAAAGGTGCCACTTCCTGCTCCAGAGCCCGAGTGATCATCGTCTGGAAAAGCTCAATCTCAGCCTGTTCTTTTGCCATGTGCGTTCTCGTTATTGTGTCAATGAGTTATAAAGAGGCCATCATTTAACTCCGTATTGCGAAGGGCTAGAATGATCCGACTTGCCGAAAAATTTGACCTGTTAGGCACTAACACGGAATCCAATGGCCAAACCCCATATTGCCAATCATTACCTGCAAGCCACGATACGCGGGGCTCAGCGCCATGGTCATAACGCCCACGCACTGTTGACCCAGGCTGACATTCCTCCTCACTGGCTGGGCCAACCGGAGCGACTGATCACCGAGCAACAGTTGACCCAACTGGTCAAGTCAGTCTGGCGCGCCACCCGGGATGAGTTTCTGGGGATGTCGTCGGAACGCTGCAACAATGGCACCTTTGCGCTCATGTGCGAGTACTGCCTGAGTTCTGCCACACTGGGCGCAGTGCTGCGAAAAAGCGCCCATTTCTACCGCATTATCTGCAACAATCTGGACATTGGTATGGAGGCGCACGACAAACAGGTGTTTTTCCGACTGCAGCTGAAAGATGCCCGGAACGATACCGACCACCTGCTCCAGGAATTTCTGATTCTGATGTGGGAGCGCATGTCGTGCTGGCTCGTAGATCAACAAATCTCCTTCGCGCGCACGCAATTCAACTACCCGGCTCCAGAACACGAAGCCGAGTATCAGGCCATGTATCCGGGAGAGTTACAGTTCAACCAAGCGATATGCGGGTTTCAGTTGCACGAGAAATACCTGCAACTTCCCGTTGTGCGCAACGAACAGGAATTACGGGAGTTCCTGCAGTCGGCTCCCGCCTATATCCTGCACCGCCCCAGTCAGGACGAAAGCCTACGCGCGCGGATTCAGGCACTGCTGGCCCGGTACGACTACGCGGACATGCCTGGGCTAACGACCCTCGGAGAGCTCTTGCACATGACGCCCCGAAACATTGGTCGCAAACTGCAAGATGAAGGCACCTCACTGCGAAAAATCAAAGAGGCTCAACGCCGGGAGCACGCCGTGCGCCTGATGACCATTGAAAATCTGAGCATTGCCGAGGTAAGCGAACAACTGGGTTTTTCAGAAACGGCCGCATTCTCCCGGGCATTCAAACGCTGGACCGGCTTTTCACCCGCCCGATGGCAAAGCACCCGCAATCACTAGCCCCTTGTCCTATCAGGTCAACTTTTTCGACCAACAGGATCATTCCCTCACACTCGGGGCTTTGCCTTAATGATCGGCAAACTGGCAGACAACAACGACAAGAGATCGCTCATGACTAATTCTGAAAACACCGTGGCTGCAAACAGCCACAATGAAGTACATCGTGCCCAGCGCAATACTATTGGCGATGCCATGGCCCGCTCCGCAGCCAGTCATCGAGATAAAATTGCCCTTGCCTTCGCGGATCGAAAGTGGACCTACAAAGAGCTGGAATCTGCCACCAACCGCGTCGCTCACCAGCTGTTAGCGATGGGCCTGAATCAGGGCGACCGTGTAGCCGCCTACGGTAAAAATTCCGATGCCTACGTGCTGTTGTGGCTGGCCTGTACCAAAGCTGGACTGATTCACGTACCGGTCAACTACGCGCTGGTGGAACACGAACTGACTTACGTTCTCCGCCAGTCCGGCGCTCGCGCCCTCTTTTACGATACCGACCTTTCCGCCCAGGTAAACACCATCAGATCCGAGGTGCGCTTAGAGTTTCAGGGCACTCTTCATAGCCCGGACAGTCAAAACGACATACTCGCCATGGCGCGCTCAGACGCCAGCACCCAGCCGCCGGAATGTCCGCTGTCGGATACCGACGTAGTACAGATTCTATACACCTCTGGCACCACCTCCGACCCCAAAGGTGCCATGCATACCCACCGCTCTTTGCAAACCGAGTACAGCTCGGCCCAGTACCACCTGAACATTACAGAGAACGACCGCTGCCTGGCCGCTCTGCCACTGTATCATTCGGCGCAGATGCACGTTTTCATGCTCCCCATGTTGTTGACCGGTGGATACACACGTCTGATTGACACCCCGACCCCCGATGCCATCCTCTCCTTTTTGGCCAGCGAGCAACTGAACGCCTCATTCGCGCCACCGACGGTGTGGATTGCTTTGCTGCAGTCTCCGAGCTTTGACGCCACCAGGCTGCAACATCTGAATAAAATCTATTACGGCGCCTCTATCATGCCGGAACAAGTCGTTCGGGATCTGGCAGAGCAGCTACCCGAAGCCGGGCTCTACAATTGCTACGGTCAAAGTGAAATCGCTCCACTGGCAACGGTCCTGCTGCCCGGGGAACACGCAGACCGCCCCACATCTGCCGGGCGCCCTCTGCAAACCGTGCTGACCCGCATTGTGGACCTGGTCACCGGACAGGAGTGCCAGCCTGGAGAACAAGGCGAGATTGTTCATCGCTCACCCCAACTGATGGTTGGTTACTGGGATAAACCTGAAGCCACGGCAGAAGCCTTTAAAGATGGCTGGTTCCATTCGGGCGACCTCGGGTACCAAGACGATGCTGGCTATATCTACATCGTCGATCGCATCAAAGATGTGGTGAACACCGGCGGTGTCCTAGTGGCCAGCCGGGACGTTGAGGAAGCCCTTTACCAGCACCCGTCTGTGGCGGAAGTAGCAGTTATTGGCGTGCCCGACGAGAAGTGGATCGAAGCCATCTGTGCCATCACGGTGCTTCGGGACGGCGCCCCTCGAGATGCCGACTCACTTCTGGCGCATGCCAAAACCCAACTGGCCGGATTCAAAGTCCCCAAACACATACATTTTGTGGACGAGTTACCCAAAAACAGCGCGGGTAAACTGCTTAAGCGCAAATTGAGAGAGCAGTTTCTGAACCCATCCAGCGAAGCCTGAATCACACTTGGCACCCGGCAACGGGTGCCATCTCCTCTCCTCGCCCACCCAAACCAAGTACAATCCATACCAATCAATGGCTTATCGCTTAAATCCAGCTTTAGCCCGAGAACACACTTTACGTTAACGTAAACTTCAACTAACCTAAGAAAAAATCTCACGAGAATGACCATGAGCGACAAACGAACCTTCAGCATCAGCGAGCTCTCTCAAGAGTTCGACATCACAACCCGGAGCATCCGCTTCTATGAAGACCAAGGCCTGCTGAAGCCTTCGCGGCGCGGCCAGACCCGTATCTTCAGTACCAAAGACAGGGTCCGCTTAAAGCTGATTCTACGCGGCAAACGCATGGGGTTTTCTCTGGGCCAGACCAAAGAGCTGTTTGACCTCTGGGACGAAACCCTCACTGGCAACGAGAAGCAGCTACTGAAAATGCTGGAAATCCTGGCCGATCGGCGAGCACATCTGGAGCAACAAAAAGCCGACCTCGCCATGGCCGAAATGGAAATAGACAACGCGGAAGCCAGGTGCCGAGAGGCGCTTGCAGACGTCAAGAAAAAGAAAGAAGCCCACGATCAGGGCGAACAAGTACTTGAGGATGCTGCCGCCGATAGCGGCAGATAACCGAAACCCAATATCAAAACAAAAAGGTAGCCGACCATGAAATCACAATACTCAGAGCTTAATTTCGGCCTTGGCGAAACCCTCGACATGCTGCGCGAACAGATCAACGGCTTCGCTGCTGCGGAAATTGCTCCACGAGCCGAAGAAATCGACCGCAACAACGAATTCCCCATGGATCTGTGGCGGAAAATGGGCGACATGGGCTTGCTGGGTATTACCGTCAAAGAAGAATACGGCGGGTCCGACATGGGCTACCTGGCGCACGTGATCGCCATGGAAGAAATCAGCCGTGCGTCCGCCTCTGTTGGCTTGTCTTACGGCGCCCACTCGAACCTGTGCGTGAACCAGATTCACCGTAACGGCACCGAAGAACAAAAACAGAAATACCTGCCCAAACTCGTCAGCGGCGAACACGTCGGTGCCCTCGCCATGTCTGAACCCAACGCCGGCTCCGATGTCATCTCCATGAAGCTCCACGCCCGGGACGAAGGCGACCACTACGTCCTCAACGGCAACAAAATGTGGATCACCAACGGCCCGGACGCAAACACCTACGTCATCTACGCCAAAACCGATCCGAAAGGCGGCTCCAAAGGCGTCACCGCCTTCATCGTAGAACGCGACTACCCCGGCTTCAGCCGCCATCAAAAACTCGACAAACTCGGCATGCGCGGCTCCAACACCTGCGAACTGGTGTTCGAAGACTGCAAAGTTCCGAAAGAAAACGTCCTCGGCGGTGTCGGCAACGGCGCCAAAGTACTGATGAGCGGCCTCGACTACGAACGCCTCGTGCTATCGGGCGGCCCGCTGGGCATCATGCAAGCGGCCATGGACGTAACCGTGCCTTACATCCGCGAGCGCAAACAGTTCGGCCAGGCCATCGGCGAGTTCGAACTGGTACAGGGCAAAGTTGCCGACATGTACACCTGGATGAACAGCGCAAAATCTTACGTCTACATGGTCGCCATGTCCGCCGACCGCGGTGAGACCACCCGCAAAGACGCCGCCGGCGCCATCCTCTATTCCGCCGAGATGGCCACGAAACTGGCACTGGATGCGATCCAGCTGCTCGGCGGCAACGGCTACATCAACGAATACCCCACTGGCCGACTGCTGCGGGATGCCAAGCTGTACGAAATCGGAGCGGGTACGTCTGAAATCCGCCGCATGCTAATCGGCAGAGAGCTGTTCCTGAACAAGTAAAACCCAAAGACTCCAGCTCCCAATGTACGACAAGGGGCTGGAGGGGCGGCGTTCCGAAAATGTCGTAGGCCATGGATGGCCGAAGAGAAGCGCACATGGGTGAGGCAAGCGTTTATGAAGCGGAGCTTCATGCGCAGCCGAACGACAGCAATCTACGATTGCTGGCCGGACCCCGCAAGGGGTGCTCGTAGCGGTTTTCGGAACGCCGCCCCTCCAGCCCCGCGCCCCCAACGCGAGGGACCACGACAAATGACAATTCTCCAAAACAAAATAAATCCAAGATCGGACGAATTCCTGGCCAATCAAGAGGCTATGCAACAAGCTGTCGCCGACCTCCGGAACAAAGTCGATAAAATCCACCAGGGCGGCGGGCCAGATTACCAAAAACGCCACACAGACCGAGGCAAACTCCTGCCCCGCGAGCGCATTAACCGCCTACTGGACGACGGCTCGCCCTTCCTCGAAATCGGCCAGTTCGCCGCCTACAACGTCTACGACGAGGAAGTTCCCGCAGCGGGCGTTGTCGCAGGCGTCGGCCGCGTCTCCGGCACCGAATGCATGATCATCGCCAACGACGCCACCGTAAAAGGCGGCACCTACTACCCGCTAACCGTCAAAAAACACCTGCGGGCGCAGGAAATCGCCATGGAAAACCGCCTGCCCTGCATCTACCTGGTGGACTCCGGCGGCGCCAACCTACCCAGGCAAGACGAAGTCTTCCCTGACCGCGATCACTTCGGCCGCATCTTCTACAACCAGGCCAGAATGTCCGCCGACGACATTCCCCAGATTGCCGTCGTTATGGGCCTCTGCACCGCAGGCGGCGCCTACGTGCCCGCCATGGCCGACGAATCCATCATCGTACGCAATCAAGGCACCATCTTTCTGGCCGGCCCACCATTGGTGAAAGCCGCCACCGGTGAAGTCGTCAGCGCCGAAGACCTCGGCGGTGCCGACGTCCACTGCAAAATCTCAGGCGTTGCCGACCACTACGCGGAGAACGACGCCCACGCTCTGGAAATTGCACGCCGCTGCGTTGCCAACCTGAACCGCCGCAAACCCGTACCGGTTGAAGTGCAAAAACCCAAAGCGCCGCTCTACGACCAGAACGAAATCTACGGCATCGTCGGCACCGATTTACGCAAACAGTTTGACGTGCGAGACGTTATCTCGCGCATCGTCGACGGCTCCGAATTTGACGAATTCAAACGCTACTACGGCTCCACCCTGGTCACCGGTTTTGCCCACATACACGGCTACCCGGTCGGCATCATCGCCAACAACGGCATCCTGTTCAGCGAATCCGCCCAGAAAGGCGCGCACTTCGTCGAACTCTGCTGCCAGCGCAACATCCCGTTGCTGTTTCTGCAAAACATCACCGGCTTCATGGTCGGGCAGAAACACGAAGCCGAAGGCATCGCCAAACATGGAGCCAAAATGGTGATGGCCGTGGCCTGTGCCAATGTACCTAAAATTACCGTCCTGATTGGCGGCAGTTACGGTGCTGGCAACTACGGCATGTGTGGCCGAGCCTACAGCCCGGATTTCCTGTGGATGTGGCCCAACGCCCGTATCTCCGTAATGGGTGGTGAACAGGCTGCCGGCGTGCTGGCTCAGGTACGCCGTGAAGGCCTGGAGCGCAAAGGCCAAAGCTGGAGCGCCGAAGAAGAGGCTGAATTCAAAAAGCCGATCACCGAAACCTACGAGCACCAAGGCCACCCTTACTACGCCAGCGCACGGCTCTGGGACGACGGCGTCATTGACCCAGCCCAGACTCGCGAAGTGGTCGCATTAAGCCTGTCTGCCACTCTCAACCGCCCCGCCAAGCCCACGCGCTTTGGCGTGTTCCGCATGTAAAGGAGCGCCGACATGTCACACCAACACTCAGCGGTTCTGATGCACCAGCGGGATAACGGTATCTCGGAAGTCGTGCTCAACCGGCCGGACAAACGCAACGCGTTCGACGACGTTGTCATTCAGCAGCTCATTCAGGCTCTTGAATACGTTGACCGCGATCCGGAAACCCAGATTGTCATCCTGCGCTCTGAAGGCAAGCACTTCTCTGCGGGTGCAGACCTCGGCTGGATGCGGCGTATGGCCGACAACACCCGCCAGGAAAATCTGGATGACTCCCGCGAGCTGGCCCGGTTGATGAACATCCTCAACCACCTCTCCAAGCCGGTGATCGGCCTGGTTCAGGGTGCCGCCTTCGGCGGAGCGGTAGGCCTCGCAGCCTGTTGCGATATCGTACTGGCAACCGAATCCGCCAGCTTCTGCCTGAGCGAAGTCAAACTTGGCCTCATCCCTGCCGCCATCAGCCCATACGTAGTGAGGGCGATTGGCGAGCGACAGGCGCGGCGGTATTTCTTGTCAGCCGAAGTGTTCAGCGCGAGCGAGGCACAACAGTTCGGGCTGGTACACATTGTGTGCGACGACGAACAAGCCCTGCAGGCCCGATGCACCGAACTACTGAAACACATGGCCAACAACGGCCCCGAGGCCATGAAAGCCGCCAAGGACCTGGTCTTTGCCGTTAGCCACAAGCCCATTACCGCAGAATTGATCGACGACACCGCACAGCGCATCGCCGATATCCGCGTGGGTGAAGAAGGTCAGGAAGGGCTCAGCGCCTTCCTGAACAAACGAAAGGCCAGTTGGATTCCGGAGACACAATAATGTTTAACAAGATCCTGATTGCCAACCGGGGCGAAATCGCCTGCCGGATTATCCAAACCGCCCACCGTATGGGCATCCGATGTGTGGCCGTATATTCCGAAGCGGATGCCGATGCCCGGCACGTCGCCATGGCAGACGAAGCCTTTCTGATCGGCCCCGCTGCCAGTTCCGAAAGCTACCTGAAAGCCGACAAGATCATTGAAGTCGCCAAAGAAAGCGGCGCTCAGGCCGTGCATCCGGGCTACGGATTCCTGTCTGAAAACACCGACTTCGCGGAAGCCTGCGAAGCCAACGGTATTGCCTTCATTGGCCCGCCCTCTTCAGCCATTGCCGCCATGGGCTCCAAGTCAGCCGCCAAAGCGATTATGGAAGAAGCCGGTGTGCCTTTGGTACCGGGTTATCACGGCAGCGATCAAGACCCGGAGCTGCTGAGAAAAGAAGCAGAAAAATGCGGCTTCCCATTGCTGCTAAAAGCGGTCGCCGGTGGTGGCGGCAAAGGCATGCGCGTGGTCGAAAACATGGGCGAGTTTGACGACGCTCTGGCCGCCGCCCAGCGGGAGGCCAAGAACGCCTTCGGCAACCCGGACATGCTGATCGAGCGTTACCTGACTCAGCCACGGCACGTCGAGATTCAGGTATTCTGCGACCAGCACGGTAACGGCATCTACCTGGCAGAGCGCGACTGCTCGGTACAGCGCCGACACCAGAAAGTACTGGAAGAAGCTCCGGCTCCGGGCCTGAGCGAAGAAACCCGAAAAGCCATGGGTGACGCTGCCGTTCGGGCCGCGCAAGCCATCAACTACGTGGGTGCAGGCACTGTCGAGTTTCTGTACGACGTAGACGGCTCCTTCTTCTTCATGGAAATGAACACCCGTCTGCAGGTAGAGCACCCAGTCACCGAGATGGTCACTGGCCAGGATCTGGTGGAATGGCAGCTGAAAGTGGCTTGGGGCGATCCCCTGCCCTTGGTGCAGGAACAGGTTAAAACCCGCGGCCACGCCATCGAGGCGCGTATCTATGCGGAAGATCCGGACCAAGACTTCCTGCCGGCTACCGGCACCCTTCGCTACCTGAGCACCCCGGCCGAATCCGCTCACGTGCGCGTGGATACAGGCGTAACCGAAGGCGACGATATCAGCATCCATTACGACCCGATGATCGCCAAGCTAATCGTCTGGGACGAAACCCGGGGTCAAGCGGTCAACCGCATGGTCCAGGCGCTGGAGCATTATCGCATTGCCGGCCTGAAAACCAACATCCGGTTCCTGCATGCAACCGTGGACAGCCAACCTTTCCGCGAAGCGGACCTGACCACCAACTTTATTGCCACTCATGAAACCTTGCTGTTTCCAAAGCCAAAACTGGATCTGGACAAGGCCTTGGTGCTGGCCGCCGGCTTTATTCTGGAACACCGGAAATCTGTGGAACCGGTTACCGCTGATCCGTGGTCGCCGTTTGGCCGCAAGAACAGCTGGCGCATGAATTCGGAATTCGCACAGCCACTGTCCTTACAGGTGGGTGACGATATCCACGAGTTGAAAATTCTGGAGCGGGACGACCGATATCAGGTTCTCGTTGACGGCAGCGTTTACCACTTGAATGCCCGCCTGGACGAAGACTACCTGCAAGCGGTTCTCAATGGCCACCGCTTGAGCGTACACGGCAACCTGCACAATAACGAGCTGGTGCTGTTCTACGAAGGTGACACCTTCAAATGCACCGTTTACCAAGAGTCTTACGGCCTTGAAGATGTGGCTGGCGAAGGCAGCCTGGCCGCCCCGATGAACGGCGCCATTGTGGCCGTACAAGCCAAAGTAGGCGACAAGGTAAGCGCCGGACAAAGCCTGGTGATCATGGAAGCCATGAAAATGGAGCACGCCATTAAGGCACCGGCCGACGGTGTGGTCAGCGAAATTTTCTACGCCGAAGGGGATCAGGTAGCCGAAGGCGCGGAATTAATCGCCATCGACACCGAGGAGGCGGAGTAATGGCCTTTCCGAAACAGGTGCGACTGGTGGAAATGAGCCCCCGGGACGGTCTGCAGAACGAACCCGGCGAAGTGATTGCCACCGCCATCAAAACCGGGTTGATTGACCGCCTGGCGGATTGCGGCCTGAGCCACATCGAAGCCGCCAGCTTTGTGTCGCCAAAATGGGTGCCGCAAATGGCGGATGCAGCCGACGTTATGGCCCTCATCAACCGCAAAAACGGCGTTCGATACTCGGCCCTCACCCCGAACCTGAAAGGGTTCGAGGGTGCGTTGGCGGCCAAAGCCGATGAAGTGGCGGTGTTTGGCGCCGCTTCTGAGTCCTTCACCCAAAAAAACATAAACTGCAGCATTGCCGAAAGTCTGGAACGCTTCGCTCCTGTGGTTGAAGAAGCCCGCAAACACGGCATCCCCGTGCGTGGCTATGTATCAACGGTTATGGGCTGCCCATACGAAGGCGACATTGCGCCGGAAAAGGTCGCCACCGTGGCCAAAGCACTGTACGACATGGGCTGCCACGAGATCTCATTGGGTGACACCATCGGTGTGGGTACACCGTTGAAAGCCAAGCGCATGCTGGAAGCAGTCGCGGCAGTCGTTCCGATGGACAAACTGGCCGCTCACTTCCACGACACCTACGGTCAGGCGCTGGCCAATCTTTACGCCGTTCTCGAAGAAGGCGTCGGCGTGATCGACGCTTCCGTTGCAGGATTGGGCGGCTGCCCCTACGCCAAAGGCGCATCCGGCAACGTAGCCACCGAAGACGTGCTATATCTTCTGAACGGATTGGGCATAGACACCGGCGTTGACCTGAACAAACTGGTTGCCACCGGCGACTGGATCAGCCAGCAACTAAACCGCCATAACGGCTCGAAAGTCGGTCAGGCACTAGGAGGACACTGCCAATGAACAAAAAAAACAATGTGGTTGCACTGGACCTGCCGATCCCCGAGATCAGCGATCTGCCCGAAGACACTAAAAAATACTTTGAAATCTGCCAGGAAAAGCTGGGCATGATCCCCAACGTGCTGACTGCCTACAGCCAGAACCTGCCCCAACTTGATGGTTTTACCCGCCTGTACAACGAGCTGATGCTGGGTGAAGGCGAACTCTCCAAGCTGGAACGGGAAATGGTCGCCGTGGTCGTTTCATCCGAAAACAAGTGCTTTTACTGCCTGGTCGCCCACGGCGCAGCAGTCCGGGTACTCAGCGGCGACCCAGCCCTTGGCGAACATCTGGTAATGAATTACCGCAGCGCCAAACTGGACCCACGGCAGCGTGCGATGCTCGATTTCGCATCCCATCTCACCCGCTCACCGGCCACGGTTGCTGAGCAGGAAATTCAGGCGTTGCGAGATGCCGGGTTCAGCGACAGGGCCATTTGGGACCTGAGTAATCTGGTAGGTTTCTACAACATGTCTAACCGGGTTGCGATCGCCAGCGACATGCAACCCAACCCGGAATATCACAGCCAGAGCCGCTAGCAAACACGCAACTTGCCAGCGCTCGACTACAAAAACAATGGAGGCAGTGAGATGAGTATGACTCTCCCCAGTTACACCAGCGGCGTCGCCGACAAGCCCCTGCTGGGCATGACCATCGGCGACATGCTGGACCGAACCGCGCAACAATACCCAGACAACGAAGCCTTGGTGTGCCTGCATCAGGACATTCGCTGGAACTACCGGGAATTTGTCGAGAAAGTGAACGAAGCCGCCCGTGCTTTTCTGGCCATTGGCGTGAAAAAAGGCGACCGGGTGGGTATCTGGTCACCCAACCGTTACGAGTGGACCGTCACCCAATTTGCCACCGCCAAAGTGGGCGCGATTCTGGTGAACATCAATCCCTCATACGGCGTACATGAACTGCAGTACGCCCTGAATCTGGCCGGCATCAGCGTCTTGGTGACCGCAGACAGCTTTAAAGCATCCAATTACCGGGAAATGCTATATCAACTGGCACCGGAGCTGAAACAAAGCGAACCCGGCAAACTGAACGCCGAAGATGCGCCAGACCTGCTCGCCGTGATTAACGTTCACGAAGACAAACACGACGGCATGTGGACCTGGCAGGAATTTCTAGGTTTTGCCGATCAGGCATCGGCAGCCGATCTGGAAAAGCGCCAGAGCCAGTTGCAGTTCGATGACCCCATCAACATTCAGTTCACCTCCGGCACCACGGGCAACCCCAAAGGCGCCACCCTTACCCACCACAACATCCTGAATAACGGGTATTTTGTGGGCGAAAGCCAGCGCCTGACCGAAAAAGACCGCCTGGTGATCCCGGTGCCTTTGTATCACTGCTTCGGCATGGTGATGGGCAACCTTGGCTGCATCACCCACGGCACCGCCATGATTTACCCGGGCGAAGGCTTTGACCCCAAAGCTGTTCTGCAAGCGGTGCATCAGGAGAAAGCCACCGCGCTTTACGGTGTACCCACCATGTTCATCGCCGAACTGGCAGAGCCGGACTTCGACAGCTACGACCTGTCCACACTTCGCACCGGCATCATGGCAGGCTCCATCTGCCCGGCCGAGGTGATGAAAAAGGTCAACGGCAAGATGAACATGAAAGAAGTTCAGATTGCCTATGGCATGACAGAAACCAGCCCGGTGTCCACCCAGACCAGCTCCCTTGACCCGTTCGAAAAGCAGGTCACGACGGTAGGCCGGACTCAGCCACACCTGGAAACCAAGATTGTCGATCCGGGCAACGGCAACGTTGTACCTAGGGGCGAAATCGGTGAACTGTGCACCCGCGGCTACAGCGTGATGCTGAAGTACTGGAACAACGAAGAGAAAACCCGCGAAGCCATCGACGAAAACGGCTGGATGCACACCGGCGATTTAGCCACCATGGACGATGAAGGCTACGTTCAGATTGTTGGCCGCATTAAAGACATGGTGATCCGGGGCGGCGAAAACATCTACCCGAAAGAAATCGAAGAGTTCTTCTACACCCACCCTGCCATCGAGGAAGTACAGGTCACCGGCATCCCCGACGAGAAGTACGGTGAAGAGCTGATTGCCTGGGTGAAGTTCCTGCCTGATGCCGAGCCGGTCAGTGCCGACGACCTGCAGGAGTTCTGCAAGGGCAAAATTGCGCACTTCAAGATTCCACGCAACTACAAGTTTGTGGATGAATTCCCCATGACGGTCACCGGGAAAATCCAGAAATTCAAAATGCGGGAAGTGTCGATCGAAGAGTTGGGGCTGAAAAAATAATCGGCTTACAACCTGGATGAAACCAAAGGCCTCCGGAATGTCCGGGGGCCGTTTTTCTTATTGCAGCTGAAACTCAACCGGCTGCAGCGGATCAGGCGCCGGTTCACCTAGCGCTTCGGCAATGCTGATTTCATGTATCCGGCAAATGGCATCCAATGGCAAGTCGTTCGCGTGGCGGCCAAACGGAAACTCCAACTGCTCTGACAACCGGTCCAAGCCAAAGAACGTATACGCCACAACCTCTCCTGCCTTCTGGAGCATGAATGCCGCGGGATTCTGAGTCCGCAATGCCGCGTCCACTAATTCCTTAGACAATGACAAAGGCAACTCCAAACGATTCAGCAAGTCTCCAATACGGGCCGAGACCCTATCGATAAGGGCAGAATTACACCACATCGCCGACGGCAGCAGCAAAGCCTTTCACAAGTATGGGCAACGACTATCCCCTCTCGACAGGCTTCGCGCTATGATGATTTATCCCATTGATTCGAAGGACTCCACATGCACGCACCGTTCTGGCTGACCACCGCCTTGCTGTCTCCGATATTGCTGTATCAAGGCAAACGAGCCCGGCGAGTCACCCCCAGATTGCCAGAAGCCAGCGGAGCAAAGAGCGGCCAGTATGGCGAAGGGACGCCCGAGTTTCGCTTACTGGTGATTGGTGAATCGACGGCTGCCGGAGTTGGGGTTGCCACCCACAGCGATGGCCTTGCCAGCCAGTTGGCCCTCCGGCTTAACCAGCGCACAGGCAAAACGATTGGTTGGCAAACCTTCGGCGTGAACGGCATTCGCCTCGGCAATCTCCTGCAAACCCTTGCCTCAGAAAACCTGCCACCCGCGGATTCGATCGTGCTGAGCATGGGCGTTAACGATACCACCGGCTTTACCACCCGAGCCCAATTCCGGCAGCATCTGAAAACATTACGCAGCGCAATCGCGCCACTCTCTCAGGCACCGATCACGTTGCTCAGCGTGCCACCCATGGAGAAATTCAGCGCGCTGCCGTCACCGCTTCGACACGTTATGGGCTGGCGAGCAAGACAGCTGGACCGGATTTACCAAGAACTTGCCCTACAAACGCCCGCCGATTTCCGCTACCTGAACTACCCGACCGTCGAAGATCCTTCCCTGCTTGCCAGCGATGGTTACCATCCCAGCCAACGGGGTTATCAGTTCATTGCAGAGGCTCTCGCGACGCGCGACTGGGGCGTTTAGCCCCGCTTTTCAGATCAGCGATTCCGATATTGGCCTTTGGTCGACAATACGCTCTCCTTGTTGCTTGCTAACATAGCCAAGTTAAAAAAATAACAATGGAGAACAGTATGTTAGAGCGCGCATCCAAACCCATGGTGAGTCTGGTAGAGAAGTATCTGCCCGACCCTTACCTATTCGTGATTATCCTCACCCTGCTTACGTTTATTTCCGCCATCGCCTTCGAGGGTCATGGTCCCATGGCGGTTGTCGAAATGTGGGGCAACAGCTTCTGGAACCTGCTGACGTTTTCCATGCAGATGCTGCTGGTGCTGGTGACCGGCTTCATGATGGCCAGCACACCGCTGGTTCGCGGGATACTGAACCGCATTGCCAGCCTGGCGAAAACCCCCGGGCAAGCCATCGTTCTGGTGACCTTCATTGCCTTGGTGGCAAGCTGGATCAACTGGGGCTTTGGCCTTGTGGTGGGTGCTCTGTTTGCGAAAGCTCTGGCTCGCCAGATCCGGGTTCACTACCCTCTGCTGGTGGCCAGTGCATATTCCGGCTTCATCGTGTGGCACGGTGGGCTGGCCGGTTCAATCCCGCTGACCATTGCCACAGACGGCCATTTCAGCGCGAGCGCCATCGGCATTATTGATACCAGCGAAACCATCTTCGCCTTCTTCAATCTGGCCATCGTGGTTGCGCTGTTCATCGTGGTACCGCTGGTGAATCGCCTGATGCTGCCGGCAGAGAGCGACAGCATTTATGTGGACCCCAAACTGTTGGATGACGAGCCCGACACTGCAGTGGTCATCAACCGCCCCGCCGACCATCTGGAGAACAGCCGGATACTGGCGTGGTTGATCGGCTTCAGCGGTTTGGCCTTCATCTTTCAGTATTTCCTGGATAATGGCGGCCTGAACCTGAACATTGTGAACTTCATGTTCCTGTTCATTGCGATCATCCTGCACCAGACACCAAAGCGCTTGCTGGCAAGCCTGAATGAAGGTGTTAAAGGCGGAGCCGGTATTGTTATCCAGTTCCCCTTCTATGCCGGCATCATGGGTGTAATGACAGCATCCGGCCTGGCGGCCAGCATTTCTGCAGGATTTGTATCCTTCGCATCGGCCGAGAGCCTGCCGTTCTGGAGCTTTATCAGTGCAGGGCTGGTGAATATCTTCGTGCCATCCGGCGGCGGCCAGTGGGCCGTGCAGGCTCCTGTAATGCTACCCGTTGCTCAGGAGTTGGGCGTGGATATTCCGCGAGTTGCCATGGCCGTAGCCTGGGGCGATGCCTGGACCAACCTGCTGCAACCCTTCTGGGCGCTGCCCGTGTTGGCCATTGCAGGGCTAAAAGCCAAAGACATCATGGGCTACTGCCTGATGCTGTTGATCATTACCGGGGTCATTATCAGCATCGGCCTGACTTGGCTCTGACAGGCCTTTCGCATACAAATAG
>Ga0208435_100224_pt1 | contig 17912 bp, 12 predicted proteins | sample 24_taG_FD_184097 | JGI IMG/M metagenome (GOLD analysis project Ga0208435, IMG submission 184097) | Marine viral communities from Cariaco Basin, Caribbean Sea - 24_WHOI_OMZ (SPAdes) (version 2) | ecosystem: Environmental > Aquatic > Marine > Oceanic | place: Caribbean Sea: Cariaco Basin...
AGCTCCGTTTATATAAAGCATCCAGCTATAAAAATGAAAAAAGACACCTGTTTGGATGTCTTTTTGTTAAGTATAGGCTTTTTCATACGTTTTGTAGTATTCCTCGTGCTATCAGTAGCTTATCTAAAGCACTTCCGTCTTGACGAGTTAGGTTTGGCACATATCGAGAATACACTGTGAATAGCATTTTTGTGTTGCTATGACCCATTTGCGCAGCAATCCATTCAGGCGACTCACCAGCAGCAAGCCAAAGCGTCGCGGCCGTATGTCTACTTTGGTAAGGATTTCGCTTATCAAGCTCTAAATATCGTAGTAACGGATACCAAACTCGCCGAGTGATATTACGATGATTTAAAGGAGTACCCGCTTTTGTACAGAACACGAACTCACTTTGATGTTTAGTTAGTTTCTGCTGATCAATTAACGCATCATAAACCAGTTGGTTCATGTGGATAATACGATTTGAACCTACGGTCTTAGTTTCGCCTATGACACCATTAACGACTGCCTGATCAACGATAATTTGTCGGCGCTCAAAATCTATATTTTTCCAAGGCAAGCCATCAATCTCACCTGTTCGCATACCTGTAAAAAATCGTACGATATAGTAAGGCTTATAATCTGCTCTCACGTTATTGATAATCAGCATGACCTCTTCTAGAGTAAAAGGACTGACATTACTTTTAGGCTCACTGAGTGGTTTTATATTCTTCCAAGGGCTGTCAAAATCAAAACGCTCAGACGCTTCGTTCAGCACCATACGTAATGGCGTCATGATATGATTAATGCGAGACGCTGATAAAGTTCGTCCGTTATTACCATCTTTGACTAACTTGCCTCGAAAATTCATGATTTTGGCTTTGCTAATGGTATTTAGCGGTACATTACCAAAATGAGGAATGAGGTAAATTCTAAATATATCTTCCACATTACTTATTTGAGAGTCCCGCCATTCCGGCTTTTTCTCCTCCAACCAAACTTTGCTAAAACTATCAAAGCCTGAGCTTGAGTCCTTATGACTATTCGTTGACCTCATCAGCTCTAAGCTTTGAAACTGCTCAAGCTTTTTACTTTGCGGAAAATAGTTTTCATATCGAAAACTACCTAATTGAATGTCTGCCTCCATTTTGCTAACGAAGTTTTCTAGACGCTTTCGATTAGGCTTAGTGTCTGCCAATAAGGTTTGCTCTCTACAACGTTGACCTATATATCGGAAATCTACATACAGGTTGCCATTACGGCTATTGATACTCGCCATGATTACGCTCCCGCTGCAAATGGAATAGTGTCGTCGTAGCCTGTCAGCATCAGCTCCTCAATCTTTTGCCATATAAAAAGAATCTTGCGGCCACCAAATGGTTTGATGTAATGAACGCCCTCAATGAATACTGCATCCTTAAGTTGATTGCGTATAGTTTTGCTGTCATATTTAATGCGTTGTGACAGCTCTTCGGTTGTTAAATAGGTATAACTCATAGTAAAATCCTTACTAAAGATTAAAGTGTTATTGTCTAATAGCTTTATGACCTGCTATAGAACATAATTTACACTAAAAATAATCTTTTGCAAGACATTTTTGCCTACAGTAGATTATTTTAATATGGAGGAGGTTATGGTGAAGTGCAATTTATCTAGAATTATGGGTGAGAAAAGACTTAAGATTGCTGATGTGTCTAGGGACACGGATGTTAATAGAGGCACAATTACACGCATGTATAACGAAGAAGCCACAAGAGTAGATCTAGAAGTTGTAGAAAAGCTATGTTTATATTTGGATATTGAAGTGGGCGACCTTTATGAGATAGTTAAGGAGGAGGAATAAACGTTCCTCCTTTTAAAGTATAAGATAACGCCGCGATTAACGGTTATTACACCAAATAATATGGAGCAAACTATAGTTTCTCAAATAGGCTGAATGTCCTTCTAAGTAATAAAAAGATCTATAGAAGATTATTTTAAGTTGCAATAGCTCAAAATGTATGTATAATTTCATCTGTAGGAAATCATTAAGACCAACAGAAGTAAATATTAATCTACAGGAGATTATACATGAACACATTTATCAAATCGCCGCATGCTTCAATTTGGTTAAGTGCCGAAGCAATATCGCTATCTACCAAGCTTATGGTAAATCTGCAGATACAACAGGGTTCACAGTTAGCAAAGATGTTAGGCGTCAATCCGATATTTTATAATAATGAAGCAGTCAGGATATGGGTGCAACGAGAGCTAAATGAAGGATTAGCGCTGAATCGTTATACCTTAACGAATCTTGAGACCAAGTTTTTGGCCATTATGAATCATTACGAGATTCCTTATTCGTTATGATTAACGTCGACTACTTGGTTTGGAGATAACCATGAGCTTAAAACTTATTTTTAGCGCTAATGCAGATCAGTCCGACATACAACTATGTGAAGACTATTGGGCATATGAGCATGATGGAAGGTATGTAGAGCATGTAAAAATACTCTGCAGACAATACCATATCGATTATCATATTTTGTTTGGTGTGTTAGCGGAGTGTCAGGCTTACTTAGATGATGTGCACTGTCAGTACTGTGGACGCCCATATCAACTTGATGTGCCAGCGGATATACCTTATATCAGAAAACAATCATCTTGGTTCTGCGAATCATGTATAAGTTTTTCTGGCGGGCAGCTTACAGTTGGTAGGTAATAATTTAAAGAGTACTTAATAACCAGATTGCTAATGCTCTCTGGTTTTTTTGATTGAAGGTTTCTACATTTATCTTCTTTAAACATCCTTTCATGCTACTATTTTCAACATACTGGTATTAATGAAGGTAATTCAGCTATGGCATTAGAAGGTGGTGGGTTCGCAGATAAGTTTGGCAATAGCTATGAGTCAAACTGGGTTGCTGAGCAATTATTAAGGCTAGCTGAAGAAGAAATAGCTTCTGTTACCATTGAGCCATTGGGTAAAGATGAAATAGGCGTAGATTTGATTATCCGGGCAATAGATGGTCACAGAGAGTTTCATCAATGTAAATCTAGCAATAGTGATGCAGATGTATGGACATTATCAAGACTTGATCAAGCTGGCGTGCTAAAAAAAGCGTTTTATCAAATTAAAAGAGATAAATGTACTTTTAAGATCGTCTCTCCATTGTCTTTCACACAATTGTCTCATCTAAGTTTGAGTGCTAAAAATACGACTGATGATCCTCAAGATTTTATCAAAGAGCAGGTAAACCAAAGTGAAAGACGTCGTAAACTTTTTAGAGAGTTATGTGATAGATTAGATTTAGACATTGATAAAAAACCTGATATTCTTAAAGCTATTAATTTTTTAAAATACTTCGAAGTTGTTGCTTTTCATAATAACTCTGAATCACAGAACAAACTCGTTAAAATAGCTAAACGTTTATTTCTTGATACACCAAACAATGTTCTTGATTTCATAGAAAACTATCCCATAAGCTCTAATAGACTCCGTTTGCCAATCACTACATCCCAACTACTGAATGACATGCAGATGCGGGGATTTAATCTAAGAGTTTATGAAAATGATGAAAGGGTGTTTTCCGAGATAAAAAGGATCAATTGTGACTTTCAATCCACTATAAAACCCTTCCTCATTGAGGATAGCTTAATTAAACGTTCGGAACTCGAAGAATGCCTTGAATTCATGAATAGCTATCCTATCACCTTACTCAAAGCAGAAGCAGGTATGGGTAAAAGTGCTTTTCTACTACAGCTTTGTAATTACCTTAATGAGCAAGAATACATATCTTTGCCTATACGACTAGATAGAAATCGCCCTGAAAAAAACGCAGACACATTTGGGCGTGATTTAGGATTAACTCATTCACCTGTATTCTGCTTAAATACTTTTGCGGGTGATACAAAAGCAGTCATTATCTTAGATCAGTTGGATGCAATACGTTGGACAGCGAATCACTCTAGTAATGCGTTGCAAGTATGTCAGGAGATTGCCAGACAAGTTATTCAATTAAGAGAAAGTAATCATGATATCTGTTTGGTACTTGCCTGTAGAGATTTTGACTTAAAAGAAGATCCACAGTTGCAACATTGGATATTAGATCTCAATGATAAGGTTGCTCATATAGAATTATCAGAGTTACCTGCTGAGCAAGTTAAAGAAATCTTAGACCCTTACGAGAACTATGACTCTTTATCACCTATTAAACAGTCTATTCTGAGAATTCCGATATGGTTAAGTTTATATTTACGAATTATTAAAGATAATCATGACAATCCTGACTTCACCAATAAGATAGACCTTACTCGCTTGTACTGGGAAGATAGAATAAAACAGCTGAGTAAAATATTAACTGATACGAGTTTGGCTAACTCAATTGTTGATAGTTTTGTAGAAAAAGCAAGCCAAAATATGCAGTTTTCTATACCTATAAGTTTGCTTAGCAATCCTAACCCTAATGCATTAGAGGCACTAATCTCTGTAGGTATACTGCATAAGCATGAGAATCAAATCAGCTTCCAGCATCAAGCACTATTCGATTATCACTTAGGAAAACGTCTCTTTGATACTGCTCAACGGTCAAGTGATGCGCTGCTTGAAGAGATTGGTTCAAAGTCTGAACAAACACTCACCCGTAGAGAGCACATTAAGTATGCTCTGAAGCTATTGGCCCAATCTAAACAATCAGTATTTTGTAAAAATGCTTTAGCTTTGCTCAATAGTACTGATATTCGTTTTCATATTAAGTACTTAGCTATCAATGTGATTGGTGAAGTTACAACTATTAAAGCGCCATTACGCCACCTAATAATAAGTCTAATAGACAATGAAGAATTAAATCAGCCTTTTATTGACCATGCTTGTTTTGGACATCCGCAAATAGTCGAGGTACTTTCAGAACAAAATGTGATTTCTAGATGGCTAAATGGATCTGACTCGCAAATGGATCTAGCTATTCGATTATTAATTTCTATAGCTGACAAAGCACCTGGCATTGTTATAAAGGAAATTGAGCCATTTATTGGTTTATCTGAGCAATGGAATAATAGATGCTACTCTGCTTTGAATTGGAATATCCAAGACGACTCAGAAGCGATGTTTATAGTACGTAAAAGGCTCTTACAACTAGGTTGTTCAGTTAATTATATCAATTGGAATGAGTTATCAAAAAATCATCCAAGGAAGGCAATTGAATTGATACAGTTAATCATAGAAAGTTATAAAGAAGAATTAACAGACTCTAGTTTTGAGATTAAAGAATCTGAAGAGTTAGATAACTATCTACATCGAAAGGTATGGAGAGAAGGTCAGATCGAAGACTTAGAAAGTATTTCAGAAGCTTTGCCTTACGATGTTCTTGAAAAGTTAATGCCTCAGGTTTTTAAAATAATTAGTAGCTCGATTGATGAAAACTCTTATACAAGGATATGGCTTTACAGAGACAGACTTCTATTTAATGAACATAGAGATTTTTTAATAAGAGGTGTATTAGGCATCCTTTTCGAAGCAGGTAAACAATATACAGATAAACCAAATGAGCTATTCAATTTACTGACATTATATTTAACGAATAAGCATCCAGTTGTAGAGCACATTATTGCAAATCTTCTGCTTAACTTAACTATTAAGTATTCTGATCAAGTTATTAAATGGCTACTCGATAATCCTACTGCTAGGTTAGCTTGTGGGAATGATTATGAAGAGCCAAAATGGGTGCTGTCTGGGAAATTGATTGAAAAGTTTTCGCCTCATTGTGAGAAAGAAACGTTCAACCATCTTGAACTTGCAATATTTGATGTTGGTCTTAACAAGAATATTGATAGTATAAAATATGCTTTAGAAATAAGAAGAAAATTTGGAAACTTTTGGACAAGTTATTGGGGAGAAGCCCAATACTTCTTACTCAATAAACTTGATAATCATCGTATTAGCAAACGATCCATAGACTTATATAATGTTCTACAAAGACGATTTGAAGGTTATAGTGATACTTACTTTTATTCTCATGACCCAACTTTTGGTGGTGTTCTCACATCGCCTTTAATAAAAGTAAACAAACTATCTGATAAAGCTTGGAAAAAAATCATACTGAATGATGAGAAACGCTTCGATACATGGAAAATGAAAGCTGTAAGTACTGATGTGATTGCAGAGTCTAGCATACGAATGTTTGCACAAAGCTTGAGTACAGCAGTAAAAAACGAACCTGCGAGATTTGCAAAACTGGCATTAACACTGCCAAAGAATATTAATAAAGAGTTTATTGAAAATATTTGCTATGGATTAGCAGATAACAATTCATCTAATTTAGCTAAAGATTTCAAGGAAAACTGGCAACCTTGCCCGTTAGACCTTCGTTATAAAGTTATTAGGCATTTTGAAGGTTTTAATGAGAGCCAAGCACTGACAAGATTATTAGCAGATACTCCAAAGATTATAGACTATCCTGATATGCTTAATAAGCTTATTGGAATCGCTCTTCACTCATCCAATCCTAACAATAACAAGCTCAATGTATATGACCCTAAAGAGGGAGATCATGCTGAATACACCACTGCTGAGAGTCTAATGCAAAATTCTATAAACTGTTATAGAGGGATTGCATACGGTGGTATTGCCAAAATATTTTGGGATAATGAAGAGTATGCACGGGATAATTTGAGTTTGATTGACTCTGCTATAAATGATCCTCATCCGGCTGTAAAAATAGTAGCAGTCAGATTATTGACTCCTTTCTTAAATTACGACATAAATTATGCATTGCAAAGGTTTCTAGATTTATGTAAATCTGACTTAAGAATGAGCTGTGCTTATGAATCTTATCATTTTTTTAATTCAGCTTTTACAGATGACTTTAGAGAGCAGTATGTGGCATTAGTTAAACTCATGCTTATTTCTGAATATGAAGAGGTTCGTAAGCAGGCTGGCATACAAGTTTTTGCACGCTACTTTTTTAATGGTTTATTTGAGAATGAGGTATCATCTATTTTAACAGCTGATGAGTCAGTTAAGCTAGGTATTGCCGAAGTTCTAGTTCAATTTCTAACGGTGGACGATTACGCAGAGCAAGAGCACAAATTAGTGGATGTATACAGATCCTTAATTAATGATAGCTCGCAGAAAGTAAGAGATAACTTGCTACATTCTGTTCGAGAGAAGAACTTTTGGAATAAAGGAGTTACCGAGGAACTATTAGATATTTACATGAACTCCCAAACAGCACATAGAAAGATATATCACTTGTTTTATGCTTTAGAGAATCATGTTTTAAACCTAGAAGGCTATAAAAGTATGTTATTACAGTTATTCTCTGAAATAGCTACATCTACTTTATCCGCTGAAGCTAAACAGAGTGTTCATAGTGAAATGGATAGACTAACTAAGATACTGCAAAGAATATATGATGAAGCGGTTGATGATGAGGATGAAGGTATTTTGAATGTATGCTTAGATATTTGGGATGATTTATTAAAGTCGGATGGCTATGCAGTTAGACAGGCTTCTAAGCACCTTGAAAACGGGTTGCTTAGCTAGCGTTTAGCGACTTCTATTGTGCTATATTTACTAAGCAATAATTGCGTAACATTAATCCTAATATTGGAGCGACTATGAAATCGCCTTTTTTACTATCTATAGCTGTTTTAACGCTTTCATCCCTCATCTCTACTGTTGCTGTTGCTGCTCCTGGTTTCTCCAACGGTATTGAAGTATATGAAAGCCAAGATGGCGGTGTATATACTACCACTTGGACAGCTTACCCTATGACTATCACCAGTTATGGTGGTCCAAAATATGATAAGCCAGATGGTAAGCTTGTTGCTTTAACAGCAGATGGTAAGACAAGTGCCTTTAGAGGCGTTTTGAGCATTTCTTGTTTAAGTCCAACAAGCTCACATATAGAAAGTGATGAAGATTATAAAAGTCTAAAAGATGCTATGGCTGATGGAACCATTCCTCGTCCAGCAGTGAATGGCTTGTTCGCTAAGTTCTGTAAATAATCAATGTTATATCTAAAAAAAGAAGCCTATAAAATATATAGGCGTCTTTTTTACATCAATTTTATTAATGAGGAGTAAGCAACTAACCCTCAAGCTCATCCAAAACTGCACGGAAGCTTGCCAGCCCAGCTTCGATATTATCGATAATATCACTGGCTAGATCTTCAGGATCAGGTAGGTTATCTAGGTCAGTTAGTGAGTCATCTTTTAACCATGTAATATCTAGGCTGGTCTTATCACGCTTTTTAATGTCATCGATACTGTATTTGCGCCAGCGGCCAGTAGGGTTGGTTTCAGGGTCATAGGTTTCAACACGCTCATGGATATTGTCAGCGTTGTAACAAGTGATGAAGTCTTGTAGATGCTCAAGCGTCATCGGTTTGCGTTTAAGGGTGTGATGAACGTTGGTACGGTAATCGTATATCCACACGTCTTTGGTGACGGCATCTTCTTGAGCAGGATGGTTGTCAAAGAATAAGACGTTTGCTTTAACGCCATTGGCATAAAAGATGCCTGTTGGTAGACGCAAAATCGTATGCAGGTTGGTTACTTCTAATAGCTTTTTACGGACAGTCTCGCCAGCGCCACCTTCAAATAGTACGTTATCTGGCAAAACCACACCTGCTTTGCCATTAATCTTGAGCATGGTGTAAATATGCTGGAGGAAGTTAACCTGTTTATTAGAGGTCGTCGCCCAGAAATCTTGACGATTATAGACAAAGTCTTCTTTTTCTTGCTCGCCTTCATCATTGGTGACGGTGATGCTGCTTTTTTTACCAAAAGGTGGGTTGGCAAGTACCATATCGACACTTTTACCTGCTGACCCAATCAAGGCATCATCTGAGCTGATAGGGCTATCACCATCAATCTCACCAATGCCATGCAAGAATAAATTCATCAAGCACAGTCTACGAGTATTGGCGACGATTTCATTACCTGAAAATGTATTATGCTTTAGGCTTTCCTTTTCTTCTTTATCAAGCTTATGATGCTGCTCTATATAATCATAAGCTGCAAGTAAGAAGCCACCTGTGCCTGCTGCTGGGTCCGCAATAGTAATATCAGGGCTAGGCTCCATACAGGCAACAATGGCTTGGATAAGAGGCCTTGGGGTAAAGTATTGACCTGCACCAGACTTGGTATCCTCAGCATTTTTCTCCAAGATACCTTCGTAGATATCGCCTTTAACATCGGTGCCTAATCTTACCCACTTAGTGCTGTCTATCATATCGATAAGACGTGCAAGCTTGGCTGGGTCTTGAATCTTGTTAAGTGCTTTGGTAAAGATTTGCCCCAGTAAGCCTTTTTGCTTACCAAGCTCTCTTAGTAACTGGATATAGTGGATTTCGAGCGCTGCACCTGACTTGCTCATCAAGCTATCCCATTCATAACCTTCTGGTACGCCAATATCTCGGTTATAAGGCGGCAAGCTGTATTCGTGTGCCATTTTTAAAAAGATAAGATAAGTAATTTGTTCTAGATAATCGCCATAGCTGACGCCATCGTCGCGTAGGGTATTACAAAAGCTCCAGACCTTGGAGACGATAGAGCTGGCTTGGTTGCTTTGCTGATTGCTTGATAAAATATTTGGGATTGCTGTGTCACTCATGATTTTCTCTCGTATGGATGCTATCTGGTACTGATAAATTATAGATAAATGGCTTTTGCATTAGCAATTAAAGCGGTAATGTTATCTGCTCATCTTTTTTAGATTTCTTTGGTGTCTTAGCAGATTTGGCTTTCGCTTTGCTTTTTGACGCAGCTTTATCTTGTTTGGCCTGTTTTTCAGCCAGTGCTTTGGCTTCACGCTCAGCTTTGATTTGTGCTAATAGTTCTCTAGCTGGTGGATCGTTAGGGTCTTGATGTACGAGCTTGCCTTGAAAGGCTTTATGCAGGATTGAGGTTTTTAGTAGATGGGATTTTTTTAAGTTAATATCGATTTCACGTTGTATATTGGCTTGATATTCTAAATTACTGATAACAGTTTGAATAATTTTCTCTTGCTCTTGTATAGGCGGTAACGGAAAGATAATGTTTGATATCAAACTTAGGTTCAAATTAGGTTGTACTCCACCTGAAGACTTTCTACGTACTTCATCATAATTTTTGAGCATAAATAGTTTTAAGTATTTTCTTGTTATTTCGAAGTCATCGTTTACTATTAATCCTGCAATAGCTTGATTAGTTGTAGACTCAAATAATAACTCTGAGCATTTCCCTCTAGTTTTACCCTCTCCATACATAGCAACAAGCAGTGTATGCTTAGGAAATAGCTTTAGGTTAGTTTCCTCAACTGCTAGTTCTGTTACATAGTTATTCGTATCTGAAACGTATTCATTATTTAAACTACCACTTGTTATCCAAGGAATAGTTCCATTATCGTAATAATCTGCGTTTGATTTGAGAGGGGTGGAACCAGTCATTACATCTGCTATTTGCCCAACTTTAGCATGTGACCAACTTGATGGAAGGCTCGACAATTCATCTTCTCTAATACTGATGGTTTTTATGGCACTCGGCTTTCTAGGTTTTGACCCTTCCTTACCTTGCTCTTTCCAAGCTTCAACTGATTGCTCCCAATCCGTAATTTGCTGGTTATAATAATCCTGACGTGCTGTTTGAATCTGTTCTAATAATTCATCACCGTTAGGTAATAATTCACCATGCTTCTCGGCATATTCTTCGCGCCACTTAGCCGTTAGCTTTCCTTTAAAAGCGTACTCAAGTAACGATTGACGGTATTGTTCAAGTTGCCGTTTGGCAAGCGTTAAATTTTCAATACCCGCATCGACCTCTGAAAATAGCGTTTCAATTTTATCGACAATACGGTTTTGTTCATTCACTGGAGGAATAGGAAAGTCATAGTTCCATAGTAAAGCAGGGTCAACATGCGGAATACCAACACCTTTTGCTCTAGTATTGATTTCTAAATATTTAGATTGTAGATAATAATAACCATAGAGATTGTTGATCATTGGAAGGTTAATACGTACTAGAGTACTACCTAAAGCACCTTTTATACCTTTACCAACAAGTCCTGAACGTGAGCCATCCCATACCATTAAAAAATCACTATCATCACAAATAATGCACTTTTCACCATCAGTGAAGCTTTTGAATATACCTTTTTCAAATGCTTCAATATCTATATAAGGGAGATGGAACCCCTCATTTTGTAATGGCTGCTGATTTTTTGGCTTTTTACCTTTTTCACTATCAGCGAAGTCACCGAGTTTTACAACTTCCCAAGATGTAGGGTAATTCTTTTTACTTTCTTCATTTATCATGCAATTAACTCAATATTTATTTCATTTAGTAGTTCATCAAAGTCCAAGTTTTCGCTAAGCACTTCATACGCTTCACCTAGACCGCCATACTGATTAAATGGGCTAAGCTCAAAGTCATCTGAAGCTATTGCAAACGAGGTCGTCACATGGTCACGAATCATACGTAACCACTCCATTTGGGTATCAGTAAAAGCACTTTTACTTCTTGCGTTGTGGGCAAACACCCAATCTTGAAAGTTTTTACGTACCGTATTATCAAAAGGCGTTAGCTTATCATCGATACCGACCACACGGCGCACCAAACTGACCAGCGCCGTTAACTCGTCTTCCACCTTTTGCGAGGTCACACCATCGATGATGGAGTACGCTTCCCAAACACTGAATATAGCTAAGGGTGGCTTGCTTGCTTTAATCGCTTCATATAGCTCTTTTATCATCGCAAAGCTGAGTGCCTGACGACGATGCGGCTGATTATACAAGATTTGTAGCGCCGTAATATTGTCTTTATTGGCTTCTATATAATCAGTAAATCGGTTGACAAGGCTCTCGGCTTTTTCGACTTGGTCAGTCTCCCAACCTATATTAGTTACTTCATCAATATTTAGGTGATCAATTTTCTGCTCACTTTCTCGTCTGATCTCTTCAAGCTCTGTAATTAACTCACCATTGAGCCATCTACTGGCTTCTTTCACCCGTTTATGCTGCGCTTTCTTCACAGCTTTATCACTAGGCGTCGCGTCTAAACTTATGCCTTCAAGCTGGCAAGCGGACTCATTGACTAGATCAACATCAATAGCAGTGAATAAGCGTTTAACTAACTCACTTAACGGTATACCGCCAGTGGCTTTTTCTACCACAGCGTGTTGCTCAGGCTCCAAAGCGATATCAAGACGTTTTAGGCGGCTGGCAAATGAGCTTACCGTATCGGTGTCGGATTGACCCATCATGATACCCGTAGCGAGATCACGAAAGCTGACCGATTTCTTGGTATCTAACTGGCTACTACTGGTTTTTAGCGACTTCGTGACCCCGATGGCATCGACGATGACGTAATGCGTTTTAGCACTCCTAGCACTAGGGGTGACCTTTTGGAGACCTTCTTTATCGAGGGTACGTGTGCCACGGCCTTTCATTTGCTCGAAGAAATTACGACTTTTGACGTCACGCATAAAGAGCAGACATTCAAGAGGCTTTACATCTGTACCTGTGGCTATCATGGTCACCGTGACTGCAATACGAGGATTATAGCTATTACGGAAGTTAGCCAGTACGGTTTTGGCCGCTTCACCTTCTTCAGTGATTTCACCTTCATCATCGACTCTATCTTGACCTGCTTTATAAGTAATTTTTTTGCAGAAATCGTTGCCTTTACCGAACTCCTCTCGGACAATATTGATGATATCGTCAGCGTGACTATCAGTTTTGGCAAAGATTAGCGTTTTAGGCACTTCGTTACGTGCAGGAAAGATGGTAGGTAAGCTGTCTCTGAAGCTTTTTATAACTGTACGAATTTGGCTGGGATTGACAATATCTTTATCTAGCTGCTTAGAAGAGTACGCTTCATCGCTGTCTTGTGCCTGCCAGCGTTTTTTACGAGTGACTTTTTCTCTGTGTTCTATCAGCTCTTTAGCCGTCAGTTTTGCGCCTTCCTTAGTGATTTTGGTCTCTATCAAGTAAACTTCATTGCCTACATTGACCCCATCAGCGACTGCTTCTTCGTGGGTATATTCACTAACGACGTTTTGGTTAAAAAAGCCAAAGGTACGACTATCAGGAGTTGCTGTCAGACCAATCAAAAACGAATCATAGTAATCGAGTACTTGGCGCCACAGGTTATAGATAGAGCGATGACACTCATCGATAAATATAAAGTCAAAAAACTCAGGAGGAATGGCGCTATTGTAAACTACAGGCAATGGCTCTTTGATATGTTTCTCGTACTCCTCTAGACCTTCTTGCTCCAATGCTTGGTCTAGCGGCTCACCTTTGAGGATAGAGTACATGCGCTGAATGGTGCAGATATAAACTTGAACACCTGACGGGACATGCGGCGAGGTAATGATTTGCGCGTTATAAAGCTCAGTAAACTTACGATTGTCATCATGAGGCGAGAATACGATCATCTCTTGTTCAGCTTGCTCACCTAAGTTGATAGTATCTACTAAAAACAAAATACGGCGCTTACCAGTATATTTGAGCAAACGGTACATAATACTGATAGCGGTATAAGTTTTACCCGCACCTGTCGCCATCTGAATCAATGCACGCGGGCGAGCCTCAGCAAGTGACTTTTCTATATTGACAATAGCACGCTCTTGACAATCACGTAGGTCAAGCTCTGACGCTGGTAAGTTGTCTGGATTTAACGGAGGAATAGATTTTAGTTTCTTACGTAAGGTATTCTTGCCCTCGGCAAACCATTTTTCTAGCGTCTTTGGGCGATGAAAGTTGAAGACTTCTCGTGAGCGCGGATTGGGATCATTTTGATTGGTAAAGCGAGTAATAACACCAGTAGACTCATACAGAAAAGCAATATCTGCTTCATCAATATGCTTAAAGTCGCTAGTAGCATAGCGCGCGCTTTGTTCTTCAACCGTCGTTATCTTCTGCCCATAGTCTTCAGCTTTTGCCTCAATGATACCGACAGCTTCTCTATCTATGAATAGCACATAATCAGCAGGGCCCGTGCTAGTTGGATACTCCCTAACCGCAACCCCTAGACCGGCATTAGGATTATAGTCCTTGAGTTTCTGTACCAACCAGCCAGCTTGTTTAAGTTGGCGATCAATATTGTCTCGGGCGATGTCTTCTGGACGCTGATTTGTTGTCATATTCACGTTCAATCTTAATGTTGAATTTAAATAGTCTAATATAGCTGAAAAATGTTGATAAAGCTAAGACCAACAAGTGTTGGAATAAGTATTATTCAACGCTAAGAGTTAGTGATACTATGCCAAATATTGTTTTGTAAACAAATATTTTAGCCATTAAACCCGTAAATAGGCAAAAACGTTTAACTATTCGATAAAAATAAGGTGATAGAATGAATTTTTGGCATATGCAGTTGCACCCTGATAACTCTAGCTTAGGACAGGAAAAAGATATCTTAAAAAAAACCAAGTTGATTGGGATTGGGATTTGGGAAGACCCAGACGAGGATAAGATACAAGAACGCAAATTTGCTAAACAAATGAAAATTGGAGATGTTGTTGCTATAAAAAGAGGAGGTACAATAATAGCTTTAACTAAAGTCGTCGGCGACTGTGAGTTTGAGGAGAATATTGATCGGGATTTAGCTTGGTTTCAACGAAGACGAAAAGTTGAAATATTAGATTGGTATAGTGAAGAGTATGGTTATTATATAGCTCCGACAGCAGCTCTAACAAGATGTAATATGGCTTTTAATGATAGTGTACGAACTAATGACTCAATTAAAAAATGGTATGAGAAAGTTATGAGTGAAAGTCAGATAAACGAAGTGTCTAAACTCCTGAAATATAAGCATCAAGTCATATTACAAGGTCCACCAGGCACCGGTAAAACAAGACTGGCTAAACTGGTTGCCGAAGATTTAACGCATACAGAACAAAAAGGTAAGCCACAAGATATCTTAGATAGACTAATACAAAATTTTGATTCCTCAGCTAACGATATTCAATCACATCGCACTTTATACAAAAAGCTACTCACAGAATTTCAAAATACTTTTCCTGCTGATTCATTAAAAGGTATGACGTTAAATGAGTTTGCGATTGGGACGGGCGAGAATGACTCTTTTTGTTGGTGGCTTGAAGTCAAGTTACATGAATTAGGACGCTTCTCTCCAGGTAGCTCTAACAATTATCCAATATACTGGAGTAAGGATAAAGAAGATTACGTTATTAACAAAAAGGTTGGTGACGACGTAGATGCAGAAACAGCAATGGGAATTATTGCAGATCATCTGTTCAAACTAGTTCAAGAAACTGACTTAGAGGCATCAATAGCATTATTGGGCAAAAGCTTTACGCTAAAAGTGCTAAATAGCTACTATCCTGACAGATATTTTCCTATAAATAGTGAAAACTCATTAAACAACGCACTAAAGCTATTTGGCGTATATAACCGAAAAATGAGCTTGATCGAAAAAAATCAGAAATTATATTCCATTTATCATGATAAAAAAGAGAAATTTAACAAAGACATAACAGTTAATGAGTTTGCAGGTCTGATTTGGAATAACTTCAATTTAAAAGAGGGCGAGAATTTATCAGAGACTGATGAAGTTATGACTCGTGGAAAATATAAAGTCATTCAATTCCATCCTGCCTATACCTATGAAGACTTTGTAAGGGGTATCGTTGCTAGTAGTCACGAAGGAGTTATAAGTTATAAGGTTGAGAATAAGATTCTTGCTGAGTTTGCAAAAGAAGCTCTTGAAAACCCTAATAGTAAATACGTTCTTATAATTGACGAGATTAATCGCGCTAACCTACCTTCTGTATTGGGTGAATTAATTTATACACTTGAATACCGTGGCAAACCTGTTGAATCAATGTACGAGCTGTTAGACAAAGACGCTGAAGATATGAAATCGCAAAATGTTGGACGAAATATTACCTTACCGAGAAATCTATATATCATCGGCACTATGAATACAGCTGATCGCTCAGTCGGTCATATTGACTATGCTATTCGTAGGCGCTTTGCATTTTATGATGTACTGCCATCGAAAGAAGTAATTATGTTTGAAAAAGCTAGAACGCTCTTTGAACGAGTATCAGAGCTGTTTGATAGTAGTTCTTACTTATCATCGGATTTTGACGCTAATGATGTTCAAATAGGTCATAGTTACTTCATCCCATCTGATGAGAAAATGACTGAAGATGAATTCGATGTTGAGCTTAAACAAAAGCTTAAGTATGAGATCAAGCCCATTCTTCATGAGTACATAAAAGACGGTATTTTATTAGATAGTGCTAGAGAGGTAGTCGAAAACCTAAATGTCTAAGCTAATAAGATCAAACCACTTAGAAACTATACGCGAACACAATCAGATAGACTTTGATTGTGAAGGTGTAGAGGTTTCAGATATATTTTTTCAAGACAATATAAAAAATGAGAGTTGCGTTCAAGTTGTTTATGGTAGAGAAAGCCTTTCGCTCAAAATGTCATACTTTATTGGTGCAGACTGGCTTGTAAAGAACCAACAAGCCATCTATGTCGCACCGAAAATTAACAAAGGGCTGCAAGAAGTTGACTATCTAGGTATGCTTCAATCATGTCTTACGCACGGTGACATTGCTAAGAATACCAAAGACCTATACCACATTAAGCTAAATGAACCTTTTATCGAAATTGATCAGCAGATGGACTTATTAACGCCACTACTGGTCATGCAGTTTCTTCAAACTCTAAAAACCTTGGTAAAGAAAGGCTTAAAGCAATCCTATTATAAAGTCGAGCGTAATCTTAATAGCAGAATTAAAGGTAAAGTCTTAACTGCTCAAAATATCAAAAAAAACATAGTTCGAAATAGAGTTACGAATACCTTTTGTAGTTATGAAGAGTTTGGCTTTGATAGCATTGAGAATAGAGTTTTAAAGCATACGCTAAGCTTTGTTAGACGTTATTTATCTCAATACCCCGAATACCTTGGACCAATGAAGTGTTTAATCGACTATTGCACACCTGCTTTTGAAAATATCAGTGATGAAGTCAATTTACATGAGCTTAAAGCAGTCAAGCGTAACTCTTTTTATAAAGAGTATCAGGAAGCGCTAAAGCTCTCTAAGATCATTCTTAAGCGCTTTGGTTATCATGTCATTGAAGTCAACCATCATACCGTCGAAAAGATATCAGTACCGCCGTTCTGGATTGATATGTCAAAGCTCTTCGAATTATACATATTGGGACTTCTTAAAGATAAATATGGGGATAAGATACTTTTTCAAGCGAAAGGTAGCTACGGGAATCCAGACTATTTGCTGATAGATGACATGCAACCACTTATTATAGATGCGAAATACAGACCTACTTATCAACAAGACAAGAATTTAAGCTATATCATTGAAGATATTAGACAGATAAGCGGTTATGCAAGAGACGTGGGTATATTAGATAAGCTAGGCTATCATACGGTAGAGGAGCAGTCATCAAGTGTTGTCAGTTGTGTCGTTATCTACACTGATCAAGATGAGGGCGATAAGCTACCAAACAGTTTAACCGCTGGTAAATCGATTGAAGGCTTTACTAAGTTCTATAAGGTGCCAATCTCTGTTCCTGTTCTCAAAAATCAAACAGTTGAATGAACTCTGTCAAACGGGATCGTTTACCACAACCAACTTTTCACAATCTTGGTCACGAAATGGTCACCGTTTGGTCACCAAGCACTTGGTCACCGATTTTCAAAAGATAGAGCTCATGCGAAAAAACTTATCATTTACGCATTATTAAAGAGCAGACCTTTTCTTAACGGTCGATAGAGGCAAACAACCAGAGCTTATAAATAAAGGCCTTAAGAGGAAAGCTAGACACAAAAAAACCTCAAACAAGCTAATGTTTGAGGCGAAACTTGCTTAAACTTAATCGTTTAAATTCGTTTTAAATATGGCGCAGCGGACGGGACTCGAACCCGCGACCCCCGGCGTGACAGGCCGGTATTCTAACCAACTGAACTAC
>Ga0208435_100226_pt1 | contig 17750 bp, 15 predicted proteins | sample 24_taG_FD_184097 | JGI IMG/M metagenome (GOLD analysis project Ga0208435, IMG submission 184097) | Marine viral communities from Cariaco Basin, Caribbean Sea - 24_WHOI_OMZ (SPAdes) (version 2) | ecosystem: Environmental > Aquatic > Marine > Oceanic | place: Caribbean Sea: Cariaco Basin...
GGTGACCTTCGTCGTCACGGTATTGCGGTGTCACTGGTCGGCCCTGGCCCGGTCAAAACCGCCATGCTGGAACAGCAGCGTGGCGACGAAAATTCCGCACTGACCTTCGCCAGCAGCCGCGCGCTAACGCCTGAAGACGTCGCCCAAGCCGTACTCGGGCCGGTTCTGAAAAAACAACCTTTGGAATACTTCCTGCCCTGGCAAGACAAGCTGCTGGGCCGGCTTTCCAATGCGGTGCCAACCTTTTTTCTGCGCATGACGCGACGCGCCATGGAACGTGGCCGCAAAAACTTTGAATCCGACAGCTTCCGCTGAGAACAACAAGAGATAACCGATGACACTTTTCAAACAGATCACCGACTTTGACAGTTCACGCAGTGCCTACGGCCAGCAAGCTCGCGTTGAAGACACCCGCGCCGCCGCAGAAGGTTTCCGGAAGACCATGCTGGCAGGCCCCAAAGCGCGCTACTTCCGGTCGTTTGATCTCGTGAAGGTGCCTTACCCCGCCCGTTATGGGTTGCGCAACGCTTTCTCTCGCGAACGGCTCGTAGAGTACGTGCATATCCAGAACCGCGTTTTTGTGGTGCAGTTTGATACTGAGGAAGGCGTAAAGACCATGCTGGTGTCGCCATCCGACTACGAGCGCAACGGCGAAACGCCGTTTTTCCGGCGCCTGCAGGACAACACGCCAAGTCTTTTCACCAACATGGTTGTGGACCGGCAAACCACCGCGCCGGCGGTTGTTGCCAGCCTAGGCCTGAAGCCGGAGGACATCGACTACATCACCTACGACCACCTGCATACTCAGGATGTGCGCCGCTGGCTGGGCACCGATCAGGAGCAGGCGGTATTCCCCAATGCCAAGTTGCTGGTGCACTGGCGGGAGTGGGAATCCACTCTAGACCTGAACCCGTATCAAGCCGACTGGTATTGCCCGTCCGGCATCGCCGGGGTCCCGGAAGACAAGGTCATTAAATTTGATGGTTCAATCATGCTGGGTGATGGCGTCGCGCTGGTGCACACACCGGGCCACACCGAAGGCAACCACTCCATCGTGGTGCACACCGATGAGGGCATCTGGGTGACCAGTGAAAACGGCATCAGCGTCGATTCCTACGCTCCGCATCTGTCGACCGCCAGCGGGGTAGCAAACTACGCCAAAACCATCGGCACCGAAGTCATCATCAACGGCAATACCCTCGAAAATTCCATTGACCAGTACATTTCCATGGTTCAGGAAAAAACCATCGCCGGCCCGTCCCGGCGCGACCCCCGTTTCCCGAACGTGTTCCCCTCATCCGAGATGACGCCATTCTGGGCCTTCCCGGGCGCCAAGCCAGCGTTTTATGTGGGCGAAGCACGGCACGGAAAGCTGCACATTCCCGGCTAATGCAGCGATCACTGCAGATCTGTTCTAGCAAGTGTCTGATAACTAACTACGCTAAAAACAGCCAAAAGCTGCCTCAGGTAGCTTTTAGCCTTCGCATCATGCGTATAGAGAAAGTACGGATGGGTATTGGTATTCGCCGGGCATTTATGGCACTGTCCCGCGCCAAGTTTTTAAGATGCATTAAAAAAGGTTTATGTTATGGCTCAGGGTAACCAAAAATCAGGTGGAGACTATTCGATAGCTCAACTTGGTGACCCGGTAGTACTTACGCTCAGTGTTGGCTTTATTGCGCTGTTTGTAGGCTTTTCTTTGTTTGACCTCAAAGGCGTTGCCGACGCGATTGGTAGCGGCTTCACCTGGACCGCCAAATTCTTTGGCACCTACTTCCAGATGTTGCTATTGGCAACCTTCTTTATTGCTATTGGCTTGGCTTGCACTCCCGCCGCAAAAGCAAAAATCGGCAATCTGGACCGCCCGGAAATGAGCACCTTCCGCTGGTTGTCTATCATCATGTGCACACTGCTGGCCGGCGGCGGCGTGTTCTTCGCGGCTGGCGAGCCTGTGTACCACTTCGTCGTGACACCACCAGCATTTACAACCGAACCCGGAACCGCCGAAGCGGTGGCCGGTGCAATGGCGCAATCGTTTATGCACTGGGGCTTTTTAGCTTGGGCAGTACTCGGCACTCTAGCCGCCATTATTCTTGCCCATGCTCATTACGTGCAAGACAAACCCCTGCAGCCTCGCACTCTGCTCTATCCTGTGTTCGGTGAGCGCATCATGAGTGGCTGGGTAGGCAGTGTCATCGATGCTTGCTGCGTTATCGCCATCGTGGCCGGTACCGTTGGCCCGATCGGTTTTCTTGCCACTCAAATGAGCTTTGGCCTGAGTGAACTGTTCGGCCTGGCCGACGGGCTCGGAACAAAAATGGTGATCCTGGCTATTCTCGCCCTGATCTACGTGACCTCGGCAGTGACCGGTGTGCATCGTGGCATCCAGTTCCTGAGCCGGATGAACGTCTTTCTGGCTTTGGCCATCGCGGCCATTATTTTTGTATTCGGCCCCACTCTTTATTTGACCAATACTTACTTCCAAAGCATGGGTGAATACGTTTCCTCCTTCATGGAAATGGCGACAATGACGGCCGACACCGCCCCGGGCTGGTGGATGAAGTGGTGGACGGTGTTCTTCTTTGCCTGGTTTATCGGCTATGCACCGCTGATGGCGATCTTCGTTGCCCGCATTTCGCGCGGCCGCAGCATTCGTGAAATGATCCTTGCGGTAGCGGTTATGGCACCGATTGCGACCACCTTGTGGTTCACGCTACTCGGTGGCTCAGGCATCTACTATCAGCTGACCGGCGTCATCGACCTCGCCGAAGCGCTCAATAACTTCCGGTTTGACGTAGCAACACTGACCGTTGCTCAAGCGCTACCGGGCGGTGGTTTTATGGCTCTTGCCATCTTGATCCTGACCACCGTTTTCGTGGCAACTACGGGCGACTCTATGAGCTACTCCATCGCCGTTGTAAGCTCTGGCCACGATCAGCCTAAAACCTTTGTTCGCGCTTTCTGGGGTGTCGCAATGGCCGCCATGGCTGGCATTTTGCTGTACATGGGTTCGGGTCAAATCGGCGTGCTGCAACAGTTTATCGTCATCACAGCAATTCCGGTGTCGTTCATTCTGCTGCCGTCACTGTGGCTCGGGCCTAAAGCCGCTTACGCCATGGCTCGTGAGCAGAAGATCATTGATTGATGACTGTGTTGCAGCCTAGCTAAGCACAGGCCCTAAGCGCCCTTGGCCAACTCTCATTGAGGTTGGCTAAGGGCGCTTTTTTTATGTTGCTTTAGCCTGCAAGCTCTCCAGCAAAAACGTTTCCATAATTTGCGCCGCCGGGGCCAAGGTACAGTTCCTGGCTTTTACCAACCCGATCCTACGCACCACGTCCGGTTCCTGTAACGGTATAAAACGCAGATTCGCGTTGTGTTCCGGAAAAGCGAGTTGCGGCAAAGTCGTCACGCCGGCCCCCGCTTCGAGCATGGCAATCAACGAAATCATATTGGAAATATAGAACGCGCTGCTTTCGACCAAGGCTGAGGCATCGGTGCCCATCAACAGCCGGGACGTGCCGTTTCGTATCAGTTTTTCTCCCTGCAAGCTTCGCCAATCTATTGATGCCCGGCTCGCCAACGGATGGCTCCGGTGACACACAACGCCCACCTTGTCTTCAAACAAATGCGTGTAATCAAGTTCGTCCTCACCCTGCCACAGGCTGGTAATCCCGAGATCCACTTCCCCATGCGCCACCATCTGGCAAACATAATGGGCATTTTCGTCGTGCAAACTGATGGTTAAATTCGGAAATCGATCAATAAACTCCGCCAGCAAAGGCGGCATGATACGACTGGCAACCGAAGGAACCGTGGCGATATGAACATGGCCCTGCTTGCCGTCCGCCTGATTCACCACATCTTTCACCACGCGGTCATGCTGCCCCAGCAGCTCACGGAACCGCGGAAGGCAAAATTGGCCAAAAGGTGTCAGCTGACTTTTGCCGCCTCGTTCAAATATGTTCTGCCCCAGCCGTTGTTCAAGCTCTCGAATCGCCATCGACAACGCCGGCTGGGTACGGTGTACGCGTTTGGCGGCGGCGTTAAAACCACCCTCGTTCACAACGGTAATCACGTAACGTAACTGCTGAATTTTTAGCTCTGGCAACATGGCAGCCACCTATAAGGATTTCTTATCTTTCAATCTCAATTATTGATTATCCTTATTATGGCATCTTGACTAGCATGAATGCATCGAAATCAAGGAGGCTCTCATGACTACTTCTCATCCGCTTTACATCAATGGCCAGTGGGTTACCGGCACCAAGACCATCACCAACGTAAACCCGTCTGATCTGAGTGACACTATCGGCGAGTTTGATCAGGCCAGTGCCGAGCAAACCAACGACGCTATTAATGCAGCCCAGAACGGCTTCGCTCAGTGGAGCAAAAGCGGCTTGGAAGAGCGCTACAAAGTACTGATGGCGATCGGCGACGAACTGATTGCCCGCCAGGACGAGCTCGGTGAACTCCTGTCCCGGGAAGAAGGCAAGCCACTGGCGGAAGGCAAAGGTGAAGTGTACCGCTCGGGTCAGTTCTTCCACTACTACGCCGCCGAAGTGCTGCGCCAGATCGACGAGCGTGCCGAATCGGTGCGCCCGGGCGTTGAAATCGACATTCGTCGCGAGCCCTTGGGCGTAGTGGGCATTATCAGCCCCTGGAACTTCCCGATGGCCACCGCGGTTTGGAAAATCGCGCCGGCTTTGGCGTTTGGTAACGCGGTGGTGTTCAAACCCGCCAATCTGGTACCGGCCAGTGCCTGGGCACTCACAGAGATCATCAGCAAGCAGGATCTGCCTGCGGGCACCTTTAACCTGGTGATGGGTTCTGGCGGCGAAACTGGCGAAACCCTGATCAACAGCCCGAAGGTGCAAGCCATCACCTTCACCGGTTCTTTGGAAGTGGGCCGCCGAGTGGCCGCCGCCACTGTAGGCAATCTGGTCAAATGCCAGCTGGAGATGGGTTCCAAAAACGCCCTGATCGTACTGGACGACGCGGACTTGGATCTGGCGGTTGAGGCAGCGTTCAACGGCGCTTATTCCGGCAGCGGGCAAAAGTGTACAGCCTCCTCCCGCCTGATCGTGACCGATGCGGTTCATGATGAATTCGTGGCGAAACTCAAGGCAAGACTGGAACTGGCGAAAGTCGGCCACGCATTGGAAGACGGTGTGCAGATTGGCCCCATCGCAGATCAGCGCCAACTGGAATCCAACCTGGCCTGGATTGAGCGGGCGAAAGCCGATGGTGCCACCCTCGCCTTCGGAGGTTCACGTGTTGAAGCAGAAACCGCCGGCTACTACATGGCCCCTACGCTGTTCACCGACACCACCAACGACATGGCGATCAACCGGGATGAAATTTTCGGCCCGATTGCTTGTGTGATCCGGGTGCCCGATTACGAAACCGCATTGGCCACGCTGAACGATACCCAGTACGGCCTGACCGCAGGCATCATCACCAACTCCCTGAAGATTGCCTCGGATTTCAAAGCCCGGGCGCAAACCGGCTGCGTGATGGTGAACCTGCCGACGGCTGGTACCGACTACCACGTACCCTTTGGTGGCCGCAAAAACTCCAGTTTCGGCCCCCGCGAGCAAGGCCAGTACGCCCGCGAGTTCTACACCGTTGTAAAAACCTGCTACGTGCGGGCCTGATCCGAGGAGAAGCACCATGCTGACGATCGATGGACTGCAATACTCCAACTGGTCCCGGGAGATATTTGAACAGATGCACGCCGGGGGAGTCTCGGCGGTGCACGCCACCTTGGTGTACCACGAAAACACCCGCGAGACGCTGTCGCGCTTTGGTGACTGGAACCGCCGGTTCGAACAACACAGCGATCTGATCATGCCGGTGTACGAAGTTGAGGACATCCGCCGCGCGCAGGAATCGAACCGTGTGGGCGTGTTCTTCGGTGCACAGAACTGCTCACCCATCGAAGACGACATCGACATGATCGAAGTCATGCGCAGGCTGGGCCTGATGATCATGCAGCTGACCTACAACAACCAAAGCCTTTTGGCCGCTGGTTGTTACGAAGCGGAAGACAGTGGCGTAAGCCGATTTGGCCGACAGACCATCGCAGAAATGAACCGGGTGGGCATGATCATCGACATGTCCCACAGCTCGGAACGTTCCACACTGGATGCCATCGAACTCTCTAGCCGGCCGGTGATTATTTCCCACGCCAATCCGGCGTCTTTTCACCCGGCGAAGCGCAACAAGTCCGATACGGTGTTGAAGGCCATTGCAGAAAGCGGCGGACTACTCGGTTTCTCGGTGTACCCATTTCACCTGAAGGACGGGCCCGACTGCACGCTGGAAAGCTTCTGCAACATGGTGGCGGACACCGCCGAGTTGATGGGCGTTGATCACATCGGTATTGGCACCGATTTGTGCCAGGGCCAGCCCCAATCGGTTCTGGACTGGATGCGCAATGGCCGCTGGTCAAAAGAAATGGATTTTGGCGAAGGCAATAAAAACAACGCGGGTTGGCCAAGACCGCTGTCGTGGTTCAAAGACAACCGGGACTTCCCGGCCATTATCGAAGGGCTTCGGCGCAAGGGATTCAGCGAAGGAGAAGTCGAAAAAATCATGGGTCTTAACTGGCTGCGGCAACTGGAAATGGGCACCCGGGCTCTTACCTGAGCCCTCGGGGGTGCTTAATGCCCGGCACCCTGTAAACGGATAAGCGCTAAAACAAAAAAGGTACGCGTGATGAAAAACAACAACATCAAGTCAGGCGGAGACTACTCCATAGCCCAACTTGGCGATCCGGTGGTACTGACCCTCAGCGTTGGCTTTATCGTGCTGTTCGTCGGATTTTCTCTCTTTGATCTCAAAGCTGTTGCCGAGGTGATCGGCGAAGGCTTTGGCTGGACGGCAAAAGTCTTCGGCACCTACTTCCAGCTGTTGCTGCTGGCCACCTTCTTCATTGCCATTGGCGTGGCCTGCACACCGGCAGCCCGAGCCAAGATTGGTAATCTGGACCAGCCCGAGATGAGCACCTTCCGCTGGCTCTCCATCATCATGTGCACCTTGCTGGCCGGAGGCGGTGTTTTCTTTGCCGCTGGCGAGCCCATTTACCATTATGTTGTCACCCCACCCGCGTTCACCTCGGAACCCGGCACGGCCGCGGCCATTCCTCATGCTATGGCGCAGTCGTTTATGCACTGGGGCTTTCTGGCGTGGGCTGTACTCGGCACCCTGGCTGCGATTGTTCTGGCCCATGCCCACTATGTAAAAGACAAACCTTTGCAGCCACGCACACTGCTCTACCCAGTGTTTGGCGAGCGTATCATGTGTGGCTGGCTGGGTAGCGTTGTAGACGCTTGCTGCGTGATCGCGGTGGTGGCTGGCACGGTGGGCCCCATCGGTTTTCTGGCCACTCAGATGAGCTTTGGCCTGAGCGAATTGTTCGGCCTGACCGACGGTTTAGTGACACAGATGGCAATCCTCATTGCGCTCGCCATTATCTACGTGACCTCGGCAGTAACCGGCATTCACCGTGGCATCCAGTTCCTGAGCCGCATGAACGTGTTTCTGGCGCTGGCGGTCGCGGCCATCATTTTCGTATTCGGGCCAACGCTGTTCCTAACCAACACCTACGTTCAGGGCATGGGCGAGTACCTATCCTCCTTCATGACCATGGCCACCATGACCGCTGAAACCGCACCCGGCTGGTGGATGCAGTGGTGGACCGTGTTCTTCTTTGCCTGGTTCCTGGGCTACGCCCCGCTGATGGCAATTTTCGTGGCGCGGATTTCCCGCGGCCGAAGCATCCGCAGCATGATTCTGGCGGTTGCGGTGATGGCCCCTGTAGCCACCACCATCTGGTTCACACTGTTGGGCGGCTCGGGCATCTATTACCAGTCCACCGGCGTGATCGACCTGGCGGATGCGCTGAACAACTTCCGGTTTGATGTCGCAACCCTGACCGTTGCTCAGGCGCTTCCCGGTGGCGGTTTTATGGCACTTGCCATTCTGATTCTGACAACCGTCTTTGTGGCCACCACGGGCGACTCTATGAGCTACTCCATTGCCGTCGTCAGCTCGGGCCACGACCAGCCCAACACCTTTGTTCGAGCGTTCTGGGGCATCGCCATGGCAGGCATGGCCGCCATACTGCTCTTCATGGGGGCCGGTCAGATCAGTGTGTTGCAGCAGTTCATTGTATTAACTGCCATTCCGGTTTCACTCATTCTGCTGCCGTCACTATGGCTTGGCCCGAAAGCGGCTTATGCCATGGCTCGCGAACAGAACCTCATCCCACACTAGCTAGAATAAACGGTAGGCCAAACAGGCAAGGGTGACATCATGATTTCAGCAACCTCTTCATCGATCCCCAACAACATGCGTCCAGCCAATGACGTGATGAAGCTGGAAAGACTGGGCAGCATGTTTGCCAGCCGGCTGAGTTTTGTCCGGTCGCTGATGCGTAAAATGATTGCCGAGCGGTGGCAGGTGGTGAACACGCAGTTTGATCTGGATAGCGACGGCCACGGATTGGCAGTGTACCGCATCACCACCCCGGAAAACTGCTACCACTGCGTGATTTTCTGTCGGGAGTTGCCTGCAGAATTACGCTCTGACCGGGTGATCGCCGAAGCCTGGGATGTCACCTTTGCCATGGTGGAAGGCGAGGTCGAAACCTCTTTGCTGGAGCAAATGGAAGCCAATGTGCCATTGCAAGAAGCGGGGCGGCAACACCCTCGGGTGCTGGTGCTTTCCCGCGCCAACAAAAGCCTGCGCAACTTCAGCCAGTTTGTCGAAGCCTTATCCTCTGGCCAACAGCCGGACCCGGCCTGGCTGACGGCGGTCGGGTATCTGTACCGCACCACCGCAGTTTACGGTAACGGCAAGTTCGGCATCGCCGATTTCGCGCGGCTTCAGCGGAACTCGGATTTCAGCCGGCCGTTCGCAGCACAAATGCTCGCCGTTTACGTGCTGCGCCAGTTCTCGATTGATCAGCTCAATCACCTGGCTCAAGCCAAAGCCCCCGGTCAGGCGGTGCCTTTGCACCCGGAACTGGAGCGTTATCTGGGCATCGGTAATTCCACAGGCCTGGGTATGGCCCCGTTCCTGATCAACCACCCACAGCTGATCCAGCAGTGGGTCTATACCCGGGAGCGGGCGCTCGCATACGTTCGGGAGAACCCCGCCACCGAGCAAATACACGCCAAACTGCGAGAGCTAATGGCGCGCGCACTTACGCACCTGCAGCAAACCAAAACCGAAGACCCTGAACAGACGCTGCGCAATCAAAGCACGGCCAAATCCATCGCGGAAACCGTCGATTGGCTCGACCGAACTTTGACACACCCCGGGCTGTATGAAGAGCTGATTTCGTGGGCCGAAGAGCAATGCTCGCTGGAGGCGCAAGAACTGATCAACACCTTGTTGATTGAACTGTACCCGGACCTGGTGGACAAGCTGGATGATGAACTCGGCTGCGAAGAGTCCATGGACCTGCAACCGGATATGAAAGTCCGGCAGTTAAAAGCACTGATCGAGCAAAAATTTGACTGGGCCCTCCAATACCGCGAGAACTGCCCCGAGGACAACTATTGGTTCTGGTACCGCTCGATTGAGAAAGAAGAGCCACGGCTTGGGGTGCGCGGGGCCGAATCCGGCGCCGAGAAAGAGCTGGCGCTGGCCATTGGCCCACGTATCAGCCGTTGCTACGCCAAACTCGAACCGTTTGTGGCCGACAACCCGAACGCCATGGTGGTGGAGTTCCTGCTCGCCCATCCGGAACAGAAAGATTGCGTGCGCCGCATTCAAACCATGGGCGAAACGCCGTATGGCGAGATTCGCGCCAACTTATGGCACCAGAATATGAAGCCGATGCACCTGTTGCGTACTAAGCTTTCGTTCTTTGGTGCCAGCCGCTTTGATCCGAAATCCGATCGCTGGGTGCGCATTACCTTGTTCCAGGGCGCGCCACTGGCGCGGGAACTGTGCCACCCGGAACGCTCGCTGGAGCAACTGGACGACTGGGGCTTCCCGGTGGAACCGAACCTCGATACCAACCACGTTGTGCAAGGTGAACAACCATGAAAGTCTCGTTCAACGAACTGCAGGGACTGTCCCGAAAAGCCTTCATCGCCATTGGTTTCGACGAAGGCGACGCCAACGACGCGGCCGACATGGTGGCCTGGATGGAAGCTCATGGGCTAGATGGTGTCACCTCCCTGCGCAAGGGGCTGGATTTTCTGCTCAATGAAGACAAGTCCCATCCGCCCAAGCTGATCTATCAGGATGCGGATTTATGTGTGGTGGATGCCGAGAACAAAACCGTGCTCGGCCACGCCAGCCTGGCGATTGAATTGGGATACGCCAAGTGCCGTGCCCGAGGGCTGTCGGTCACCAAAATACGCCATTGCCACAACCGCATGCTGATTGTGGGCTATCTGTCTCGCATCGCGAGACGAGGCATGAGCGTGACAGCATTCTGGCGCAATTCTCACGAACCGCTGACCGAAATCATCGTGAGCTTTAAATCCGGTGAGGCCGAACCCGAGATTTGCATGTACGGGCTGCCGTCCATCCCCGACGACACCGAACCCAACAACGGCATCACACTGGTTATGGTGAACCATGTGGATCTGCTGCCCAACCTGAAACCCGATGCACCGGCCAATGATCTGATTCTGCAAAACCGCGCCGCCATGCTGGACTGGCATGAACGCTCGTTAGTTGACGGCATCGAGGTGGACTCGGAACTTTGGGATCGCCTGAAGTTACTGGCAACAAAGATGCTGGTGGAATCCTCTGAAGACTCACGCCAAGGCGCTGGCGCCGGCACCAACGACAACGATTAAGGAGCCCTCTATGAACCCATATCCGGTAGACACAAACCTGCCCGCATCAAAATCCCCTCTCGCCTGGGCCACGGTCGGCAACGGCTTACTGTTTACGGCACAGATTCCCATTGATGCCGAAGGCAAAGTGGTCGATGGCGGGATAGAGCCACAAATCACCCAAACACTGGCGAACCTGAAGCACACACTGGAAAGTGCCGGCAGCAAGGTTTCCGATCTCACTCAGGTAGTGATCTACGTGACCAACCGTGACGACCTTGCCACGGTTAACCGTGTGTACGCCGATTTCGTGTGCGAGCCCTACCCGAACCGGGCCGCCATCATTGTCTCCGGCTTTGCCCGGGAAGAAATGCTGGTCGAAATTCTTGCTTATGCGGTGGTTCCCTGACCGTCAGCCTGACGAGTCTTCGCGCGCTCGAGACATGGCGTAAATGCGCTTCAGCCCAGCTGAAGCGTCTTCAGAGTCCGCTCACGAACGGTGTTCAGGAGTTCTTCGTTTTCCACCAATGACTGACCGTAAGACGGCACCAGCGTTTGCATACGCTCCTGCCACTCGTTGGTCTGCATTTTTTCAGGGAAGCAGCGCTCAAGCACGTTCAACATCGCGTTAGCGGCGGTGGATGCGCCCGGAGACGCGCCCAGCAGCGCAGCCAGAGAACCGTCTTTTGCCGCCACGATTTCCGTACCAAACTCGAGCTTGCCGCCGCCTTCTTTGGTTTGCTTGATGATCTGTACGCGCTGTCCAGCCATCTGCAAGTTCCAATCCCCTTCTTTAGCGTTCGGGAAGAAGTTACGCAACGCCTCTACACGATCGGCGTGCGACTGGAACACTTCGCCAATCAAGTAACGGGTCAGGTCCATGTTGCTCTTACCGACGGAAAGCATCGGGCGCAAGTTGGTGGCCCGGACAGAGCCGAACAAATCAAACATGGAGCCCTGTTTGAGGAAGCGCGTGGTGAAGCCGGCAAACGGCCCGAACAGCAAAGCGGGCTCACCGTTGATAATGCGGGTGTCCAAGTGCGGAACCGACATGGGGGGCGCACCAATCGGTGCTTTGCCATACACCTTGGAATGGTGCTGGTTAACAATTTCAGGTTTCTGACACACCAGCCACTGGCCACTTACCGGGAAGCCGCCGTAACCGCGTGCTTCATCAATGCCGGACTTCTGCAACAGCGGCAAAGCACCACCACCGGCACCCAGGAAGACAAATCCCGCTTCCAGCTTGGTGGTTTCACCGGTTTTCTGGTTTTTGACACGCAGTTTCCAACGGCCGTTGTCGCGCTGATCGATGTAGTAGACTGGGGAATTTACCATCAGCTCGAAGTTGGGCTGACTTTCCAGCCACTTGACCATACTTCGGGTCAGAGAGCCAAAATCCACATCCGAGCCATGCTTGATGCGGGTGGCCGCCACCCTCTCCATCGGATTGCGGTTGCCCACCACCAATGGCATCCACTCTTCCAGTTCCTTCGGACTCTCGGTGTACTCCATTTCCCGGAACAGGTGATGGCCTTTCAGGCGCTCATAGCGGCGTTTCAGAAAAGCCACGTTGTCTTCACCCCAGACAAAGCTCTGGTGCGGCGTGCGATTAATGAAGGAGGTTGGTTCAGGCAGAATGCCTTGTTCAACAAGGTAAGACCAAAGCTGCAGCGACACTTCGAACTGCGCGTTAATTTGCAACGCTCGCGCTATTTCTACGTCGCCATCGGCCGTTTCAGGAGTGTAGTTAAGTTCACAGTAACCCGCGTGACCAGTACCCGCGTTGTTCCACCCATCGGTACTCTCGTGAGCAACGTGGTCCAGACGCTCCAGCATGACAATATCCAGAGACGGATCAAGCTGCTTGAGCATCACGCCGAGGGTTGCGCTCATGACGCCTCCACCGACCAGCACTACATCTGCCTGTCTAACGGCCATTGATTCCCACCTTAGCTAGTGTTGAGCTTGGTACCGCTCCACGATCAGCAAAGCGGCCTGTCGAAAGCTGGCACTGCGCGAGGTAAAGGGCGCAGCCTTGTGCTTCCTGTCGAAATTGCGCGCATTATCCCGTTTTTTGCCGGAATAATAAATTGCGATTGCCAACTGCATGCAAATTGGTTTGGAACATGCGAGCTGGGCTGAAGATTGCCACGAGGCGCGATTCTCTCGCCTTTTGTTAACAATATCAGCGCAACTTTAGTCTGATACAGCGTTCCTGTTAATGCGGGTCATTGCTTATATCGAAAATATCCGACACTTCCGGGGCTGACCTGAAATGCAGACTTGCTGTATCTTGTGCGCCATCCATACTTTGCCCACTGTGCGCAAAGCGTTCTGACGTTTGAATCGAGGTTTATCTATGTTGATGGCTATCGCCGCCATTATTCTGGGGCTGGTTCTGCTGGTTTGGAGTGCCGACAAATTTGTTGAAGGCGCAGCCGCCACGGCCAAACATCTAGGCATGCCGGCCTTACTGATTGGCATGGTGATCATCGGCTTTGGCACCTCGGCACCTGAGCTTGCCGTTTCAGCCATGGCCGCGTCCGACGGCAATCCCGGGCTGGCGCTCGGTAACGGTTACGGCTCTAACATCACCAACATTGCCCTGATTGTGGGCCTCACCGCCCTGATTGCGCCCATTGCGGTGCACTCTCAGGTCATCCGCAAGGAACTTCCGTTGCTGGTGGTGCTGACGCTGATCGCTGGTGCTCAATTATTGGACGGAGAGCTGTCGCGATTGGATGGCTGGGTCTTACTGGCGGTGTTCGCAGCAGTCATGGGCTGGTCAATCTATCAGGGCTACCAAGGCAAGGAAGACCCGCTTGCAGAAGGCGTTGACTCGGAGCTGGTCACCCACCCGATGCCGATGAAAAACGCCGTTATCTGGCTGGTGGTGGGGTTGATTCTACTGGTAGTGAGTTCCCGCATGCTGGTGTGGGGTGCGGTCAGTATCGCTCAGGCTTTGGGCATCAGCGATCTGGTGATCGGGCTGACCATTGTCGCCATTGGCACATCGCTGCCCGAGTTGGCTTCTGCCATAGCCGCCGTGAAAAAGAACGAACATGACCTGATCCTCGGCAATATTCTGGGCTCAGGTATTTTCAACACACTGGCCGTGGTCGGGCTGGCCGCCGCTATTCAGCCGTTGTCGGTTGATCCCGAGGTACTTTATCGGGACTGGACACTCATGCTCGGTTTAACCGTCGCCTTGCTGGTGATGGGCTTCGGCTTTACGGGGTGGCGCAAGCTGATTTCAAGGGTCGATGGTGCGCTGCTGTTAACCGCTTATGTGGCGTATACCGGCTACCTGTTTTCCACTGTGGTTGCCGCCGCCTGATCAGTATTTATGGTGAGCCTGAGAATTACTCCGGCTCACCATCGCCCAGCAATTCCAGCATGCGCGCTCGCACTTCTTCCATCACGTCTGGCAGCTCGTCTTTGCTCTTGCCCGCCGTATCGAGTGTGGCGCCTACACGGACATCCACCGGCTGCCCCAGATTGATCTGAACGCTGCGAGCCGGCAGCACCTTATGCACCCCGCGAATGGCAACTGGCACAATGACCGCCTCGGTGTCGAACGCCAAATGGAAACACCCTTTCTTGAACGGCAAAAGCTGGCCATCCGGGGAACGGGTACCTTCGGGCGCGGCCCAGAGCACTATGCCGCTTTCCATCATGGCTTTGGCTTTTTGCAAATCCCTGACTGCCTCGGCGCGGTTAGAGCGATTGATCCACGGAAACTCTGCCGCCGCCATGGCCTGCCCGAGCAACGGAATGCGAGACAGTTCCTGTTTGGACAGCATTCGAATGGAACCAGGCAAAGAGACAAAACTGATGGGGATGTCGTAGTGGCTGGCATGAGTGCACATGATGATATAACGCCGGCCATCGTTAAAATCCGGCACCTCGCCCCGAACGGTGAGGCTGGCCCTGACCAGTTTAAGCAACGTGGCCGACCATTCCCGGCAATACTTATCCACAATCGGCCGATTCAGTTTTCCGACCAAAGCCCGCAGCAAGATCAACAGCGAGTAGATGGCAGTCAAACCCACCGATCCCAACACCACCGCGATGCGACGCAACACAGTTGCCGACTCAGTGAGCGGACTTATATTCAGTCGATTCATCCAAAACACCCTTTACCGTAGATCAATGCGCTGACTATGGGTGGCAAGTATATCGTGCCTGTAACCGGCTGAATAACACACCAAAGTAGTGGTCTATCCCAAACAACATCGACATCGGCTTACGGGAACTCATCAGAAGTCCGGTTTAACCGGTAGCCGCAACTTCCAATCCATACCTCCGGAAGCATTTTGTGCCGATAGCAACCCGCCGCCGTACTGGCTGACCACCATTTCGACAATCGCCAGTCCAAGGCCATGACTTTCCGGACCCGCTCGCCCGGCATGCGCATCATTTACACCGCCCTGATCACTCACTTGTAACTGCAACCGCGCGGCCCCGGTGTTTTCTACAAATGGCGCAAGTGTAAGCTGGCAGGAGCCGCTGGAATATTTCAGGGCGTTTTCCAGCAGGTTGCGCAAAGCCACTACCCCAAGGGCCAGGGGTACGGCCAGCCGAGTTTCGGGAGTGGACACGGGTAACCGAATTCGCTCCTGCTGCGACAAGTCTTCCAGCGCGCCGGCAATCATGTCCTCGATCTTGCAACCGACGTCAGCGCCTTTACCCTGGGGGTCTATTCGCGACAACATCAACAGCTGTTCGGTCACCGATTGCAAGCGGGCGACGCCTCTCTCTGCATTGAGTAACGCCTGATGCTGGCGCTCACCCTCTACCCTTTGTGCCACCTGCAGATGGGTTTTGATGCCCGTTAGCGGCGTGCGGAATTCATGGGCGGCGCTGTTGGCGAAACGCTGCTCCCAGGCGACAGTTTCGGCAACACGCGCGAACAGGCCGTTCAATGTGTCGACTACCGGCGTCAGCTCGGCGGGCGCACGCTGTACTTTCACCGGCTCGAGGTTTTCGGGTGTTCGTCGACGCAACTCATCGCGCAAAGCCTGTAATGGCCGCAACCCGCCCCGGACACCCCACCAGAGCACGGCCAGCCCGCCCAGCAGCGCCAGGGTGAAAGGCACAACCATCACCAGAATGATGCCGTTGGCCAAGGCCACCCGCTCCGACATACGGTCAGCCGTGGTAATCAAAGTGCCGTTCTGATCCAGCGTGTACAGCCGCCATTGTTGGTCGCCGATCGCCCGGGTGCTAAACCCCGGGCGTGTCTGTTCGGCAAACTGCGCCCGGGCTCCACTAGTCTGCAGCAGCACTTCGCCGGCAGCCGATCGGATCTGGCAGGCGACTCCCTCGACTTCCGGATGTACCAGTAACGGGCTGCTGCGCTGAGACAGCAGCATCTCAGGCTGCCGGGCGATCAGCCCGGCCACCATGGTGGCGGACGACGCGAGGCGCTGATCCAGAGTATGTGATACCTGTTTGTCCAGGTGCATATACATCAGCGCGGCCACCGACAACCAGAGCACCAGAAAAGCACTGCCGAGTGACCAGATCAGCCGGCTCTGCAAACTCATGACCGGACCTCCGGCGGCGGCCCCAGCCGGTACCCTAGTCCTCGCTCGGTAATCACGACATCACGGTAAAGCTTGCGGCGCAAATGGTAGATGTGGACGTTCAGGGCGTTACTCTCGACGCTCGAATCCATGCCGTACAGGCCATCCTTGAGCTGATCTTCACTGAGCACAGCACCACGGGCATTGATCAGCTTTTCCAGTAAGGCCAGCTCACGACGCGACAAAGCCACAGACTGGCCGTGCAGAAACACCTGGCCGGCATCCGGCAGCACTTTCAGCTCACCGTGACAGACTTCCGACACCGCCCGCCCTGCGGCCCGGCGTACGAGAGCGTTCAGGCGTGCCGCCAACTCATCCAGCTCAAAAGGCTTGAGTACGTAATCGTCGGCCCCGGCTTCCAAACCCCGTACCCGGTCCGGCACCGCATCCCGAGCGGTAAGAATCAGCACCGGTGCGGTAATGCCCTGCTGGCGCCAATGATGCAGCAGGCCCATGCCGTCGCCATCAGGCAACCCGAGGTCGAGAATAACCACATCGCAACCAAATTGAGCCATGGCGGCGCGGGCTTCGCGGGTGGTTCGCACCCGGTCAACAGTGCAGTGGTGCAGCTCCAGACCGGCTTCCAGGCCGGAAGCTACCAGATCATCATCTTCTACCAGTAAAACGTGCATGGGCGCGAGGTTCCTCGGGTCAGTGGATTCACTCTGGGTGCTGTTAATGCTGTCTTAATCCGGCCGCCGCAGACTTCGGTCACTCGATTCGTAGATGTTTACCAGAACCAACAGGAGCAGCGTGTGCGAGCAATCCGACTCTGGATACCGATCTTATCCGCTCTGATGGCATTAGCAACCAGCTGGCCGGCGGCGAGCCAGTCAGTGTTTGGTGGCGGAGATAATTTTCTGCCTGTACAGGAAGCTTTCCAGTACCAGGTGGAAGACAACGGCGATGGCACCCTGACACTGAGCTGGGACATAGCGCCGGACTACTACCTGTACAAGAAACGTATGAGTATCGAAGGCGTCGATGGCGCATTGGGGGAAATCCAGTTTCCCTCGGGCACGCTGATCCACGATGAGTTTTTTGGCGAGTCGGAGGTGTTCTACAACAACGTAGAATTGCTGATCGACGCCGGCGATGCGTCCGGCCTGGACCTTACATGGCAGGGCTGTGCCGAAGCCGGGCTATGCTACCCGCCGCAATCAGCCACGGTGGATTTCAATGGTGAGCCGCAGTCAGCGTCGGGCACAACTGCGGGTTCCGGACCTTCCGTTGACTCGAGCAACGAGACCACGGCCAGTGCCGCGCCGGCTACCCAGGGCGACACGGCGGTGGCCGAAGATGAGGCTCTGACCCGCCAGCTGGCGTCGAGCGGGCTGCTCTGGAATCTGGTCGTATT
>Ga0208435_100228_pt1 | contig 17675 bp, 11 predicted proteins | sample 24_taG_FD_184097 | JGI IMG/M metagenome (GOLD analysis project Ga0208435, IMG submission 184097) | Marine viral communities from Cariaco Basin, Caribbean Sea - 24_WHOI_OMZ (SPAdes) (version 2) | ecosystem: Environmental > Aquatic > Marine > Oceanic | place: Caribbean Sea: Cariaco Basin...
GAGCAGTTACCACTGGATTTGCCAGCTACTGACCATGCTAATCATGCTCAAACCGCCGATAAAAGTGGGCGCTTTAACAACGTATTAAAAGATTTTTTAGCGACGTCGGGTCTCGGTGCTAGCGTTAAAGCGTCTATGTCAGCGGCAGCAGCAGTGGCACAAACGGCAACGAATAGCGCAGCGCAAGATGAGCAATTACAACCAGCTTCTGCTAATCCAAGTAATTTTAGTCATGCCAATCAAACGCAAGCGTCAATGGCTACTATAAAAACAGCTACTGTAAATTCTATTACCGCTCCTGCACGTAAAGTTGAACCAAGTTTTGCTTGGAACGATGCCGATACAGTTGAGGACTTGTTGGCGCGTGAAGCAATGGCTGAGCAAGAGACGTTTGGTTATGATACTGCTGCTACGTCTGTTGCTTTTGATGACATTAATGATATAGCTGATGAAGAAGAAATGACAGAAAGCGTTGATTTAGCAATTGATAGCTCAGCAGTTAATCACTTAGCAGATGTGTGGTTAGCAGAACACGCAGCAATGCCGGTAGCATCTGAGTTAGAGCAATATGACGCTATTATTGAAGCGCCAGTAATGCAGACCTCTTTCGCCGAGGAGCAAAAGGTAGCAGAGGATTTAATCGGTAATGACAGTGATAATTCAATGGATGACTTTTCTGAAAGTTGGTCTATCGAAGACTCTGAGTTTACCAATAACTCTAAGCCTTTAACTCAACATGAAGTGCTGTCAACTCAACATGAAGTGACGAAAGACTGGCAAACAGATAACGCTGCTCCAGCCGATGAAATCAGTGAAACCGTTGACATGACGCCGACCAATACCCCGCCTGCCAATCCAAAATTAGCACCGACGGTGGATACTGGTACTTCGGTGACCAATACTGCTCCGGTGGCCGCTAAACCGACCGTAAGCTTTGCAGTGCCAGAGGGCGATAGCAGTAATCATATTACCGATATGGTGCCAGAAGATGATATCCGAGCTGACGAAACCGATCTGCCAGTGATGCCGCATATCAGTGATGATGCTGCTTTTAGTCAAAAATCACGCTCGATGCAAACCGCCGCTTATCGTAGCAGCCTGACGCCGATTCCAGAGCTGTCGATTTTAGATAAGCCAGACCCTGACCGTAAGCCAAGCTATACCTTGGCTGAGCTCGAGCAATTGTCAGAATTGTTAGAGATTAAGCTGCAAGAGTTTAATGTCAAAGCAAACGTGGTCAACGCCATTCCAGGCCCTGTGGTGACGCGCTTTGAAGTAGAGCTTGCGCCTGGGGTTAAAGCCAGCAAGGTGACGGGTATTTCACGCGATTTGGCACGTTCGTTATCGATGGCGTCGTTGCGGGTGGTCGAGGTCATTCCGGGTAAGCCGTATATCGGTATCGAGGTGCCCAATAAAAAGCGCGAAATGGTGCGGTTGATTGAGCTATTAAATACGGAAAAATTTAAAGATCCTAAAGCGCAAATCAGCATGGCGATGGGTAAAGATATCGGCGGTAAGCCGATTATCACCGACCTTGCGCGCGCGCCGCATATGCTCGTTGCGGGTACCACAGGTTCTGGTAAATCTGTATTAGTCAACTCGATGCTGCTATCAATGTTGCTCAAATATACACCAAATGAGCTGCGTATGATTTTGATTGATCCAAAGCAGCTCGAGCTTGCCAACTATAATGATATTCCGCATCTTCTCACACCTGTGGTCACAGATATGACCGAAGCGGCCAGCGCCTTGTCATGGTGCGTGGCAGAGATGGAGCGCCGTTATCAGCTGATGAGTTTGCTCAAGGTACGTAAGCTTAACGAGTTTAATAAAAAAGTCATCGCCGCTGAAAAATCTGGGAATCCAATGCTCGATCCTTTATGGCGACCAAACGATAGCGTCAGTATCAGCCAAGCGCCCAAGCTAAAAACCTTACCGATGATTGTTATTGTCGCCGATGAGTTTGCCGATATGATTATGCAAGTCGGTAAGCAAGCCGAAGAGCTGATTACCCGCTTGGCACAAAAATCGCGAGCAGCTGGTATTCATTTAATGCTTGCCACTCAGCGGCCGTCGGTCGACGTTATTACTGGTTTGATTAAAGCCAATATCCCAGTGCGGGCGGCGTTACGGGTCAACTCGAAAGTAGATTCACGGACGATTTTAGATAGCGGCGGCGCAGAAGATATGCTTGGCAACGGCGATATGCTGTTCTTGGGCCCTGGACAAATTGAACCCGACCGCGTGCATGGTGCTTATGTCAGCGACGAAGAAGTCAACCGTGTCTGTGATGCATGGCGTGAACGCGGCGCGCCCGACTATATTGATAATATGGCAGGTAACTTTGAGCTATCGAGTCCCAGTGGCGGCGGTAGTGCGGCAAATGCGTCTGGCGAAGATGACGATTTATATAATGACGCTGTGGCCTTTATTATGGAAACGCGTAAAGTATCAGCGTCTAGTATCCAGCGTAAATTTAGCATCGGCTATAACCGCGCGGCGCGTATCGTTGACTCCATGGAGGAAGCGGGATTGGTCAGCTCGATGGGTAAAAGTGGTAAGCGCGAGCTGTTGATGTAAAGATTAATAGATTTGCCATAAAAAAAGACGAGTAACGAACGTGGCTCGTCTTTTTTTATGGGAAAAGAATACTGTCATCGTCTGAATGACCAATGAGTTTGTTTATCGATTATAAATCGTCATTTTTTATACTAAACTGGTGAGTGTTTATAAGAAAATAAGCATCAATTTAAAAAAGTATAAATCTATCACTCTCCAAGGACGGTCAGTTATGTTTAAAGAATATACCCAATATGATGCATTGGCGTTGGCAGCGCTGGTGAATGCAGGGGAAGTCAGCGCCAAAGAATTGTTAGATGCTGCCGTGAATCAAGCCAATACACTCAATCCTAAGTTAAACGCCATTATCCACCGCTTTGATGAGCGTGCCTACGCTGCTGCAGAAAAGAGCTTGCCAACAGGCGTCTTTAACGGCGTCCCTTATTTGCTCAAAGATCTATCCTTTCATTTTGCCGATGAGCCAATTACCATGGGCAGTCGCAGCGTCAATATCGTCTCAGAAAGCGACAGCGAAATCGTTAAACGTATGAGAGCCACTGGCGTCAATACCTTTGGCAAAACCAATACGCCAGAATTTGGTTTGATTATTACCACTGAGCCCAAGGCTCACGGCGTCACACACAATCCCTTTAAAAAAGGCTATAGCTCAGGTGGTTCATCGGGCGGTAGTGCCGCAGCGGTATCAAGTGGTATCGTGCCAATGGCAGGCGCAGGTGACGGCGGTGGTTCGATACGCTTTCCAGCAGCGTGGAGCGGCGCGTTTGGATTTAAACCTAGCCGAGGCCGTAACCCTATGGGCCCAAAAATTGGCGAGGGCTGGGAAGGCGCGGTTGCTGACCATGTAATTACCCGTAGTGTGCGCGATAGTGCGGCGATGCTTGATGCGACCAGCGGCGCAGAAATCGGTGCGCCTTACGTCATTGCACCGCCCGACGGCACGTTTTTGCAAGCAGCCATGCGCGCGCCAAGGCAATTAACCATCGCCCTGCATCAACAGCCATTGGTTGCCAATACAGAGGTCGATAAAGAAGTACTTGCCGTATTAGAAAAAACCGCGAAACAACTAGAAGCCATGGGTCATCGGGTGGTGCCCGCTGAGCCAAATATTAATATTGAGCAGTTTTGGCATGATTTTTTAGTGGTGGTCTGTGCTCATACCGCCTTTACCATTGATAATATCGAGCGCTGTTACGGCGCGCAGCATATCCAGAACCTTGAGCCGCAGACGTATAATATGGCGATGCTTGGGCGCTCATTATCCGCCGTTGATTTAGCCCACGCTAAGCATGGCTGGCACGATAGCCAATACCAAACGGGCTTGCTGCTTGAGACCTATGATATGATTTTATGTCCGACCGTTCCAACGCCTGCGGTCAAGCATGGTGTGCTACCGCCAAGCCGTATGGATGAAACACTGATGCGGAGCGCAGGCCTGCTCAATAAAGGCATTAACATGGGTAGGTTTGCTTTTAACTCAGGTATGATTGAAAAGCTCAGCGCCCCAGTACTTAGTAAAATGGGCTTTACTATTTTGGGTAATGTCACTGGTTTGCCAGCGATGTCGTTGCCTGTTGGCATGAGCAAAAAGGGTCTGCCGATTGGAATGCAGCTGATCGGGCGCATGAATGATGAAACGACGCTATTTAGTATCGCAGGCGAGATGGAGCGTGCTGGCATGTTTACCAAACCAGCTTTTGAAAAGTAGTTTTATATGATAAAAAAGGTTTTGATAACTTCTATATTAAAAAGTAGAGATCAGCAAAAGCGCTTTGATTAAAAGTTTAATGTAAACGAAGCACTAATCAAAGCGATAAATATCCATACCTAAGCTGTGATGCGCCATGCTTTGATGCACCACAGAGACGCGTTGGCCGGCACCTAAAGCAAAAAATAATGGCAAAAGGTGCTCATCGCTTGGATGTACATTTTGATAATTAGGATATTGCTGCCAATCTAAAGCGCTTGGAATATCCGTTTTTAGTTGCTGCAATAGCCAAACTTTAAAGTCTTTGGCGGTCTCATCGATACTCTCTGCTTGCCAACGTAATGCCTGTAAATTGTGGGTGATATTGCCCGAGCCAATCAAAAGGATTTGCTCGGCGCGCAATTGCGCCAGTTGCGCGCCCAACTGATAGCAAGCGATGCTGTCATAATGGCGTGGCAAGGATATTTGCACGATGGGTATATCAGCCTCAGGATACAGGTGTAAAAGCGGCGCCCAAACCCCGTGGTCACTGACGCGTAATGGGTTTACACGGCAGGTAATACCGCGCGCCGTTAGCTGCTGCGCCAATGTCTCCGCAAGCGCTGGCTGGCCGGCTGCTGGATACTGCAACTCATAGAGTTCAGGCGCAAAGCCAGAAAAATCATGCCACGTCTTTGGTCGCGGATTGCTACTGATTTCAAGCTTGGCCGACTGCCAGTGCGCCGACATAATGATGATGGCGCGCGGTTTGGGCAAGTTTTGACCGATACGTGCCAGCGCACTGGTGGTTGCCGATTGTTCGATGGCGAGCGTCGGTGCGCCATGCGAGATAAATAGCGCGGGCAGTTTAGCCTGTTTTGATGGTGTTATAGCACTTGCTAGCGCAGACGCGTCTGTCCAAGCAGCCGCTGAGGTAATGGGTGCTGGCTTGGATGTTATCGTATTTTGACGTCCGTTCTCAGGTTGCAAAGCAGCGGTCATGGCTTTAGGTGTCGCAGGTTTAGGATGTTTCATGGTGCATTTATTAGGGCGCGCGCCTATATTTCAATCCGTTTTACCATGACGCGTCGCCATTATTTTTTATAGGGCATGGTTGATTTTTATAGCAAATGACTGTTTTTATAAAGGTTTTAATTACCGCGATGATAAGGATGGTTGTGATTGATACTCATGGCGCGATACAGCTGTTCCATTAATACCACGCGCACTAAAGGATGCGGCAGCGTCAGCGCAGATAACGACCATTTCACATCTGCTTTTGCCAATACCTCTGGCGATACGCCGTCAGCGCCGCCAATGACCAACGCAATATCATCGCCTTGCTGCATGCTATCCGCCAGTTTTTCAGCCAGCTGTTCGGTTGAGAGCATTTTACCTTTTACGTCGAGCACCCATAATTGCTCGCGTCCAGCCGCAGCATGAGCGGCCAATATCGCTTGACCTTCTTGCTCACGGTACTGCGCCAAATTGGCGTCTGAGGGGTTTTTGGCGCGTTTAGCGGCGGCAATTTCTACGATTTCGGTATTAAGCATGGGCTGGATACGCTTAAAATATTCATCAAAACCAGTTTGTACCCATTTGGGCATTTTATTTCCAACACTCAATATTCTTACTTTCATAATATAGACCACTTTTATAATGGGTTAAATGTAACAAAAAGATTCTGCGCTTAAGATATTGTAACAAACAGACCTTTTACAAAGTATTTTTTTATGCTTTACTAGAATTTGACCAACAGTTGTTCTTTTCTACATTCATTGTTTTTATCGTTACATGGTCTTATCTTTACATAGTCTTATCGTTGAATGGTAAAAAAAAGCGTAAGTAACCCTGTACCGTCTTTTTGATAGAGCATAAGATAGTTTGCAACATTTTTTAAACGAAAGGAGTCGTTCATGAACCGTACTATATCAAGCCTATTAGCCCTTAGCGCAGGTGCGCTACTCTCAACCTCTGTGTTTGCTGCTTCTTTAAACGGCACGCAGTGGCAAACCATTGATGATAAAACTGGCGAGAAAAAAGCCGTTATTCAATTGACCGAAAGCGGTGGTAAAGTTTCAGGAAAAATCATCAAAGTATTGAATAAAGAAAAGGCAGACGCGCTTTGTACCAAATGTCCTGGCAGCCTAAAAAACAAACCGGTTGAAGGCCTACAGATCCTGTCAGGTCTAAAAGCCGATGGTAATAACCAGTGGAGTGACGGTAAGCTGGTCGACCCTGAGTCAGGAAAAACTTACTCTGGTAAGCTAACCTTGAGTGATAATGGCCAAAGCTTAAAACTGCGCGGTTATGTCGGTACACCTGTCTTTGGTCGCTCACAAACGTGGCAGCGCATTAAGTAATTTTTGCCAGTGCTCTTATAAAAGCAAATTTGTAAAGCAAACTTGTAAAACAAACTTGTAAAACAAAAAGGATAGCAGATTGATATGTGCTGTCCTTTTTTCATATTTTAAATTTTAGATTTTAACTCAATGCTTTTATTTTAAAACGCTATCACCTTAAAGCCCTTAAAGCATCTTTCCTAGTCATCATTTGACATTAGCGGCTTGATGGTTTCTGATACGCCGTCATCACTCTGTTGCTCGTCGTTTTTACTATCCGAGGGCGTAGGTTTTGGAATAATCGTCAATGTCGCATCTGACTCAAAAACAATCGCTTCGATATCATCAAAACTATGCATACCTTCAGAACGCATCGCGCTTTCTAGCTCTTGACGCGTAAGGCGCTCAGCACGCATGGCATCTGGTAAGAATTGCCCTTGATAAAAAACAATCCGCGGCTCCGATAAAATAAGATGACTAAAACTGGCTGAGACAGAAGCATATTTAGTCACTAAAAACTGTAAACAATACAAGGTCACGATAGCGGCGCTGCCTTCGATAAACGGGATTTCTTCGAGTAAAATCGTACTGGCGCTCAAAGAGCCAATCATCACCGTCACAATCCAGTCGAAGTTATTGAGCTGCGAGGTTGAGCGTTTGCCAGATACTTTGGTAATTAACACAATTAACGCATAAACCATGACCGCTGTTAGGATAATGCGCCCAAGTTTTTCTATATTGTCAAAAAGCAACATGTCCATCTTTTGGACTCCTATTAATCATAAAATACTGTCCGCTGTTTTGTCGCTAGTAAATATGGTTTGACTACAAACAGCGTAACGGAATTTCATCATTAATAGGGCAAAAAGTTTGTATGAGGTTGTATTTTTTAGCATTTAGTAGCGAGTTAAGGGCAGCGATGGGCGTTCAATAAATTTATGCTTAACGGCTTTGCTTAGAATTAAGGAGGCGGTTGATCAACAAGATACTAAGACGCGCGCTGACTAAGCTCAGCACCAATATCATCACCAACGCCGAAAGCAGCGGTAGCGGTCGCTGTATAGCCATCTCGGTTAATACCTCACGGCTCACGGCATCAAATAAGAAAAACCAAATACCTAAGAAATAAATCACCGTTAGTAGCCAAACCACCGCAACGCCGCCAAACATCAAGCGATTGATTTCCTTTTTATCTAGCGCGCGCTGTTGATGCTTAATAAATTTATGCACCGCGATATAAGCGCCGACGATGATGGATACGACAGTGACCAGCTGTGAGTTTAGGGCAAATTTGGTTTGTACCATCATAAATATGGCACTGGCCAAAACATAACCAACTGCAAAGAATCCGATATATGGCGCCATTTTAGGCGGCATTAAGTTTGGATTGTCAGAAGTATTGCCCGCTGTTTGAGTATCTTTTGCTGAACTAAGACGCTTGCTAAGTTGCATTGGTTTGCGTGCCATAAAAATAACCTTTATAAAGGGTAAAGCATAAGTTGCTAAAATATATTAAGCATTGAGCTGTTCACTATTATTTTTTAACAATATTGACGATATTAATATTATTATCAATGCTGTGCTGTCCAATCTAACATGCTATCTAATACGGTACGGGCAGTATAGGCATTAAGCGCATGATCGGTATTAATCAGTCCGACCACCACATAGTCTTGCCCAGACAAACCTTTGACATAGCCTGCCATCGAGGTGACATTATTTAAGGTACCCGTTTTTATCCAAGCGCGACCGATAGCTTGCGACTTGGGTAAACGGTCACTATGGGCGCTGATGGTGCCACTGACCCCAGCAATACCTAGCGAGCTCACATAAGCATCAAAGCTGGGTTGGTTGTAGGCGTAGGTTAACAGTTCGCTTAGATTGGCGGCACTGATGCTGCAATCGCGGCAGAGTCCTGAGCCATTGGTCAAATGCGGCGGCTGGGTAGTTAAGTTGGTTTGCCACCACTGATTGATTGATTGCAGCGCTTGCGGATAGTCGGTCGCTGTTGGCTGACCAAATTGATATAAGCTGGTTGCTTGATTGTTAATTGTTTTATCGGTATCAGTGCCTTGTTCGTTAGCGCTTTCTTGATGCGTGTCTTTTTTATGCACATCTGCTTTATAAGCGCCAATAGAAAGCGCTACTTGTTCGGTCATCACATTATTAGAGAAGTGATTGATATCATAAATCTGTTGATTAAGGTTTAAAGAAGGATAGCTGACAATGGGCAAGGGCGACATGGCAATAGCTGCCAAACCATGTGGCGATTTTTTCTGTTTATTGGCAGTTTCATTGGCATGATAAGGCGTTTCTTGAGCGATGACTTTACCGCTTAAGGTATTGCCAAGCGTTTGCCATTTAGAGGCAATGACGCGGGCGGCAAAATCTTTGGCATCAGGGTAGGCGACATAAAAAGCATGTTCGCCGCAGCTGTCTGGTAAATTGCTATTGAGCGTTAATTGTGCCGCTTGCCACTGCGGCGCAATACTATAGCGCGCTTGCCCGCAAGCAGCCGAGCGCATATTTATCATGCTCGGCAATTGATAATTTGCCAATTGCGGTGTGTAGGTTAGCTGGGCGCGTATATTGTCTAGCGGATAGCTTTGAATACCGATGCTGCTAAAATTGACCAAAAAACCATCGGGGCTGGCGTTATAAGGACGTAGCGGCGAGTTGTCAAAGGCGGCAGGGTCTTTGGTGACGTTTTTAAACACACTACTATCGACGATAATATCGCCGTTGATATGGCGGATGCCAGCCGTTTGCACTTTATAAAGCAGTTGCTGTAAGCGTTCGTGGGTCATTTTTGGATCGCCACTGCCTTGAATAATCAAGTCGCCATAGAGCGTATCGCCAATAATAATACCGGTATGATAGACACGAGTATGCCAGACAAAGTCAGCACCCAATGTATCTAAGGCAATAAAACTTGGCACCAGTTTCATGGTGCTGGCAGGCGTGCGCGCAATATCGGCTTGATGGCTTAATAGCGGTGAAAACGAAATTTTGATAGCGGGATTATGAGCAGTCGATTTGTCGTTATTGTTTTTGCTGCTTTCATTCTTAGTAGGATTTTTGGTGAGTTTTAAAGCGTCATCGGGCAGTAGCGGTGGCACGCTTTCTATACTTTGATAGGTATAAGGGTCATCGGTATAAGCGTGCAGCTGTCTTGCATGTTGCTTAATCGTCTGTTTTTCAATCGTCACTAAGGCGCTTTGATGTACCGTTATTTCTTTAGCATTAGTATTGTTATTTTGAGTCGTTTGTTTTTGGATGCTGTTAGGCTCTGCGGCAGCACTATCTGTAGTTAACGATTCTGGCAGATTAGCGGCTTTAGGGCTATCAATTACCTGAATGGGCGCAGGCAAGCGGCTCGCAGTTTTATCACCGACTGGAGTAATGACAATACTAATATCGGTCGCGCTTAAGTTTGCGCGCGTAAGCGCTGTCTGAATCGCTTCTGGTAAGGCCGCTTGCGCACATAGCGGCGTCAGTATAACACTCGCAAATAAGGTCAGCGATGCTAGGTAGTGAGCAGGCTTATTGAGCGTACATAGCGGTTTACTAAATAGATGCTGATTAAAGGGTATTAATTGAGCAATCGCAGTAGGGCGGTGATCAGTTTTAGAAGTGGGTAGCATGAGTGGTCTATCATCAGGTGGCAAAAACAGCCTATGGTAACATGAGTTGCTATTTTCACGTAGTATCAGCGTTGGCGTAGGTGCAAAAATGCCATGGCTGTCATAATGGCATCGTTATAAGCATCGTGTGTGCCAAGCTCTGGGATCTCATAATGCGCTAAAATATTGGTCAAATGCTGTGATTGATTAGGAATACCCTGTGTACGATCGCCCATACGCCGACTGTATAATTGCCGTATATCAATGACCTGGTTCGGTAGCGTGGTGCCCATATAGCGCTTGACCAAAGGGTTCAAAAAACCTGTATCTATCTGCGGGCAAAACCCAACTAGCGGTCGATTGTCTATAAAAGGCAGTACTAAAGCCAGCATGTCATCGTAGCTCATACCATGCTCAACATCGGCAGTACGCAGCCCATGAATCACAATGGTATCACGGTCAGGCATCACTGGCGGCCGACAAACCAAATGCAGACCGTTACCCGTATCAATGCTATCGCCATTGATATGAATGGCAGCGATAGATAGCAGGTGATGCTTTTTTGGATTGAGTCCCGTCATCTCACAATCAATCGCGACCCATTTATCAGCCAAAGGTTTATTAAACATCGATGCCAGCTCAGGGCGCTGCAAATGGTTTTTTTGCCAATGAGACGATAACTGTTTTAGCCAACGCATCTTATTTTGCTCCCCTTTATTTTTGCGCGCAGCGTTCTTATCAGATGACTTATTTATTTTAATTAAACTCTAGCTGATAATGGCGACTTAATTGACCCTTAAAGCTTTTGACCACGGCCAGGCATTCATTTAACAAGTCTCGCTCGAGTGCCGATAAAGTGGTTGGATCAACTTGCCGCGCATGCTTATCATCTGTCGATAGCGCCACTGACAAACGCTGCGCCATAAAAAACTCTAACGCTTCAAGCAAAGTGTCAGCGCGCTGTTGGTTTAAGGCGCGCACTTGTACCAAGGCTTTAAGGCGTCCTTTACTACTTGGCGCATCAAAAATATCGTTTTCTAAGGCTAAAGTACGAATGCCATGTACCAGCGGGAAAATACCGGCTTTTTTAAGGTCGATATCGTAGGAGCTGGGTTTACCGCCAAGGAGCGGCACAAACTTTTGCCACCATTGACCGACATCCCCAAACTGTAAAGCGGCACGGGCGAACTGGCGGACAAACATCAGATCTGACTGGCGATGGGCAATTTTTAAATGCTCGCGCACACTCGTCAGTAGCGATTCATCGCCGCAGACATATTCGCCATCAAATATAGCCGACAAATAAATACTATGTATCGGGTCGGTATTTCTAAACCATAAGCTAATCTGCGTTTTAAACTGTTTGAGCGGCTGCCGCCACATCGGATTGGTCATCATGATATTGCCATCGCAAAGCGGATAACCCAAAGTTGCTAAATGATGGTTAAAGGTTTCAGCGAATTGAGCTAAGTCAGGATGGCTATAACCATCACGAATAATCAGCGCATTGTCTTGGTCGGTACGCATGATTTGCTCGCCGCGACCCTCTGAGCCCATGACGATGACGCAAGTATTTTTCATCACTTCATCAGGTACGATAAGTTGCCACAGTTTGGTAAAAACTTGGGCGTTAAGCGTCTGTACCATGCGGCTGACATTACCAATTTTGATACCGTTTTGGTGCTGCGCGCGAATATAGCGCCCAATGAGTTCAACCGCGGTAGCTAAGCTCGGCAAATCTTTTGCCTGCTCAATCTGCAAACTAATCAGCTGCGAATGATGACCAATATGAGCGAGCATATCGCTTTGTCCGAGTACACCTGCAACCTCGCCATTGGCATCAATCACCGGTAGCCTATGGATACGGTAGCGTGTCATGGTCAATAGCGCATCGCCAATCTCGTCGTCCGCATCAATGGTGCGCAGATTGAAACTCGCATAACGCTGGCAAGGCGTTGTCGTAGGGTTTTGCTGGTCGCTCACTGCGCGGCAGATATCGGTATCAGTCAAAATACCTAACGTACGACCAGAATAGTTGTTGGAAGTTTGCGTATTGGCGCTATCAGTAACTAAGCGGCTATTTAGGTTGTTGTCTAAGTTGTTGTCTGAATCTGTTTTTAAATCATTATCTAGTGTTTGCTTGTCAGCAGGGTGTAATTGGTCGAGCGGTCGCACCAACACATGCTTGAGCCCAGCTTTGGTCATGATATGCGCCGCTTCATATAGGCTGCTGGTGGCATCAATGATATGCACGGGTAATAAGCTGACATCAATCACCGGCTGCATCATGATTTGCTGGACTTCTTGCTGCTCATTATAACCATGGGAGCTAGCATCTAAGCCTTGCCCGCTGCGCCGCTGCTGTAATGCCTTTAAGCGTTCAGGTAAATCTTCTGAGAGTAATTGGCGCACTAAATGATTCTGCGCACTGATTTTGTCAACGGTGGCGCCGTTTACTTGCAGCAGCAGGGTGTCTTCAATGGCGCGAAACTCGTAGGGCGACACGGTATTTTGGTTTGTAGGCATGGTGTCTATAGGGGCGCTACTGTTTATAAGTATGGTGCTGGCGGCGTCTTTGTCCTCTTCTGTAAACGATTTTGGCAACCGCCGACTGTCAAACCAATCATTACTATTTAGATGGTCGGTATGATTGTTGCCCAAATACGTCGCCACAAATTCGCCAGCAAGCAGCTGCTCGATTTGTCCTTTAATCACCACATAAAAATAGGTTAGATCAGCGGCTGATAAACGCTCATCTTTAGCAAGATAACGGATTTGGGTATTTTTTCTGACGCTTTGGCGTTCAGCCGCGCTTAGTACATCAAAGGGTGGCTGGGTAAAATCGAGATGGGGCATGGCATCATCCTTGATGGCATATTTAGTAAAGTTTTGGGAAAAGAAATTTTACGACTGCTAAAGAAATATCAAAATAGCATCGCGTTATTTCTACTATAGCACTCTTTGCCAACCAAGATAGCAGAGAGCCACATATAACCATTATGCTATTGTGGGTATATGTGGTTCTCTGATACTATACTAAGTCTTGAAGTTGTATCTATCGTTTAATGCTGAGGTTCTTTGACTAAATCTTAAGCTCAGTTTTTGAGTGAGTTTTTAAGCGCCAAGCAGTTTGCGAATGCGACTGATGGCTTCGCGACTTTCCTCAACACTGGCAACCAAGGCAATGCGCACATAACCTTGCCCAGGATTTTTACCATTGACCTCGCGTGATAGATAACGCCCTGCCAGCGCGTGAATATTTGCTTGCTCATACAACGCTTTGACAAAGATTTCATCGTCGCCATTAAATTGCTCAGGTACTTTTACCCAAAAGTAAAAACCCGCTTCTGGCATGCGTAAATCAAGCAATTCACCAAGCTCTGACATCCATAAGGCGAATTTTTCTTGATAGAGCGCTCGATTGTGCGCCACGTGCTTTTCATCTTCCCAAGCAGCGATGGAAGCCAGCTGATGTGGTATCGGCATTGCGCAGCCTTGATAGGTGCGATATTGCAAATAAGGCTGCAAAATATTGGCGTCACCAGCCACAAAGCCTGAACGCAGGCCGGGCAAGTTTGAACGCTTTGATAAAGAATGAAATACCACACAGTTTTTAAAGTCATGGCGACCGAGCGCTGCACAAGCTTGCAGCAGGCCAATCGGCGCGCTGTCAAAATACAGCTCGCTATAGCACTCATCGCTGGCAATGATAAAGCCGTACTGGTCGGACAAACGCAGTAAGTGTTCCCAATCGTCCATGGTCATGACGGAACCGGTTGGATTGTTTGGGCTACAGACAAACAATAGCTGCGTGCGCGTCCAAACGTCCCTCGGTACCGCGCGATAGTCACCTTTAAAATCATTATCAATGCTGCAAGGCATAAAGTACGGCGTCGCTTGCGCGAGTATGGCAGCGCCTTCGTATATCTGATAAAACGGATTGGGCATCACAATGGTTGGTGCCTCATCTGCTTTTTGCAATGGCTGCGCGCTTAGCTGATTATGAGCCGCCAGTTGATTAGTTTCGTCTTCGGACAACTCGGTTTGTGGATGGTCAATAACCGCTTGCACCAAGCTAAAAATCGCCTCGCGTGTACCCATGACTGGCAATACTTGGCTATGCGGATCGAGATGATTGAGAAAGAAGCGCTTTTCTAACCAGTGAGCGATGGTTTGACGCAGTTCAAACAGCCCGTTGGTGGTTGGATATTGGCTTATTTTGTCCAAGTTTTCGCGTAGGACGTCCAACACAAATGCTGGCGGCTCGTGTTTTGGCTCTCCAATACCGAGCTTAATTTCACTATAGTTATAGGCTGGCGTACTGTCCGCGAGTAAAGTCGCCATCTTAGCGAACGGATAAGGGTGCAGAGTCGTCAAGTTGTGATTCATAGGTAGGCTAACTATAATAGACAATTAATAATAAAGTGATAAAGAAAAATTACATTTGAGCAGTGTAGCACTTCTCTTATTTTTTGTCTTTTTTCTTCTCAGACGGTTTATTGTCAATGTTAAACCAGCGTTTTGCGTAATTTATACGGTGAATAACCTTGCATAGCGCTTGTTTTTTAGACGGTAGCCTGTATTGAGATTGGCCAATTTTAATCATGCGATTAAGTATAGATAAAATTAAAATAGCGTCATTTATTAACCAAGAAAAAAATAACTGTCCGTAAAAGCGACAGATTATTTAAGGAAATCTTGATATGTCTAGTGTTTTAAAAACCGATGAGCGTGGCGCTAAAGATATCAATGTGCAACAATTTGAGGGTAGCCAGCGTGTTGAGCTGTACGAGCAACTGAAGCAGCGCGAGCATAATTGGTGGCAGGCGCGGCAGCAGTTGACGCTGTTAAAAGAGCGGCAGATGTTTTGGTTCGGTGATAACAGCTTTATGATGTGGCTGCTTTGGCAATTGGTCAGCTATGTGGTGGTGGCGATGGTGCTTATGCTCCTGAGCAAACTGTCAAACATCTCATTGCCGTTATGGCAGTATATGGGTTTATTTGCGGTACAGACGCTGATTTTTATCGTCATGTTGGGTTTTAAGGGCCGTATGGCCACGCATTTACAAAATAAGATCAATCAAGTCGATGTCTTGCGTGAAGAAGCGCTTAACGAGATGACCATTTTGGCCGCTGACACGCTTTATAATGATGTGCATGCCAAAGCCCCGATTTCCTTACAGCAAATCTTTGAGTACTACGACGGCGAATTTCATTTGGCCAGTTTGCATCGTCTGCTACAAAAAGAGGTAGACGCTGGGCGTTTGATGCTTGGGCAGCAGCAGGTAGAAGCAGAGATTTTGCCGTTGGAGCTTGCCGATGAGGAGCTTAAAGAGATGGCAAGCGAGATGGTTTATAAAAGCGTCTTATAAAGTATGCGTCTAATATAAGTAGCTTATAAATATTTGGTCAAAAGCTATCGTTGATATTTTGTCTTAAAAAAACGCTTTATCGTTGAAGGTTAACGATAAAGCGTTTTTCGTATTTATAATTTAGCTTCTAACGATTAACTTCTAACATAAGCAGTTATATAGCAATTAACCATCGTTACGAATGCTGAGGCTTGCTATCAATGCCGCCTTCAATGTCTCAAGTTTATCCGCCGATAATGCCTGATCGTTTTGATCGCTGATATAAAACATATCTTCTGCACGCTCACCTAACGTGGTAATACGGGCAGCATGCACTTCAATCTGTTGTTGCAAAAAAACCTGACCAACGCGGGCCAGTAAGCCTGGTTGGTCAAGCGTCTCTAAACTCATGATATGCTGATTTGATGCCTCATTAAACTCAAAGTTAATCGTGGTAGCGACATCGAAATGTCGCAGTTGCCGCGGCATTCTTCTATTGGTAAGCTTGGGCACCGTCGGGTTTTTAAAGGCAGCGATTAAGCGCTGCTTAAGCTCTTGTTGGCTGTCAGTATCAACCAATAGCGTGCCGCTGCGGTCGAGCAGCACGTAAGAATCTAAGGCAAAATCACGCGTTGCAGTAATAATACGCGCATCTAAAACATCGAGATTCATCTGATCAAACACCGCCATGGTAACGGCAAATAAATTGACTTGATCTTGGGTATAAACAAACACTTGCACCGCATCAAGTGCCAACTCACGATGTTCACGTAACACGACCAATGGCTGGCTATTGGCATCAGAGGCGCGTCCTATCGGCGGATGGTTTAAGATGGCTTCGGTATGCCACAAGATATCTTCTGCAATCTCCCGCAAAAAATACTCATCGCCCAAGTCATCCCACAGCCTCAAAACCTCATCGCGATTCATATGCTGATTATCGACACTAGCAAGCATCGCCAGCGCTTGTTTGCGCGTGGCTTTAATCATGTCTTGGCGATTGGTTGGGGCGTCAATATCAGCGCGCAGGATACGCCGCGTTTGTGAATAGAGCTGCTTCATCAAGGTCGCGCGCCAGCTGTTCCAAAGCTGGGGATTAGTGGCATTCATATCGGCGACCGTCAGCACGTACAGATGGTTTAAATGAGTGACGTTGCCAACTAAATCGGCAAACAGCGTCACCACTTCTGGGTCTGAGATGTCCTTTTTCTGCGCTGTCATCGACATCAGCAAATGATAGCGCGTCAACCAGCCGACCAAATGCGCGTCCGCAGTACTCATGCCGTGGGCAAGACAAAACTCAATCGCTTCTGTTTCGCCAAGCTGGCTATGATTACCGCCGCGCCCTTTAGCGATATCATGAAACATCGCCGCCAACACCAAAATCTCTTTGCGCTCGATACGCTGAAAGATGGAGCTGACCAGTGGAAAATCCTCAAAAAAGCGCGGATCGGTAAAGCGGTGTAAAATACGAATCAAAAACAACGTATGCGCATCAACCGTATAACGATGGAATAAATCGTACTGCATCAGCCCCGTTACTTGCGCAAAAGCTGGGATATAACTACCCAAAACGCCATAGCGGTTCATAGTACGCAAGCGATGAAATAAGTAATTCTGCTCTTTTAAATTGGCTAAAAATAGCGCTTGATGCGACGGGTTGTCTCTATACGCTTGATCGATGCCGCGTGCCGCTATTTTCAACGCACGCAAGGTATGGGTACGGACGTTTTTAATACCGTATTGACCCATCAGCAAAAACATCTCTAAGATCGCCTCAGGGTGCTGAGCAAAGACGCGATGATGCGATATTGCAATCTGTTCGCCGACTTGATTAAAGCGAGCGTTAATCGGATGTTTTTTTGGTCGTTCTTCATCCGGCAGTTGCGGCTCGATAATGGTTTCGTAATAATGATTGGTCAGCATCTCAGATAGCGTCGATATCTGCATGGCACAGCGATAATAATCGCGCATAAAGCGCTCAACGGCGGCATTTGGTTGGTCGTCAGGCTGCGTCTCATAGCCCATCATTTGCGCAATTTCACGCTGATAATCAAACAGCAGCTTGTTTTCATTGCGCCCAGTCAGCTCATGC
>Ga0208435_100229_pt1 | contig 17616 bp, 13 predicted proteins | sample 24_taG_FD_184097 | JGI IMG/M metagenome (GOLD analysis project Ga0208435, IMG submission 184097) | Marine viral communities from Cariaco Basin, Caribbean Sea - 24_WHOI_OMZ (SPAdes) (version 2) | ecosystem: Environmental > Aquatic > Marine > Oceanic | place: Caribbean Sea: Cariaco Basin...
ACATTCGCCTCGTGCCAGCGCCTAATGTGGCTGGCGAGATAGCGCTTGAAGGTTATCGCACCCCACTGGTGCCAATGGTGCTCGATACTGACCGTCCTGAAATTAACCTCATTCATCATGAGTACCTTATTCATTGGGCGCTGCATAAAGGCTTTGGCATTCCAGATTCCGAAGTTTTTGACATGAATAGATCCGCCTTGGCTGAGCAGGAGTTTGCCGATTACTTTGGTCAACGTCCTGATTCAGACTTGCGCAGAATCACAAGAGAAGACGTACCCCATACGGTCAAGCCGTTTTGGGTTTAACTTAATCAAGAGAGGTAGCCCACTATGGCTAATACACTATACGATCCAGCACGAAAGCGTTTTTTAGAAGGTCAAATTAACTGGATGACCGATACCATCAAGGTTTATTTAGTTGATACTGGTGCGTACACGCCGCAAACAACCACGCATGAGTATCTGTCTGATATCTCAAGCTCGGCGCGTATTGCTGGTCCAGTGACACTAACCAGCAAGGCGACCGCTGGCGGTGCTGCTGACGCTGCTGATGTTACATTCACCTCAGTCACAGGCGCGTCTATTGAAGCTATCATTATCTACAAAGATACCAGCTCAGAAGCGACCAGCCCTTTGATTGCTTATATTGATACTGCTACTGGCTTATTGGCGAGCCTTTGCGCAGCGATGCGTACTATCCGTTTGGCTTAACTGACCAATCACACCAAACGGCGGTGATTAACGATAAGGTCACCGAAAACTTAGTGAATTGCTGGGACGTCTCGTTAGGTCATATCACTACAGCGTAATTGGAAACGATAAGCGCGATAGTTTGAAAAGTGTATGAATAGAGAAAATCAGCAGCTATCTGCCTAAGTAATATTGCGAAATATGATATGGCAAGTGTTCAACGACTATCGAAAGGCTGGCAAGTTGCTAGAACCTAGTAGAGTACACTCAAGCGAGTGGAAGCGCTAAGCCCCTACAATGTAGGGTGATGATATAGTCTAATCTATGGCGAGAGTCATAGCAGCCAACAGGCGGTAAGTGAGGTCGCGAGCACTTACGAATAAGAATGATTATCATTACTTGGGATAATGGGACAAATAAAATATTCAAACTTTAGGTTTTCCTATTATATCAAATAAAGGCTATAATGTAATCTTAAATATACATTAACTGGAGCGCGTTATGGCTAACCAATTTATGAAAGAAGTTAGAGGGTCTTGCCGTAAAGGTCTTTTTGAGAATCGAGATATTGAGGGTTTTATACTTAATGTTTCGCAATCACTAGAAGATAGCGGTAAGACTGCTAATTGGCTGGCAAGCCAGCTAGAAATAAAAGGTGATACAGTTCGTAGTTGGCTTAAAGGAGAGAAGCAACCATCGGCTAAGTATCAGCTAATGGTCTGCCAGTTCTTAGAGCTGCCTTATAACGAGCTTGTGCTAACGCCTAATGACGATGGTGATTATCCTGATGGGTATGCCGTTTGCGATACTTGTAAAAAAGGGTTTGTTACCTTTAATAAGAAGTACACCAAAAACTGTTCTCGCGAGTGTTCCAATAAGTCGCAATCTGATAGACAGTTTGGTGAGGACAACCCTAACTATAAAGACGGCAAGAAACTAACTGACCAAGGGTATGTTCAGTTACTAGCAGGCAGAGAGCATCCCATGGCTGGGCGCGGTGGTTATGTGTTAGAGCATAGATACGTCATGAGTGAGTACCTAGGGCGACCACTAAGACGGTGTGAAGTTATCCATCATATCAATGGCAACCGCCAAGACAATCGCATCGAAAACCTTGAGCTATGTGGCAAGCAAGAAAAGACGCAGCCGGTCGGTCAGAGGTATTACGACGTTATCAGCTCAATCATGGATCATAAACTAATATCAAGTATGGATGTCGAAACACGTAAAAAGATATCTATCGCTATACATGAAACTATAGGTATTCCAATAAAAGGGATTAAATAATGACTGACTTAGAAAAACCCAAGCCACGCGCAAAGCAGAAGCCACCGACTCAAACGGCTGGCGTGACTGGTATCGATGGGCATGGCGGCATGGGTGAAGCGCCGAAAGATTACGTGCCAATCGAACCAACGGTCAACTGGTTTAAGCTCGTTGACTTGCCAGCGTTTCAAATGTTTGTAGCTGAGCAGTCAGGCTTAACCTATGGCGTGACTATGAGTAATTGGATTAAAGAAAGACGAGCTGCGCTAAGTGATAGCGTGCTGTACGAGCAGTACGCAAGCTGGCATGAAGCTAAGGGGTATTGGGTAGGCGAAAGTCCGTTAGGCTGTTTAAAATAAGGAGCGATCAATGGCTATATCCATAATACATCAAGGATACGTCAATACCGAGGGCAACCCGTACACAGTAATTGATCTAATGCAGCCTATCGGGAATGATGAAGAGGGGATTGGCTGGTTAAAGTCTATCGATGGCGGTTCATCAACCAATGGTTTGGGCGCTAGTAGCACTGTGAGGGATGGTGCTGTATATATTAATGTTCCAAGCCCATTTAAAAGCACTTCAGGATTGGTTAATAGTACCGCCGCTATGATTTCTGATTTTGGATTTATGATGGGTTCTGATAAATTTAGTGGCGCACTTCAGTATATGGAGATTGAAGCTGGATCGGCAGTTATTAAAGGCGGGTACTCTCGGGTTGCACCACCCACCAAGGGAGCTGTAGGCATAGCCTTAAACCAAAAATCTTTGGATTTATCTTGTTACACAAAAAACATAATGTACGCAAGTGGCTCGTATGTTGAGTCCATCGGTAAAGCTGATGGAGATAACGTAGAAGCTTATGCTTTTTATGCTTTTTTTGACAATAAAGGCGGCTGTCACTTTTTCTTTTCATTAAGGGGTAATGGATCGGTCGCTCAACTCTGTAGTATGCCGCCAAATTCAATAAATGTAAGATTTATAGGCAACCTGGAACCTTTGCGTAAATACTACCTTACAGACGCCGCCGCCAATATAAGCGGCAGTGTGTTTGACTCAGCTGGATTGCCAGCAGCCAACAGAGTGGTATCTGCTTATGATAGACGCACCCTACATCATGTAGGCAACACGATAAGCTTGCCTGACGGCACTTACTCTATGCCTGTAGCTTCTAAAACCGGAAACAGCGTGTTTGTCGTATGTTTGGACGATGACGCGCCACCAGATTTTGAGGCACAAATTATAGATCGCATTAGTATAATCTAGGCTTTGCTATGACTACGAACTACATCAAAAAAGAAAACAAACTAACCATTGTAACGTCAGCCAATCTCTCAAAGGATATTGACTCAACAATGAGTGTTGTTTTTCGTTTTGTAGTCGATAGCGGTGGCCCCGTCGAAAGTAGTCGAGATATTGATTTAAATGGATTTATTTATTCGGTTGTAGGTAGTGATAGCTCTATACGGGTATTGCTAGAAAGCGAGCGTATATACAGAAAACCAAGCCCCGTCCTGCCGATTTATTTTGGTAGCACTATAGGTAGCAACACAAACTCAGATAATGTTAATTTTGTATTTAGTGCTGGTGGCAGCTCAGAAGGCACTGCACAATATATATATCACGGCAGTACCGAGTCACTAACTGTTGGTGTTCCTAGTGTTTGGAACTGGGTTCAAGAGGTAAAATCCGCAGGTTTTAATTTAAACAATATTGGTAATTTATGGGTAAAAAACCAAAGAAGCTTATTACTCCTTAAGGGGTTCAATAGCGAAGCCTGCGGCAAGCCTTCAGTTAGAAACCGCAATCAAACCGCCTACCCATCAGGAACTCTTACTCAGTTAATGGGTATGCCGCTAGTTTACAACCTAACTCAGTACAGAGTGCTGAGAGGTTATGATGCTTCACTTTACGGTATCGCTTATATTCAAGGTGGCGTTAAGTATCTTTATACTGGTGGTGTTGATAGTGCCGAGTACGGCGCTATTAAGCTTGTCAATACAACAGCAAACCAAACGGTAACCCCAGTAGGTATTGATAGCGCAAAAATACCAATACCTGGCGTATCGCCACGTATCATCTACCCTGTTGGAATGTACCAGTTTAAAGCTGGCACGCTCCATATATACGACCCATCAGTAAGACCGGTAGGTGAGGTTCATACCACTTACGGTGTTGCTACTGCTTGGTATCACACGCGACCAATTACGCCAGCTGGCGTGGATAGTTTTGATACTGGTTATCCTAATGTCTTTGACCCAAGCCAAGAAGTACAAACACCATCGATTATAACGTCTGCTATCTTTGGTGATACTGCAATCAGGAATGAGCGACGGTTTGTTCAGACAAGCTCTATTTTTGATGGAGTGGTTGAGCAATGGGCGGTAGTCACTAACACCAATCGCTATTACGCGCCAGCTGGCATTGACTCTCAGCTATACGGCGATACCGACATACGCAATAAAACCCCATCGGTTTTTGTTGATGGTATACCTCAGACAGAAATAGGTTATGCAGCGGTAGGTTATGCCATAAGAACGGTAGCGCCTAGTGGTTTTGATAGGCTGCTACTTGGCAGACCCCTATTAACCAAGTCACCTGAGCTTGCACCTAAGTCTTTTAACACCTCAATAGTATCAAACCTATTCATATCACACAGAATACGCGCCGTCAGACCAGTAAGTTTTATAGCTACGCTATTCGGCAGTCATGTGGCATGGTATCGCTATCGCTATGTCAGCCCTATGTCTTGGCTATCAAGTAAGTTTGGCACAGCACACTTAACGCATGGCGTCCGTGAGGTTATCGCGCAAGGCTTTGTACGCGAGGTACATGGCATACTATGGATAAGTCAAGGCACACGCCACATTGAGCCTATCGGTATCAATAAGATTTACCCTACTTTGCAAATGGTTGGTGGTTCGCGTGAGGTTAAGCTCGCGGGGTTTATAGCGACTGAGTTTGGCACACGCATTATCCCTGAGAATATCTACGCTTACCCACAAGGTTTTGCTGGCACGTTTGGGCTTTCAGCTGTCAGACTTAACACCCAACACCTAAGACCGCTTGGCTTTATCAGTGTAGGACAGCAGCCAGCAGACAGGTGGGGTTATGCAAAGACGTATAATTTATCTCAGTACATCATTCAGGTGCAAAACTTTGATAGAAACAATGGTTTAATACCGCCAGCGTGGTCAGAATGGACGCTGATAGAGAACAGAGATAAGCAGCTCAACGCCACTGGACTTGGTTCGTTAAGGTTTGGTTACAGCAAAATAGATAACAATGCAGCGCCACTATTGCCGCTTGGCATAGCGCCGCCAGTCAGCACGAGATACGATGTTAGCCTTATTGCTCATGGTGTGCGTTATATCAAGCCGGACGGACTGGACGCGCCAGCAGTCAGTAGTTGGCTTGCAATATATAACGACGCAAGAGTAGTTGCAGCGCAAGGTTTTAATGACACTGGGTTAGGGTTGGCAGCCGTTAAAAATACTAGGCGCTACTATAGCGGCGTCGGTCGGTTTGAGTCGTCAGAGTATGGTGAACCAATGATAAGCCATGCTATTAGGAATATATCATTAGAGCCGCGCTACGCAATCATGCCGCCACAGATAAACCTACCAGTGATTGACGTTTGGACCAAGTACGCAACATTTAGGGGTTTTGAAACCGCTGCTTATGGCACACCGTCGCTAGATATACGATTTAATATCATTGCGCCTAAATGGGTTTATCGTTACAACATGGGCGATCCGTATATTAAAAACCTCACGCCTGAGCTTGGCTTGTATGGCCATGATAGTAATGAGTTTGGCGTATCAAGCGTGCGTACTCAGTGGCGCAAGGTGTATGCTGATGGTGATACCTTAACGCTATTCGGCCTTGCTAAGATTGCAGATACTAAGCAGTTTATAGGGCTTCGCGGCTGGCAAGATATGGTAGCTTCTCAAAAGCATACGGTTATCAAGACTGGCGCGCCGCCATACAGTGAGCAAAAAATATCGCTTGATGGTGGTTATGATTTTGAAAAAGATGAAGCGATCACTGGTTATGGTATTTCGTCTGACAAAACATTTTATCCTGATCGTATCCCTAAGCCCGGTATTAACCAAAATGTCATCTATGCAGAGGGTTATGAAGCCACCTTGTTTGGCGGTGGTAGGGTATGGTCAAACAATATTCAGATATTATCGGGCATAGCCATACATAACATATCGTCAGGCCATGCGGTATACAACAAGACAAGAGAAGTTATACTTGAAGAGGCAGACGCGATAAAATCTCAGATAGAGGTTGGTAGTCCGCGATTGTCGCCTTGGACGATATACGCGGTAAACAACGCACCAGAGCAAGCGATAGTAAACCACCCTAGCGATAGGTTGCATTACGTCAACTCTGATAGCGGAAGGAAGTCTACAGGAATTATAGTAGGATATCCTAAAGTCGAGAGTACCATAAGAACGGTTAGCCCTCGCTGGTCAATGCCGCGCAGAGATAGTAATCATCGCGTGGACTTGGTACGCAGAGTGATTAAGCCGCCCTCGTTTGGCGCGAGAAAATTCGGCATACCCTCTATACCGTTTACTGACCAAGTAGTACAGGTGTTTGAAGTTAATGATGGTTTGTCATCATTGTTTGGTAAACCCGATATTATTACTGTTGACAAGGGTGATAAACACATAGGCGGCAGAGGGTTTAACGCGCTTGGCATGGGGTATGCTGAGGTACAGCTATACACAAGAGAACTTCTAGCTAAAGGTAAGGACTCATTGGCTATGGGTGAACGAAAGCAGAATGATAAGCCTTATATGTGGCAGGGCTTACGTGTTGGCGCTCATGTGCCACTGGTTATCGGTGGCGATGATATGTCAGCCTTTGGCGAGGGCATGGTATCACTACGCATACGAGGGATAGAGTTAGAAGGCTGGGAATCGTTTATAAGCGAATACGACACAGCTAACTTTAACAAAAGAATGAAAGTATCTCATGCAAGACAGCCTGATATGCAATCGCAGCGCGTGAGTATCGATGGATTTATTGCAGCAGACTACGGCAATGCAGACTTTAAATTTGGGCAGTATTTTATCAAACCTGATGGTAACTCAAATCAATTTAGAAAAGGAGGCTATCATGCCTAGTCAAAGTTTTATGCCGTGTTTCGGTATTGATAACACAAGCGAAGATGCTGCTATGGTACAAGGCGGCCGCGAGCCTTTTGTTTATGTGCGTGACGCAAACAATGTCAATGTCACGCCAGCTGGCAAGATAGATATGATTGCTAGTGGCGGTAAGGTAACGTCCGCTAAGTATAAGGGCTTGTGGCAAAGCCCATTGCATAAAGACGTGTTTGGGTTATATGTCAATGATTGGGTAAAGGTAAGGGTAGATGGCAATAGCTGGTCACACGAGGTATTAGCAACTATTGGCGATGGTGATATATGCCATGCTGTACTGAATAACTTGGTAGTAATGGCTGGCAAGCATGGCATTTACAATTATGATGGTCAAACGTGCCAGCGATTAACCATAGACACACCGCCAACACCTTTCGCGGCAAGCGCTATTGCAGACTACACAAAGACTAGAAGTGTTGCTATCTCGTGGTTGCGCGGCAGTATGGAGTCGAGTTTATCAGACTATACAACAATAGGTGAAGTCGGCCAGGTGGCGCTGCCTATGGTGACAGACCCTACCGTAACAGGTATAAATATCTACGCTACCAATGTTGGTGGTACTGATATGCAGTTAGCTGGCACTGTCAATCGTGGCGCTACCAGTTTCGTTATTACCGAGGGCCATACGCTAGGCATGGCGGTGCAGTTCGCCCATCTATCGCCTATGCCTACGGGTAAATACTTATGCTACTGGCGTGGTCGCTTAATCACGGCAACTGCAAACGTCATCCGCTTTTCTGAGCCACTGGCTTATCATCTTCACGATGAACGCCACGGCTTTATTCAGACTAGCCAGCGCGTCACCTTTATACAGCCGGTCGAGAGCGGCTTATGGGTTGGTCAGTCGGACCATGTGATATTTATTCAAGGCACGCAGCCGGACGATATGACCATCTCTATTAAGAGCGCTCAAGCGCCAGTTCCAAACAGCGCGATACAGATACCAAGCAATGATATTGGTGAGGTAGCAGAGGGCGGTAGCTTAGTAACCGTATGGCTGGCAAGCAATGGTTATGTCGCTGGTAGTAGCGCTGGACAGATTGTTGAGTATCAAGCTGGACGCATTAGTAATATCAGCGCGCAGTCCGGCACTACTGTAAGGTTCGACCGCAGGCTTGTCACAGCGGTAAACTAATCACGGTTAACCAAATTGTCAAAGGAGACAAAACCGTGAAATCACAAAAATCATTAAACCCCTTCTTAGTGAGCGCATTACTAGCAGCGGTAAGCGCCAAAGACTACACAAATAACGAAGACGGCAGTATTACCACCGGACAAGGTATTACTGCTAAAGGTGAATACTATGACCGCATCAATGGCGGTGAGTGGACACGCACCGAAAACCTTATCCCAACTGAGGGCCTTGCGCACATTCTCAACGTCGCGCTTGGCACCACGCCAAAACCTGCCAGCTATCATTTAGCGCTATTCTCAGCCGCAGCACAGCCAGCCGCGAACTGGACCGCCGCAAGCTTTGCCAGCACCGCCAGTGAAATCGTCAGTATGACTGAGGGTTATAGCTCAGCGACACGCCCAACGTGGACGCCTGCCAATACCGCTACCAATTCGATTGACAACATGGCTGCCGTCGCAAAAGTCACTATGAAGACTGCCAGTAGCTTGACCGTACAAGGCGCGGCAATGCTGACTAATAGCAGTAAGGGCAGTACGGCTGGCGCGCTCATTAGTGCCAGTAAGTACGCCGCACCTCGCGTCTTTCAAGATGGTGATACCTACGAGATTGGCTATCGTATCAGCCTGACGGTATAGGTGAGTTATGCACCAGCCGCGCCCTTATGGACTGCACGTTATTGGTCAAGCGCTAACCAATAAGGATAGCGCCTTTATTGATAATGCTGCAAAAAAAATAACCAACTTAAAAGAGCTGTCAGGACTTGACGGCTTAAAGCTGGTTTATGACCTACCTGATGGCGGCGCAGTGCTGGTGATTGATATGGGCGGTAACTTTAGGGTTATTGCCCACAAACCTCTTGATGAAGATCGTGTTGATTTCGATGGTATCGCAAGGCTTTATATCCCCATGCTTTTCTCTGGTGCGATTTCAGGATCAGCACTTCTCAAACCAAACCAAGGTCTGCCACTAAAACTAAGCAAGCAAACTCAGCGCAGACTTAATGGTTATGATGGCACTAGCGCTCCTAGTAATGTAGAGCTTATGCGCTTCGTTTGTGAATACGGACGTATGTTTCAGGAGTTTGTGCCACAAAACAAAATTAATGGCTTGGTTTATACACAGTACATACAGCAGCGACCGACATGGTACTCAGGCGCGATGTCTGAGGTTATGCAAATTGTCGGCGGATATGGCAAGCAACAGCTTAACGAATTACCGGACAATCCTATAGAAAGAGCTGTTATGAAAATACCACCTCGCTATCAGGCGCGCATTGAAGGCGAACTCGGTATTGTGAGGCTGCCTTGCTATAGAGGTTTGCCGCATGAAAGCGGTAGTTTTCAGTGCGACTACAAATACCTTAATACTAACCTAGTTGGGTTTGATGATAGCAATGAGCCTTGGTTGCTTCAAGTCGGCGCAAGCGGTGTTTGGGCTATGCCGCTACCCATTATTCCAGCCACTAAAACTCAAGCGTTTTACGATTACATTCATGAGGTTGGTGATACTGAAATATTGGCGATATTAAATAGATTTGGAGCCATGCCAAGCGGTGAGTCCTTTCCGTCATCGCCATTGGATTTTGAGGCGTGGCGCAGGGCTGGTGTGATAATAAAGGTATGTGATACAAAAGATTTTTATGAGCACATGGCCTACTCAACAGCAATGGGATGGTCGATGAATGATGCAGGGAATGAGGCTGTAAACACATGCCATAACATAGATGAAGATGCTGCGCTGGTTTATGGAATGACATACAAGCTAAGACTGCGTTTAGGTCAAGCTAAAAACAGAGGTTGGTCAATACCGACAAAGTCAGAAGTTATCAGTACGAGGCAGTTTACCAATAAGTATTTACAAGGACTTTACTCACTTATAGTTGAAAACAGCGCAGTAAACCTTGCTATCAAGTACAAGATAAGTCGTAGTAGCGCTTACGATATAGCTGTTAGGGCAAGAGGTATTGTCGGCGATGTGACGAAGACTGAGTTTTTATACTGGCATAATCTTGAGTTAGAGCCTATTGCCAAGCACGAAGGCAATGTAAGTCAGATAGATAAAGGGTATTTGTTTGAGGGTCGTAATATAAAAGTGCCGGAACCCTATATCGGCGGTTGCGCCTCTTTGCAATTACTGCCGCTGCGAGGTAATTTTGGCATACCTAAAACCGATACAGTTATTCTTGCTTACTATATAGGTGATAACTTAAAGGTAGTTAGGTCGTTTTCTGACAGTAGGCCGCATGAGAATAAAACAGAAGGTAATTTTGAAAAAAATATGATTGTTGGTGAATGGTGGGAGAAAGAGTATTTAGGAGCGCCTTATGTGCAAGGCGCTCTATACACCAGTGACATCGATGATCGCAGATTAGTTGCGCCTACCGAGATATACAAAGAAGTAAAAGGTATTGACTTGGGTTTCGGTCAGCCAAACTTTAACTTCACCTTTTACTTTTGGATATTTGGCACGTTCACGCGATACCGATGGTACACAACGGAAACCAAAACCAAAACCTTATACAGTCCATCGGTGAGTATTGCTGTCACTATGCCTTACTATTGTAGGAACGCCCTGCTTTACGCGAAAACAGATAAAAACGCAATGACGAGAGAGGCGCATAGCTTAGTGCGTAGTTCTATTCAAGACCCTTACTACTACGAATTTTGGACATATCACTCATCATGGGCGTCATCCGGAACCTTAGAAGTTATGAATGGATCACCATTTCCTGTAGATGGTCGCCCTGTCTATGCTGAAATACAACACTACGCCCCTAATGATGTTTCGGACTTTGCTGACGATGGGCCTTGGTTGCCAGCGCTTCCTTACGATATAACTAGCCTGATGTATAAGTACAATACCGTTATATGGGCAAAAGATGGCATACCACCACCACCTCCAGCAAACACTTTTAATATATCAAAAGATAGTCAGTCTGATATCAGCTACGAGTTAAAGTGCAGCATATATAGCAACCCTGACTTTATCTCAAATAAATCTCATGATTCTCATTATTACTTACTGTCGCCCGATACGAACAACAATGTGTTTTATCGAGACGCTACTAAGGTGGTGTTTGGTAGTAATCGCTACGCCAATGTATCTGAAGTCACTGAGACAGGAAATCGCAAACAATGGGGCGAGTCGTCACTTGTGGATAATAAGTCAGCCCATCATTTTATCGGAGTAATAAATGAGTAACTATCGAGATGATAATCAAGATACCGCCATTGCCAGTAGCAAAACTTTTGGCGGTTTGAGTGCGGTGGTTGATGAAGTGCTACGCATGTCGGACGCCTTGCTATTTGGTATCGCTATCATTCTATCTAGCAGCGCACTTGCCAGCGACGAGGTGATAGATAGCAGCATACAAGTGTTGCAGGACAGCGCTTTAATATCCGACCAAGTAATAGACACTAAATCGTCAATCCAACTACACACCGATAGCGCCAAAGCAAACGAGCAATATCAGTATGGTTTGCTGGCGGTGCAATATGATAGCGCTATAGCAAGTGATGAGCTGCTAATCGGAAGCACGCGCTCAATCACGACTGACAGCGCCAAAGTATCTGATAGCACGACCAGCCAGCGTATTGTCAGCCACTTAGTCGCTGACAGCGCGCGCGCCAAAGATGGTATTACAGCGATTGAGCGTGACTTAATTATTGATAGACTGGTTGTTGCTGATAGCACCACCGATAAGCTGCAAGCGGTACAATTAATCAATGACAGCACTGGCGCGACCGATAGCGCTACTGGTAGTATCGCAACCCTTGTTACAGACAGCGCCTTTGCTTATGGGCAGCCATTCACTCAGCGCAATGTCACAAGTTTTGTGACAGACAGAGCGCCTACTGGTGACAGCCTGCTATTCAATCGCGCTGATATTATCATCGATGATGTGGTTATTAGCGACACGACTACTGGCAAGTTTGGCGCGGCTGGCACGTTGATTGATACGGCAGTCATAAGCGATACCGTACTTGATAGTATTATTCAAAACGCTATCATCATGGACAGCATTGCTATCACTGACGAGGTGATTGATAGGCTTAATGCCACGGTAGTCATTATCGATGTCGCAGTGATTGAGGATAACGTGCTCAGTAGTGGCGGCGCACAAGGTCAGGCATGGACGGCTAACGTCGATAGCTGGGCGATGAGCCGCTACAATCCTTACAATTATAATCGCCTAGTGGTTATCAATGGTGTGCTATACGGTGAAGCCGACGACGGTGTCTATCGCCTTGACCAAGAAGTAAATGCGGTAACGGCCATCGTTAAGACTGGCAAGATGGATTTAGGGCGCGGTCAACTCACACACCCAGCAAGCGCCTATCTTGAGTATGAGCTAAACGGCGGTGCCAGTATGACGGTACACAGCACCCAAAAGGGTATCGAGCAGCAATACACTTATATGTTGCCAAGCGAAGTCGCTGGCGAGCTGACCAATGGCCGTTTTATCTTTGGTCGCGGTCTGCGTGGCCGTCACTTTGCTTTTGAATTAATCATGATCGGTACGCATGGGCATATCAATGACCTGACTATCGAGCACTTACCAACCAGTCGGAGAGTATAAGATGGCCTTAACCATTAGAGGTGCGATAGCAGATAACATGCTATACCGAGCCACGGACACCGTGGTTGAAAAGATAAAAGATTTGGATAGCTTATCAAGACGCTACAACAATGAGTTATCCACAGCCCTAAGTGACATTGGCGATATCACGATTGCCGATATACCAGCGCCGATTAGACCGCAAGTGCCAGAGGCAGTAGTGCCAACGTATGATATCGGTGCGTTCCCAACCTTTGACCCTGCCAGCCTAACCATTCCTGCCATGCCTAACATGATGGATATCGATAGGTTTTTAAGCAATCTTGATGTGTCGGACTTAGGCCCCGAACCCGAAGCACCAGCTGAGATATCTATCACACCGCCACAAGCACCCGAGCTTGAACGGGTAGACTTGCCAGCACGTCCGGACATTGTGACCACGGTTGCCTTCCCTGATGCGCCGACTATCGACCCGATTGTCATGCCTGAGCGCAATCAAACGACAATCACCATCGATATCCCTAACTTGCCAACGATTGATGCGGTCGCAGCGCCCGATAGACCGGACGTTGATTTAAGCGTCAATATGCCAGCCGCGCCAACGCTTACTGAGCACGACGCACCCAATGAGCCGGACTTTGATGCCAGTGTCACACTACCAACACTTGACGCTATCGATAAGCTGAACGCGCCCGAGCGTCCTGACGTTGATTTTGATATTACTATTCCTGATATGCAAGATCTAGTGCTGGCAGAGCTTGAAGAATTAGAAAAGTTAGAGGTGCCTGATTTTGAGATGCCCGAATCAGATTTTGACGCATCAGAACACCCATACACCGAGTTAGATATCAACCTTTATCACGAGGAAAATCCTAATTGGGATAAGTGGTGGGAAGAACCCGATAAGTACGAGTCAGAAGTGTTTGATGCGCTAATAAAGAAATCAAAGGACATGCTGGCTAAGCCTGAAAACTTTGGACTGCCCGAGCCAGTGGTACGCGCTTTGTTTGATAAGCCACGCGAGCGTATCAGTCAAGAGGTCGAGCGCACTGTGCAAGAGGCGCACAACACCTTTGCGGCTCGCGGTTTTAGTATGCCAAGCGGTATGCTTGCCAAGCAAGTGAATGTTGCAAGGCAAGAGGGGCAGTTGCGAGTCGCTGATTTAAACCGCGATGTTTTTGTTGAAGCCAGTAAGATGCAGATTGACGCTTTGCGCTTTGCCGTACAGCAAGGCATGGCGCTTGAGCAGCGCACTTACGATAGGCATAAGGAGCTGGTCGAGCGCTTGTTTGAGGTGGCTAAATATAACGTGGAAGCCAGTTTTAGGGTTTATGAATATCAGTATACTTTGTTTGAGTTGCAAAGCGCTGGCTTCAAATCGATGGTTGAAGCTTATAAGGAAAAATTAAGCCAGTTTATTGACAGCGGTAAGTTTGAGCTAGAAGTATTAGCAGCCAAAGGTCAGATAAGCCAGCAGATGCTTGAGCACTATCGCACTAAAATAGCGGTGGTGAGTGCTGAGGTTGAGATATTTAAAACCAAGATGCAGGCCGTACAACTACGTACCGATGTGATTAAAACTAAGTTTGATGCTTATAAAACAGACATGCAAGCTTACGCAGAGCAATTAGGCGCTGAGCGTATCAAGCTAGAAGTATATGACACTGAAATGCGCGGCGTCGAAGCTAAAGTAGGGATCGCTCAGACGCAAGCAGATATATATGCCAAGCGCATACAAGCCTATGGCGGTAAGCTTGATGGCGAACGCTTAAAGCTTGAGCTGTATAAAGCCAGTATCGATGGTGAACAAGCCAAGCTGGGAGTGGCGCAGACGCAAGCACAGATATACGGTACTGATATTCAAGCTTACACGGCCAAACTTGGTGGCGAAAAGGTCAAGCTTGAGATGCACGAGGCGGCACTACGAGGTGAGGCTATCAAGGCTGGCATCATGCAGACCGAAGCTGGTATCTATGAAACCGATGTACGGGCAGCATTGGCACAATCAGAGTCCGGTAAGCTCATGCTTGCTAGCTTTGAGGCGCAGATTAAAGCCAAGCAAGCAGAACTTGGTATCGGTGAAACGCAGGCGAGAATATACAGCAGTGATATCGATGCGTACAAAGCCCAGAACGACGCGCAGAAGGTTAAGTTTGATGCCTTTGATAGTCAGGTGAAAGCGGAAACAGCCAAGGCTGAAATCTATGACAGCACCGTAAGAGCGTTTGCCAGTCGTGTTCAAAGCTATGCTTCAAAAAGTGATGTTAAGGTTAAGCAGGCGCAGATTAATATCGATGCTGCACGCGCTTATGTGACGACCTACTTGGCTGATGTTGACGGCTTTAAGGCGGAGCTACAAGCTGGGCTTAGTGAGGTCCAATACAATACGCAAGTATTTACCGCACAAGTCGATGGCTGGCGCGCACAAGTGGCTGCCAATACTGCCGACAGTGAGATGCAGTCTCGTTATGCAGATATGAATACGCGCACCAATCTGGCTTATGCTGAGATGCAGATGAGCGAGTACAATGCCAAGGTTAGTCAGGGGCAGGAGCAAGCGCGTATCGCACTAGAGGCTGCTAAGGCGGCTGGTCAATATACCGCGCAATTAGCAGCAGGAGCAATGAGTGCCGCGCATGTGTCAGCGAGCATCGGAGCAACTGGTAGTGCCAGCTTAGGGTCTACAGATAGTGAGAGCGAGTCGACGAATTATAATTTTAATTAACCTGCCAGCCTGATGTAAAAAACCCGCTAAATAATTGGCGGGTTTTTTTTATTTATTAAGAAACGCATAGTTTATGAATATTAAAATAGCGATAAAAACCACTATGTTAGCTAAGCCTTCGCTAATCAAGGTGGTGAATTTATATATCCACGCTACAAACACAAAGTACCAAAAACCAAAGCCTAAGATAATCCCCCATCTCATTGCTTGCTCGGCTCATTTCTATCAGTTGCAAATTTTTTAATTAGCACAAACTCAAATATCAGTGCTACACCTAGCGTCATCAACAATATAGCTATTCCTTCTATCTGGTAATTACCTATAAACCACAGATTAAACAAAATAATCATACCGCCAATAATTCGAAGCTGTTTCTTAGTCACGACACACCCCTATAAGGTTAAGAGAAACCCAGTATATCCATCATACTCATCTAAAGTCTAATTGAATTATAGGTGATGGTTATGGCATTTGGAGCAATGGGTGGCGCAGGTGGCTCTTGGGATGATGAAGAGAAAAAGAAAAGAGAGCGATTGCGTAACACGAATAGCGTTCTAGGTATCAGCGGTATTGGTCAGATGGCTAACGAAGCGGCTGCGCGTAACAAAGCCTCACAAGAAATTAGAACGCCTTATAGCTCTACAGCAGAATCGCGTGCCAGCAATGCAGCGCTTCTAAATAAAATAGGTGTCAACCCAACCAACCCATACGTGAAGGGCGCGCCTAAACCCGAACCAGCTAATAACTATCCATCTGTTTATGCTGGCAAGCAACAATCAATACCAGAGGAAGTCATACTCGGCACCTATGTCGAGCAGCCACAGCAGACCACACCGCCGCGCATCGGCTTTAATCCCGTAAATAATCCGCAAGCTATTAAAAATAATGGCTCAGGCTTCCGTATGCCAAACGCGCCGCGCCGGACTATGGCTGAACAACAAGAGCGTCAAGCCTTGCTACGTGATGCTAGTACCGCACATAAGGGCGCGCAGAATGGACAACTTACCGCCAGTCAGATGCAGTTACGAGCTGGCATTATTGGCGCTGATGATAAGTATAAAAACGATCAGTACGGCGCACAGCTCGGCGCTGCAAGTCAGATGGCGCAAGCGCAAATGTCGCAAGATGGTGCCAATCAACGTGCCGTCTTAGGTGAAGCTGGCACCAATACTCGCTTAAACTCGCAGCTTGGTTTCGATGCTAGCAAGTTTCAGCAGACAGCCGCCGCAGAACAGCAGAGATCTGGACTTGATGCTCGCCGCTTAGATATGGAGCAGGCGAATAATGACGTGGCGAATTTTGCACCGAAGCAGCTTAACGCCTTGTATGAGAAATTCGATGCCGCACAAAGCGACGAAGATAGAAGCGCAATCGCTAAGCAAATTCAGGCGCTAAAAGGAACAGCCGATAAGAAAAGCAAACCTATTGTTATTACTCAAACAGGTGAATCGCCGTTACCAGGCGACTTGGGCGGCGTTAAGAAAAACCCGTCTATTATTTACGACCCTGATAGCAATGAGTTTATCGACCTACCGAAAAAGGAAATCAACTTCTCTGATCCCGAAGTCCTTGCCATCGTAGGCAATCGAGATTTAAGTGATGAAGAAATGCAAGCCCAGATTGCCGCCCTATACAGTTAAGGTAAATACCAATGAGTGATTATAAAGACGACAAAGACCCAGGATTGGAAGCGGCTCGCCAGCGCAGCCAACAGATAGCTCAATTCATTAAAGAGAATCGCGCCGCACCAAACAAAGGGATTGGTGGGCATGTACGCGACCTAGGATTAACTGCATTATCTGGCGCGGTATCTGTTCCTGAATTGGCTGTTGGTTTGGCTGACATTCCAACTGGCGGGCGCGTTGGTAAGTTTTTAGAAAATGAAAATGGCGCGTTTGGTTTTCGCCCGGGCGAGGCGAAGGCGGCAATCGCTGGCGCTAAAACAAAACGCTCGCAAGAACAGTTGCAAGAATTTACTGATACCGAAGGCTTTGGCAGCAAGGTCGGCTATGCTTTAGATAACCCTTCACTAATTACCAATACTGTAGTGGAATCCTTGCCGTCTA